>Ga0316207_10000118_pt1 | contig 168215 bp, 126 predicted proteins | sample 6weekpyrite_MG_FD_204943 | JGI IMG/M metagenome (GOLD analysis project Ga0316207, IMG submission 204943) | Microbial mat bacterial communities from mineral coupon in-situ incubated in ocean water Damariscotta River, Maine, United States -... | ecosystem: Environmental > Aquatic > Marine >... | reverse complement strand
TGAAAGGTAAAACCCTGGACGAAGCCAAACAGATCAAGAACCTGGACATTGCCGAAGAGCTGGCACTCCCCCCGGTAAAAGTACACTGCTCGGTGCTGGCCGAAGATGCGATTAGTGCGGCGGTGGAGGATTATCTGAGTAAGAAAGAAAGTTAATTCAAAGTGAAAAACTGTCGTCCCCGAATGCCTGTGTCGGGGACCCAGTGACTTTAGGTAACATAGGTCACTAGATTCCCGACACAAGCATTCGGGAATGACAGAGTATTAAAATTTTACGGTGTCAATATTCATGGCAACGTATGATCGTTACATTGTTATAAACAAAGTAAGAGACAGTAGTCATGGCAATATCAATTACAGAAAATGGCGCAAAGCGCGTAAATGAATTTCTTGCAAACCGGGGTAGCGGTGTGGGTGTGCGCCTGGGTGTAAAAACCACTGGCTGCTCGGGCATGGCATACGTAATTGAATTTGTCGATGATATAAATCCTGATGAAGATGAAACTTTCCAGAGCAATGGCGTCACCATTGTTGTTGATAAGAAAAGCCTGGTTTATATCGATGGTACAGAAATGGATTTTGTTAAAGAAGGTTTAAATGAAGGTTTTGCCTTTAACAATCCAAACGAAAAAGATGCCTGCGGATGTGGCGAAAGTTTTACGGTTTAATTTTTCTTTACATTTATGAAATAAGCTAATGTCAGAACTTATCAATTACATCATTCCATCTTTGGCCTCTCGCGCAGATGTACATGGAAGTAAACATTCTGCGGGCATATTGATGCACAGAAGCTGTTGCTTGCGTTCATGTGTATTTTCTTTTATTTTTTGATTCTAAAGTCACATGTCAAACCCAATCTTCAAACAAAATTATTTTGAAATATTTTCAGTGCCCGTTTCAACCGCGCTGAATTTGTCACAGTTAAAAGAAAAAAACCATGAGCTACAGCAGCAGGTTCACCCGGATCGTTTTGCGAGTAGTGCTGAATCAGAAAAACGTGAAGCGATGCAAGTGACCTCACTGGTCAATGAAGCTTACAATACTTTAAAAGTACCTGTGTCTCGCCTGCAATATATGCTGACCTTAAAAGGCATGGACATGAATAGTGAAACCGATACTTCAATGGACGGTGCTTTTTTAATGCAGCAAATGGAATTGCGGGAAGAAATTGCAGATGTTCAAAGCCAGTCTGATCCACTCGATGTGCTGGATACAATGAGTCGAGATTTAAAAAACCAGGCAGAAAATTTAGTGTTAAGTTTTGCGGAGCATTACCAGCAGGACGAGTTAGAAAAAAGCCGAGAAATTGTGCGAAAATTACAGTTTATTAATAAAGCACAAAAAGAAGTTAATGATTTAACTGAACAATTAGAAGACGAATTAATTTAATGGCTTTATTACAAATTTCAGAACCGGGACAGTCAACTAAACCCCATGAGCATAAATTTGCGATTGGTATCGATTTGGGGACTACAAATTCACTGGTGGCATCGGTGCGCAGTGGTCGCCCGGATACCCTACCTGATGTGAATGGAGAACATATATTGCCATCGGTTGTACAATATAAAGCCGATGAAATTATTGTTGGTATCCAGGCAAAACAAAACCAGATTGAAGATTCTCAGAATACCATTTCCTCCATTAAACGTTTAATGGGGCGGGGCCTTGATGAGTTAAAAAGTCAGTTTGAAAATTTAAGTGATGTGTTGCCCTATACGTTTGTTCAATCTGATTCTGCAGTACCAAAAATTAAAACCGTCGCGGGCGATAAAACCGCAGTTGAGATTTCTGCGGATATTTTAAAAACATTAAAAGAGCGCGGCGAACAAACCCTGGGTGATAAACTGGAGGGTGCAGTGATTACCGTACCCGCCTATTTTGATGACGCACAACGTCAGGCCACAAAAGATGCGGCAACACTGGCAGGTATAAATGTTTTGCGTTTATTAAACGAACCTACTGCCGCAGCGGTTGCTTATGGTCTGGATAGTGGTGCTGAAGGTATAGTCGCGGTTTATGATTTAGGCGGTGGTACTTTTGATATCTCTATTATGCAGCTTAAAAAAGGTGTGTTCGAAGTGTTGTCTACCGGTGGGGACAGTGCCCTGGGTGGGGATGATTTTGATCATGCTATTGCAGAATGGATTTTAAAAGAAGCCGCTGTAAAACCCGCTGATTTAAGTTCCGGTTTGTTACGTCTGGTTTTGCATGAAGCCTGTAAAGCCAAGGAAGCATTAAGTGATGTTGAGCAGGTGCAAATGAATATTGAATTTGCAGATAATAAACACTGGAGCGGTACATTAAATCGTGAGGTATTAAACTCACTCATCGATCCGTTAATTAAAAAAACATTATTGTCCTGCCGCCGTGCACTGCGTGATGCGGATATTGATAAAGATCAGGTGGTAGATGTGGTCATGGTGGGTGGCTCAACCCGCGCATTACGTGTACGTGAAAATGTTGCAGCGTTTTTTGATGCCGATCTGAAAGTGGACATTGATCCGGACAAGGTGGTTGCGATCGGTGCAGCGATTCAGGCGAATGCATTAGTGGGTAATGATTCAGAAGGTAATTTGCTGTTAATGGATGTGTTGCCATTATCGTTAGGCATAGAAACCATGGGGGGGTTATCTGAAAAAATTATTTCCAGAAATACCCCCATTCCGGTGTCTCGAGCTCAGGAATTTACCACCTATAAAGATGGTCAAACGGCCATGGCATTGCATGTTGTGCAGGGTGAACGTGAGCTGGTTGAAGACTGCCGATCACTGGCAAAATTTGAACTGCGCGGTTTTCCACCGCATGTGGCGGGTGCCGCCAGAATTCGCGTGACCTTTCAGGTGGATGCGGATGGTTTATTAAGTGTTTCCGCCAGGGAAGAAACTTCCGGCGTTGAGGCCAGTGTTGAAGTCAAACCCTCATACGGTTTGCAGGATGCAGAAATTGAAGCCATGCTAAAAGCCTCCATGGAATTTGCCGGCGAAGATAAAGACGCCCGAAGTTTACGTGAACAGCAGGTTGAAGCGGATCGCGTGCTAGAAGCCATCGACTCTGCCATGGCGGATGACGGTGAAGAAATGTTAAGCGCAGATGAGCGTGAAAGCATTCAACAGGTTCGCGCCGAGTTAGCGATTGCACGACATAATGCAACCGAGACCCAGGTCTTAAAAGAGGCCATGGCAAAACTTGAAAAAGTCAGTGCCAACTATGTGGCCCGTCGAATGAATGCCAGTGTGCAGAAGTCGATGGCTGGGCATCAGGTTGAAGAGTTTAATAAGTAGTTGGGTTAGTTAAGTAAAGAAAAAGAAAACGCAAATGAACGCTAATGCACGCAAATAATTGCTCCTGCGCATCCGTGCGCTCGTAAAATTTGTGCGTTCATGAGCTTCAAAGCAAAAGCATTTTTTAGGTGTAATAGGCGCATGAACCTAAAAACATTTGCGTTTATTCGCGTTCATTTGCGTTTTCTTTTTCTTCTGACATTTAAGTCATAAGAATAACCAGTTTAATGTAAAGAGAGATTAAAAATGCCGCAGATTATTTTCCTGCCCCACGAAACGCTTTGCCCTGAAGGGGCCGCATTTGAAGCTGAGCCGGGCGAAACCATTTGTGACGCCGCCCTTCGTAATGATATTGATATTGAGCATGCCTGTGAAAAATCCTGTGCCTGCACAACCTGTCATGTCTATGTGCGTGAAGGCCTGGAGTCGCTGAATGAAAATACTGAAGACGAGGACGATATGCTGGATAAAGCCTGGGGGCTCGATCCGGATTCACGTTTAAGTTGTCAGGCGGTTGTTGCGGATAAAGATCTGGTGGTTGAGTTGCCGAAGTATACCATCAACATGGTTTCTGAGAATCACTAGGAGCAGACTATGAGCTTAAAATGGACAGATACTCTGGATATTGTACTGGATTTAGATGACAAACACCCGGATGTAGACCCACAATATGTACGCTTTACCGATTTGCATCAGTGGGTATGTGAACTGGAGGGCTTTGATGATGACCCGGAGAAATCCAGTGAGAAAATTCTCGAAGCGATACAGATGACCTGGATTGATGAGAAGGATTGATTTAATGCCTCTCCCTTAGAAAAAAGGGGGAGAAAAAAGGGGGGTGGGGGGATTTACTTTTAAAAGCTAAATCCCACCCCGTGCTCTTTTTTCAAGGAGAGCTGTTAATATAAACCACCTGAGCTCTAACTCAATAAATAAACCGACCATACCTATATAAATCGTTTATAATGAGCAGCTTATTTATAACAATCATTTGGATTTTTTTGTAATGTCTCTAGAACGTACCATCTCTATTATCAAACCCGATGCAGTTGCTAAAAATGTAATCGGTGAAATTTACAGCATTTTTGAACAGGCCGGACTGCGTATTGTGGCGGCTAAAATGATGCACCTGAGCCGAGAACAGGCTGAAGGATTTTATGCTGTACATAAAGAACGCCCATTTTTTAACGATCTGGTTGATTTCATGATTTCGGGTCCGGTCATGGTACAGGTACTTGAAGGTGAAAATGCGATCACAAAAAATCGTGACGTGATGGGCGCTACAAACCCAGCTGAAGCCGCAGCGGATACGATTCGTGGTAAATTCGCATCTTCAATTGATGAAAATGCGGTACATGGCTCGGATGCGCCAGAAACGGCAAAAGTAGAAATTGACTACTTCTTTACCCCTGAGGAACTCTGTGAGCGCACCCGTTAGTTTTCCCCACATTGAAAAAACCAACCTGCTGGGTTTAAACCGGCAGGACATGGAGGCCTTCTTCACCGATTTGGGTGAGAAGGCCTTTCGTGTTTCTCAGGTTACCAAATGGATACACCAGTTGAATGTTGATGATTTTGATCAAATGACAAATCTCAGCAAGGCTTTGCGTGCCCAGCTAAAAGAAAAGGCCTGTATTAAACCCCTCGATATTATTGTTGATCAACTTTCGACTGATGGTACGCGTAAGTGGGTAATGGGGCTGGAGGATAATAATCGCATTGAAGCGGTTTTTATACCTGAGGATGACAGGGGCACACTGTGCATTTCATCGCAGGTCGGATGTGCCCTGGATTGCAGTTTCTGCTCCACAGCCCGCCAGGGTTTTAGTCGGAATTTAACAGTCGCTGAAATTTTATCGCAGATATGGTTAGCCACGCGTTTACTCGATGAAGAAAAAAAGCCCGGTCGTAAAATAACGAATGTTGTGCTAATGGGGATGGGTGAACCACTGCTCAATTTTGATAATGTCATGAAAGCAATTGATGTCATGCTAGACGATTTTGCTTATGGTTTAAGCAAACGTCGTGTTACTGTAAGCACCGCCGGGGTTGTGCCGGCAATGGATCGACTGAGTGAGCGTCATGATGTGCAGCTCGCGATTTCACTGCATGCAACTCAAGACGAGTTGCGAAACGATCTGGTGCCGATTAATAAAAAATATAATTTAGAAGAGCTAATTGCAGCCTGCAAACGCTTTATGCTAAAACGCTCACCCCGATCCAGGCTAACAATTGAATATGTGATGTTAGCAGGGGTCAATGATTCTAAAGAGGATGCACAGAAATTAATTAAAACCCTCGATGGTATCTCGGTATTAATTAACCTGATACCCTTTAACCCATTTGAAGGTTCGGGTTATAAAACATCATCAAATAATGCGGTGCACCGATTTCAGGATGTATTAATGCAGGCTGGATTAATCACGGTGATTAGAAAAACCCGTGGTGAAGATATTGATGCAGCCTGCGGACAGTTAGTAGGTAAGGTAGCTGATAAAAGCCGACGTGAAAATAAATTTAAAGACCCAAGACTTGGAATGAATACATAATGCGGATTAAATTGTGGTTAGTTGTAATTTTATTAAGTTCGTTAATGGCCTGTGCATCAACGCCAAAAGAAATAGCGCAAGAGAAAAAAGACCATGAAGCTGCAAGAATTAATACGCAACTGGCAGCCGGTTACATGCGCAGGGGGGACTTGAAAGTTGCCCAGGAAAAGCTGGAAAAAGCCATAGAGTTCGATCGAAATTATGTACCGGCTTATACTACGCTGGCGGTTTTAATGACAATGATTAATCAGCCGGTAGAAGCAGAAAATTTATATCTTGATGCACTTGATTTAGATTCCAATGATCCGAATTTACAAAACAACTACGGAACTTTTTTATGCGGTATAAAAAAGTATGACGAAGCCATTGAACAGTTTGAAAATTCTTTAGCAAATCAGTTTTATAAAAACCCGGAAGTGGCACATGCCAATATCGGGTTTTGTTTGCTGCAATCTGAAGATACGGATTACAGCAAAGCTGAACAACACCTACGTAAAGCGCTACAGTTAAATAGCAATATGCCTACAGCTTTGCTGGCAATGGCTGAGCTGGGTTTGAAAACTAAAAACTACCTGATGGCTAGAGCCTATACTCAGCGCTATCATTCAATTGTAAAACCCAGTGCGCAAAGTTTATGGGTGCAGGTGCAGGCAGAGCATGCCCTGGGTGATAAAAAATATTTTCTTGAAATTTCACGAAAATTGCTCGATCACTTTCCTGAATCAGAAGAAGCTGACAAATTAATGGAGTTATCTAATTTATGACAGATTCCATGAAAGCTGCTGATGCTGTTGAAAATGAAGTAAACGATTTATTACAGAAAAAAGATTTTGGTGCGCCGCTAAAACGGGCTCGCGAAAAGGCCGGTATGTCATTGGCCAGTGCAGCCGAAAATCTGCTTATATCGGTTGATATTATAAAGGCGCTGGAAAATTCACAGGCGGATGCTTTGCCCGCATTAACTTTTACCCAGGGCTATATTCGTAGTTATGCACGTCTTTTAGGTATTTCTGCTGAAGAAATTATTAGTGACTATGTGCATATGGCACCGGATTCCAGGCAGGTATTAACACCGCATTCTGTGCTCCCGGTTCAAAAATGTTGCAATGATAAACTGGTAAAGTTTATTAGTTTTAGCTTTGTTGTGGTTGCCGTCATCGTATTAGTATTGTGGATGATTAATACAGACTTTACGCTTAAAACAGACACTGTTGCAGATACATCAGATGGACTAGCGACTGTTGATTCGCAAACGCTAGCTGAGCCGCAGTTGAATGAATCCTCAGAGGATTCGATAGTCGAGCAATCTACAGTTTCAGTTGAATCGGATGCTAGTATCGAAAATAAATTAATGCCTGAAAAAAATTTACAGTCTGAACCTGCAACTACTTTAACTTTAGATGTTGATAGATCAAATAATGCAAATGAAGTACCCGCTACGCAGCCCTTAAGTGATTTAGAAACCAGCACATCATCTGTTGCGGATAAGCTATTTTTAAGCGCCCTTGGTGACTCATGGTGCGAAATACAGGACTCGACGGGTAAACGACTGTATTACCAGTTACTTAATACAGGTGAGGAAATCGAATTAACAGGCACCGCTCCGTTTATTGTTTTTTTAGGGAATGCCCCGGAAGTCCGGGTTGAAATAAATAATAAAATTGTCGATTTTGAAAATCTTATTAATAAAAACAGTAATATTGCAACCCTTGAAATCAGTAAAGATGCCTCGGTTGTTCCATTATCCCGTCATTAAAATATAAACAGTATGTCCAGTAAATTAAATAAAATTCAAAGTATTCGGGGTATGCATGACATACTTCCCGATCAGTCTCCTCTCTGGCAGTTTTTCGAATTAACGGTTAAAGAATTGCTGCAAAGTTATGCCTACAGTGAAATCCGTATGCCGGTTGTTGAATCAACGGATTTGTTCAGTCGCTCCATTGGTGAAGTTACCGATATTGTTGAAAAAGAAATGTACACTTTTGACGACCGCAATGGTGACAGTTTAACCCTGCGCCCAGAAGGCACTGCTAGTTGTGTACGTTCTGGTATTCAGCACGGGCTGTTTCATAATCAGCAACAACGTCTCTGGTATATGGGGCCCATGTTTAGACACGAGCGTCCACAAAAAGGCCGTTACCGTCAGTTTCATCAAATCGGTATTGAAACCTTTGGTATTGCTTCGGCGGATATAGATGCGGAATTAATTTTAATGTCAGCGCGCCTCTGGAAAATGCTGGGGCTTAATGATGTGCATCTCGAATTAAATACGCTGGGATCTGTTGAGTCGAGGCAGGCCTATAAGCAGGTACTGGTTGATTACTTAAATGAACATAAAGCGCTTTTAGATGAAGACTCACTACGTCGTCTTGAAACCAATCCCTTACGCGTGTTAGATAGCAAAAATCCTGATATGCAATCGATGATTGATGGGGCGCCGAGTTTAATGGATTATCTGGATGAAGACTCCAGCGATCATTTTAAACAACTGACAGCTACTCTGGATAAAGCCGGAATTAAATACAATATTAATACGCGCCTGGTTCGTGGGCTGGATTATTATTGCAAAACGGTATTTGAATGGGTGAGCGATGCACTGGGAGCACAGGGCACCATTTGTGCAGGTGGTCGGTATGATGGTTTGGTGCAACAGCTCGGTGGCCGTGAAACACCCGCCGCTGGGTTTGCCATGGGAATTGAGCGTATTTTATCACTACTTGAAGATACCGGCCTGCAAGTGGATAATGCGGTTGATGTTTTTGTGGTGTTACAGGGTGAGCCTGCGCAACTTCAGGGGATGACATTTGTCGAAAGCCTTCGAGATCAGTTACCGCAAGTGCGCTTTCAAACAAACTGTGGTGGTGGTTCCTTTAAAAGCCAGATTAAAAAAGCCGATAAATCCGGTGCAAAAATCGCACTAATTTTAGGTGATGATGAAATACAGAACCGTACAGTGGGTATTAAATTATTACGTGAGAAAGCTGAACAACAAACCGTTGCCCAGTCTGACTTGTTAACAACTTTAAACGCAATTTTATAAAATTATAAATTAGAGATAATTATGGATTACGAAACAGAAGAACAACAACTTGAAGCCATTAAAAAGTGGTGGAAAGAAAACTCAAGCATGGTTGTGACCGGTGTTGCCGTGGGTGTGGCCGCTATTTTTGGCTGGCAGTTTTACCAGACAGAAGCCATTCAACATTCAGAACAGGCAAGTGTGCTGTATGAGCAGGTGTTGATTCTGTCTGAAAACCCGCAAAAAATTAATGACCAGCTGGCCAGTGCAAATCAACTCGAAGCTGATTTTAGTGATACCCCCTATGCCAGTTTATCTGCGATGATTATTGCCAGACAGCATAATGCATCTGGGCAGACTGAAAAGGCTCAGCAGCAATACCAATGGATAATTGATAACGCGAAACAGAATGAATTAAAATATCTGGCCAAAATAAGATTATCCCGTTTATTATTATCCGATAATAAAATTGATCAGGCACTTGCGCTGTTAAACGAAACCTATCCTGAAAGTTTCAAAGAGATGGTGCTGGAATTAAAAGGTGATGCTCTTTTAATACAGGGTAATAAAGCACAGGCCAAGGCCGCTTACATTGAAGCAAAGATGTTATCAAAAGGTTCAAATCGTTGGCTACAACTTAAAATTGATGATATTGGTGATGTCGCCATAGATTCAAATTCTAAAACAGGTACTGAACCTTCCGCATGATTCGTTTATATTTAATTCTGTTTTTAATTTTGCCGGCAAGCTTTTTTCTAAGTGCCTGCAGTGACGATGATAATGCGGAACCACCTGCGGAACTGGTTGATTTTAAGCAAACGCTGAACGTTAAAGAGTTGTGGAGTGTTGACACCGGTAATGGTGTTGGGCAGTTATTCATTAAATTATTTCCACTGATTTTAGACGATCGTATCGTGGTGACGGATCGTGATGGAAATGTATCTGCCTATGCATTACAAACTGGAAAAAAACTCTGGCACATCGCATTAGACATGAGTGTCAGCGGGGGTGTTGGTGGTGACAACAATCATCTGGTTATTAGTGGGCGTAACGGTCATGTTGTATTACTGGATGCAAAGGGCAAACTTGTCTGGAAAGTCGATGCCTCATCTGAAGTATTGATGCCCGCTCAAATTGCCGGCCAATCTATTATCATCCGTTCGGTTGATGGGCGAATATCCGCATTAAATATTAAAGATGGCAGCGAACAGTGGACCTATCGTCGAGATGTTCCTGCTCTGACCCTGCGTGGAAACAGCTCACCCATTATTAAGCAGGGCTATATTTTTAATGGCCTGGATAATGGCCGGCTGGTGACGCTTGATTTGCTCGATGGGCGCACGGTATTTGATATTGCAGTTGCATCACCTGCAGGTCGATCTGAGCTTGAACGCCTGGTTGATATCGATGGTCATGCAGAAATGCAGAAAGACACGTTATATATGGCAAGTTATCAGGGGCGTGTAATTTCACTGGATGTGAGGCGAGGGCAGTTAAACTGGAGTCGTAAACTCTCTGCTTATAGTGGTGTTAGCTATTCTGCTAATACCCTGTTTATCAGTGATGATAAAGATTCAATTTGGGCATTAGACTCAAATAATGGAGCAACTCTCTGGAAACAGGAAAAACTCAGGGCGCGTAAAATTACCCGTCCTATCGCTATTAAAAAGTCGATAGTGGTGGCTGATTTTCAGGGTTATCTACATTTTATTTCGAAATTTGATGGGCATTTTCAGGCACGTATAGAAACCGATGATTCGGGTGTTATTGTTCCACCCATCGAACATGATGGTCGACTCTATGTTGTTACCCGTGATGGTGAGCTGTTCGCATTTGAAATAGTGTCAAATACAGAATCTAATTAAGTTTTTAAGGCTGTGCTGGACAGTTTCAGTAAGCTGGCTATATATTTTGCGGGGTTTAGACTAGAATTATTCAATTAGGTTGTAAACGCGGTCTATAAATTGAGTCGTAAACATAAATATATTAGAGACTGGTTTTTTTTGCTGGATTGAGAAAATTTAAAAAAGGATAAAAATGAGTACAAAAAAAATAAGTATTATAGAAGTAATGTTATGGTTAATCGCAATAATCATGATCATTCTCTCGCTCACGCCTTTCGTATTAGGCTTTAAAATAAAGTCAGACTATGCCTCACTCGTGGAGGAATTTTCAGACCTGTCACAGCTTGAGTTTAAAATTATAAATTACGATCAGGGGTTCTTTTCCTCGACAGCCAGCTTGAGTGTTGCGCTCCCTAATATGTCGGAGCAACTCTATTTTAAAGAAAAGGTTATTCATGGTCCGCTCTATTTCGGTTTGTTAGGGCAGGGCCAATCGCCACTGGTTGCTGCGGTAGTGAAAGGTGAACTGGATATTTCAGATTCACAAAAAGCCGCTGTTAGAAAAATATTTGGCAACACAAATCCGCTCGTTTACCAGACGGTTATTGATTTTACGGGAAATATCGACTCCCAGTTTTATATTCCTGCGGTTAACACAAGTTTTGAAGATGACAGTGGTACGGTCAATCTCCAGTCTGCCGGTGTCATTATGAACCAGCAGTATTCAGCTGATAATGGCAAGATGAAAGGTGAGATGATAATACCGACCTTTAAAATTAAATCAGCATCAAATGCACTGCATGCTGAATCGATTAATGTCAGTTTCTCAGGCTCAATGGGCGGTAATGATATCGTTGTGGGTGACTCAGTTGTGTCGATGAATTTGCTCGATATTGATTCTACTGAAGAGCAGTTTGCGGTACGAGACCTGGTGGTGCATTCGGTGACATCAGAAAGTGCGGGTTTAATTAATTCAAGTACCCGCGTAAATGCACGGGAGTTGCTGGCCTCGAATCAGAAATTTGGACCATTGGTATTTGATATCAGTTTGAACGGAGTTAATGCGGAAAGTTTAAACAAGCTGCAGGATGTGCAGGCTGAAGTTGATAATAAGCTTCAACAGGGTGTACCACCGGAGCAGGTAAATGCCATGATGGCGGGGCAGATTATGGGGATTATACCTGAGCTAATCAAACAGGCTGAAATGAAAATAAACCCACTCAGTGTTAGCAGTGAGCTGGGCAAGCTGGAAGCGGATTTAAATTTTGCCCTGGAGGGCATTAATGAGGATACGCCACCTGATCCGATGTTCTTATTAGGCGCGATAAGTCTAGATTTAAATGTATCAATCGATGATCAGCTGTTAAGGCAGTTTATCAGCTGGGAACTGGAAAACAATTTACAGTCGGATGTTCATCTGGGCTCTGCTAAAAATAAACGCATTGAATCAAAGATTCCCCTGGAACAAAGGGTGTCTGAAAATATACAGGGTATGCTTGATGAAAACTGGCTTGTCATGAATGAAGGTGTTTATTTAAGTAAGGTAAGCATGCACCAGGGAGAGCTGCTTATTAATGATAAGCCGGTCGATCCGATGCAGCAGATTATGTCCTCGATGGGGGATAACAAAGCGGCTGCAGCTCAATAGTGGTTGTGATTTTAATAGATTGCATCTGATTTGGAATTCACAGAGAAAGTAGTTTAAAAGCCTTTCTCTGTGTCGGTGGTTAAGATTACCTGAACTCACCCATAAAATACGTTAAAATACCTCAGCAAGGGCTTTATAGGCGCTTGCTGTTTTTTTATAGCTCGAAAAATTTCGGGAAAACATCTGCTGGAAAAATCTATGCTACCTGTAATTGCCCTGGTGGGACGTCCCAATGTTGGAAAATCGACGCTTTATAATGTCTTAACACGAAGCCGTGATGCACTGGTAGCGGATTACCCGGGCCTAACCCGTGACCGTAAATATGGTCATGGTCAGTTCAATGATAAATCCTATATTTTAATTGATACCGGCGGCTTAAGCGGTGAAGCTGAAGAGCTGGATGAACACATGGCCAAACAGACTCTACTGGCCATTGATGAAGCCAATATTGTGCTGCTAATGGTAGATGGCCGCGCAGGAATTACCGCCGCGGATGAAAGCATTGCTCGGCAGATACGCCGCCTGGGTAAAAATATTCATTTAGTCATTAATAAAACCGACGGTATTGATGTGCAGACCGCCGAATCAGATTTTGCCAGTTTGGGATTTTCTGATGCTTACTCGATAGCGGCTGCGCATAAAAAAGGTGTTACTCAGTTAATTGAAAATCTACTAGGGGACTGGCCCGAGTGGGATGAGGATCTGGATGATAAGTACCCGGGAATTCGTGTCGCCATTGTCGGTAAGCCTAATGTGGGAAAATCTACACTGGTAAACCGTATGTTGGGTGAAGAACGTGTGGTTGCAATGGACATGCCCGGTACTACCCGAGACAGTATCTACATCCCCTTTGAACACGACGGACAGGATTATACTTTAATTGATACAGCCGGTGTACGTCGCCAGAAAAGTATTAAACAAACCGTCGAAAAATTTAGCGTGATTAAAACCTTGCAGGCGGTTGATAACTCCAATGTCACTATCATTATGATCGATGCCAAAGAAGGCATCAGTGATCAGGATTTGCATTTGCTTGGATATGCCATTGATTCCGGACGGGCATTGATTATTGCGATTAATAAATGGGATGGCATGGATCAGTATAAAAAAGAGCAGGTCAAAGAAGAACTCGAGCGGCGTCTTAGTTTTGTGCAATTTGCCAAGATATATTTTATATCCGCCTTGCACGGTTCGAATGTCGGATTGTTATACAAAGCAATTAACCAGGCCTATGCATCCGCCATTAAAAATTTACCGACCAATGAGCTAACCCGTATTTTAGATAATGCGGTGCAGGCGCATCAGCCACCCACCGTCAGAGGGCGGCGAATTAAATTACGTTATGCCCATCAGGGAGGTAAGAATCCGCCGATTGTTGTGGTGCACGGCAACCAGACGGATTTGCTACCTAAATCGTATACACGCTATTTAATGAATCACTTCATTGAGGCGATGAAGCTGACCGGTACGCCCATGCGAATGGAGTTTAAAACCAGTGACAACCCCTATGCGAAGCGATCAAACCCCCGCAAACCAACAAAAAAAGTTGGTAAAGTTCCCTTTAAAAAATCCATTAGAAAAAAATCCAAACAAAAGACCCGTGAGCATTCCCGCCATAAGTAAACTTGTTGATTAATATTATAGTTCGAATTATCAAGGGTTTGCATTCAATATTTAAATTACAGCCTTTAATAGCTGCCGTTTATGCTTGATTTTATTTGGTTATATTAATTAATGCTAATTTGACCAGCTGTCTTTTATTAATTATATTCGCCAACATTATAATAATTTCAAAAAAAGGTTTTACTTAATAATAATTACAGACGTAAAGAGGCTATAGGATGAAAAAGTTTTTTCTATATTCAACTTTGATTGGGACATCAGTGTTGTGTCAGCAGGTTCAGGCAATCGAGTTTGATGGGTTTTTAACAGCGGGTTTTGCGGTACATGATCAGGAACAGACCAATGGTAAAAAGTTGGTTTACCTTGAAGAAATTACTAATGATGTCACCTTTTTACAGGATTCAAAATTCGGCTTACAGGTCACCGCCGATGTTGCAGAAGATATGCAGGTTGTGGCGCAGATCCTAGCCTCTGCAGAAGATGATAACTACAGCATGGATGTGGAGTGGGCCTACCTGGACTACGCCGCATCTGATTCGACCATGCTGCGAGCCGGCCGGATTAAACAACCGGTTTTTCTAATTTCAGATTACCTAGAAGTGGGCTATGCCTATCCGTGGATTCGCCCACCCGCAGAAGCCTATAGCAATATGCCGGTGGATAGTATTATCGGGGTTGAAGTACTCTATCAAGCTAAGATTGGTAATATGAATTTTGGTATCCAGCCGTATTTTGGTTCGAATACTGAAGGGGTTCCTGGAGAGCAAGCTAATTTTTTTGCGGATAATTATTTAGGCATGGCGTTACGCCTGGAAAACCGTTATTTCACCATTCAGTTGAGTTCATTTCAGACAGATGTGTCAACAATAGGTGCACGAGAAAATGGTGATAGTTTAAATAGTGAGGGAACCGCGTCTTTATCCGTTGCAAGTTTATCCTGGGATGTGGCTAACTTTGTGGGTTACACTGAATTCACAACGCGTGATATTGAGGCGGATACAGATACATTGAATCCAGGTAATGGCTTTAATGAAGTGCCTTTTGATTACCTGTTTGCTGATCAGGATGGTTATTATGTGACCCTGGGTTACCGCATGGGTAAGTATTTACCCCATCTTACTTTCGCGGCTATAGATTCTGATCCGGCTGAAGAGCCACCTGTTCCAGCTAACCAGGGCGCAAGACAGGAAACAGTGACCCTGGGCTTACGCTATGAGTTAAACGACAGCGCGGCTTTAAAAATGGAATACGCGCAAATTACACTGGAAGATAACCCGGGAAATGCGGGCTTGTTTTCAACATTTGATTTAGAAGATAATACTAATGCTTTTAAAAGCGATACCACAAACTTAGTCAGTGTTGCCATTGATGTAATATTTTAGGCAATCTTTAACCAGACCCATAGAGTACCCTGTGGGTCTGGTTTATTGAATGCTTAGTTCAAATAGTGTTACTTAAATGGTTGTTATAGCGAGTGTAATAACCCGCCTCAAATGAATAAAACTATAATTAACATATACACAATGTGGTTGTTATGATGAGACTATTCTCATATTTGATATTTGTATTAGCAGTAAGCTTTTCAGCGGTTGCAAATGCGGAAGAGCCGGTTGTTGTTTCAGATGTTTCTTCCGGCGTTTTTCGATTTCAACTAAAGTTAGCTGAGCAGGGCAATGCGGAGGCCCAGTATATTGTTGGCGATATGTTAGAAACCGGTTCAGGTGTGACGAAAGACGGCGCAAGAGCTCAGAGCTGGTTTAAAAAAGCAGCTGCACAGGGTCATAAAAAATCAGTTTATAAACTACTCTACCTGGATATTCAAAACAGTGGATTAAATAGCGCCAACAAAACGCAGCTCGGTGTGTTGCGCAAGGAAGCTGCGACGGGTAGTGCGAGTGCCCAGTATTTTCTAGGTAAAATGTATGCCCGCGGTGTTGGGGTTCCAAAAAGTTTAACCAATGCATTAACCTGGTTAAATAAAGCGACCTTCAATGGCCTTGCCGAGGCAGAGCATGAAGCTATCGCGGTGGAAGAAGAACTGGCGCGAAAGCGGGAAAAGCAGGCTAAAAAACGATCAGCAGACATGGCCGCGGCAAAGAAACGTAAAGCTGAAGAGGCTCGTTTGAAAAGCCTGAAGCAAAAGGAAGCCGATAAGCGGCGCAGAGCAGAATACGCCAAACGTAAATCCAGTCAAGAAGCAGAGGCTAAGCGACAGGCTGCACTACGCAAGCGAAAAGAAGAAGAGCGTAGGCTGTTAGCGGAGGAAAAATTACGGCTGGAAAAAGAAAAGCAGGCCATTGAAGCTGAAATGGCCCGTAATGAGAAGCAAGCTCAGAAGGCGAAGAAGAGTAAGAGCAAAAAAACTGAATCTGAAGCCACCTATGTTTCCGATCCCTGTCAAGGTAAATCTGCGCGATTCCTTTCAACCTGTCGATAACACCTGTTATAATACGGCACTGTAAAAGGGCATCTTTGATGCCCTTTTTTATTCGGGTTCAAAAAATATATTGTCTGGTATACAGCGGGTATATTTCTTGAGGTACCCCATAGAACCCGTTAAAAATAAATATTAAAATAGCCGTTATGACCAAACCAAAAAATAAGCCCCGTAAAAGTACGCCCCGCAAAAAAAAATCCCAGAAGAAAAAAGCAAAACAATCAAAAATCCATTCGGGTCTCAGGGGGTATTTATTTAATCGTTACGCTTTTTATGGCGTAATACTAATCACGCTTTTTCTAGCCAGTTACCTGTTTTATTTAAACATTAAAATTACAGATAAAATGTCCGGGCGCATCTGGTCATTACCTTCCCACGTTTATGCCCGACCCCTTGAGTTATATCAGGGAAAACATTTAACCGTAAAGCAGTTAAAATTAGAGCTTAAGCAGCTTGATTATCTACGGGTCAGTAACCGTCCCACAAAGCCCGGACAATATCGGATTTTAAATGAATCACATTTTGAATTAATCACCCGGAATTTTACCTTCTGGGATGGTAAGCAAAAATCACAGGGTATTCGTTTAAGTATTTATAAAAATAAACTTTCCGCATTACATAAATTATATTCTGATGAAACTATCCCACTGTTTAGATTAGAACCGGTAAAAATTGCGGGTATTTATCCGGCGACGCAACAGGAACGTCAATTAATTAAACTTGATGAAGTGCCGGATGATTTAGTGCTGGCGCTGTTAGCGGTAGAAGATCGTCGGTTTTATCAGCATTGGGGGATAGACCCACGCTCAATTATTCGTGCCATGCTGGCCAATGTAATGGCCGGGGGCACCGTGCAAGGGGGAAGCACCTTAACCCAGCAGCTGGTTAAAAATTTATTTCTTTCACCAGAAAGAACACTCACTCGAAAAATAAACGAAGCCTTAATGGCGTTGTTGCTGGAAATAAATTATGACAAGTCGGTTATTCTGGAAACCTACATTAATGAAGTGTATTTAGGTCAGAATGGTGCCCAGCAAATTCATGGCTTTGAGTTAGCGAGTCAATATTATTTTGCTAAACCACTCAAAAAATTAAGGCGCGATCAAATGGCATTGCTAGTGGGTTTAGTGAAAGGCCCCTCATGGTATGCACCGAGACGTCATAAACAAAGAGCCGTCGAACGACGTAACCAGGTTTTGAAACTGATGCTGGAGCGAGGTGCATTAACACAGGCACAGTTAAATAAATATACAGCGCTGGATTTAGGTCTGGCAAATAAACCGCGTTTTTCATCAAATCGTTATCCTGCGCTAATTGATCTGGTTAAACGTCAGTTAAAAAGTGATTATGATGAGGAGGATTTACGCTCATCCGGTTTAAAAGTATTTACCAGCATTGATCCATTGATTCAGTCGCAGGCGCAAGCCAGTGTTAAACGGGTCATTACACGCCTGGAAAGTGCTAACCCAAAGGCTGAAAATTTACAGACGTCTTTAATTGTGGCCTCTAGTCAACAGGGGGAAATTCAGGCAATGGTGTCAGACCGGCAACCGGATTTTTCAGGTTTTAATCGAAGTCTGGATGCGGTACGACAGATAGGTTCATTAATTAAGCCGGCTATTTTTTTAACCGCCCTGCAGCAACCACAAAAATATACGCTGGCGAGTACACTCGAGGATACGCCGTTACATATCAAAACGTCAAAAGATGTTATGTGGTCACCTCAAAATTACGATAAAAAATTCAGCGGAAATGTTTTATTGCACCAGGCGTTGGAAAAATCTCGCAATGTACCCACGGTACGTTTGGGGCTTGAGCTGGGCCTGTCGGATATTTCAGATACCTTGCAAAATTTGGGTGTCACTCGAAAAATTCCAACGTACCCATCTATGACCTTGGGTGCGTTTAGTTTATCTCCATTTGATGTGGCAAATATGTATCAGACATTTGCGGCGAATGGATTTAATGTGCCCCTCAAAGTTATTCGCGAAGTATTAAACAAAGATGGTCAACCGCTTAAGCGTTATCCCCTGAAATCGAATAAGGCGATTGATGAAAAAGCCATCTATCTGGTGAACCATGTACTGCACCAGATTACACAGACCGGCACCGCCAAATCTCTGGCGAATAAGCTGTCTCAGGCTGTGGCGGGTAAGACCGGTACCACTGATGATTTACGCGATAGCTGGTTTGCAGGCTTTACCGATGACCAGCTGGCCGTAGTATGGATTGGTCGTGATGATAATGCCAGCACCGGTTTGACAGGGGCGTCTGGTGCATTGCAGCTGTGGACAGATTTTTTTCAGCATCTGGAGAAAACAGGCGACCTGCACAGTTTTTCACTGGAGCCCCCTGGCGGCATCAATAATGTGTGGATTGATGGAGAAAGCGGTGGTTTATCTGAAAAAAAATGTCTAGGTGCGGTAGAATTACCTTTTATTCAGGGGTCTGAGCCAACAGAGAAAGCCGCATGCAAGTCAGCAGGAATCATCGAACAGATAAAACGTTTTTTCAATTAGGATTAATTTATAAAATAGCCGCACTGTTAGTGCTGTTGTTATGGTTGGGGGGCTGTACGCAAACCAGACCGGGTGAGGCTGACCCTGCAAACCGTGTCCTGCCGGTTGAGGATAGTTATGATTTACCGGATGTAATAAAAACCCTGATCAATCAGTCCGACGAACAATATCTGAATCAAAATCTGGCGGGCTCACTGGCCACACTGGAACGTGCGATACGGATTAATCCTCGCCATGGGGAAGTGTGGTCGCGCATGGCACAGGTATATTTAAAACTGGGCAATTTAGAACAGGCAAAACAGCATGCAAAAAGATCCAATAGTGTGTTAAAAAATAATCCCCAGTTAAAAGCCTTTAATGATCGTATTATAGCCACTGGATCTGTGGAGTCAGTCCATTGAGCCAATCTGCAGCGTTATTAAGTGAGCAGGGCGCATTTGCTGACCTACTCGATGGTTTCACTGCGCGTGCTGGGCAACAGGCCTTAAGTGAAGCGATTGAAAAAGTGATCGAAAATAAAAAAGTTTTAATCGCTGAAGCCGGCACGGGGATTGGAAAAACTTTTGCCTATCTGGTGCCAGCGATTATGTCTGATCATAAAGTCATTATTTCCACCGGCACCCGGCATTTGCAAGACCAGTTATTTCACACGGATATCCCGCTGGTTAAAAAAGCTTTAAAAGTTGATTTACCCTGTTCGTTATTAAAAGGTCGGGCGAATTATCTGTGTACCTATCGTTTAGGTATTGCCCATCAGCAAACCTTTTTAACCCGCGAAACACAGGATCATTTAGCGCGTATAAAACAGTGGTCGAAAACAACACACAGTGGTGATAAATCGGAAATGTCAGAAATTTCTGAAGATGCCCGAGTTTGGCCGATTGTGACTTCGACGGCGGATAATTGTTTGGGGAGTGAATGTTTAGACTGGTCTGACTGTTATGTCGTCAAAGCCAGGCGTGATGCACAGGAGGCGGATATTGTGGTGGTTAATCATCATCTGTTATTAGCTGACATGGCGATAAAAGAAGAAGGTTTTGGTGAGCTGTTACCCGCAGCGCAAACCTTTATTATTGACGAAGCACATCAGTTGCCAGAAGTAGCATCACGTTTTTTTGGCAAGGGCTGCAGTAGTCGCCAAATTAATAATTTAATGGGTGACTGCATAGCGGAACAAATTAAAGATGCACCGGAAGCCATCGAAATACGCGATGCCTGTGATCAGTTAAAAACCAGTACGGCGCAATTTCGTTTAGCCCTGGGTGTTGATAATCAACGTGAGGGCTGGGCTAAAATAAAATATAAACCGGCACTGCAAAAAGCCAAAGAAGTTTTGCTGAGCGACTTTGAAGATTTAACCGAAATTTTACAGAATAACGCCGATAGAGGAAAAGGCCTGGAGCAGTGCGCGGTGCGCTGCCTGGAACTTCAGCAAAGTTTTAAATCTTACGGGGAAGATTCTGAGAAAGAAGCAGCATCAATCTACTGGTACGAAACTTTCAGCAAAGGTTTTGTGCTGCACTCAACACCAATCGATATCGCGGCATTATTTAAACAGCAGCGCGATGCACTACCCGGTAGCTGGATATTCACTTCCGCAACACTGGAAGTAGGGCACGACTTCGATCATTTTGCACAGCGTCTGGGTTTAGATGAATATGAAAAAGGTAACTGGAATAGCCCGTTTGATTATCAGCAGCAATCACTTTTATTTTTACCGGATAATTTGCCAGAGCCATCGAGTTTTAATTATACCGAAAAATTAATAGAGCAGGCGGTGCCGGTTTTAGAGGCGAGTAAAGGCCGTGCATTTTTATTGTTTACCAGTTACCGCGCTTTGAATGAAGCGGCAAAATTACTGCATCGAAAAGTGGATTACCCCATTTTAATTCAGGGCAGTTTACCCAAACACCAGTTACTGGAAAAATTTCGCACATTAGGTAATGCCGTGTTACTCGGCACCAGCAGTTTCTGGGAAGGGGTGGATGTGCGCGGAGAAGCTCTGTCCTGTGTCATTATTGATAAACTACCCTTTGCTTCTCCAGGCGATCCGGTCATGCAGGCGCGCTTAGAGGGTATTCGAAAACTCGGTGGTAATCCGTTTATGGATTATCAATTACCCCAGGCCGTTATTTCTTTAAAACAGGGTGCGGGGCGTTTGATTCGTGATATGAAGGATTACGGTGTTCTAATGATTGGTGATAACCGTTTAAAAACCAAACGATATGGAAAAACTTTTATCGAAAGCTTACCGGATATGCCGCAAAGCAAACGCATTGAGGATGTGGTGGCTTTTTATGATTCCTGGTTAGATTCGGGTTCGGATCAAGCCTGATGGATTGTTCAGCGAAAATTTTAGCCATAGATACTGCAACAGAAGCCTGCTCGGCCGCACTGTATATTGACGGGGTGATAACAGAAAAATATCAGTTAGCACCAAGAGAGCATACGCAGCTCATTTTAAAAATGATTGAATCGTTATTGAAGGATGCGAATCTGAAAATTTCTGATCTGGATGCACTGGCGTTTGGTCGTGGCCCGGGTTCATTTACCGGTGTGAGAATTGCGACGGGTATCATTCAGGGAATAGCTTTTGCCAGTGACCTGCCGGTGATTACGGTTTCAACGTTAGCCTCCATTGCACAACAGGCTTATGACAATCATCAGCATGAAAGTGTGCTGGCGGGTATAGATGCGCGCATGGGTGAAATGTATTGGGCCGCTTATCAACTAGATGAAAATAATTTAATGGTATTGTGTGATGAGGAAAAGGTTTCACCTGCATCGGCGGTTATTATAGATAAAAATATTTCCAGTGAGTGGTGTGGTGCAGGCTCAGCATGGGAGAGTTATGCACAACAACTTAATGAACAGTTAGGCACGCAAATTGTTGATGTGTATCCTGATTATTTTCCCCACTCCGCCAGCATTGTTAAATTAGCGGCAGCGGCATATGTTCGTGGTGAAGCAGTGGAGGCGGCACTGGCTCAGCCGGTATATTTACGTAATGATGTTGCTAAAAAGAAAAAAGACCAGAAAAAAGCCTAAAGAAAAAGACAACGTATAAAAGAAATAACTGCCAGATAGCATAATAAACCATATATCGAAGTGATTAATCATACCGCTCTGTCGATATCACGCTCCTCTTTATTAGCAAATAGGGGCTGCAGGAGATTTGAAGGCAGAGTCAATAACATTAATGTTCCAAATATTAAAAGCTATTTTAAATTTAGCGTCCACTAGCGATTATTTGCGTTTTTCACCTTGTCTTTTTCTTTTAATCCCCCAACACCCCAAACTAAACCAGCTATAGATGAAAAACCCAATATAAGGTAATATACCGCGCTTTCAGAGCTGTTAAAAACAACCCGGATTTATGCTAGAAATTAACCCCATTCAAAACCAGATAACCGACCTTGCCACCCGCCGCGACGACCTTCGGGGGTATCTTTGACTTTGATGCCCGCAAAGAAGAACTGGATGAAATCAGCCGTGAGCTAGAGCAGCCCGATGTGTGGAATGATCAGGCACGTGCCCAGCAGTTAGGCAAAGAAAGGGCCCGGCTTGAAGCCATTGTACTGACCATTGTGAACCTGGATAATGGCCTGTCCGATGCCACTGAGCTGTTGGAGATGTCTGTTGAGGAAAATGATGAAGAGGGGGTTCAGTCCGTTGTCGATGATCTGGCGTCAATGGAAAAGCAGATTGAAGCCCTGGAGTTTCGCAGAATGTTCTCCGGTGAAATGGATGCCAACAATGCCTTTTTAGATATTCAGTCCGGATCCGGCGGCACCGAAGCCCAGGACTGGGCGGAAATGATTTTGCGCATGTATCTACGCTGGGGTGAAGCCCACGGCTTTAAAACCGAATTAATGGAAGTCACCGCGGGTGATGTGGCGGGCATTAAAGGCGCAACCATTAGCTTCCAGGGTGAGTATGCCTACGGTTGGTTGCGCACCGAAACCGGTGTACATCGCCTGGTGAGAAAATCTCCCTTCGATTCCGGCAGCCGCCGCCATACTTCTTTTGCAGCGGTGTTTGTATCCCCGGAAGTGGATGACGATATTGACATCGATATTAACCCGGCGGATTTGCGCATTGATACTTATCGCGCATCCGGTGCCGGTGGTCAGCACGTTAATAAAACTGAATCCGCCGTACGTATTACCCATCTGCCAACCAATGTGGTGGTACAGTGTCAGAATGATCGCTCACAACATAAAAACAAAGCCAGTGCCATGAAACAACTTAAAGCCAAGTTGTATGAACTGGAAATGCAAAAACGCAGCGGTGATCAGCAAGCGGTTGAAGATAATAAATCGGACATTGGCTGGGGCAGCCAGATACGCTCTTATGTGCTCGATGCTTCAAGAATTAAAGACTTACGCACCAATGTGGAAACCGGTAATACCCAGGCGGTTTTAGACGGCGGAATAGATATGTTTATTGAGGCCAGTTTGAAATCGGGATTATAAGAGATACAGACGTCGTCATACTTGCGAAAGCAGGCATGGCAATAATAACGACATTAAATTCATAGAAAATATAAAACATTATGACAGACGAAAACAACACAGAAGAATCACAGATAGACGAAAATAAACTAATCGCACAGCGCCGTGAAAAACTGGCCACAATGCGTGAGAATGGTAACGCCTTTCCCAATGATTTTCGTCGAGACAATTTGGCCGGTGAATTACATGCGCAATATGACGACAAAACAAAAGAAGAGCTTGAAGCGTTAAATGTAACGGTTAAGGTGGCGGGTCGCATGATGGCAAAGCGCATTATGGGTAAAGCCAGCTTCGCACAACTTCAGGATATGTCCGGTAGAATGCAGTTGTTTTTACAACGTGATGCATTACCTGAAGGTTTATATAATGACGGGTTTAAAAAGTGGGATATCGGTGACATAATTGGTGCTGAAGGTGTTTTATTTAAAACCAAAACCGATGAGCTTTCGGTTAAGTTAAGCAATATTCAGCTACTTACAAAATCCCTGCGGCCCTTACCTGAAAAATTCCACGGTTTGTCTGATCAGGAAACCCGGTATCGCCAACGTTATGTTGACCTGGTGATGAATCAGGAAGTGCGCAATACATTTCAGTTACGTTCAAAAATTATTTCCTACATTCGGCGCTTTTTTGAAGATCGTGGTTTTATGGATGTTGAAACACCGATGTTGCAGGGAATTCCCGGGGGAGCAACGGCACGTCCATTTGAAACTTTTCATAATGCGCTCGATATGCCTATGTTTATGCGCATTGCACCGGAGTTATATTTAAAACGCCTGGTTGTTGGTGGTTTTGAAAAAGTATTTGAAATTAATCGTAACTTTAGAAATGAAGGGGTTTCCACCCGCCATAATCCTGAATTTACTATGCTGGAATTTTATCAGTCGTATGCGGATTACAATGATCTGATGGACATTACAGAAGCTCTGTTACACGGTCTGGCCAAAGATGTTGTGGGTAGTGAAAAAATTCATTACCAGGGTGATGTTTATGATTTTGGCAGTAAGTTTGAACGCTTGTCTGTTTTTGATTCAATTTTACATTTCAATCAGGATTTAAGTGCGGATGATATTAATACCCTTGAAGCTGCAACAAAAGTTGCGGATAAGCTGGGTATTCCATTAAAAGACTCCTACGGCCTTGGAAAAATTCAGATTGAAATTTTTGAAAAAACCGTTGAACATCGCTTAATGAATCCAACCTTTATAACCGAATACCCCACGGAAGTATCACCATTGGCACGACGTAATGATGATAACCATTTTATAACCGACCGCTTTGAGTTTTTTGTGGGTGGACGTGAGATTGCCAATGGTTTTTCAGAGTTAAATGATGCGGAGGATCAGGCTGAAAGGTTTAAACAGCAGGTCGCTGATAAAGATGCGGGCGATGATGAAGCCATGCACTACGATGCGGACTATATTCGTGCCCTGGAGCATGGATTACCGCCCACGGCAGGCGAGGGTATTGGTATAGACCGGCTGGTGATGCTGTTAACCGATGCACCGTCTATACGGGATGTTATTTTATTTCCACATATGCGTTCTGAGGTTTAGGTAAATACGTATTTTTAAAGAAAAAGAAAACGCAAATGAACGCGAATGCACGCAAATAAAAGAAAAGATAATAAATATGGGTTGAGACCCGCGGGCGCACAAACCTAAAAATATTTGCGTTTTCTTTTTCATTTAACTACATATATTTCCAGGGATTATTTGCGTTGTCAGAATTTGATCTTATTAATCAATATTTTAATACCACGGCAGTAAAGCGGGACGATGTTTTGCTCGGCATTGGAGATGACTGTGCCATTCTTTCACCACCCGCGGGTAAGCAGTTAGCCGTATCTACTGATACCTTAATTTGTGGTGTACACTTTCCTGAATCTACCACTGCAGAGGATATTGGTTATAAATCCCTGGCGGTTAATTTAAGTGACCTTGCGGCCATGGGTGCAGAGCCTGCCTGGGTCAGTCTTGCGATTAGCTTGCCACAGGCTGATGAAAGCTGGCTGGCAAGTTTTATGCGTGGTTTTAATCAACTGGCTGAAAAATATAATGTCACATTGATTGGGGGGGATACTACTCAGGGGGCATTGAGTGTAACGGTTAATGTCACCGGGTTTGTTGAAACGGATAAAGCCTTAAAAAGAAATCGCGCCAGAATAGATGATGCGGTTTTTGTTACCGGTAATATTGGTGATTCGGCAATTGGTCTGAATGCTATTCTTAATAAGCTCGAAATCGATGGTCATTTTTCGGAACAAAATAAAAACGACTGTATAGACCGTCTTAATCGACCGTCACCAAGAGTTGAAGCAGGACGGTTATTAAGTGATTTTTCCGTAGCCGCCATTGATATTTCAGATGGCCTGATTGCAGATTTAAATCATATTTGTGAAGCCAGCGGCGTTGGTGCGCGCTTGGATTTACAGCACATTCCTTTATCACAGGCCGTTTTAAATTATTATAATAATGAACCTGACTGGCAAAGTATTTTAAGCGCAGGTGATGATTATGAATTATGTTTTACCTGCCCACAGAGTCAGCTTTCAGAATTACACAATTTAATGGATGCTCATTATATTGATATTTGTTGTATTGGAAAGATCACGGACGAACCTGGTGTTAAGTGTATAAATAATGGGCAGTTAATGAGTTTTAATCAATCAGGATACAATCATTTTAAATGAAAAGTGCTATTAAAATACCGATATCATATTTAAAAAACCCGTTGCATTTTATGTCGCTGGGGTTTGGTTCTGGCCTTGCCCCAAAGGCCCCGGGCACATTTGGAACGCTGGTAGCCGTACCCCTGTACCTGTTAATGGCGAACCTGAATTTAGAGCTGTATTTATTAATTACCTGTGTTGTCACTTTTGCGGGTGTGTATCTGTGTTATTACACCAGTAAAGCGCTGGGCGTACACGATCACTCCGGCATTGTCATCGATGAAATTGCAGGATATTTAATAACTATGATTGCCGTTCCATTTGACTGGTTATGGATTGCTGCCGGTTTTATACTGTTTCGGTTTTTTGATATTTTAAAACCCTGGCCAATATCCTGGATTGATAAAAACGTTCATGGTGGTTTAGGTATTATGCTTGATGATGTACTTGCGGGGATTTTTGCATTTGTTTGTTTGCATGCGCTTGTTAACTATATGTAACTTATAAATAATGATAAAAACTAACTTGAAATATTTTAAAAGTGTGCTTCTAGTATCCATTTTTTTATGGGTGTCGCCGCTTAGTGCCAACGATGATATGCAGATAGAAGTACAGGCATTAATGCCCGGCATGGTTGTGCTTATGATTAATGGCAGCCGAGAAACTTTAAAAACAGGTAAAGAAACGCAAGGTGTAAAGTTGATTTCATCGACTACCAAGGCCGCTGTGTTAGAAGTTAATGGCGTACAAAAAAATTACCGAATGGGTACAACCATTGGTACTCAATTTACACAACGGGAAAAAGTCACAGAACGAGTTGTTGTTGACCAGTATGGGATGTTTAGAAGTTATGGCAGCATTAATGGGCAATCCGTTAAATTTCTGGTTGATACCGGTGCGACGTCGGTTGCAATGAGTGAAAGAGCGGCGCGTAAATTAGGTATTCAATACCAGCTTGAAGGTACCCCTACGCGTACTAGCACAGCTTCTGGTATTGCCAGGGCCTGGTCGGTGAAGTTAAAAACGGTGAGTCTGGGCAAATTACTTGAGCGAAATGTACAGGGCATTGTTGTTGAGGGAGATTTTCCCAGGCAGGTATTATTAGGTATGTCTTTTTTAAACAGAATGAAAGTTGAAAAAGAAGGGGCGACGATGAAAATTACAAGTAAGAAGTAATTTTTGGGAAACTTGATTTATATATCAATTGCTGCTTTCTGTTTTAAATTATAGCGCGCTTTTATTCCCTGATATAAGCCACAATAAATAATATTCATTGTCGAAATCACCGGTATCGCTACCACCATTCCAATAAAACCAAATAAGTTTCCGAAGATAATAATACCGACAATGACAATTAAAGGGTGCAGGTTGACCGCATTAGCAATAACCGCGGGTATTACAATTACATTATCAATTAATTGTGCAATTAAAATAACAGATATTGCAGCACCCACTAACCAGAATTCGACCGGGACATGACCCAGTGCAAGTAATACGGGTAGAACCATGGCTAGTAACGGCCCAACATAAGGAATCAGGTTAAGTACCCCCGCCACGATGCCCAGTAAAAAAGGCGAATCAAAACCGAGTATATAAAATCCAATGGTGGTGATCACGCACATGATGGCGGACTGAATCATAATGCCACGAATATATTCCTGTAACTGATGAGCGACTCGATAATAAATTAACCACCCCATCTCAAAACTGGAATTGGGGAGTTTGTCGAGTAAATTGTTTCGAAAAGTCCTGAAGTCTCTAATCAGAAAAAAAGTAAATATGGGAACGAGCACTAATAAAACTGACAGGCTGATCAGCATATTTGAGCCTTCAATCAGGGCCGCTTTTCCCCATTCATCTACCTGTGTAAAAAAGTGCTGAGTCAGTCCACTTGATTGAATGTCTAAGCTTAAAGAGGTTGCAATATGTTGGCTAATATCATTACCCATTGTAGTAATTGATTGCCAGACGACTGGTAGCTGAGATTGTAGTGTTGAAAGTTGCAATGACAGATGCGGTAACAATAATGATACACATAATGCACCGATGGCAACTAGAATTAATAAAACACTAAGCGATGCGGCATTGCGGGACAATCCGTGACGTTCAAATGTTTCAGACATGGGTTCGAGCAATGCATATAAAGTGAAAGAAATAATGATGGGTATGAGTAGTGGGGCTAACAAAACAGCGAGTAATATAATCGCGCTACAGATCATGCTGAACACAAAAAGTGTTCTGCTAAGTGGATGATGAATGATTGTTTGTAGCATGTCCTTCTTGTAATACAACTAGCTGTTTTGCATTGAAAGTAAAATATTTGTATGGCGTAATCTTGCTGCTAAAACCGTTGCAATGTTTAACATAAACTGCGCACCACTTCGGGGAGAGCGTTTGATCCATTCTTCAAGGTCGGAGCGTAAAAAGAAAATTAATTCTGAATCTTCGCAGGCGATGGCATCTGCGGTGCGTGGTTCATCAATAATGAGTGCTACTTCGCCAAAAAAATCTCCGACCTGTAGTTCTGCAAGTAGTTTTTCAGCGGCTTTAATTTCTATTGCACCACGGCGAATTAATACAATGCTGGCACCAATATCGCCACTGTTAAAAACCATCTCGCCTTTTTTGTAGTGTCGAGGATGCATGGTTTTTACCAGGTCACGGCATTCACGTCGGGTGATTTTATCGAACAGGGGAGTATCCATCCACATCTCGGTGACTTCAGATGTGCGATCTTCTTTATGTTTAAACAGGTTTTGCCAGAGAGGGTGTTGTGAACTCATTTTTTATTAAGTATTTTAACCACATTCTTCAGAGTGCAGATATTATTTTTATAATTGACTAGAGTGTAGCAGGTATTGTGCAGATGTTCCTGGCAAGTGTATGCTCAGGTCAAATCACGGCTAAACCATTGGCCTTTAACATGCGACAAAGTTGAATTAATGGCAGGCCAATTAAGGTGTTAGGGTCATCGCCGCGCATGCTTTCAAACAGGCTAATCCCCAGTGCTTCAGATTTAAAGCTGCCGGCACAATTATAAGGTTCTTCACGTCTGAGATAATTTTCAATTTCACTCTCCGTTAACGTGCGAAATTTAACGACAAAGGGTTCACAGATGGTTTCTGAGTGGCCGCTGGCGCTATTGTGTAAACATAAACCGGTGTAAAAGGTGATGCTTTGCCCGGAGGCGGCCTTCAGTTGTTTGAAGGCTACCTCGTAATTACCGGGTTTATGCAGAACCTTGCCGTTTAGTACAGCGCTCTGGTCTGAGCCAATAATTAAGGCGTTCGGGTGCTGAGGAGCCAATGCCCTGGCTTTAGCTTCAGATAAGCGTTTCACCATGGTTTCGATGGATTCATCGGGCAGAGGCGTTTCATCGATATCCCGGGAGTCGGTCTCAAATTGCAGGTGTAGTTTTTCCAGCAGGGCTTTGCGAAAGGGTGAACTTGAAGCTAAAACGAGTTTCATGGTTTTAAAATACAATCGGATTCAAACGAGCATTTTACCCTGTCTAATTGAATCAGTGTAGTGATTCAGAGTGGTTAAAAAGATAAATAAATAAGAAAATGCATGCAAATAATGTAAGCTTTGCGATTAAGGCCGAAATCCTTGAAAATAAAGGGAATTTCTTTGACAGCAGGGGCATAAGCGGATAGAATCGCGCGATTATTATGAACCAGACATTACCTGTCCATCTGAATTTCGCCCAGAAAGCCAAAATTGGCTTTGAACTTAAGGGAAAATGGCCCATTAAGCAGCTAAAACGCTTAAATGAGGTATTGGTGTCAGACCAGGGTGATTTGCAAGTCGAGTTGAAATTTGATCGAGCGGGGCCTATTCCGTTTCTTGAAGGTCATATTACGGCAGAGCTGCAACTGAAGTGTCAACGCTGTATGCAGGCAATGTCGCATCCGGTGGATATACGGTTTAAATTAGGGTTAGTGCTAAATGAAGAGCACATTGAGAAATTACCCGATGAGTTTGAGCCCTATATGCTCGAAGATGATAATAACCACCTGCCGGATATGCTGGAAGATGAGTTATTACTGGCGTTACCACTGGTCGCCATGCATGAATTCGATTGTTCTGACTATCTGCAACAGCAGAATTCAGAACAACAGAATGAAGTAGAGAAAGTTGAAGAAAAGGAAAATCCGTTTTCCGTGTTGAAAGATTTACTTTAGCAGTATCTACTTTACTAAGTTTATTTAAGTTATTGTTTTATATGGCACTTAGTGCTATTTATTGGAGAATGAAATGGCAGTACAACAAAACCGTAAAACACGTTCACGACGTGGCATGCGTCGTTCACATGATGCACTCACTGGTGCTGCTCTGTCTGTAGATCAAACTACAGGTGAAACGCACCTACGTCATCACGTAACACCCGACGGCTATTTTAAAGGCCGTAAAATTACCTCAAACGCCAGCGAAAGCTAGTCTGCGGTACACGCATCCCCGGTGAATCATCGCCGGGATGTGTGATAAGTCGTGTAGCAAAAATACACGCATGTAAAATCGGCCATTCGAAATCGATTTTCACATTATAATTAATGGCGTTGTTTAATGACGCCTTGCTTAGCGAAAACGCCAAGCGAATTCATTTCTTACTACATAGAGACTTTATGCCAGAATCCCCGATTATTGCTATTGATGCCATGGGTGGTGATATTGGCCCAGAAGTGACTGTTGCCGCCGCCGGCCGCATTCTTAAACAACGCCAGGATATTAAGCTGATTCTGGTGGGGCTTGAAGATAAAATAAACGCCGAGCTCTCACGTCTAAATATTAAAAATTCTGATCGATTATCCGTACAACATGCTTCCGAGCAGGTGGCCATGGATGAAGCGCCAGCTTTAGCCCTTCGTAAAAAGAAGGACTCCTCAATGCGGGTGGCTATCAATCTGGTGCACGAAGGTAAAGCCGATGCGGCGGTTAGCGCGGGTAATACCGGTGCGCTGATGGCCACGGCCAAATTCGTTTATAAAACCCTGAACGGCATTGACCGTCCTGCCATTATGACGACCCTCCCTAATATGAAGGGCCACACCCATATGCTCGATTTAGGGGCAAATGTGGACTCCAGTGCTGAAAATTTATTTCAGTTTGCGGTTATGGGTTCGGTTACCGCTTCGGCGGTGGATAATGTGGATAACCCCCGGGTGGGTCTGCTCAATGTGGGCTCCGAGGCGATGAAAGGCAATGCTCAGGTAAAAGCTGCAGAGCCTTTACTTCAAAACAGTAACCTTAATTACATCGGCTTTGTGGAAGGCGATGATATTTATAACGGCTCGGTAGATGTGGTGGTATGTGATGGCTTTGTGGGCAATATATCACTGAAAAGCACCGAAGGGGTTGCTAAAATGATCGGCCAGTTTATGCGAGAAGAATTCACGCGTAATTTGTTTACCAAGCTGATCGCATTCATCGCGACACCCGTATTAAACGCATTTAAGAAGCGCGTTGACCACAGGCGCTACAACGGTGCCAGTTTGCTGGGCCTGAAACAAATTGTCATTAAAAGCCATGGTGGTGCAGATGAGTACGCTTATTCTAAAGCTATAGAAGTGGCCATACTGGAAGTAGAGAAATCTGTGCCTCAATGCATCGAAAGCCATCTCGGGGCATTATTAGAAAACACGCCGACTACACGTTAGTCGCCCAGCAGGATTTTTCTGCAGTTATTATTAAAAGAGCCTAATTTTGAAATACGCGCGCATTACTGGAACCGGCAGTTATTTACCTGAACGCATTATGACCAATGCGGATATTGAAAAAATCGTTGATACAACGGATCAATGGATACAGGAACGCACCGGCATTAAGCAACGACACATCGCCGCGGATGACCAGACTACCTGCGATTTAGCTGAGCAGGCGGCGTTAAAAGCCATGCAGGCCGCGGGTAAAACCCGAGATGATATCGATTTAATCATCGTTGCGACCACCACACCGGATCAGGTGTTTCCCAGTGTTGCCTGTTTGTTACAGAAAAAACTTGAAATTCATGGTTGTGCTGCCTTTGATGTGCAGGCGGTATGCACGGGGTTTGTATATGCTTTAGGCATCGCAGATAATTTTATCCGTGCGGGTTCAGCAAAGTGCGCATTGGTGATAGGTGCAGAAACCCTCTCTCGCATTCTTGACTGGGATGATCGTGGAACCTGTGTTCTGTTTGGTGATGGTGCTGGCGCGGTGATTGTGGAAGAAAGCGATAGCCCAGGGATTTTATCATCACACCTGCATGCGGATGGTGCCTACGAGCATTTATTAAATGTCCCCAACGGCATTTCAAAAAATCAGCAGCGCTTCCGGGAAGAGGGGGCGCATATCACCATGAAAGGCAATGAAGTGTTTAAAATGGCGGTGAATACTTTGGGTCGAATTGTAGATGAAACCCTCGCTGCCAATAATATGCAAAAGTCAGATATCGACTGGTTGGTCCCCCATCAGGCGAATATTCGCATCATAAATGCGACGGGTAAAAAGCTGGGGCTCAACCCGGACCATGTTGTGGTGACGGTTGATGTACAGGGAAATACCTCTGCCGCATCCGTACCACTGGCGCTGGATACCGCGGTCAGAGCCGGGAAAATAAAAGAAGGTGAAACCGTGATGCTGGAAGCCTTTGGTGGTGGTTTTACATGGGGTGCAGCGCTGCTGAAGTGGTAATGAATTTCGAGGGGCTTATTCCGGTCATTCACTGTCAGCGTATTGAGCAGACGCTTGAATTTTATCAACAGGCCCTGCGTTATATCATAATCAGCAAAACAGAAACCGATACCGGCCTGCAATGGGCCTATATCAAATCTGATAATACCTTCTTGATGCTGCAAAAAAGTACAAATTCGACGGATGTTTCTCAGCGTTTAACCTCAGATTACAGCCCGCCGAAAGCTCAGAAAACAACCCAGAATTTAGCCCAGTCAAGTAGTATTGTGCTGCATTATTATACAGCGGATGTTTCAGCTCAGCGCCAGTTTATGGCCGCTAAGGGGATTAAGGTTGGTCAATTAGAAGACACCGCGTATCATATCAGGCAGTTTTTTGTAGAAGATCCAGAAGGCAATAAAATTGTAATCGGACAAGACATAAAAAACCAACTATCATAATATTTAGACTTTAATAAATAAGGTCTACTTTTTCCGTGCATTTTTTTAAGAGAGTATTTATGAATAATTTTAGTCAAGTACTAATAATATCGGCAATTGTCGCTAGTTTATCAGCCTGTGCTGCTTTCACCGAAGTTTCGTCGAGCACCAGCTCAACCTCAGATGCGGTCACCCCCGATGTAACTTTAAATGAGTTTGTAAATAAACGTTATGTCGCGATTCGTCATGATGCGGCAAATGGCGGCGGTGAAAACCTCGATGCTTTAGCTCAACTGCTGGGTGAAAAAAACAAGCAGGCATTTGCTGAAAAAATGAAACTTAATTTTGATCGTGTTTTTAAAGATGTCGATCAGCCATCTGATATTATCGCGAGAATTGAAAATCAGGTCATTTCTACAAAAGCTTAACTTATAAAAAAGTCTGAATTAACGCCCCGATATTTAAGGCACGAGCTGCTTTAATATCGGCGGTTAAAAATTAGCTCAAACTGGCGGTATAGTTCAGCAAACAGTTTTTATGGTATTGTGATCACATATTTGGCCTTTTCTGAAAAATATAGACTGCTTAGAAGGCCTGTCAACACTATGTTAGTATAGTGATTTAAATAAACACTGCAATAAAGGGAGCGGGTGTTGTTTGATATTGAAAATGACAATAATAAACAAGTTTCTAATAAGGAGCTCGATCAGGATATCAATCGAGGACTGGCGCTACTGGTTTTAATAACGGTCTCAATTGTCGGCTCAAGCTGGCTTTTATCGTTGCCGGTATACTTTGATATTAAAATTGCAGCACAAATACTTCCAGTGCTGTTTTCAATCGTTCTATTGTTTCTTGTTACTAAAGTCCAGCATGTCTTTTTAAATAATATTGCACCGGTCGTGGGGTTTTGTTTAGTTTTTATTAGCTGGTCTTATGTGGTTTTTTTAAATACAAACCTAAGTAGTCAAATAAAAAATATCGTTGAGGCGCAATATTTAGGCATGTCTCACACCATGTACCTGATCGGATTGTGCTTTATTATATTCTGGTTGGGGCGGTATTTTAAATATAGCTTATACCTTTCGCTTTTATCAGTTATTTCGTTTTTAATCTTTTTGTTTGTATTTGCAGATATAAAAATAATTTATCTGATAGCGCTGGCGTTATTGTTAGGTTCAAGCTCTATTTTTGCCGCGATAGGTTTAAGTCGAGCTCATCAATTTTCAGAAGCAGGTGGCAATCCGGAAGAGTTTTATGACCCATTTAATGATTCGCAGGCAAAAGAGTTATTGATTTCACCGGAAGTAAAAGAAGAAGTTATTGAGCCTGAACTTGAAATTAATGCGTTGCCATTAAATGAATCATCTGTGACTCATGACTGGGAACTAATTTTAAGAGAGTTGCATGGGGAATTAAAAAACACGACGGATGTTGATCAGTTATTTAAAAGTATGCTTGTATTTTTGCATGGAGCGATCGAGTTTGATGCCGCCGCTGTGGGTATGTTGCAGGATAAAAATATTAGAAAAATAGCTGATTTCGGTGATGAAGAGTATCTTCATGCTCAGTCACTTAACTGGACAAATAAAAGAATTAAAGAGTTATTCGCATTACGTGTACCTATATTGAGTACACAAAAACGCTTAAGTGCTGATGCCAGCGAAATAACTGAACCAATGCATCGACTCGATGTGCCAGTTATAACCAATAAAAAAGTTGTCGGTCTGGTTACTTTATTTAGAGATGAATTACTGTTTGATAATCATGATGTAAAGCTATCCGCTAGCATTGTGTTTCATAGTATGATCGCACTACGCCAAGCTCGGTTACAGGAAGAAATTAAGCGCTTGAGCAGTGATTCGCCTGAAGTTAAAATAACGCTTTATAGTCGGGAGCAATTTGTCAATCGCACAAAACCCGTATTTGAGAAATTGTCTCAACCCAGAGAATGTTCCTTGTTTATTATGGAGATTGATAATCTTGATGAGGTTGTCGACAAGCAGGGGCGAGAGGCGGGTACCTTGTTGTATAAATCGACTTCAAAAACCATTAAGTCTTTATTGACTGAAAAAGATATATTTGGCAGATATGGGAATGATGGGTTTATTGTTTTACTTGATGAAACGAATCTAATACGCGCTAAAGAAGTGGCTGAAAAAATAAGAGTTAAAATATCGAATAATAAAATAAATTACCAGGGGAATGTATTGTCTACCACGGTCAGTATTGGTTTAACCATTGTTTCTGATGCGAAAGAAGATTTACCCACCCTGATGCGCAAGGCAGATATGGGTTTGTTTGTGGCGAAAGAAAACGGTTGTAATACAGTTAAAGTTAGTTTGTGATTTGTTTGCATCTGCTTATTTTAAGGCAGGTATGATTTGAATATGATTCAATATTAGATGAAGCTTCGCTAAAACGATTTTACAGGTTTTTTATGACTGAGCACATTGATCAGCTTTCGAATATTAATAAGTTTCTTCCATTGAAAGAGAAATTGATTTCAACCCATAAGTCAATTAATGAAGCTTTTCCTTTTATTGTCCGAATCGCAATTGCATTGTACGACGCCAAAACAGAGAGTCTTAAAACCTATCTACACAGCAGCGGAGCTGATAACCCGCTAGAGCACTATCAGACACCGCTGGAAAATGCACCATCGCTAAAAAAAATACTCGACCAGGGTTTACCAAGAGTTGTTAATAACCTCATTACTTTTGATGATGGGGAGCATGAGCACACTCGCCGAATTGGTCGCAGCGGATATGCGGCCAGTTATACATTGCCCATATTTAATGACGGGGAGTTTATCGGCTTTATTTTTTTTAATTCAGATAAAAAAGAAGTATTTACAGAAGATGTTCTACGCCAGATTGATGTTTATGCACATATGATATCTTTGCTTGTGATTAATGAGCTGAGTTCGATTCAGGTTCTAACTGCGGCGATTAAAACAACGGGTCATATCACCCACATGCGTGATCCGGAAACGGGTAGTCACCTGGACAGGATGTCACGTTACAGTCGATTAATTGCTAATGCACTGGCACAAGATTACCAGCTTGATGATAGCTATATCGAGCATATTTTTATGTTTTCTCCTTTGCATGATATTGGAAAAATTGGCATACCCGATAATATTTTATTAAAGCAAGGCGAGCTTGATGAAACTGAAAAAAATATTATGAAGACCCATGTAGAAAAAGGATGTGAAATCATTGATGGGTTGTTAAAAAATTTTGGTCTGCGGGGATTTGCACAGATGGATGTGCTACGTAATATTACCATGAGTCATCATGAGGCGGTTAATGGAAGTGGTTATCCAGAAGGTTTACGTGGAAATGAGATACCACTAGAGTCACGCATTGTTGCAGTAGCCGATGTATTTGATGCGTTAACCAGTAAGCGCCCTTATAAGGAGGCATGGAGTAATGAAAAAGCCATAAATACACTTAAGGAGCTATCGGGTGAAAAGCTTGATGAGGCTTGTGTAAATGCGCTGCTTGATAATATGGAACAGGTTGAAATAATTCAGCAGCGCTTTAAGGAAGATAATGTTTAATGAAGATAGTTAATCTTATATGAAAACAGCTTATTAAATGAGCCGTAGAGAGTCCTTTTTTAATTGCACACTATTAACAATCGAGTTGTGAACGTTTTAACATATCTTTAGCGTGTTCAACAGTTTGTTGGGTAATTTCAAGTCCACCTAGCATGCGCGAAATTTCATCAACTCGTTGCTCCATTTCCAGCGGAATTATTTCAGTGCGTGTTTCTTTGCCGTCACTGTGTTTATACACCTGCATATGATAATGCGCCTGAGATGCAACCTGGGGCAAATGTGTTATACAGAATACCTGGCGACTTTCACCCAGCATGCGTAGGTGTTTACCAACAATTTCTGCAATACCTCCGCCGACACCACTATCAACTTCATCAAAAATTAACGTTGGAATGCGACCCTGTTGAGCCGTAATCATTTGAATGGCTAAACTTATTCTAGCCAGTTCACCACCGGATGCTGTTTTTGCAAGGGCTTTAAATGGCTGGCCCGTATTGGTGCTGACCATATATTCAATTTGATCCAGTCCATTGGGTGATGGTTTATCTTTTGAGATTAACTGAATTTCAAATTTACCGCCGGACATGCCAAGTGTTTGCATGGATTCGCTGATTTGTTTATTAAGTTTTCGAGCAGTTTTTAGTCTTGATTCGGTCAGTTTGCTGGCCAGGGCATTATATTGTTTATTGAGTTTGGCTACATCGTTTTCTAACTGGTTTAAATTTTCATCCGCATTATCAAGATCATTTAGCTCGTTGGTTAAAGCGTTCTGTAATTCAATCAACTGGTCTGGCTCGACATGATGTTTGCGGGATAAATCATGAATTATGCCGAGGCGTGTTTCTACCTCTTCAAAACGTTGAGGGTCACTGTTTAAATTATCTTTATAATCACGCAACAAACTTGCGGTTTCCTCAATTTGAACCATTGCTTCAGAAAGCATATCAAAAGCAGGGCTCAGGCTGTTGTCGGTTGACAACATATCTTCAATCTTGCTCATCTGTTGAGATAACTGCAAATGAATACTTGAATCATCCGCATCATATAATTTATCTAAAGTCGATGAGGTGTTATCACTGAGCTGGTCCGCATTGGCTAATGTCTGGTGCTCATGTTGCAATTTTTCTGCTTCACCCTTCTGCAGTGACAGGTCTTCAAGTTCAGTCACCTGATAACGTAATAAATCGAGCCGGTCATTCTTATCTTTACAGGCGGACTGTAGTTCATGTAGTTTTTCTTTTTTAGTATTCCAGTCTTTAAAAACCTGTTTAATTTCGTTTAAAAGTTTTGCATGTTGCCCGTAGTCATCCAGTAACTGTCGTTGCATATCGGGTTTCATTAATGATTGGTGTTCGTGCTGGCCATGTATATCAACCAGCATTTCACCCAGTTGTCGCATGTCCTGTAATGGTACCGGACTACCATTTACAAAAGCGCGTGAACGACCATCAGCACCTAACCTTCTGCGTAGTAGGCAATCACCATCCGCATCCAGCTCCTTGCTTTTTAACCAGTCATTAACGTCGCTTAAATTTGAAATATCAAACTCAGCGCTGATTTCAGCTTTGCTTGAACCGGCACGTACACTGTCCGAGTCTGCGCGATCCCCCAGGAGTAGTCCAAGTGCGCCTAATAAAATGGATTTTCCTGCACCGGTTTCGCCGGTGAGTGTGGTCAGTTTGTTTTTAAAATCCAGATCGAGGTGATCGATAATGGCGAAATTACGAATGCGGATATGGTTAAGCATTACAGTTGTTCACTCCAGTGTAATTTGGCACGCAAAATTTCATAATAGTCATAACTCGTTGGATGTATTAAAACAATGTTACCGGGTTTTCTCTGAATAATAATTTTATCAGCGGGTTTAACATCAAATGCAATCTGCCCATCAAAGGTCACCTGAGATGTTGATTGCTTGCTTTCACCAATGACAATTTCAACTTTACTGTCCGCGTTAATCACCAATGGGCGATTGGTTAAAGTATGCGGACATATTGGTACGACAACCATCGCATCTAATGTTGCATGTAACAGTGGGCCGCCACTGGATAAAGCATAGGCCGTTGAACCGGTTGGCGTGGAAATAACCAGGCCATCAGCCCGTTGATAGTTTACAAATTGTCCATTGATGTAGGTTTCAAATTCAATCATGCGTGCTACATCACGAATGTGTACAACAACATCATTAAAGGCATCAGCACAGGAAATTATTTTACCATTTCGCTCGACCTGTGCCTGTAATAAAAACCGCGATTCGTCGACATATTTTCCCTGTAAAATCTGATCAAGGTGTTGCAGCATATCATGTGGAGATATATCAACTAAAAAACCCAGTCGCCCAAGGTTAATACCAAGTACGGGAATATTGTGTTCTGCAAGTGAGCGAACGGCACCTAAAAAGGTGCCATCGCCACCGACGATGATAGCCAGATCAGATTGTTGTGCAAGTGTTTCTCTATCCACGTAGTTGGCATTGTCCACTAAACCTTCTACGCTTTTATCGTAAACCAGCGTGCGTTTTTTTTCAGCGATAAAATCAGAGAGGCGTTTAATGGTTTTGCTGACGGCCTCACTTTTATCTTTTGCGATAATACCAATAGAATTTATTTTTATTGTCATTGTTTTTCACTTGGTTGTAATTTTCTGTTTTGAAAATTCATTATTTCAACAGTGGATTAAATCAGCGTCTTTATACTATCTGTTATCCAGTTAAACAACGGCAGAGTTAATGTTTATGTGACTTTTCGGCCAGTTCATACAATAAAGCTAATGCCTGCCGCGGATTTAAATCATCAACCTGTATTTCCTGTAATTGCTCAACAATCGGGTGTGGGTTGTTGTTAAATAGCTCCAGCTGCCCGGTGGTTGCTTCAACAAATACCTCGTGGTTGTTGGCGGACTGGCGTTCTAAAATCTGTAGTTTCTTACGGGCATTTTTAATGACTGACGTAGGCACACCCGCTAATTTTGCCACCTGTAAGCCGTAACTTTGATTCGCTGGACCATTTTTTACAGCATGCATAAAGACAATGTTTTCACCGTGTTCCACCGCATCTAGATGCACATTTTTTACGGTTTTTATTTCGTCTACCATTGAGGTTAATTCAAAGTAATGGGTTGCAAATAAGGTAAAAGGTCGGCTCTCTAATGCCAGGCTTTCCGCACAGGCCCAGGCTAAAGATAAACCATCAAAGGTGCTGGTACCCCGGCCAATTTCGTCCATTAATACCAGACTTTTTTCCGTGGCATTATTTAAGATATTGGCAGCTTCGGTCATTTCAACCATAAAAGTTGAGCGCCCTGAGGCTAAGTCATCGCTGGCACCAATGCGGGTAAAGATTCGATCAATCGAACCGATCAACGCCTTATCTGCGGGTACATAACAACCAATGTGTGCCATTAATACAATCAGTGCGGTTTGGCGCATGTAGGTTGATTTACCCCCCATATTGGGGCCAGTAATGATCAGCATGCGCTGCTGGTCGTTTAACTTGCAGTCATTGGGAATAAAGCTATTGTCGGTTACCTGTTCAACCACCGGGTGACGTCCTGCGGTAATATTAATCGCAGAGCGCGTTTGAAATTCGGGCCGGCAATAATTTAAGGTGTCGGCACGTTCGGCGAAACAACACAGGGTATCGAGTTCAGATAAAGCCTCAGCACAAAGTTGCAGTGGATTTAAACTCAGCAGTAGTTTATTTAGCAGCTCATCATAAAGCATTTTTTCTCTGCTAAGTGCACGCTCTTTGGCGCTTAATACTTTGTCTTCAAATGATTTTAATTCCGGTGTAATAAATCGTTCCGCTGATTTTAATGTCTGGCGGCGAATATAATCGGCGGGCGCGTTATCAGATTGCGCCCGGGAGATTTCGATATAAAAACCGTGTACTCGGTTGTAACTGACTTTTAAGGTGTTTATGCCGGTGCGCTCTTTTTCACGTACTTCTAAGTCGACTAAAAACTGATCGGCATTTTTGCTTAAATTTCTCAGCTCATCGAGTTCTTCGTCATAACCCTCAGCAATTACCCCGCCATCGCGTAATACCACTGGTGGGTTTTCTACAATGGCTGACTGTAGCAGGGCAACGGTTTGTGGATGCTCGCTAATGGAATCTGACAACTGGCTCAGGCGTTGTGCGGACAGGTGGCTTAACTGTTGTTGAATTTGCGGTAACTGTGCCAGTGAATTTCCCAGTGTAAATAAATCCCGGGGGCGGGCCGATTTAATAGCCACCCGGCTAATAATGCGTTCGATGTCGCCTATGTGTTTTAACTGACTCTGAATTTCAGCGTAATCCCGATTGCTCAATAAGGCTTCCACCCCACCAAGGCGAATGCTTAACTGTGCCTGATCTCTTAGCGGGCGGTTAATCCAGCGGCGCAAACAACGACTGCCCATGGCGGTGGTGGTTTTATCAATAACTGAGGCGAGGGTATTTTCATGGCCACCATTCAGATTGGTTTCCAGCTCCAGATTGCGTCGGCTGGCGGCATCGAGTAGAACAGAGTCTTCACTGCGTTCAACCCGCAAACCCTGTATATGGGGCAGGGCGGTACGCTGGGTGTCATTGACGTATTGCATCAGGCAGCCCGCCGCTAAAATAGCCTGGGTCATTCCATCGCAACCAAAGCCGCACAGATCACGGGTGCCAAACTGTTCCGTAAGTAAGCGTTGACAGGTATCGTATTCGAAATACCAGGGGGGCTGGCGACGCAGGCCTTTTACAGATGAAAGTTGACTGTATAAAACATCATCTTCCGATATTAAGAGTTCAGCGGGTTTAATGCGCTCCAGCTCGGTTTGCAGCTGCTCTTCGCTGCTAAGCTCCTGCACAAAAAAACGCCCGGACCCCACATCTAAAACCGCAATGCCAATATGATCGTCAAATGAGGCAATAGCCATTAAAAAATTATCCCGGCGCTCTTCCAGCAGACTTTCATCGGTTACCGTGCCTGGCGTAACAATCCGCATTACCTGGCGTTCAACCGGGCCCTTTGTGGTGGCGGGGTCGCCAACTTGTTCACACAGGGCAACGGATTCACCGGCGCGAATCAGGCGCGCCAGGTAATTATCCGCCGCGTGGTAGGGTATACCGCACATGGGAATGGGTTCGCCGTTAGATTTTCCCCGTGCCGTCAGGGTTATATCGAGAAGCTGTGAGGCTTTGCGGGCATCATCAAAAAACAGTTCGTAAAAATCCCCCATACGGTAAAACAGCAGAATATCCGGGTGCTCGGCCTTGATGCGCAGAAACTGCTGCATCATGGGGGTGTGTTGGTTACTTTTTGACGCTTTGCCGTTGCTAACGAGCGGTTTTTCAGGGGGGCTGGATACGGGGGCTTCGAGTGTGGTGTCAGTGGCTTCAGTCATGGGCTAAATTCTACTGTTTACAAGCGCTTAGCGCAAAGCTAAAGCGTTATTATTTCGATATTAATTGTCGATATTGAGCATGTTCAGCTTGTCTAAGTTGTGTTACATTTGACCGCCTTTTGTCTGCTGGAATATTCTATGAAGTTAACTGTGTTATCAAGCCTCCTTATTGTTGTTCTGAGTCTCCCTAATATTGCTTATGCTGAGTTAAAGCAATATACCGCCAAAAATTTAGATATGAGTAATCTGATTGATGTAAAAGATAAAAAGCAACGCTTCTTTAATTTTATGCGGCCAATTGTTATTGAAGAAAATAATAAAGTGTTGAAGTTGAGAGAGAAATTAATTGCTGCGAAAAAAGCCAACAATAATCAGTCTTTTGTGGCAAAGATTGCGCAAGAATATAGTGTTAAATGGGAAGTGGGAAAAGAAAACTGGGCTAAGCTTCTGGAAAGGGTAGATGCGGTAGCGCTGGAAGTTGTGCTCGCACAAAGTGCCAATGAGTCTGCCTGGGGACAGTCAAGATTTGCAACCCAGGGGAATAATTTTTTTGGACAATGGTGTTATAAAAAAGGCTGTGGAATTGTACCAAAGCGACGCGATAAGGGCACGCGACATGAGGTGGCCAAATTTAGCAGTGTTAATAAATCGGTTCGCAGTTATATCAAAAACATCAATACCGGGCGGGTTTATGCACCCCTCAGGCAGATACGTAAAAAGAACCGTGCTTCAGGTAAGAAACCGGATGCCACTGCGCAGGCGGGTGGTTTAATCAAGTATTCGCAACGCCGCGAAGCTTATGTGAAAGAAATTCGTTCAATGATTCGTTATAACCGTAAATTAATGCTAGGTTAAACGCCTAAAATTTCTAAATTTAATTTGGATTTCTTTATTTAAATGACTTTAACGGAAAATGAAATCACCGGTTTATTTAACAAACTGGCTGAAAAGCTGGTTAAACAAAATAAAACCATTGCCGCAGCGGAGTCCTGCACCGGGGGGTGGGTGGCAAAATCCGCAACGGATATTGACGGCAGTTCCCAATGGTTTGACTGTTCAGTTGTGACTTACAGTAATCAGGCAAAAATGAATTTGCTGGGGGTGCAGGAGAGCACACTTGAAACCCATGGCGCAGTGAGTCAGTCTGTTGTAAAAGAAATGGTACTGGGCTTGCTCGATCGCTGTAATGCGAGCCTGGGGGTTTCAATAAGTGGTATTGCGGGTCCCGGGGGCGGGACTGACACTAAACCGGTGGGGACTGTGTGGATTGCCTGGGCCAGGCCGGGTGTGTTTGTTGAGGCGGTTAAGTTTAAATTTGCCGGTGATCGAAATCAGGTGCGTTTGCAAGCGGTATACGAAGCAATAAAAGGTTTTGAGCGTTTACTGGATCAATAAATGCAAAAACCGGAAAACAAAAAAAGAATATTTTTTGCTTTATGGCCGGAGGATGAAGTACGTGAAAAGCTCACCAGGGCCTTTAATTCAAGTGGTTTTTCCAAACAGGCCAGGCAGAAATTTCAACCGGATAATTTACATCTAACCCTGCATTTTTTAGGAAATGTATCTGAGCAAAAATATAACTGTGTAATAAATGCGGCGCAGGAACTGAAATTTAATTCATTTGAACTGGTGTTGAATCAGTTTGATGGCTTTCAAAAAGCAAAAATTTTTTATATGGGGATGACGCAGGTTCCGCAAGAGTTGCTGGGTTTACAGACCCAATTGGGTGAGGCGTTAAGCCGCTGTGATTTTCAGCCGGAGTCGCGAGTATTTACACCGCATGTAACTTTGATGCGCAGGATTAAATCGTTTGCTGTTGAGAATATGACGGATGAAATTCGTTGGCGGGTTACGCAGTTCGCGTTAGTTGAATCACATTCGGTAGGGGGTGCGGTGCAATACCGGCCAGTTAAGTTTTTTAAATGTGTGGTGTAGGTGTTGATGGGTTTACATAAAGGCCCAGCCTGCAAACGGTTCAATTTCATCACGGTTGCTGACGATTAGCTGGTAGGCATTTGGGTTGAGTGAAAAATCTATACTCGTATCCACTTTCATCTGTTGCAGCAAATATCCCACCAATGCCTGTCTTACCTGTAGTTCAATCACGCCGTTTTGCATGTCGTAATCGTAGCTTAGTGCGCGCCGTTGTTTTTCGGATAAACCCGGATGCGCCTGTAGTTTTAGCGTAACCGGTTCCATCCATTCATCGTCATATCGTTGATTTGATTCGGCCTGTACATCTAATTTTTCAGTTTCAGTAAAGCGCGATAAAACAAAATCTCTAAATTCATAATGCGCATGATCATAGGCCCGTACATGCCAGCGCAAACCATTGTTAACCAGCGCATGGGGTTCAATAATCCTGTCCTGTTGCTGATCTTCTGTGTGACTCAGGGAGTGGTATTTTACTTTCAGCTGGCGGGTGTTTTTCATGGCCTGTATCAAGGGTGCCAGCACATGTTTTTGCGGCAATCTTACGGGAAAGGGGATGTCTTCAACGCTTATGCCGTAAATGGGTTCATTACCGGACGGGTTATCAACGGATAATAAATTTTGTGCAAACATGCTTAAAACCGTGTGTGGGCTCAGGTCGGCAAACACTTCATCAAAATTTGGGCCGGGTACAAAGCTGAACAGGCTGGGGTTGTATTCAAGGTTTCCCGGTGCCAGATCATTGTAGAGTTTCAGGTCTTTGGTCGCCGCCGGATCGGATATGCCATAGGCTTTGGCCAACATGCTGCGGCTGATGTTGCCGCTGTAGTAAGCCATTATTTCGATAAACTGTAATCGCTGGCGGGTGGCGAATTTTATTTCGTGGAGCATTTTAGTGTTATCAGCCATCGGTCTCTTCTTATTATTAGTGGGTGAGGATTTATTCGCGCTGATGCCTGCAATTATTCAGTGAACGATAAAGCGCGAATCAGTCCGCCCGTACAGTATATATAAGTCATGCTGATAAAACCAATATAGCTAATACTTTTTACCAACATGATAAAAAGTATTGACATCATAAAATGTATCCACTAATCTACAGCTATACCGCAACGCCGTAATCGCGTGATGCAAACGAAATAAATACTCTATGAATACTATAAACAGGGGAATACCGATGGATGACAACAAGAAAAAAGCACTCAGCGCCGCATTAAGCCAGATTGAAAAGCAGTTTGGTAAGGGGTCCGTTATGAGAATGGGGGATTCCGGGGCTTCAGAAATTGAAGCGATATCAACCGGTTCCATTGCCCTGGATGTCGCGTTAGGTATAGGCGGTTTACCCAAGGGGCGGGTGGTTGAAATCTATGGTCCTGAGTCATCGGGTAAAACAACCCTCACCTTGCAGGTGATTGCGGAAGCGCAAAAAGCCGGCGGCACCTGTGCCTTTGTGGATGCGGAACATGCGCTGGATCCAACCTATGCGGAAAGGCTCGGCGTTAACGTGGATGAGCTTCTGGTGTCGCAGCCGGATACCGGTGAGCAGGCGCTGGAAATTACGGACATGCTGGTGCGTTCCGGTGCGGTGAGTGTGCTGGTAGTTGACTCGGTGGCGGCATTAACCCCGAAAGCGGAAATTGAAGGCGATATGGGCGATTCCCATATGGGGCTGCAGGCGCGTTTGCTAAGTCAGGCGCTGCGTAAACTAACGGCTAATATCAAGCGCTCAAATACCCTGGTTATCTTTATCAATCAGCTGCGCATGAAGATAGGAGTGATGTTTGGTAACCCTGAAACCACCACCGGTGGTAATGCGTTGAAGTTTTACTCGTCTGTGCGCCTGGATATTCGCCGTATTGGGGCGATCAAGCGTGGTGAGGAAATTATTGGTAATGAAACCAAGGTCAAGGTGGTTAAAAACAAGGTCGCACCGCCGTTCAAAACCATTAACTTTGAAATTCTCTATGGCGAGGGTATTTCCCATGAGGGTGAAATTATCGACATGGGTGTGAACTGTAAAATTATCGATAAGGCCGGTGCCTGGTATTCCTATAATGGGGATCGTATCGGGCAGGGTAAGGATAAGGTGCGCAAGTTTATGAAAGATAATCCAGCGGTAGCGGATGAGATTGAGGCCAGGATTCGTGCGGAACTGATGCCGAGCAAAGAAGAAATCGCGGAGAATGCTGCGATGAATCAGGAAGTGGAAGCGGCTGAGGAAGTGCCTGAAGAGGCGGTAGAAAAATAAAAAGATTTACCGCTAATGAACGCGAATAAGCGCAAATATTTATAGGTTTATGCGCCTGCGGCGCATTACACCAAAAAGGCTTTTGCCTTTATTTGCGTCCATTCGCGTTCATTTGCGGTAGTCTTTTAAGGGGGGGGATATGTCACGTTCAGCAAACGAGGTCGCCATCGCCGCACTCTCGCGTCGCGAGCATTCTATTCTGGAAATGCGCCGTAAACTCAAACAGAAAAGCTTTGAAGATGACGAGATTGAGGTCTGCATTGAAAAGTTAATTGATAATAATTTGCTATCAGAAGAGCGTTTTACCGAAAGTTATATTAATATGCGCAAGCGACGTGGTTATGGTCCCGGGCGAATTGCTCAGGAGTTGCGTGAAAGAGGAATCGGCGAGGAGCAATTCGTGGATTTTCTGGATCGAAATAATCCGGACTGGCATGATGTTATGCGCGAGCAATACCGTAAAAAATACGGTGCTGAGCTGGCGAATGATTATGCGGAAAAGGTTAGGCGCGCTAAACATCTGCAATCTCGAGGTTTTCCCTTAGATTGGGTATTTAAACTGAATTCTATGGATTTAGATGAGTATTAATATCATTTAAATCAATAATTTAATAAAACTAGTTAATGTAATTTAATATGACGACAACAGCCGAAATTCGACAGCAGTTCCTTGATTTCTTCAACAGCAAAGGTCACGAAGTGGTGGCCTCCAGTTCGCTGGTTCCGGGTAATGACCCGACCCTGCTATTTACCAATGCGGGCATGGTGCAATTTAAAGATGTGTTCCTCGGGCAGGACAAACGTAGCTACACCACCGCCACCAGTAGCCAGCGCTGTGTGCGTGCTGGCGGAAAGCACAACGACCTGGAAAATGTTGGCTACACCGCGCGTCACCACACCTTTTTTGAAATGCTGGGCAACTTCAGTTTCGGTGAATATTTTAAGCGTGATGCAATCAAATACGCCTGGGAGTTTTTAACTGAGGTTTGTGGCCTGCCCAAAGAAAAACTCTGGGTGACCGTTTATGAGGATGACGACGAGGCGGCAAAAATCTGGCTGGAAGAAATTGGCATTAACAAAGCGGCTTTTTCCAGGATTGGTGATAAGCCCGGCGGTAAAAAGCATGAAAGTGATAATTTCTGGTCGATGGGGGATACTGGTCCCTGTGGTCCTTGCACTGAAATTTTCTATGATCACGGCGAAGATATATTTGGTGGCCCACCAGGTACGCCGGATGAGGATGGTGATCGATATATTGAAATCTGGAACCTGGTGTTTATGCAGTTCAACCGGGATAAATCCGGCAAGATGAATCCTCTGCCAAAGCCTTCAGTAGATACGGGGATGGGGCTTGAGCGGCTGGCAGCGATTTTGCAAAATGGCCACAGTAATTACGATATTGATCTGTTTCAGGCGCTCATTGCGGCGGCGGCAAAGGTCACCGGTTGCAAGGATCTGCAGCACAGCTCGTTAAAAGTGATAGCGGATCATATTCGTTCCTGCGCATTTTTAATCGTCGATGGTGTGCTGCCATCGAATGAGGGTCGAGGGTATGTGCTACGTCGCATCATTCGCCGGGCTTTGCGCCACGGGCATAAGTTGGGGCAGGATGGGCTGTTTTTTCATAAGCTGGTGCAAACACTGGTTAAGCAGATGGGTGAGGCGTATCCGGAACTGGCCAAAGCGCAGAAAGACGTTGAGAGGGCGCTGAAGCTTGAAGAGCAGCGCTTTGCGGAAACTCTTGATAAAGGAATGAAGATTTTAGAAGAGGGTCTCTCTGAAATAAAAGGCGGGCAAATTCCAGGTGACATGGTGTTTAAGTTGTATGACACCTACGGCTTTCCAGTTGACCTAACCGCAGATATAGCACGTGAGCGTGACCTGAGCCTGGATATGCCAGGATATGAAAAAGCCATGGATGCCCAACGAAAACTGGCGCAATCAGCCAGTAAGTTTGGTGTGGATTATAACGATGCAATTGAAACAAAAGCGGTTACTGATTTTACCGGCTACGACCACCTGCAGGATCAATCGCAAATTGAAGCCCTGTTCAAGGCTGGGGAATCCGTGGACTTAATCTCAGCAGGTGATGAGGCCGTGGTTATTTTAAAACAAACCCCGTTTTACGCTGAATCCGGTGGACAGGTGGGTGACACTGGTTTGCTAAAAAATGACAGTGCCAGCTTTGAGGTAATGGATACCCAGAAGCAGGGTAAGGCCTTTATACATATTGGTTCGCTTTCAAAAGGTGAGTTAAAAGTGGGTGATACTTTAAGTGCTGAAATAAATGCGCAGCGCCGGGACGCCACCATCCGCAACCACTCTGCAACCCATTTAATGCACGCAGCATTGCGCAATATTCTGGGTGAGCATGTTCAACAGAAGGGGTCGCTGGTAAATAGCGAGCGATTACGTTTTGACTTTTCCCATAATGAGGCGGTAAAGCCTGAGCAGTTATTTGAAATTGAACAGGTGGTTAATCAACAAATCCGTTGCAACCTGACAACGAATGCCGCGGAAATGGCCATTGCCGATGCTAAAGCCAAAGGTGCGATGGCGCTGTTTGGGGAGAAGTATGGCGATGAGGTGCGGGTGGTTTCCATGGGTGAATTTTCCATTGAGCTGTGTGGTGGTGTGCATGTGAAACGTAGCGGTGATATTGGCTCGTTCAAAATTATTGCAGAAACGGGCATCGCTTCCGGAGTGCGTCGTATAGAGGCGCTAACCGGTGTGGCTGCTGTTGAATACGCTAATCAGCAATCTATTAAAATCAATAAGATATCGTCATTACTTAAAGCAAGCAGTGACGAGCTTGAAGATAAGTTGTCGCAGGTTCTAGGTAAGTTAAAGTCCCAGGAAAAAGAGATTGCCCAACTTAAATCTAAAATGGCAACGCAAACCGGTAAAGATTTGACTGCGGATGCGGTAGAGGTTAATGGGGTTAAAGTGCTGGTGGTTAAGCTTGAAGGTGTCGATAGCAAATCCCTGCGAGACACCATGGATCAGTTGAAAAATAAGCTGGGTTCGGCGGTGATTGTGCTGGCGACGGCGGATGATAAAAAAGTCAGCTTGTGTGCCGGTGTTACAAAAGACCAAACCAGCAATGTGAAAGCCGGTGATCTGGTGAATATGGTGGCCAGCCAGGTGGGTGGTAAAGGTGGTGGACGACCGGATATGGCAATGGCGGGTGGAAGTGAACCACACAATTTGCCAGCGGCGCTAGCATCGGTGCAATCATGGGTAGAAAAGAAGCTGTAATAGTTACCCTGCCAGGACACGTTTACCTCGGGGACAGAGAGCCAAAAGGCGGCGGTCTATCCCCGGGGAGATGTGCCATAGCCGTTACGTTATTCATTAGTGTAAGTTTCAACCATTCGCAATCTCAAACATCCTGTGACATAATTCGCCACCCAATTTAAGGTGGTTTTTAATAGAAAACAAACATGGCTTTAATCGTACAGAAATATGGCGGCACTTCAGTCGGCTCTATTGAGCGCATCCAGGCGGTGGCTGAGCGGGTGATTGCGACCCGTGATAAGGGGCATCAGGTGGTAGTGGTAGTTTCCGCGATGAGTGGTGAAACTAATCGACTGATAGGTCTTGCAAATCAAATAGATACAAAACTTTCTTCGCGTGAAATGGATGTACTGGTTTCGACTGGTGAGCAGGTGACGATTGCTTTATTGAGTATGGCCATTCATGCAAAAGGCGCCAAAGCTAAATCCTACACCGGGGCACAGATTAAAATGCTCACCGATGAGGTGCACAGTAAGGCGCGCATTAAAGATATTCAATGTAACGCAATGCAGCATGACCTTGAAGCGGGCAATATTATAGTGGTTGCTGGGTTTCAGGGGGTTGATGAAAAAGGTAATATCACCACACTGGGGCGGGGCGGATCTGATACGACGGCGGTCGCGATGGCTGCGGCATTAAAAGCAAAAGAGTGTCAAATTTACACTGATGTCGATGGTGTTTATACAACCGACCCAAGAGTTGAGCCAAAGGCCAGAAAATTAGACCGCATAACATTTGAAGAAATGCTGGAAATGGCCAGTCTGGGTTCTAAGGTGCTGCAAATACGCTCGGTAGAATTTGCCGGTAAATACAATGTGCCCCTGCGCGTTTTATCTTCATTTGAAGAGGGTGAAGGGGTTGGTACATTAATAACAACTGAGGATGATGAAATGGAACAGGCCGTAATTTCCGGTATCGCATTTAATCGGGACGAAGCCCAGCTAACCATTTCCGGCGTGCCGGATCAGCCCGGAGTCGCCTCGCAAATTTTGGGTTCAATTAGTGAGGCCAATATTGAAATAGACATGATTGTACAGAACGTGGGAGAAGACGGTACAACTGATTTTACGTTTACAGTGCATCGCAATGATTATGCAACCGCATTAGATAGCCTGGAAAAAACCGGTAAAAAGCTTGGTGCTAAAAAAGTCAGGGGTAATGATGCGATTGTAAAAATATCTCTGGTAGGTGTAGGTATGCGTTCGCATGCGGGAATTGCATCTTCGATGTTTGCAGCCTTAGCAAAAGAAGCTATAAATATATTGATGATTTCAACATCTGAAATAAAAATTTCCGTGGTGGTGGATGAGAAATATTTAGAGCTTGGTGTGAGAACATTGCACAGTGAGTTTAATTTAGAGCAGAAAACAGTATAAAACTACTCGAAAAAGGGATCACGGATTTGTGACAGCTGTGTTAATATTAACAACGGTGGACAGAGAACGAGGACAAAGGGCTCTGCTTGCCACTGGTGATTGAATTTTAGGAGTAGTAAAAATGTTGATTCTAACTCGTCGTGTTGGCGAAACACTAATGATTGGTGATGATGTATCGGTTACGGTACTGGGTGTAAAAGGTAACCAGGTACGTATAGGTATCAATGCACCAAAAGAAGTTTCTGTGCACCGTGAAGAAATTTACGAACGTATTCAGAGAGAACAGGAAGACCAGAATGCGGGTAATACTGCAGGCTAAAAAAATTAGCAAATTGGGCTTTACCTGCGAGCTGATCAAAGGTATTCTATGCCCCCTCAAAACCGCCGCTTTTTGCGGCGGTTTTGTTTGAATAATAAGTATAAAAATTATAGTTAGATGAATAACTGAATTATAATTAGTAATTGTGTTTTTTATACCCATGTAGCAATAAATTTTATTTTTGCATAAAAAATTTGGAGAGCTGGCCGAGTGGCTGAAGGCGCACCCCTGCTAAGGGTGTATATTGGAAACAGTATCGAGGGTTCGAATCCCTCGCTCTCCGCCACATAAAAAAAGGGCCCCCCTGGAAACAGGGGGGCCCTTTTTTTATGTGGCGGAGAGCGAGTATTTGGTAAGAAGCAATTTCGAAAAAAGTGCAGGAAAGCACTTTTTGACGCGAATGCTTTTATCGCGCCCCGCAGGGGTGATGTACATCATCAATCCCTCTTTCAGTACATGTGGTTTAAGTTAGTTGTGTTACTCCCCTGGAAACAGGGGGGTATGTGGTGGAATTTGAATATTTGAAATAAAGCTGTTTAAAATATATCTGTCTTTTTATTCTGGGTATCCTTAAGCTTTTCAGGGGTATAGTGATTAAATGCATTCGCACTGATAAAAAGTAGTTCAAATGATTTATCGAAATTAGTTCTTGCTCTATGCGCCCTGCATAAAAAAGCCCCAACCTGAAAATTCAAGTTGGGGCTTTTATATATGGCGCGCCTGGAAGGATTCGAACCTCCGACCGCTCGGTTCGTAGCCGAGTACTCTATCCAGCTGAGCTACAGGCGCATATCTTCGAGGGCGTGAATTATGGGGAAAAATACCTTATACGTCAATCTCATTTTAATAAAAATTCATACTAATTTTAGAAATACATAAAATAGTAAAAAAATAATGAGAGAAAATCTTAAATAATAATCCAGACTCATACATTTAGGTAATAACATAGGTGTTTACATTAGTGTAGAATACTTCGCAAATTAAATATTTAATAAATGATATACAAAAGGAGTGGGCGTGAATCAACTATCTGAAGTTAAGCTAGCGATTATTGGTCTGGGTTATGTAGGATTACCTCTAGCGGTCGAGTTTGGAAAGAAAATGCAGGTGCTGGGCTTTGATATTAACGAGCACAGGGTCGCTGAACTTGCGGGGGGCACTGATAGTACGCTCGAGTGTAGCAGTGAGGAGCTAGCAGAAGCGGCACATCTTAGCTATTCAGCTGATATAGAGGCATTGAAAGCCTCCAATATCTACATTGTTACTGTTCCTACACCTATCGATAAAAATAAGAATCCTGATTTAACACCTTTAATTAGTGCAAGTCGCATGCTTGGCGGTGTGATTAACAAAGGCGACATCGTTATTTTTGAGTCAACGGTTTATCCGGGGGCCACTGAAGAAGACTGTATTCCAGTAATCGAGGATGTTTCTGGGCTTACTTTTAATACAGATTTCTATGCAGGATACAGCCCCGAGCGGATTAATCCCGGAGATAAAGAGCACCGGGTTACCACTATCAAAAAAGTCACTTCCGGTTCCACACCGGAAATCGCGACGTTCGTTGATGAGCTGTATCAACAAATTATTACAGCCGGCACACATAAAGCTTCATCAATTAAAGTGGCGGAAGCAGCAAAAGTTATTGAAAACACGCAACGTGATGTCAATATCGCGCTTATCAATGAATTATCACTCATCTTTAATCGTCTCGATATCGATACCGAAGAGGTATTGATAGCGGCGGGTACCAAGTGGAACTTTTTACCATTTCGTCCGGGCCTGGTTGGCGGTCACTGTATTGGTGTTGATCCTTACTATCTCACACATAAAGCGCAGGAAATTGGCTATAACCCTGAAATGATTTTAGCCGGTCGCCGACTCAACGATCATATGGGCAGTTATGTAGTTTCTGAAATAATTAAATTAATGTTGCGTAAACGAATTCATATCAGTAATGCAAATATTTTAATGATGGGGCTAACCTTCAAAGAAAACTGTCCTGATTTACGTAATACCCGGGTGACAGATATGATCGATGAGTTTCAAACTTACGGTGCGAATATTGATGTTTATGATCCGTGGGTAGATAAAGATGAAACAGTTAAAGAGTATGGAATTCGTCCGATAGATACAATTCAGGAGAATAAGTATGATGCTATCGTTCTCGCTGTTTCTCACAATGAATTTGTAGAAATGGGGGCCGAGGCCATTCATAAATTAGGCAAAGAAAATCACGTTTTATACGATATTAAATATATCCTTAACACTGATGAAGTTGATGGACGATTATAGGAATTTACTGTGACTAAATATGAAGAAATATTAGGAAAGCTTAAAAGTAATTCGCAAACCTGGCTGGTAACGGGTGTCGCAGGTTTTATCGGTTCGAATTTACTGGAAACATTACTCAAGCATAATCAAAAAGTGGTAGGTCTTGATAACTTTGAAACAGGTCACCAGCACAATCTCGATAAAGTTGAAGCGATTGTGGGTGATAGTGCATGGAATAATTTCACATTTATAAAAGGTGATATCCGTAACCTGGAAGACTGTAAAAAAGCCTGTAGTGGCGTTCAGTATGTTTTGCATCAGGCTGCTTTAGGTTCAGTGCCACGTTCTGTTGAGGATCCAATTACTACAAATACAACTAATATTGATGGTTTTTTAAATATGTTAGTTGCGGCGCGCGATGAAGGTGTTGACAGGTTTGTTTATGCGGCATCAAGCTCGACATACGGTGATCACCCGGACCTTCCAAAAGAGGAAGATAAAATTGGTAATCCGCTTTCACCTTATGCGGTTACAAAATTAGTAGACGAATTATATGCTAAAGTTTTTGCTCGCACGTACGGGTTTAAAACAATAGGTTTAAGATATTTTAATATCTTTGGTTACCGACAGGACCCGGCGGGAGCTTATGCTGCTGTTATACCTAAGTGGGTTGCTGCAATGTTGCATAATGAAACGGTTTTTATTAATGGTGATGGTGAAACCAGTCGTGATTTCTGCTTTATTGATAATACTGTTCAGGCAAATATATTATCCGCTTTAGCGGATAACCCGGATGCAGTTGATCAGGTGTATAACGTTGCGCTAAATGATCGTACTTCTTTAAATCAGTTATTTAATACAATTCGTGATGAGTTGGTAGAGCGTATTCCTGATCTTAAAATTCCAGACCCGGAATATAGGGATTTTCGAGCTGGGGATGTTCGTCACTCACTTGCTGATATTTCAAAAGCCAGAACCTTACTCGGTTATGATCCGCAGTATAAAATTGGTGAAGGTCTGAAATTGTCAATGGACTGGTACATTAGCGATCTACTTAAATAATTTCAACTGTAAGTATAAATAGAGCTACCCAGAAAATGAAAGCTCTATTTATTTATTATTATGATATGGATAAAGAAAATATATGAATACCTGTTTATAACTATGGGGTTTATAATGGATTTAGGAATAAAATGTTAAAAGTTTTTAGTCACTACATACCAACTTCACTTGTATTTTTACTAATTATAGAAATTGCAGTTTTTTATTCATCTGTATATTTGGGGGTGGAGATCCGTTTTTTAAATTCTAGTGATAAAGCTGCTTCTATCGCTCAGCTTGAACCGTTGAATTTAAAAGCCCTGATGTATACAGTATTAATGATACTTTCTATGACAGCGATGGGGCTTCATACTAGAAATTTAGTTGATGATTTTTCCAGTATGATGATTCGTATATTTTTAAGTTTCCTCGTTGGGTTGGGAGTTATCGTTTTAAGTTTTTATATATATCCTCAGTCGTTTTTAGGGCGTGGTGCATTTGCTCTAGCTTTATTGATTTCGTTTTTTGGTGTATTAATTACACGTACTGTATTTCAAAAAATTGATAATAATAATCTTTTTAATCGCCGATTGCTCGTGATGGGTGCAGGTGTTAAGGGTAAATTAATCGAAGACCAGATGACATATGCACAAAAGCGTGGTTATGAAATCATAGGTTTTATAGATATTGACCAGAGTGAAATAATTGTAGATAAAAATAATATTTTAGAAATACAGTCAACTTTGCTCGATCTATGTCTTGATAATAAAATTGATGAAATCGTTCTGGCTATGGATGACCGACGTGTAGGGTTTCCATTGTCAGGCCTGCTTGAATGTAAGATGAAAGGTATTGTGGTCAGAGATATTCTTGACTCACTGGAAAGAATAACCGGGCATATTGAATTAAGTGCGTTGCATCCCAGTGCTGTTATATTTTCAGATGGCTTTACTAAGGCCGTTTCGGTTAGTTATGCCAAGCGTGTGTTTGATATTCTAGCGAGCACAATAATACTAACGATTGCAAGCCCGGTTATAATTCTTACGATTATTGTATTATGGCTAAGTAGCTTTGGAAAAGACCCAATCTTTTATCGTCAAATTAGACTAGGTCTGTGTGATGCTCCCTTTGGTGTGCTTAAATTTCGAAGTATGAAAACCGATGCAGAAAAAGATGGAGCACAGTTTGCGAAAAAAAATGATTCACGTGTTACGATGATTGGTGCATTTATTCGCAAAACACGAATTGATGAATTGCCACAATTAATAAATGTTTTCAAAGGTGATATGAGTTTTATTGGGCCCAGACCTGAACGGCCGCAGTTTGTTTTGGGCTTTGAGCAGACTATTCCTCATTATTCATTACGCCATACAGTTAAGCCTGGTATTACAGGTTGGGCTCAAATATGTTATCCATATGGTGAAACTGAAGAAGATACGAAAAATAAGTTACAATATGATTTATATTACATAAAAAATTATAGTTTATTTTTAGATATGACTATATTGTTTCAGACAGTACAGGTTGTACTATTTGGTCAGGGAGCTAGATAGCAATCGGTTTAAAATTAAATGGTATGTATCTAGTGCTGTGGCTGAATTTGTAACTGAATATTTAAGGGGTTTGAATTACTTCGGACCCAACGCAAGACTTTTCCGTTATTGAAATGAACTTCAGATTCACCATAAAACCAGATATTACCATTGGTTCTAGATGGGGTTCCCTGCGCTGCCAGTACTTCCCCAATAGTTGAACCAATTGTAAAATACGTTTTGCTGGTCTGGGGGAGCGTCTTAGGGGGGGGTATACTGTCGCTATTATTAGCGGGTTCGACATTATCGTAAAGAGTTGATTCTAGTGTCCTCGAATAAGTGTCAGTTTTTTGGGGTGGTACTGTTTCTGAGCGTTCCGCAAATAAGTAATAAACACTGGCAGAAACAATAAGGATAAGAAGACTGAAGAATACCGGTGATTTTGACTTTTTTACTGGTGTTTGTTGGGTGTTGCTTTTGGGCTTTGGTTTTATATCAGGATTACTATCGGTTTCAGGTTTGGTGTTACGGGGTTTATTTTCTGTTGATATCGTTTGTTGCGTAACTGCTGTATCTTCTATCTGAGGTAACGCGGCATGTTCCTGGTAATATTTGGAAAATTGACTGTATGCGATATTTATCAGGGTGATTTTTATTTCGGCTGATTTTTTTTCATTCGAATTATCTTGAAAACGATCGGGATGCCATTTTTGAATGTTGCTTTTATAGGCTCTACGTAATTCCTTCCAGTTACAACCAGGATTTATGCCAAGTATTTTGTAGCAATCTTTATAAGAGTACATTTTTTTCATGATTTAAAGCTGGGTTGATTTTTGACAGGTTCAAATGAACGAGTTAATTTTAGCAATTATATTGTTTGATTCATAATGCTTAGGGCTTTTATTTCTTAATTTGTTGGGGCTAATATTAGAAGCTGCTTCTTCTTTTGACGGGTAAGTAAAGTTGCTCAGAAAATGTTGTGTGATTTCAGTCTGCTAGCTTCAGTTTTCGCCTTAAATTTAGTGCTATTCGGTCTTTAAATTGAAATTTCAGATAAATGGCTCAGGCTGGAGATTATTGATCTATAAATTAATGTGATTTATCCAAAATGCGCTGAAGTAATTGATTTAATCTGAGTTATTTATAGATTTGTAGGCGAAGAATTCGTAAAATATAAATACGTGTTTTCAGGTGTTGTTCATCGCAATTGCAGACTTATCGTAAAACTTAAATTGATATGAGACACACTATAAGTAATGGATTTTATGCAGGAGAATATAATGATTAGAGCCTTACGGGCTTCCGCTATAACCCTAATTCTGCCTTTTTTATTGATTGGCTGCGCATCAGATGCGCATATATCAGCCGGCTCAACCGCCCTGAAGGATAACAATAGTTCTGAAACTGTTCCCGAATATCACATAGGGGTTGATGATACTGTCGATATTAACGTATGGCGCAATCCTGAGTTATCGGTTTCTGTTCCTGTACGACCCGACGGTAAAATATCTCTGCCTCTGGTAGGAGATGTTCATGCTGCCGGATATACTCCAGAGTATGTTGCTGCTTCGATACAGAAAAAACTAAAGAATTATGTGCGTGACCCCAATGTCACTGTAATCGTTACTGGACTTGAGAGTAATGTCTACCTGACGCGGTTACGAGTAACTGGGGCAGTCAATAACCAGATGTCTCTAAATTACAGGCAGGGCATGACTGTTTTAGATGCGATATTAGCCGCGGGCAGCGTCAATGATTTTGCATCTCCAAACAGTACTAAACTGTATCGTAAAATCAATGGCAAGATACGGGTTGTTAGTATTTATTTGGGTGATATCTTGTATAAAGGCCGGCTTGAAACAAATATAGAACTAAGGCCTGGTGATATTATTACTGTACCAGAACGTTTATTTTAATATCATTTGAGAATTTAGCAGATGCAAGTGCCTTTTGATAACCTTCTAAAAGCTTTATACGGCGAAATTTTTAATCGTCGAAATACTTTTTTTGTCATCTTTGCTCTCATAAGCCTGTCAATGCTTGCGGTGGGAACTGTGTGGCCGAAACGTTATACCTCGACTGCGGTTATTATTGCTGATGATAGTAATATTTTACAACCTTTAATGGAGGGAACCGCAGAAGCAACTCGAGTTTCAAATCATGCATCTAATGCACGAGAAATTCTGTTTGGCGAAAAAATAATGTCACAGATTCTTAAGGATGCTGGCTGGTTAAAAACTAACCCATCTGAAGTTGAACAGGAACGTATTAAAACCAACATTAAAGGTCTTGTTAAAATTTCTGGCGCGGGTAGAAATTTAATCAAAATAGAGTCACGTGATAGTAAGCCAATGCGTGCCTATATCACTGCTAAGAGAATGGCAGAACTATTTATTGAGGAAGGTGAAAAATCTAAAATAAATGAAAGTCAGGCAGCATTTGATTTTATTGAAAAACAGGTCAATGAGTATTTACAGAAATTAACTTTAGTAGAAGAACAGCTTGAGGAATTCAGAACAAAAAATCCGGATGCTAGACCAGGAACAGATACTGAAGTATCAGATAGAATTCGAAGGTTAACTGCTGAGATTGAACGTACACGACTTGAGTTACGTGAAACAATTATTAAACGCGATTCACTTCAAGACCAGCTTTCGGGTGAAGCCGCAATTACTATTAGTATGTCTAAAGAGGGGCAATACAGAGGAAAAATAGCAGTTTTACAAACTCGTCTGGAAACGTTGAGACTTGATTATAAAGAAACCTATCCAGATATAGTGCGTCTTAAGCATCAAATAGAAGATCTCAAAGATTCAATGACGGCTGAAATTGAACAGCGTGAAAAAGCAAAGCTTAATGCACATAATAAAGGCTCAGAATATATTGATGAGGCGATTCTTTTAAATCCTTTATATCAGCAGTTACGCAGTGAATCTTCAGCAACTCAAACAAAAATTGTAACGCTAAGGGCGCGCATTTCTGAAATGAATAAAATGCTTGAAAAGGAGTATGACAGAGCAAAACGAATTCATGGTGGAGAAGCAGCGCTATCTAAATTAACAAGAGATTACCAGGTAAATCAGGATATCTATCAAGATTTGCTTCGCAGAATGGAGCGTGCTCGAGTCTCAAGAAATCTTGATGAGGAGAATCAGGGTTTAACATATAAGATTCAAGAACCCGCTAAAATTCCACTTATTCCGACAGGTGTCAGGTTTATTCACTTTGCAGCTTTAGGATTAATAATGGGTTTTGGTGTACCAATCGGTATGATTTATTTGTTACTTCAAATAGAACCTAGAGTAAGATTTTCTCAAATCATTAATGATGGTATGAATATACCGGTACTTGCTGAAATATATTCATTTCCTTCAAATAGTGAATATAGAAAAATGAAAGTTAATATATTTATTCTTGTGGCATGCTATTTGATGATTTTTCTAATTTATGGCTATGTTGGTTGGCTTAAGCTTACGGGGCAATTGTAATGAGCAAAATAGAAGAAGCACTAACAAAAGCCAAGTTATCCAAGCAGGGCAGTGGTAAAGATTTAAAAGTCTTTGATCAAAACAGATCTTCTGCTGATACCAGAGACCTGGTTCCTGTTAAATCTGCTAGTGGTCAAATTCGACATCAATCTTCAGCAAGAGAAATATCTTTAATGGATAATGGAAGTATCCTCGATAATAACGAATTATCAGAATTAAGGATAATATATTCTGATATGGAAGATCATAAGGTCGCAAATACTTATAGAGATTTAAGAACAAAATTAATACAAAAAAGTCAGAGTAAAAATTTTATCGCGATGATAACTTCATGTGTTGAAGGTAAAGATAGTGCTATGACCTCTTTAAATATATCAACAGCATTTTCTTTTGATGAGAGTAAAACATCTCTATTAATCGATTGTAACTTAAATAATCCGAAACTTGATACTCTCCTGAATATGGAAACGGATAAAGGATTAACAGATTATATGGAAAATGAAGACATTGAGGTTGATTCAATCATGCATAAAACCGGAATTAAGCGGCTCAAAATGATACCTGCAGGAATGAATAGAGAAACAGCTGCCGAGTACTTCACGTCTTTAAGAATGCGTCAGTTAATGAGTGATTTACTGTCTCGTTATTCTGATCGATATATATTTTTAGATACTGCACCAATAACAGAGTCTGCTGATACGAGAATTCTGGTGGAGTTATGTGATTTTGTTGTGCTTGCTGTGCCATATGCATCTTCCACAAAAGGAAAAATAAAGGAAGCCGTTGAAGCAATCGGCGAAGACAAATTATTAGGGGTTGTTTTTACTGATATACCAAATGTACCTAAATTCTCATTGGCCAATTTATTCAAATTCTAATATATAGCTTAGACATTATTACTATGTATAGAATTATATTTATCTTTATATTTTTTTTACTAAATATATATTCACTTCAAATCAGAGCTGCCAATGTGGCATATAGAGCAGGTGTTGCATTTGGTAGTTATGATAATGTTAATCTTGTTAGTGAGCCAACCGAACAGGAATTTTCGCAAAGTTTGAATGCGGGAGTAAGAGTTTTTGAAGACTCTTCAAGTTTGTATGCAAATTTTGATGCAAACTTTAGTACTTTTAATTATAAAAATGATATAGCTGCTGATAGAAATTATGGTCAGTTACTTGCAAATATTATATGGAGAATAAAACCAGGGAATTTTGAATGGATATTTGACAATAATTTTACTCAGTCTGTCATAGATCCACTAGAAAGTAATTCACCAGCAAATAGACAAAATATCAATGTCGTTTCTACTGGGCCAAATTATATAATTCGCCTAAACCCTAGAAATAATATTCAGATGGAAGTACGGGCCGAGAACTATTCGTTTGAAGAAAGTGAAGATAATAACAGAGTTGCTTCAGCTGTGCGTTGGTTACACAATGTTAATACTGCATTAATGGTATCTTTAAATAATGAAAACGAAATTGCTAGATTTAAATCAGGACCTGAAGATTTAGACTTTAACAGAAATGATTTATTTTTAGGTATTAATTACAGCAGGGGGCTAAACGTTATATTTGCTGAATATGGCGTGTCCTCGGTCAAGAATGAAAATATAAATGATATTTCATCTGACCGTTACTTTTTATCAATAACTAATACACGAACGCAGACATCCTCTATTGAATTAGATTATGAAAATTATCTTTCAAATACAGGTAATCAGGTGCGAGGGCTTGTACCGGATGATGGTGGTGATGCACCGCCTATTGATAGTGTAGCAAATGATGTTTTTGTTAATGAGCAATTTCGCCTTCAGTATAATGAGAGTATTAATAATGGCGTAATTAGATTCAATGCATCTACTGGCACCAGGCGGTATGAACGCTTTACTGATCTTGACATTGATGTTGATGGTTTAGGAATAAATGCATTATGGTATATGCACCGCAATAGTAGTTTTATATTAGATGCACGTTATTTACAGACAGATTATGTAGATCCTGGGTCTGGTAGGTCTGATGAAGATCGAATTTATTCACTTGAGTATCGATATCGAATAAAAAGAAATATTAGTGTTAGTATATTAACAAGTTCATTAGAAAGAATAAGTACGATAGAGGACCGATCTTATGAAGATGTCAGAATCTTTCTCTCATTTAATTATTTTTCAATATAAGGGCGCCTAATCATGTATATGGAATATTTTGGGTTACAAGACTATCCCTTTCGTATAACACCAGATACTGAATATTTATATATGAGTTCCGCACACTCCAGGGCTAAAGCCTATATGGAGTATGCGATATTTAATCGTGAAGGCTTTGTTGTTATTACAGGCGAAATTGGTTCGGGTAAAACAACACTTATCAAAAAGCTTCTGATGGAGCTTGATGATAACATTAAAGTGGCAAAAATATTTCAAACACAGCTTGATGAAGTTGAATTTTTACAGGCGATTTTGGTTGAGTTCGGGCTAAATCCATTTAGCGCAAAAAAAGTTGAATTACTAAATATGCTTAATCATTTCCTGATTGAAAGTTATATGGAAGGTAAGCAAGTTCTTCTAATTATCGATGATGCTCAAAATTTAAGTAAAAGAGTTTTAGAGGAAGTTACAATGCTATCAAGCGTTGAAACACAAAAAGAGAAAATTCTTCATGTTATTTTAGTCGGGCAACCAGAGCTTAATCAGAAACTTGAGTCTCCTGATATGGAGCAATTATTACAACGTGTGAGTTTAAGGTATCACGTACGGACATTAACAGAGGAAGAAACCAGTGAGTATATTGCTCATAGACTTAAAGTTGCAGGGATAGATACAAAACTTTTCATGGATGAAACCTACTCTGGTATCTATGAGTATAGTGGTGGTGTTCCCAGGTTAATTAATACCATCTGTGATACTGCATTGACATGTGCATTTGCAGATAACCATAAGTGTGTAGATAAAAATGAATTTGATAACACAATTAAAGAATTACAGTGGAAGAAGTATAGTGATAGATACGACATATATGATGAATCCGCTCAAATTAAAAATGAAAGTCTGTATGAAGAAAGTCCTCCAGTAGTAGATAGTGAGAAGCAACAAGATTCTCGAGAATTAGTGAGAGGTGCATATGATCATATATCCTCACGCGCTCTTGTTGAAATCTGTAAGCAATTAAAGCGAATTGCAGATGCCCTTGAACCTGATAAAAAATAATCCTGTTTTACTGCTTGCTATAATAAATAGCAGCTAGATATATTAAATAAATACAAGAAAAATTTAAATGACAATAAAGATCTTACACATTATACAATCACTTGAAGTAGGCGGAATGGAGAATGGTGTTGTTAATATTACCAATGCCATGAGTAGTGATTTTTCAACAGTAATATATTGTACTAAAGCGAAAGGGTTGCTAGCGAAAAAAGTAATTAACAAAAGCTCGGTTTATTATAAGGAGTGTAAAGAGAGTCTTTTAATAATCACGTGGAAATTATTGAAGTATTGTTTGTTTAATAGGCCAGATGTAATACATACTCATGGTTGGGGTACTCTAATATCAGGTTTTATAGTTTCAAAAATTTTATGGATTAAGTTGATTCACGGAGAGCATGGTACTGTTTACTTTGAGAATAAAAAGAATGTTCTTATCCAGAAAATGATGTTGTCGCGAACAGATAAGAATTTGTTTGTATCAGAGTCATTGGCTAAATTATTTAGGCTCAAATTGAATTTAACACATAATATTAGAGTTATTCATAATGGTGTTGATTCAGATCGATTTAAAAAACGAGACGTAAATATAAATGAATATTTTCCAGGTTTCGATGGTAAAATTATCATCGGAACCGTAGGCCGTCTAATGTCTGTCAAAAATCATAAGTGGTTAATTGAGGCTATCTCTGAGGTTCTTGGAAATAAAGTTAAACTTGTCATTGTAGGTTCTGGCGAGCTTAATGATCAACTAAAGGAACTAATTTCAATAAAAAAATTAGAAAGCGACGTACTCCTTTACGGAGGTTCTTCAACACCAGAAATATTAATGAGTGCATTTGATATCTTTGTTTTGCCATCAATATCTGAAGGCTTGTCTAATACTGTTTTGGAAGCTATGTCATGTGGATTACCCATAGTTGCTTCAAATGTGGGTGGTAACTCTGAATTGGTGTCGGATAAAATAAATGGTAACTTGTTTGAACTAAACAATAGAACTGAGTTTATTGAGAATATAAATAAGCTAATTGAGTCCAAGGAGCTTAGAAATGCCTATGGAAAGGCATCCAAAAAAATAGTTGATGATAAGTTTAGTCTACAAGTAATGACTGATAATTATCAAGACGTTTATAAAGATGTTGTTTGATGGATTTGGATAGTTAATCGCATTCAAGTTTTTAAGGATTAGTATGGTATATATAATATTGTTTTGCTTTTTAGTATTAGGTGTTCTTTTTTCATTGTATGTATATAAGAAAAACATTCATGTTTGGCTCGTAGATTATTTATTATCCGCTATTAAGTCATTAGTTTTTTTTAAAAAAAGTAACAATGCACCAAAAGATATAATGTTTTTGTTTGTTGATCATTTTGAAATGGCTGGTAAAGAGGAGCGACTAAACGCCTGGTTAAATATTTATCCGGATGTTGTAAATAAGTTTCAAGATTCTGATGGGGTGAAACCTCAACACACCTGGTTTTATGCGCTGGACTTAACTCATGAGCATGAATTAGCATCAATAAGAAAATTAGTAGACGAGGGATATGGTGAGGTTGAGTTACACTGGCATCATTCTCATGTCTCAAACCAACAATTCGAGAATGATCTAAAAAATGGCTTAGAAGTATTTCATAAATATGGGTATATGAAGCCATATAAGAAAGGCTTTCACTCATCATTTTCATTTATTCACGGTAACTGGTCACTTAATAATTCAAGAGGTGATGAGTTTTGTGGTATTGATAATGAAATCGATATTTTAAAGCGTTATGGGTGTTATGCTGACTTTACATTTCCAGCATTATTTTCACCAGCACAACCAAAATACGTAAATAAAATTACCTATACAAATAGGTCGGTCGTTAAGAAGGGATATAATAATGCGCGCATATCTGAGGTTGGTGTGAGTGAGGCCGAGGATGAGTTTATGATTATGCAGGGGCCGCTTTCTATAAACTTCAAAGATTGGCGTCATAAATGGCACCCTACATTTGAAGATGGTGATATTAATTCAAATTTAACACAGGGCTCAAAGAAAAGAATAGATTGCTGGATTAGACAAAATATTCATGTTAAAGATAACCCTAACTGGATTTTTGTGAAAATATTCTGTCACGGTGCTCAGGATCATGCTAGTTTGTGTAGTAAATCAACAGAAGAAATGTATGAATATCTAGGTGAAAAATATAATGATGGAAAAAAATACAGGTTGCATTATGTAACAGCAAGAGAGTGTTATAACATTATTAAAGCGGCTGAGGATAATAAATCAGGTAATCCTAACTTATATCGTGATTATGTTATTCCACACCCTGATAATAGAAATATGTAATTAAAAAGATTTAATTGAAAGATTAATTCTTTGATGTGAGTAGTAAAGGTGGTATATGAGTAAAAAGAATTTGTTATCAAAGATGCTGTATGGAAATAATTTTATTGAAAATATCATGTCAAAACGACAGCAAAATAATATTCATATCTTAGCCTACCATCGTATAGTTGATGATCTTTCATCAAATTATATATTTAATTCTGAAGTATATAGCTCAACGCTTGAAGATTTTGATCGGCAGATGGAGTATGTTTCAAAAAATTTCAATGTGGTTAATTTTAAGCAATTAGAGGATTCTTTATCTAATGATACAGTAGAAAATAATACTTTGGTTGTAACATTTGATGATGGGTATTATGACAATTACTCATTAGCTATGCCTGTACTTAATAAATATGGAATTTCAGCTACAATATTTTTAGCAACAGACTATATTGATTCCGGTGAACTATTTTGGTTTGATGCAGTAGCAGGATTTATAAATACATTTGAAGAAGACTTATTGAAATTGTCTTCTATAAATTTAACATTTGATTTAACAAAAAAATCTAGAACAAACGTTTTTAAAACTATCGGTAGTATATTAAAAAATTCAGATGATTCCGTTAGAGTTTCCCTTATGGATGAAATATATAATAAATATAATTATAGTGTTATAGATGAAGATTACGAAAAAGCAAAACCTTTAAGTTGGGATAATGTCATTGAAATGAGTCAAAATAATATTGAGTTTGGTGCGCATTCGAAGTCTCACTGTTTTTTAAGTCGTATAAGTAGTAATCAGCTTTCAAGTGAGATAAATGAGTCAAAACTTAAAATTGAAAAAATGATAGGGATACCTGTTAACTCATTTTGTTATCCAGCTGGTGATACTAATCAAAAAATTATGGATACAGTCAAATCAAGTAATATATTTTTTGGTGTAGGGTATAAACACGGTCTTAATAAGAAAACAGATATTATTCAATATAATTTAAATCGTGAACATGTGGAACTTGATGTGTCTTTGGAACTTTTTAAAGCTAACTTGACCATGCCAGAAGTGTTTGTAAGATAAGGATTAGAATTGAGAACCGGAAAAAAAGCACTATTAGCATCTGTTAGTAAGTCATTTAAGCATGTAAGTGTTTTTTTGTTAAGCATACTGCTTGCCAGATATCTTTCATTAGAAGATTATGGGTCATACTTGCAGGTTATGCTAATCGCAACAACTGTTATATATTTCTCGTTAATGGGTATTCCCTCTAGTATCTATTATTTTTTTAACAGAGTTAAAAATAAGAAAGAATTTATTAAAAGAACTGTATACATGATACATGCTCTTGCAATCACTGCTGTTCTGGTTGTGTTGGCGATATCAGACTACTTATCTGAAGTGCTAAATAACCCTGAACTAGTAGATGTTGTATTTGTATATATTCTATTTATTCTATTTCAAATACCAATTAAATTATTTGAGCCTTTAATGATATCTACAAATAACATCATGGGCTTTGTAAGGGTTAATCTATTTTTTAATATTCTCTTCTTTTTCGCAGTTGCCATACCATTAGTTTTTTTAGATGATATTATTTATGTCTATTATTCTATGATAGTGTTTTTTGCTCTTCAGTACCTGGTTGTTAATATTTCACTTGCAAGAGAGTATGTGAGGTTTGATGAAAAAGATAATAGTGATGCTGATTTCGATGAGTGTTCACTTATTACGCAGTTACGGTATTCATTGCCCATAGGTGCATCAGGTGCAATCGCAGAACTTAGTCGTATTATAGATAAAATTGTTGTTAGTAGCTATTTCTCACCAGCTGATTTGGCGGTCTATGCTAGAGGAGCAATGGAAATTCCGATGCTAAGTGTGGTTATAAATTCACTTGGAAATATACTAATGCCAAAATTTGTCAAATCATATGCAGATAATGATATTAATAATATATTAATATATTGGCATAGATCAACTGTACTTATTGCAATTGTTGTATATCCATTGATGGTTCTAATGATTTCTATAGGTGATGTTTTAATACCTATGTTATTCACAGAAAAATTTAATGATAGTATTATAATATTTCAAATTTATACTTTATCGCTGGTCTTTAGAATAACAACATACGACTCAATTGTGAGAGCTATAGGTCAAACAAAAATGTTACTCAGAGTGACATTTATATCTTTAGTGCTCAATTTGGCACTTACAATTATAATGATTGAATTAATAGGGATAATTGGTGCGCCAATTGCAACATTTATTACAATATTGATAGTGAGACTTGAGATGTTAAGAGTTATTAAAAATCTCTTAAATATATCATTCATTGATGTGTTTCCATGGTTAAAATTAGTTAAAATTTTATTGGTTTCTTTGTGTGCTCTAGTCTTTGTTTATCCGCTAATGTCACTTAATTTGATGTTGATAGTAAAGTTTTTTGTTTTATCGGTAGTCTACGGGGTAGCGTATTTGTTTTGTCTAAGATTTTTTAGTGTATTGGATAATGATGAAATTAACTCACTTGGAAGTGTAATACCACAAAAATATCTTATGGTATTGAAAAAATGAAAACAAACTCAAATGTACAATTAGCGTCTAAATTATATCTGGATGATATTTATGGCTGTGATACTGTTTATGGTAAAGATTTTGAAATATTACCTGTAAAGGGCTACTTAACAACTAATGTATACAAGTTGCTAATAAATATAGAGAGTAAAAATACTATAAAATATATTAAGGAAAGTTCTGATCTGAATAATGATAAATTTAATAGATATATTGAAGATGAATTTAATAATACTAAGTATATTTTTGAAGCGTTTAATCAATTAGGTAAAGTCTCAGTTGTAAAGCCTATTGTGTATTTTGCAGATCATAAGTTGTTTTTCATGGATGAAATCGAGGGTAAGCGACTTGATAAAGTTATCATTAATTTAGTTTTTTTTAGAAAAAGACAACATTTATTGAGAATAATTAATCTTTGTAAAAACTGGTTAACTGAATTTCAGGGTATAAATTGTCAAGATTACCATGCATTGAAAAAGTTTGATTTTTATGAGTCAGAACGTGAAAAAATTAAACATTTACATATGAGATCATTGGAAAACTGCGAGAAGGAGAATGTTGACTCCATTAATTACGTATTTAATAAAGCATATGATCTAGTTTATAATCTAAAGATAACTCAAACAGATATATCTTATAAGCACAATGATTTTGCCCCTTGGAATATACTCTTTGATGGTAAGTCAATAACGGTTTATGATTTTGCAGATGTGAATGTTGATTTTAAGTACTATGATTTGATGTACTTTGTTCACTCACTGAGTAAGCTAACAAAAAAAATACCTTTCAGTAATGGTGTGTTCGATATAATTAGATATGAAATGTTGAAAGATACGGGTATATCTCAGGAAACTGAGAATTATTACTCGATCTATTTTTATTTGCAGGATATTGCTTTTCTTTTAGCTAAAATAAAACAAGGTGGTTTTAGGGCTGTTCTTTATAGGTATAAGTCTAAGAAAATCTTAAATAAAGTTAATGCTTATCTTGAGCGAATTTGAATAATTATGATTGAGTTTATTTTTTATTTTTCAGTTATTTCAATACTATACGTATATGTAATGTACCCAGTACTTATTTTTGGTTTGTCAAAATGTGTGGCTAGAGCTGATTATAGTCTTATTGGTTATGATAATTTACCAGAGTTGACAATTATAATACCATTATTTAATGAGTCATCGCTTATCGAAAAAAAAATTGAAGATTTCCGTTCAATAAATTATCCCTCCGATAAAATTAAGTATATTTTTGTATCAGACGGATCTACTGATGCTTCAAATAGTATTCTTTCTACTCTTGAATTATCAGATAGTAATATAACCGTTATTTACGTTGAACAGAGAATGGGTAAACCAAATGCTATAAATCTTGCAATGAATATGGTTACAACTGATGTAGTTGTTTTCTCAGATATAAGGCAAACTGTTTCTAAGGATTCAATTATTAATATTGTTTCGCAGCTTTTATCTGATGATAAGATTGGAGTCGTGTGCGGTGAACTCGTTCATTTGAATCATGAAGGATCTACTTCAGAGAATGTAGGGATATACTGGAAGTATGAAAAATGGATACGACATTCTGAAAGTGATTTTATGTCTACAGTCGGCACAACAGGTGCACTATATGCGATTCATAAGTCTGATTTTTCAAATATCAATATTGATACTATTTTAGATGATTTTGAAATTCCTATGAAAATTTTATTAATGGGGAAGAGGTTGAAAATTAGTAAAAATTCATATATTTACGATGTTGCCCACGAAGATATAGAAAAGGAAAAAACTAGAAAGATAAGAACATTGAGTGGTAATTATCAATCGTTTTCTCGTATGAAATGGCTTTTTTCACCAGTTAAAAATCCTGTTTTTATTCAATTTATTTCACATAAATTTCTTAGATTGATTGTGCCGTATTTAATGTTTTTAGCTCTTGTTTCTAATTTTTTTCTGGCGGGTCAATCATGGTTATTTGCCTTATTTTTAGGGGTTCAAATAAGCTTTTATCTTCTTGTTGCTCTAGCTAAAAACTTTCAAGTATTTAAAAATAATAAATTTTCCAATTTTTGCCTGGTATTTTTTGAATTAAATATGTCTGTTATTTATGGTTTATATAAGTATGTTAATAAGTCTTCATCAGTTACCTGGAATAAAACATGAGTAAACTACTTTCACTTATGTATCATTCTATATATATGACTGATGATGAATATCGTGATATATCCATAGAAGACAGGCCATATGCCTTAAGTTGCCATGAGTTTGAGCGTCATTTACAGTGGCTTGTTGGAAGTGATTTTAATGTGATAGATCCTAATAATAAATTATTAGATTTATCTGATCGCATGTTAAATGTGTTAATTACTTTTGATGATGGCCATATTGGTTTCTATATGTATGCGTACCCGCTTTTGTTAAAGTACGGATTTTCGGCTATCTTTTTTATAACCACAGACTTCATAGGAGACAGAAAAGAATTTTGCAGCTGGGATCAGCTAAATGAAATGTCACTGAATAATATGCTTATTCAGTCACATGGTAAGACGCATAAATTTATATCAGATCTTGATGACAATGAGACTCGTAATGAATTTAAAGTGTCTAAGGAATTAATTGAACGAAATACTGGTTCTAGTGTTTGGTCAATATCATTCCCTGGAGGAAGATATACGTCTAATTCGATACAAATAGGTTGTGAGGAAAACTATACCCACTTTTTTACATCTGATGAAAATATACAGAATCTATCAGTTAATCTAAATTCAAAGATCGGACGGTTTGCTATCAAGAACTCAACGACGGTAACTGATATCAAAAATTTTATTGATCCACCTTTGTCTATATTTATTAAACATAAGGCTATATCCTTCATTAAAGTCGTTCTTAAAAGAACTCTGGGCAATAATGGCTATCATAAGTTATATAAAGCTTTAAATAAATCAGGATGAGTATTTATAATGATTGACATATTTGAGTATGCTAATAGGAATTTAATTTTTCCTTTGTATCATAAACGTCATAATGATCCGCGTTTAAAGCAATTGGAGTCTTTGGAAAGAAATCAATATTTACCAAAAGATGAATTGCTGCGCTTAAGTTGGAATAAATTTCATGAAATATTAACTTATTCATATGATCATACCGTATATTATAAAGAACTGTTAGAATCGCTTGGTAAAAAGCCTGCTGATTTCAAGTCATTTGAAGATATTCATATTATTCCTCCCTTAACAAAAGAAATTTTAACTGAGCGTCAGGATGATTTAATTTCAGATGAATACAGTAAGTCTCAACTTATACTTGATACCTCAGGTGGATCTACAGGTAAACCGACAGTTTTTTATAAGGATAAGAATAGAAACAATATTCGAAGGGCAGATCAAATACGTCACGATAAATGGACAGGTTGGAATATAGGTAAAAAATTTGCATTATTATGGGGGGCACCAAAGGATAATGATCACTATCACAATTTTAAGGAAAGAATTTATTTTAGATATATTGAGAGAAATATCATTCTTGATGCTTTTGATATTACCGATGAAAAGTACATTTCATTTACTAAGAAGTTAGAAGATTACAAACCTAGTATGATTCTTGGTTATGCAAATTTATTGTATCGATTCGCAATATTCCTAAATAAAAATATACGAGATCACAGAATTAGACCTGAGGGAATTGTGTCTTCAGCAGAAACATTAACTGATGAAATGAAAGAGGTAATTGAAGATGCCTTTAAATGCAAAGTACTAAATCGCTATGGATCACGAGAAGTTGGTCTCATCGCATCTGAATGTAAGTCTCAGACAGGTTTGCACATGAATATCGACAATGTATATGTTGAAGTAGTTGATAACAACGCAAAGAAACTTGCTCCTGGCCTGGAAGGTACAATTCTTGTTACAGATTATTATAATAAAGGAATGCCTTTAATTCGTTATGAATTAGGTGATGTTGGTGTTCTTTCAGATAAAACATGTGATTGCGGCAGGAGTCTACCTTTATTGAGTAAAGTTGTTGGGAGAAAAAGTGATTTTTTTGTAACTAAGTCAGGTGTACTTATTCACGGCGAGTATTTTACGCACCTTTTTTATGGTATTTCTAGTGTCAAACAATTTCAAATAGTACAGGAGAGTTTAGATCTAATTTTGATTAATATTGTATTAAGTGCGGAAACTGACTTATCAAACATTGTCTCTTCAATAAAAGGTAAAATGGGATCAGATGTTCATGTAGAAATAAATAACATGGAAAAAATTATGCCTTCTCCTTCTGGTAAGTATTTGTTTACAAAATCTAATATTGTACTGTGACTTAGATTATTAATATGAATGATATCAATAAATTAGTAATTGAGTTTTTACACTCAGATAAGTATTGTGGGTCAAATACAGAATTAAAGTCTGAATGTATTTATAGTGATGATCGAAAAATATTTTTAATAAATTGCGCAGATAAAAAGTATATTTATAAAACGATTGGTACGAGTAGAAAAAGTACAGATGAGTTCTCTATTGAATATGATTTAATGACTGAAATATTTGGAATGACTAAGGGGAAGTTTTCTATGCCCTTCCCATTGTTGTTACTTGATGACGGTTTTCTAATGACTGCATGTGAAGGAGAGCCGTTAAAAGATAAATATTTTAATTCTGTTTTACGTATTAATGAAAGAAAGAAGATATTTAAGGCTTTTAAGCAGTCTGCTGAATGGTTGTCTGGGTTTCACTCATGTACTTTAAAAAGCTCAGATTATCATGAAGTTTTAGAGAATCGTCGGCAGCACCTGGTTCGAATGATTGATTCAATTAATGCTATTGAATGCTCAGATTCTGTTTCTAATTTCATGGAAGAAATTTTATTGTTTTTTGATAAAGTCAACGCTAAAGATAAAGTAGGCTTGTGTCAACTACATGGTAATTTTGCTCTTCGTAATATTTTATATAATGATAAATCTGTAAGTTTAATCGATTTTGAAGATAGCAAATTTGATTGCATGTATTATGATCTAGGTATGTTTATAGCAGAAGTAATGAATAAGAGTATTTATATAATCAATAAAAAGTATAATAAATGTTTAATTGATACTTTTTTAAATGAATACACTCGCTTGATTGATTTAGATGATGATATGCTTAATTCATATATTCTATATCACCTAGTTTGTGCTTACTATGATGTCGTAAATAGAAAGACACCTTCTAATATGATTAAGAAGTATGCGCTTGCTCATAAGCGTTCGTACACTATTTCTATTATTCGCTCATTTCTTTCTACGGTGTAGAGTAAATTTGTGCATTTTATTTATTCTTTTAATTCATGTTTATTAGTGGTGTATTTATGAGAGTTGCGCACTTTATTACACCTGCAGGTTTTTATGGTGCAGAGCAGTGGGTTTTTACATTCTTAAAATATTTCGATCAGGGTGAGGGGGTTCTTGTTTGCACTGATAAAGATGATCAGACGTTAATCAATAAAGCTAAAGATGCCGGTATTGAAGTATTTATTTTAAGGATTAATGGAAGCTATTCAATCAAAGAGACAATAGATAAATTATCCTGTTTTTTGTCAGACTCTAAAGTTGATATTTTACATACTCATGGTTATAAGTCAGATATTATTGGATATTTTTCAGCCAAGAAATCTCGTGTTAAAGTTATAAGTACGCCTCATGGCTGGGATTTACAGTCAGGCTTCAAAGTAAGGATGTATGATGTTCTTGATAGATTTATTTTAAGGTTCTTTGATAGGGTTGTTCCTTTATCAATAGATTTAGAGAAAACGTTAGATCATATTTCAAATGACAGAGTGAAATTAATTAATAATCTTGTTGATCTTGATGGACTGCCTTCCATAAAAGTTGGCGACATAAACTCTATAAGTTATATTGGCCGTCTGACGGAGTTGAAATGTGTCAATGATATCATAATGGCATTGAGTCTGTTGCCTGACAGGGTTACGCTGCAAATAATTGGTGATGGGCCCAAAAAGCAGGAATTAATTAATTTATGCGCTCACCTGAATTTGACATCACGTGTTACTTTTTATGGATTTAGAGAGGACAGGCTTGATTTGCTTAATAATTCTGGGCTTCTGGTTCTTGCGTCATTGTCAGAGGGAACCTCCAGAACATTAATGGAGGCAATGGCAATGCAGCGTCTGGTTATAGGTTCAGATATACCAGGTAATCGAATTTTAATTGATAATGATAAGACTGGCTATCTATTTAAACTAAATGATTATAAGCATTTATCATCTGTTATAGACAGTGTTATCCAGAATAAAACTAGATCTCAAGAAGTAGCAATAAATGGAAGGCGTTATATATATGATTCATTCTCGGCAAAAAAAGTGGTTGACCTGTATTATGCGTTATATCTAGATGTGTTGTCGGATCATTAATTAATTAAATGTTTTTATTTTAGTGCTATAGAGAACTGTATGAATTTTTCAATAATTATACCTACTTATAATTCTGAGAATTATCTACCTGGTTGTTTAGACCATGTTGATTCTTTGAATTATGATAAAGAAAAAATAGAAGTTATTATTGTAGACGGTGGTTCAAGTGATAGAACCACAGAAATAGCGCACAAGTATAATGCCAAAGTTATTCCCTGTGATAATGTCTCAGTTTCAAATTCTAGAAATGTTGGCGCAGAGGCTGCTAAGTATGAATCACTTGTGTTTATTGATTCTGATTGTCTGGTTAATCCTGATTTATTAATGAAGTCTGCCCAGCACTTGTTGAATTATTCCTGTGTTGGATCTTATTATGCACCATCACCAAACCATGGTTGGATTGCTAAAACCTGGTTGCTTTCTGAAAACAGGCCGTCTGGTGAAGTTCGCTGGTTACCTGCAGGAACATTAATTATTAAAGCAGCAGTATTTTCAGATGTTGGTGGCTTTAATGAACGTTATATTGCAGATGAAGATGTAGAGTTGTGCAGACGAATACGTTTAAATGGTTATTCTATTTATAACGACAAAACTGTGGCGTCGGTTCATCTTGGTCAATCTGATAGTATAAATAAATTTATGGAAAAGGAAATGTGGCATGCCAGTTCAAATTTTCAGTATCTAAAAGATTATGGGCTAAAGGAGGAAAAATTCAGCGTTGTACTAAACTTATTTTTTGGTTTTATAAGTTTGTTGTTAGTGGCTATGGTTGTTACTTTTAAAGTCAAATATTTTGTATCTGTAGTCGTGCTGTGTCTACTTATGTCCGGCATGTTTTCGGCTATCAAAACATTTAAAATTACTCGTGCTGACAATTCATTAGATAAAATTGACGTTTTGTTAAAATTATATTTCTTGTTTAATCTGTATTTAGCGGCTCGATATTTTTCAATTTTTAAATATAAACAGTATAAAGTCTTATTTGTCTAAAAAATGAGTCTTGTGGTAGTTGTATTTACTTAAGAATACATCAGAGCAGCCATGATTGAAGATTAAGTTTGTTTAATCATGGTGCTCTGTTTTTTTTGTTTTATTATCTGATCAGTGTTATCTTAGCTGCATTTCACCCTGTTCAACTAATGCTGCACCTGTTGCCAGGTGAATAAAAGTTCGATATGAATGATAGTCCTGTACGTAGTTGTTGCGATACATAATTTGTCGATGTATCCATAAAATCCCGGGGTTGCTAGCATCAAAATTATCTTCTTCCCGCCATAACCAGGTCCAGTCATTCCAGTCTTCAGGTATTTTGTTTATAGTCGGAAGATTAATTGGTGATGTATCAACGGTATCGTTACCGCCGTGGGTGTTGTTTTCTATGCAACGTTTAGCTAGTTCATAATACGGTGTCCTATCTTTGCTATATGTCGTTGCGATTTCAGCTGCATAGGTGAGGCTATTAAAATGATAGAAAACAGATCCTGCATCGCCATTCACTCCTAAACCCCAATCGTCACCGTTCCCAGAAGGGTTTTTCGGGTCACCTTCTGTAAAGATATCAGCAGCATCAAATATTAATGCGGCAGAAACATCATCGCGATTTCTTTCATGGTAGTAGAGTAAACCAGGAGCACCGCGTACAAAATATTCAAAGGCGCCCTGGTAAAGGGTTTTATTAGTTCTTTCGCCCTGGGTTCTGTCATGTATACCATCACCATTAGCTCTATCAATGAGTCTTGCCTGAACAGCATTATAGCCATTGCCGTCAGGATCAGAAGTCATATAATCCAGAAAGAACGTTGCTTTGTTATTAAATTCAGTTTCTATTGTTGGTTGATCAAAAAAAACAGCGGCTGCACGATCGACCACATCAAGTCCATTTTTAAGTGCTGTTCTAGCCAGGCTTTGGCGTGTAATAAATTGAGCCTGTTCATATAGAACTTCTTTTGCACGCTGATCACCTGTCAAATAATAGTACGTCTCTATTCCACCAACATGGCTATAGTCTGGGTTGCCGGCGTATCCTGACCATGCCTGGACGCCGTGTCTATGCAAAGAGCCGACTGATCTGAGCATGTTTCTGCCATCGAGTTCAGTTCCACTTTGAGCGGTGGATGTACCAAAATGTACGGTTTGCTGATCTAGTGTATGTCGGGCTAATGCTTCAGCATCAAGGAACGTTTGTTGTGTTGGTTTTCTCAGGTACTGTACCCATAATTGATTTGAAGGCTCACCAGAATTACCAGAAAAGCCGTAACGGCCCCTTTCTGTAAACATAAAGCCATCACCGTTTCCACCTAAGAACTCACCTCGTATATCACCATAGTCTTCGATACCGAACCAGTCAAATTCTTTACGTTGAGCCACGCGCATAAAATCACGAGTAACCTGTAGAAGTTTGTCAATTCGGTAGTGGCCTTCAGATGTGTTTACGTCATGTTCAAATGCAAATGAACCAATGCCCATAACTTTTGCATCCGAATACCATTGGGCTGGAGCAACGAGCATTATAGGTCCACGATCTATACTACTAGCTAGATTTTGAATAGATGTTGAATCAAGATTTCCGTTAGAGAATGAAATAACATAATCATTGCTGGTGCTTAAGCCTTGTGCTCCCCGTAAGAAATAATGATTAGTAAAGCGTGTCGTTTCACCGGCCTTTGTGGCAATTTCGTTTCCGGGAAATGATGAAAACTCTGTTTGACTTGCAGGTGGGGTATATTTAGTTAAATCCCAGGGAGTTGTTGAGTCAGGATAGAGTTGAACTTCAAGTCCATCATTTGTAGCGACAAGTGCTTTAGGGAAGTGTTCAGCCATATCGCGTAAAACAACACTCATATTTACATTGTTTTTGCTTCTGCCGATGTAACCCAGTGCTTGTCCAGAATTTTGGTTGCCATTCACTTCATAGTTTCGATATTCAAGATGACGGACTTCGCCCAGGCCTGAAGAGGGTGTTGTGCCTTCCACTAGCGTAGATGAAGATGTGGATGTCATGGGTAGTTTAAGTCCGAAGCTGTTTACCTGTTGAGTTTCATCTCCGGTGTAAACCATACTGTGGGTGACTTTTATGGCGCTTTCATCTTTGTAAAAATGTAGTCGAACAATAAAAGTTGAAAAGCCCATACCATTATTATCTAGATGTGTACCTGAAATTCTGATGACAGAGTGAAGTGGTGCATCGTCTTCTATAACCACCTCAAGGTTCCACGGATTATATAAATTAAAGTCTGAGTCTCCAGAGCTATTAACAGTATCCATATATGTTTTGATTGGATCCGCAGAAAGTGGTGTAGAAGTTGATTGCAACAAGCCGCCAAAATAATCAACCGTGCTGTTATCGGATGTGTCGAATACAGAAATGAATGCACCTCGATCTGTCGTTGGAAATGTTGGAGCATCAATGACTAGTTGGTCATTCACCCATGCACGATGAATTATACCGCCATATAATTTAGGTATTTCAACTCTTAGTGAACCGGTGTTAACTGTAATAAATTCATTGGTTTGTTGTATGTCTATGCTATTCGCAACAGGTGTAGCACTTGTTACTTTTTTTAATGCCAGAGTTTTTGTTTCATTCGCAGTTAATGCCAGTGCAGTATCGACTAAAAGCCAGCGAATACTGCCATCATCCCATTCAGAAAGTGTTTTAACCTGAGTAGGAAGAGGCAGGCCGTCTAAAAATAACTCAACTTTATCTGAAGCTAATAATCGTCCTTTAGGGAAGGGGATACCCGAGCTGATTTTTGTTTTAGGCTGTGCTGTTCCTGATGGTTCAGTGACGGTTAGATTAACAAGGTCCGGACCTGTATTAACTGTCGAGCTGGTAATAACAACCGCATCACTTGTGCTTGTCAGGCTGCCATCATTGACGGTTAAAGAGACAGTATATGAGCCATCCACATCTGCGATAAAAGTAGGTGTGCTGCTGGTTGTTGAGCTTAAGCTCGCATTGCTACCCGAAGGTCTTGAAAGTATCCATGTATAAGTTAGATTATCACTGCTGGTGCTATCATCGCTGCTATTAGTACCATCTAAATTGACGGTTGAGCCAGTTGATACACTCTGATTTGGTCCAGCATTTGAAACTGGTGCGCTATTAGTGGGCGTATTCTCGTCTGGTTGCGGCTTTATGGTGTCGTCATCATTCTGGTTGGTGCTGGTAGAGCCGGCACAGCCTGATAAAGCGATAACAAGAGTTAGATTTATTACGCCAATAAGAGATAATTTTTTGAGTTTATCAAACATTAAACTTTCCTGGATGTATGAAAATATATTATATTCGGGGAGACGGTTTATTAGATGTAACATATAAAATCCCTCAATTTGAATTGCTGTATAAAGTGTGATTATTTGGTTCACCAACAATATGTAAATTTTTATAATTATCTAATGCGATTCCTTCAGGCTGTTTCCATTTTGGTAATTGTAAAACGCCGTAGACCGTTCCGTTTAAATCTATATCAACTACCCTGTAATCAATGTCGCTTAATAAAAGAAGTCTTCCGGTTGAAGGATTAAAAGTAATGGCAGATAGATCCTGAGTTAGTCTTGGTTGCGGAATAGTCTGTATATCAAATGGAAATGATGGCGTTACAGTTACATTGTTTTTATGTGCAGGCCGGATAAAACTATACAGTTTTCTTGGATGTTCTTCTTTTACAATAAAAAATGTCTGGGTGCTAATATCAAAGGCAACTCCTTCTGCACCCTCATTACCCTTGTATGTATCAAATATTATTTTCTGGAAATCTTCAGAATTTAGAGTCGTGGTATCAGCAGAAATTGTCCCAATAAATAAAGTTGAATCTTCATTAACTATCGCGAACTCATTATTGCTTCCAAGATGCACTATATCTTCCGAATCACCAAATCCGATTGTTTTTATTTTTCGTATAAGTTTATACGAAGTATCTACTTCTACTATGTAGCCTAATCCATTATCGATTAAAAAGAAGCTATTGCTGTCTGCTACATAGGTTATACCAGACAAATCATCAGGGATATAATCTAATTTTTCAAATGCTTTTACCAGGCGGTAATTTCCTAGTGTCCCGCAACTTTTTTTATTGTGACAAAAAGGGTTTTTCTTTACACGCTTTTTTTGCTTTAATTTCGGGGAGGCTACAGTGATTGTTTTTTGCTTTTTAAAAGGCGTTGCATCTTTGTTAAAAATTAAACTTGGATTTAATGATAAATCTGAACTGCTTACTGATGAATTATGTATTTCTATTGCAAAAATATTATCATTAAGATTTATCAGATGTTTATGTTCACTTAGATCAAACGAGGCAATTTGGCTCGCTTCATGGCTGTTTTTAGCAGTACTTAAATGTGTAGTATGACCTGTAGGCATATTTACCCTGATAACTTCCTGCCCGTTAATATAAGCAATAAATCCATCGTCGTAGTAAATATTCAGCAACATTGTGTTAATTGGAAATTCACCGTTATAGGTGAATTTCTTACGAGCATAAACAGTAGGGTAGTTATTGATCATGTCGTCTATAACCGTTGCGTCATCACCATCACCATAACCAAAGCCAGCTTTGCCTTTGAGCCATGTATCGTCAGTGTAGTTTAGTGTATTCCAGTTCTTATTTGGGGCTGTTTTGCCTTTTTTGTATTGCCATTCGTCATCTAAATTTATGCTAATAATCTCTTTTGCATGAATCACCGTTTTTTGCGGATGAGGGACTTTTACGCTAGCTGTTTGTTGTTGAGCCGACTTTTGCGTTTTGGGCGCTGATTCATCTTTGACCGGGCTGCATGAAGTTAAACCGATCAGGCAGGTTGCTGTCAGTATCTTTGCTATAAAAGACACTGACAGCTCTTTGGTTTTAACTACAGGGAGGTGCATACGGCTGAAACATTAAGGGGCGATAGCATACGTTCGCTGTATATTAGCTTCACTTGTAACTTGTAGGTCAAAATTGTCATCCAGAGTAATACCTTCATGCTGCGTAGAATCAGCCAAGTTTAATATACCTAGTATATTACCACTGATGTCAGTATTTATAACCCTGTGACTGATATGACTAAGTATAAGTAATGAACCGTTTCCTCTTGGATCAAAGGTGATAGCTGATAAATCAGTGGCCATTGTCAGTACTGCTGTCGCATCAAATGGTATATCTGGTACGATTGTCTGATTGCCGGGGCCAGGGCGTTGAAAGCTATAAATTGCCTTTGGACTCTGCTCTTTTACAATATAGAAAGTTTGAGTTGCCAGATCAAAGGCAACGCCTTCCGGGCCAGAGTTTCCGCCATTAGCTCCAAAAGTAATGGTCTGTACATTAGCAGTATCTGATGTATCTAAAGAGGTTGTATCAGAGAAGATATTAACGATGAATAATTGAGAGGCTTCATTTACGATGGCGAGCTCATTATTACCCAGGTAGACCAGGTCTTCAGTATCATCGAAACTATTGCTCATGGTTATCGTTCTTAATAGCTCGAAGTTTTTGTTAACTTCCCAGATGCGTCCGCCGTTATTCTGAATCATAAAATAGGTATCTGAATCAAAATTATAGGTGATGCCTGACAGGTCATTACTAATGAAGCTGATACGGTTAATTTCACTAACATCCGTATAATTACTCAGGCTACCACTGGTAGTGACGGGTGTTGAACCTCCGCCACCGCCGTTGCTAGGTGGGCTTGGAGCGGCTTCATTGAAGTATAAGCTGGTAATCAGGCTTAAATCTGAACTACCAATACTCTGGTTATGCACTTCAACCGCGATCACATTTGTGCCATCAACCAGGTTTTCAATAAAAGCATCGAGGTTGTAATTGACCGCAACTCCTGCTTCGCGGGTTGATGTAGCAGTGGTGTCAAATTCGACGGTGCCAGAAGGCATGGTTGCAGATCGAGCAATTTCAACGCCATTTAGATAAGCAATAAAACCATCATCATAGTCAATGTTTAAGGTCATGCTGGTCATGGTTGTTGCACTGCTATGTGTAAATGTTTTGCGGGTATAGACTGAGGAATAATTGCCCGACATATCACTTAAGATAGTCGCGTCATCATTATCGTTATATCCAAAACCACTGTTACCACTTAACCAGTTGCTGTCATCGAAACTAGCCAGTTTCCAGTCAGCATTAGGATTTTGCTGACCTTTAAAGTACTTCCATTGCTGTCCGGGAGTGATGCTGTTTAATGTTGAGCTTGTTGGGGGAGTGGGCTCAGCCGGTGCTGGCTCAGAGGGCTCAGGCTCAGGCTCAGGCTCAGCAGGTACTGGCTCAGTAGGTGTAGAAGGCACGGAAGGTGTGGGGGTTTCAACAGTTTTTTCCTTATCGCTGTTGATATCAGTTGTACCAGAACATGCACTGAGCATAAAACTTAGTATTAGTGCGCTCATCAAACGGTTAATATTTGCAGTATTATTCATAATGTTTGCGACCATTAAAGTGGAATTGGTTAAATAAATAAAATGCTTTTATTATTTGTATCTGGAATAAATTAAATTCCAGAAATTTTTTTTATCGATTTATTTATAATTTTGGAATTTGCAGACTATTGGGGGTGTTTTATATTTGAAAAGCTACAGGTTTTATCATATGAGTAAGTTAGTTTGTTTTGTTTTCGAAGTGGAGTATATTTACTCAGGCTTGTATTATCTGTGATTTAGTTCATGTAATCACATGTTCGGGTGTTTCTCTTGCATTTAAAGTGTGCTTTGCAAAAGATTGAGGGAATTTTTCTTCATTTATATCCTAATAGGCCGTACTAAGGGTAGTTAAGTTTCGAGGCTTAAATGCTGCTTTAGATAATAACTATAACTAATTGATTATATTAAATATTTATTGATTTTTCAATAGGGCTCATTTTATAGTCTAAGCTTTAAATGAGTTGATACTCAAGAGCTCATAAATTTGTTTAATTGCTGTATTAATTTAATTTAATTTTAAGCCTGGTTGCGAATAGGTTCAGATTTAAATTAAAGTGTTTGAAGTTGTTTCAAGAGTTTAAAAAACATTGAAAATACAGTAAGATACCGACAAATCAGTGCTAGACCAAAGTTGTACCTCGGCGGCTATCCAGAAGAGCCATTTTGTCAGGTCACAGGTTTGATTTATGTAAATTTAGCAAATTTTTGTAGGCATAGTCTCAGTAACCGGGTATCAATTTGCTCGTGTAGGGTGTTCTGCTAGGGCAGAGCTCCAATAGATAGTAAATAATTATTAGAGTATTGACCGTTGTAGTAGGTGTACCCCTGAACTTTGATTAGAAAAATTTTAGCAAAATTACCAGAATAACTCGCCTTTTTTAGCATAAGCTATCCTCTAACGTTGAGTATATAGTAGTGCGTTATGCTCAACGGTGAAATTCTCTGGAATAAATTTGTAGAATAGGGAATCAAAATGAACAAAACGTGTTATTTATTTGGTAGCAAATCGTTATTAATTCAGTGCTATCAATTTATTAAAAATAGTAATATCGATGTTAAAGCCGTTGTCAGTGATGACCCCTCAATAATTAGCTGGGCATCAGAATCACAAATACCCGTTTATAGTGTTGCCAACCAGGAGCAGCTAACTGCTTTGGGCTCTGTTGAATATATTTTCAGTATCACCCACCTTAAAATCATACCCTCATCTATTTTAAAACTTGCAAAAGAAACTGCCATAAACTTTCATGATGGTTTATTACCGGGCTATGCAGGCTTAAATGTGACTACCTGGGCTATTTTCAACCAGGAAACGGAACATGGTATCACCTGGCATGAAATGACCGATGCTGTTGATGAAGGTCATGTGTTGAAGCAGGTAAAATTTGATATAGATTCAGCCGAGACGGCTTTTACGCTAAATGCAAAATGTTATGAAGCCGCACTCACCAGTTTTAGCGAGTTAATGCAGGATATTTCTGGCAATGCTTTAACCAGGCTGGCGCAGGATTCTGGAGAGTCGACATTCTACAGGGGGTGTCAACGTATTCCCGGCATGGCGATTATTGACTGGCAATGGGATGCGGCAAAAATAGATGCGATGATTCGAGCACTACATTTCGGCCCCTATTCAAACCCTGTTTCACTACCTAAATTATTGTTGAATAATCATGTTTTTTACGTGCATGAGGCGCAATTGTCTGACATGGCTGCAGGCCAGCCTGGACAGATTATGTCAATTGAATCATCACTGCAAATTTCAGCTAAAAATGCAGTTATTTCATTAACCAGTATTATTGATAATCGGGGAAATACACTCAATCCAGTCGAGTTAGCAGAGCTTGCTTCACTTAAAGTAGGGGATATTTTACCCGCAGTTGATCAGGCAATGACGGCTGAGTTAACACAAATTGACGAGGGCTTCTGTAAATTTGAAGATAAATGGTTAAATCAATTACAAAATTTGACTCAGTTAGTGCCATCAACCCAGAGTGAAAGCAGTCCCAGTAACAGTAAAAAAACATACCAGTCATCTGTACAAAATGTAGCGAAATTATCGGGTAAAAGCCTGCAGTCTTATATCAGTTTGTTTTTTGCCCGTTTAACCTGTCAGTCTCAGTTTGACCTGTTTTTTCAGCAACATGAAGACAGTGGTATCAAAAAATTGCTGATTGAAAAGTGTGTACCGGTTGCATTTGATATTGATTTTTTAAAACCTGTCAGTGAGATTATCCAGGCAACGGAAATTCAATTTGAACAAACCCACAGCAGTTATTCGAAAGATTTAACGAGTAGGCATCCAGAATTACATTTACACGGTATAGAAAAAACACTGGTTATTACTGAAATAGAAAATAATGATCAGCTCAATTTATGTGCCGATACTGATCTACTGTTAGCCATCAACAAACAAACGTCGGATATAATCTGGCATTATAATTCGCGGGAATATTCTGAAAATAAAATAATACAGTTACAAAATCAGTTTTCCTCTTTTATAGATAACGCATTGAGTGATCCTCAGGCAAGTCTTGCAGAGACATCACTATTATCAAGTTCTGAATTGAAAATGCTAATCAGTGACTGGAATAATACAGAAAGTGATTATGACAGTAATATTTGTATTCATCAGCTATTCGAAGCCCAGGTTGAAAAAACGCCATCTGTAATAGCCTTATCTTTTGCCGGTATTGAACTGAGTTATGCTGAACTTAATCAGCGATCTAATCAACTTGCTCATTATCTTCTGTCTAAAAATGTACAACCGGATCAGCTGGTCGGTGTTTTACTGGATCGTTCGGTGGATATGATTGTCAGCATGATGGCGGTGTTGAAATCGGGTGCAGCCTATTTACCTTTAGACCCGACGTATCCTAAGGATCGTATTGAATATATGCTGGAAGACGCGCAGGTTGTTTCGGTTATTACTCAGAATGATCATGCAGGCTATCTCGATAAATTATCAATCGATGCGCTATTAATGGATCGTGATGAAAATACATTAAGTGCATTTTCTCAAAATAATCCAACGAGCAATGTGACGCCTAATAACCTGGCTTATACCATTTATACTTCTGGCTCAACCGGTAAACCTAAAGGCGTTATGGTTGAGCATGGTAATGTCATGAATTTCTTCCATGGCATGAACAATGTCATAACCGAGCCGCACGGTGTATGGCTGGCGGTAACCAGTATTTCATTTGATATTTCTGTACTTGAAATTTTCTGGACACTGGGAAGAGGTTATGAGCTTGCATTGTTTTCTGATGCGCAACGTAAATCATCTAAAAAAACACGTACGGCTTATCCGGATCAGGATATTGAATTTAGTCTGTTTTACTGGAATGTAGCGGATGATGAATCAGAGTACGACGATGATGCATATCGTTTATTAATGGAAAGTGCCAAGTTTGGTGATAAGAATAATTTTAAAGCTGTGTGGACGCCAGAAAGACATTTTCATTCATTTGGTGGGCTCTATCCTAACCCGTCCGTGACCAGTGCAGCATTGGCGGCAGTTACGGAAAATATTCATATTCGTGCGGGCAGTTGTGTTGTTCCACTTCATCATCCAATTCGAATTGCTGAAGATTGGTCGATGATTGATAACATTTCCAAAGGCCGGGTGGGACTTGCAATTGCAGCGGGCTGGCAGCCGAATGATTTTGTTATTATGCCGCAGAATTATGCACAGGCTAAAAACGTGATGTTTGAATCAGTTGAAACGGTGAAAAAACTCTGGCGTGGAGATACGCTGGAATTCCCCGGGCATGATGGCAAAAATGTTGCGGTTAGAACGCTGCCTCGACCGATTCAAAAGGAATTACCGATCTGGGTTACTACAGCGGGTAATCCTGAAACGTTCAGGCAGGCGGGTGAAATTGGTGGCAATATTTTAACCCATCTTCTCGGACAAACTGTCGAAGAGGTTGCGGCCAATATTGAAATTTATCGAGAAGCATACAAAAAAGCCGGGCATGCGGGTGAAGGTCATGTCACATTATTGCTGCACACCCTGGTAGGAGATGATGAAGAAAAAGTAAAAGAGCTGGCGCGTGCTCCGATGAAGAAGTACCTCAAAAGTGCGATGTTTTTGGTTAAAGCCGCCGCATGGAATTTTCCAACATTCAAAGCTCTTTCTGAAGAAACTGGCCAGACACTGGACGAGTTTTTCGAGAATATTTCCGATGAAGATTTCGATGGCATTCTTGAGTTTGCGTTTTTACGCTATTACGAAACCAGTGGTTTGTTCGGTACACCTGAGCGATGCCTGGCAATGGTCGACAGGGTAAAAGAAATCGGTGTAAATGAAATTGGCTGCCTGATCGATTATGGTCTTGATACCGATAATGTTTTAAACCATCTACCACAGTTAAATAATTTAAGAAAGATGGGCATTAAGCAGGCGGTGAGCGAAGCGACTGAAGATTTAACTGTTGCGCAAATCATTGAATCACGCAATGTAACACACTTACAGTGTACGCCATCAATGGCAAATATGCTGGTCGCGGATAGCGACAGTGTGGATAAGTTAAATAAAATAAAACACATTATGATTGGTGGCGAAGCCTTCCCACAAAATCTTGCTAAAGAGCTGACCTCACGGGTTCAGAATGTTGTCACAAATATGTATGGCCCGACAGAAACAACAATCTGGTCTACAACACAAAATATTAATGCCAATGATCAGAAAATTTTCATCGGAAAACCCATAGCCAATACGCAGGTTTATGTACTGGATAAATTTAAAAAACCGGTGCCGATTAATACCCCTGGGGAACTCTATATATCCGGTGACGGGGTGGTGCGTGGTTATCATAATCGTGCAGATTTAACCGCTGAAAAATTTGTTAATAATCCTTTTGTCAGTGATTCAAATAGCCGTATGTACAGCACTGGTGATCTTGTTCAGTATAACGATGAAGGAGTATTAGAGTGTCTGGGGCGTATTGATCATCAGGTAAAAATTCGTGGTTATCGAATTGAACTCGGGGAAATTGAATCCTTATTACTGAACCAGGAATCCATTGCCGAAGTTGTTGTGATTTTACGTGAAGATACTGTAAATGATAAACGTCTGGTTGCGTATGTTGTACCAAAATCAGGTCAGTCAATTGATGCGCTAGCATTAAAGAAAATTCTGGCTAATGATTTACCCGAATTCATGGTGCCCAGTATTTTTGTAGAACTTAAGGCGCTACCACTAACGCCGAACGGTAAAACTGACAGAAATGCATTGCCTGCACCGGAACAGAAAAAAGAAAGTGCAAGTCGGGTAAGTTTTGTAAAACCGGAAAATGCATTACAGGAAAGTATTGTTGCCTGCTGGCAAGCCGTGCTTAATTTAGAAAAAATTGGGCTTGATGATAATTTCTTTGATATCGGCGGACACTCTTTGCTTGTAGTGGAAGTGTTAAGCAAGCTGCGTGAAACGATAGATAAACCGGTGAAAATGATAGATATGTTTCGCTTTCCAACAATACGCCAGTTCAGTAACTACCTGTCTGATGAATCTGATAGTAATAGTAAATTATCTGAAAGTGAAGACCGTGCAAAAGCGCGTAAAGATGCACGTAAAAATACCATGAACCGGCGTCGTGCAAGACAGAAATAGAACAGCAATTCTGCTCTCCCCATAAACTAAACAGTTAACTAAACAGTCAGCTGGGTAGTAAGTTAAGGATTAAAGTATAAGAAAATGAGTAATCACGAGATTGAATTTGAAGATACGGACATAGCTATAATCGGCATGGCTGCACGTGTACCCGGTGCAAACAATGTTGATGAATTCTGGGATAACTTAAAAAACAGTATCGAGTCATATACGGAATATACTGATAAAGAATTACTGGAAAGAGGTGTTCCACAAAGCATAGTGGATAACCCTAATTATCAAAAAATAGGCCGTCCCCTGGATAACATGGAAATGTTTGATGCCGCGCTTTTTGGTTTTAGTCCAAAAGATGCTTCCATTATGGATCCCCAGCATAGGCACTTTCTAGAAGTTTCATGGGAGGCATTAGAGCACGCAGGATATGACCCGAGACAATACAGTGGTTCAATTGGCGTGTTTGGTGGCTCGGGTCACAATGCTTATATGCCTTACAATTTATTTACCAACCCGGAATTAATGAAATCACTGGGTTTGTTTTTAGCACGTCACACTTCAAACGATAAAGACTTTTTAACTACGCGGGTATCATATTGTTTGAATTTACAGGGGCCCAGTGTCAATGTGCAAACCGCCTGTTCAACCTCACTGGTTGCGCTGCATCTTGCATATCAGTCCCTGCTCAGTGGTGAGTGTGACATGGCACTTGCGGGAGGGGTCACAATAGAGCTTCCTCACCGTATTGGTTATATGTATGAAGAAGGTGAGATTCAGTCACCCGATGGTCATTGCCGTGCTTTCGATGAAAAATCTAAAGGCACGGTATTTGGTAGTGGTGCGGTACAGGTTGTACTCAAGCGCATGGAAGATGCGGTAAATGATGGCGACACTATTCACGCTGTAGTTAAAGGTTCTGCTATTAATAATGATGGTTCAGACAAGGTCGGTTACCTGGCACCCAGTGTTGACGGGCAGGCCGCTGCGATAACTGAAGCCTTAATGATTGCAGATGTTGATGCGCAATCCATAAGCTATGTCGAAACTCATGGCACCGGCACACCCGTGGGTGACCCGATTGAAGTGACCGCATTAAATCAGGCTTACAGAACGCAAACGGATAAGAGTGATTTTTGTGCAATAGGGTCTGTAAAAACCAATATTGGTCATCTGGATACCGCTGCTGGTGGTGCGGGATTAATCAAAATTGTTCAGTCGATGAAGCATAAGCAGTTACCCGCAAGTTTGCATTTTCATAAACCTAATCCAGTTTTAGATTTAGACGATAGTCCGTTTTATATTAATGGTAGTTTGCAGGACTGGAATGTAGAAGGTAAGCGTCGAGCGGCGATTAATTCCTTAGGTGTGGGCGGAACGAATGCCCATGTCATTCTTGAAGAAGCACCGCAGTTACCGGTAACTTCCCAACACAATGGTTATCACGTGTTTTGTCTGTCTGCGCGCACCACTGCCGCACTCGATAATGTCACTAAAAATCTGGAAACTTTTTTTACCGAGCATCCACAAACCAGTTTAGCGGATGCGGCACACACATTAAAAGTGGGTAGACAGGCACAATTATCAAGACGCATTGTGGTTGCCAATTCGGTGGAAGATTTAAAACTGGCATTATCCGGAGAAGATATTAGTCGCCAGATAAGCCAGAAAAGTAATGACAATAAGCAGTCAGTTTATTTTATGTTTACCGGTCAGGGTTCACAATATGTCAATATGTGTAAAGGCCTGTATGAAAATGAACGTGTTTTTAAAGACGCGGTGGATCAGTGCGCCACTTTGCTGAGTTCAAGTTTAGGTTTAAATATTACGGATTTATTGTACCCGCAGGAAAACGACCTGGATGCTGCTTCAGAAAAACTCAGTGAAACACAAATCACACAGCCTGCATTGTTTACGATTGAATATGCAATGACTAAACTTTTGCAATCCTGGGATGTGAACCCGGATGCAATGATAGGACACAGCATTGGTGAATATGTTGCGGCATGTATTGCCGGATTGTTTACACTGGAAGATGCATTAAAACTGGTTGCCGCACGCGGCCGATTAATGCAAGGGCTGGAAAAAGGTTCGATGCTGGTAGTACCGCTCGATGAAGATCAGGTGGGCTCATATTTAAATGATGACTTATCGATTGCGGGCATTAATGCTCCCGGTCTGAGTGTTATTTCCGGTACCGATGATGCGATTAATAAACTGGTTGATACTCTTAAACAGAAAAATATTGATACCACAATTTTGCATACGTCCCACGCGTTCCATTCATCGATGATGGATCCGATTCTGGACGAATTTAAATCCTTATTTACCGATGTCTCCTTTGGTGAAATGCAGATACCATTTGTTTCAAACACAACCGGTGAAATGGCCGATGTAGAACTCGTTTCCAATGCAGATTACTGGGCGAATCATTTGCGAGGCACTGTTCGTTTTGCTGATGGCATGTCAACACTCATGTCAACACCGGATGCCGTGTTTATCGAATGTGGTCCGGGAAATACGTTATCGACTTTTGCCCGATCAAATGCCAGTAAACAGGCTGGTCACAGTATAATTCAAACTATTCGTCATCCTAAAAAACCAGATAATGACTCCCGTATGGCATTATCTGCATTCGGTAAATTGTGGCTTGCGGGTGTCGATATAAACCTGAATCTTGCACATGGTGATTTACCACGCAGGCGTATTCCATTACCGACGTATCCATTTGAACACCAGTATTACTGGATTGATCCGGGGGCAGGTGCGTTAGAGTTGAATTCGGAAATAAACCTGCAAAAGCAGAACTATGCTAACTGGTTTTATCAGCCTGGCTGGGATACATCACCGGCTATTAATTATGTGCCATCTGAATCTGATGCAGCATTAAGTATAGTTTGCTTTATTAATGATAATGAAAATTCAAGAGCGATTCTAGGTAAACTGACTGAATGGAATTTAAACTGCTACGCTATTACTAAAGGGGATAGCTATAAAAAGCTAACAGAATTTGAATATCAGATTAATGCTTCATCCGAACAGGATTATGCAAAAGTATTCAAAGAAATAAATAAAACAGCCGCTAATAAGATAAGCCATATTATTCATGGCTGGACAATTAATAATGGTGAAGATGGATTTGATGCTGCGGATAATGAGCTTGAAAATGGCTTTAATAGTTTGTTATTCATTGGCAGATATTTTGCAGCTAATGAACCAGATATAGAAACCTGCATTAATGTTGTAAGCAATTATAGTCAGCAGGTTTCTGCTGAATTAATTAAGAGCCCATTGAAAGCAACTATGCAGGGACCGGTTAAAGTCATTACACAGGAAATACAAAATGTGTCATGTAAAATACTGGATGTTGATTTTGATTTAGAGCAGCAATGGAAAAAATCAGAACAGCTTGATTTAATCTGTGCGGATTTGCTTGTCATAACAGAAGATGAAGATATAGCTTATCGAGGTACGCACCGTTTTGTCAGGTCATATCAATCTTTAACTATTCCAGATGATGAAGTTGTTGCACCGGTTCTAAAAAAAGGCGGCAGCTATTTAATTACCGGCGGCATCGGTGGTATTGGTTATGAGCTTTCACAATACCTGGTAAATACCTATGAAGCTAATCTGGTTATCTTAAACAGAACCCCTTTGCCGGATAAATCAGAATGGGAAAATAGCAGCTCATTTGATCCAAAGATCACACAAAGAATTGAAAAATTAAAAAGCCTGCAAGTAAACAACGCTAAAATTCTTTCATTTAATGCTGATGTTGGAGACTTTGAGTCCCTGGATGCTGCGATTAAATCTTCGATGAAAGAACTTAACGGTCTAAATGGTGTGTTTCATACCGCCGGTATTGTTGATGATAATTTAATTGCATTTAAAACACTGGAAGATGCACAAAAAGTACTGGCACCAAAAGTTGAAGGCTTAATTAATCTTGATAAGTCACTGACAAACCACAAACCTGACTTTATGTTTTTGTTTTCATCAATCAGTACCGAGCTGGGTTTAAGTGGGCAGGTTGATTACACGGCTGCAAATGCATTTTTAAATGCCTATGCACAGTATAAAAAAGACCGCGATGGTGTAAATGTAATTGCGGCAAACTGGGGCGTCTGGGCTGAAACAGGGATGGCGTCACAACTGGGTGGTGTAGCTGATCAGCCTGAAGATATAAATGACCATTATTTTTATACTCAAAAACAAAAAACTAAAGCTGAAACAGTTGAGTATTCCGCCAACTTAAGCGCTAAAACTCACTGGATTATTGATCAGCACCGGTCCAAAAATAAAGTCTCATTAATTCCCGGTACAGCTTATCTGGAGCTGGCCAGGTCAGCATTTACTTTGGAAAATTCTGGTGACAGGCCCGTGCGACTGTCTGATGTGTTTTTCGTGTCACCATTTGTTATTGAAGGTGATGAAGAAAAACGTATTAAAGTTGAATTAAATCGAACGGTCAATAATACCGAATTCCTGATTGAGAGTGAGTTTGGTGAAGAAAATGTGAGAGGCGTAGTTGAATATGTTGATTCAAATGCACCTGAAAATTTACATATAGAAAATATTATTGAAAGATGCAATAAAAGCAAGCTCGAACTTAAAGGTTCAGCAGAGCATAATCATCTTATTTTTGGTGATCGATGGCGTTGTATGAATGCCATTTACTTCGGCAAAAAAGAAGCCGTTGTTGAAATGGAAATTGCTGATCAGTATGTTGATGAACTGACTTATTATGTTTTACATCCGGCGATTATGGATATGGCAACGGGCACAGCACAATCTTTAAATCCGGATTATGATCCGGTAAAAGATTTATATATTCCGATTTCCTATTCTGATATAACCGTTTATAAACCGCTGACTAAAAAAATGTATTCGCATGTTGTTTATTCGGCGGCTGAAGGGCAGGGTAGTCAGACTTCGATTTTTGATGTGGTGATTACGAATGAGGCCGGCGAAGTGCTGGTTGTTGTTAATCAGTTTATTATGAAGCGTGTTGACCCTGATGTTCTATTGTCCCTTAAATCAAACAGAACGGCTGTGGTTCAGCCTGATAAAACCGCCAGTGACCTGTTTTTTGATATGGGCCTTAAAGCCGGTATGACGAATGCTGAAGGCTTACATGCAATAGAAACCTTATTGTCAGATTTTCATTCACCTCAGGTTATTGTTAGCCCGATTTCATTTGCGGACTATAAGAGTGAAGCACGTAAGCTTCGTGATCGTGATGAGTTTGGCGATGATCTGGATGATGAGTCATTTGAAGGTCTGGAGCGTCCAAACCTGTCAACTGAGTTTGCGGCACCTTCGTCTGAAATGGAAATCAACATTGCAAAAATATGGAAATCCGCTCTAGGGCTATCAGATGTGGGTATTGCGGATGACTTCTTTGAGCTGGGGGGGCATTCATTATTGCTGACCCAGGTGGTTTCAAGGCTTAAAAAATATCTCTCAACGGATTTACCGATTAGCAGCTTGTTTGAGTCGCCGACAATTGAACAATGGGCTAAAGTTATTTCTGATAATGAGCATTTGCAGGGAGAAGTTATCCCTTTGGTGGTGTCAGTAGATAGAGATGATTACAGGATAAAATATTCTGAGCTAATAGCATCAATGTAATTTATTCGAAAGTGAAATAAGTAAATAGGACGAAATGTGACTAGTATCAATGAAGATGTTTATGTGTTCCCGACTACATATCCGCAAAAACAAATTTGGTTTATTAATCAATTAAATAAGGAAAGCCCTGCATACAATATTCCTTTTGCCTATGATGTTGATGGTGAATTGGATATACCTGCAATACAAAAAACAATTAATGAAATTATTCGCCGTCATGAAACATTTAGAACTATCTTTATGGATTCTAATGATGGCCCGATTCAGGTTGTTCAACCTGATTTAGTAATTGATATACCTGTTTTGGATTATTCTCAATCTAGTGAGGCAGATGCTGAGATTAAACAGTATATAGATGATGAATCAGTACGCATATTTGATTTGTCTAAAGGTCCACTGGTACGAGCAAGTATTATTATACGTGCGGAATTCTCTTATATACTGGTTTTAAATTTTCATCATATTATTCTTGATCATATTTCAATTGTTCAATTTTCTGAAGAACTAAATATTATTTACACTGCTTTCGTAAAGGGAGACTCTTCTCCGCTCGTTAAGCCTGAACTGCAATATGCAGATTATTCCGTTTGGCAAAAAGAAAATCAAACACATGAAAAACTTTTACCAAAATTAGACTTCTGGACCGAACAATTTAAAGGTAAATCTGAGTATCTTGATATCCCGCTTGATTACCAACGACCTGCCAGACAGTCAATGGTTGGTAGAGAATATCATTTAAGGTTTCCATTATCATTAAGTAAAAGTTTAAAGGTATTATCGCGTCAGGAAAGTGTATCCGTTTTTATAACATTGATGGCGGGTTATTCAGTCTTGCTCGGTCTTTATTCAAAACAGTCTGAAATTTCTGTGGGCACACCTTTTGCTAATAGAAGCCTACAGCCTGAACTTGAAAAAATCATGGGCTGCTTTATCAATACTATCCCAATTCATACTGACTTATCAGGTAACCCAAGTTTTAGTGAAGTACTAAAAAGAGTTCGCAAAATGGTGTTTGGAGCTAATGCGAATCAAGAATTACCTTTTGAGATGATTGTAGAGGCGTTGCAGCCGAAGCGAGACGCTAGTTATAACCCGATGTTTCAGGTTGGCTTTACGTTTCAGGAGCCACCAATGGAAATTCAGATTGAAGGTTGCAGTGTTAAATCACAGCGTCTTCATAATCAATCAGCCAAGTTTGATATTTTTGCCTGGTTATGGGACTCAGAGGACGGAATTCGTGGATTGCTTGAATATAATACAGATTTATTTGATTATGCAACACTTGAGCGATTTTCTGAACACTTTAAAACTTTGCTGGAAAATGTGGTTATCAATCCCGACGTTCGTATATCTGAGTTAAATATTTTATCTGATGCCGAATACCAGAAAGTCATTAAAGACTGGAACCAGACATCAAAAGAATATAATCAGCCCATATCAATTAATGGTCTATTTGAAGCCCAATGTGAAGAGCATGCAAATAAAACAGCTGTCATTTGTAATAATGTCTCGTTAACGTATAAAGAATTAAATGATAAATCTAATCAACTTGCGAATTTTTTAATTTCACAGGGTGTTCGAAATAATGCGTTAATAGGGGTATGCCTGGAACGTTCAGTTGACATGCTGGTGACAACAATGGGTGTACTTAAAGCAGGTGCCTGTTACATACCACTTGACCCGGAATATCCACAGGATCGTATACAGTTTATGTTGGAAAATTCAGATGCGAGGTTTGTTGTAACCGAGTGTTCTGTTTCAAATAAAATTGACTTTTCTCCATCAGTTAAACTCATTCAGGTCGATGCTGATAGTGATCGAATAAAGAGCCAGGATAATACTGCACCCGTTGTAAATATAAATAAAGATGACCTGGCTTATATAATTTACACATCCGGTTCTACTGGTAAGCCTAAAGGAGTCATGGTTCCTCATAGTGCGGCAGCAAACTTTTTACTCAGCATGGCAGAGAAGCCGGGTATCTGTTCGAATGATACGTTACTTGCTGTCACTACGCTGTCTTTTGATATTGCCGTTTTAGAAATGTATTTGCCTTTAAGCCAGGGTGCAACTGTTGTTATCGCTAACGCATACCAGGCGATGGATGGAAATGATTTAATCGGTTTAATATCTGAGTATGACATATCTATTATGCAGGCAACCCCTGCAACCTGGCGCTTACTATTGGCAAGTAATTGGGATGGCAATCGCTCGCTTAAAGTATTATGTGGCGGAGAAGCAATGCCGCGAGATTTACTTGTGGATCTTTTACCGCGTGTTTCACAGCTTTGGAATATGTACGGGCCTACTGAGACCACGGTCTGGTCCAGTTGTTATCAAATAAAAGATGTACAGGCTCCTATATTAATTGGTAAACCAATAGCAAATACTCAGTTTTATGTTTTAGATGAATATCTCAGGCCTGTACCAGTCGGCATACATGGAGAATTATATATTGGTGGTAGTGGTGTTACTCAGGGGTATTTGAACCGGGATGATTTAACCGCTGAACGTTACATAGAAAACCCGTTTTCATCAGGTGATGATCATTTATATCGTACGGGAGATGTAGTTAAATTTCATCAGTCGGGAGACCTTGAGTATTACCAACGAGTGGATAACCAGGTTAAAGTCAGAGGGTTTCGAATTGAGCTTGGTGAAATTGAATCAGTTATTGCAAAACAGAATGAGGTTGAGCAGGTAGCTGTTATTGTTCAGGAGTTAACTGTGGGGGATCCTATACTTACTGCCTATGTTGTGCTGGATGAAAATTCTGGACTTGAGGTTTCATCCATTCGTAATTTAATTCGGGATGATTTGCCAGGATATATGATCCCACAGCATGTCATTGAATTAGATGAATTACCTCTTACACCGAATGGAAAAATTGATCGTAAAGCATTAGTTGATCTACGTGCTCCCTCAACTCAGAGCAATGATGTTCGTTCAGGTATTTCAACCAATTATGTCGCGCCGGAAACTGAACTGGAAAAGAATATTGCATTGGAATGGATGTCAGTACTAAGTGTGCAGGATGTGGGTGTTAATGATAACTTTTTTGAGTTGGGTGGTCATTCACTGTTGCTAGCGAAAATTGTTTCCAGGCTTAAGAAAAATTTGTCAGTTTCTTTGCCAATTGGCACTATGTTTGAATATCCAACTATTTCTGAATGGGTCAAATTTATACAGCAAAAAGATTCTATACAAGAAGATGCTGTACCGCTTGTCCTGCCGACCAACAAGAAAGATTATTATGTTGAGTCTCTTGCTGAGTTTAACAAGGTTTGTGTTTACCCGGCAACTTACCCGCAAAAACAGATCTGGTTTATTAATCAGGTTAATCCAGAAAGTCCGGCTTATAATATTCCTCATGCGTATGATATCGAGGGTGATTTAAATATACCTGTATTGCAAAAATCTATTAATGAAATTATTCGTCGCCATGAAACGTTTAGAACTAACTTCATAGATTCTGATTACGGCCCAGTACAGGTTGTTAGATCTGAGCTTGAGCTTGATATTCCAATTACTGACTTATCACAGTCTAATACGGTTGATTCTGATATAAGAAAAATGCTTGATGATGAGTCGGTTTATAAATTTGATTTGTCTAAAGGCCCTTTAATTAAGGCCCGTATATTTAAGTGCGCAGAATCATCTTATGTGCTGGCTTTAATTTTCCATCATATTATTCTGGATCAAACTTCTATAGGTCATTTTTCAGAGGAGTTGAGTCTTATTTATAAGGCCAGTTTAGAAGGCGGGGCGCTGCCATTAGCACAGCCTGAATTACAATATTCTGATTACTCTGTATGGCAGGACGAACATCAGTCATACGACATGCTAAAGTCCAGGCTGGATTTCTGGACAAGCTTGTTACAAGATAAATCGGAGTATCTTGATTTACCTTTGGATCATCAGCGTCCAGTTATGCAATCAATGCAGGGTAAGCATTATAAACTACACTTACCCTTATCACTGACTGAAAAATTAAGAGCACTAGCCAGGCATGAAAATGTATCGATATATATCACCTTAATGACAGCTTATTCTGTACTACTGGGTATATATTCAAAACAGACTGATATATCTGTTGGTACACCATTCGCAAACAGAAGCCATCAGCCTGAACTTGAAACAATCATGGGCTGTTTCATCAATACCATACCCATCTATATTGATTTGTCCGGTAACCCTGAATTTGGTGAGGCACTAGACCGGGTTAGAAAAATGGTTCTGGGTGCCAGTGCAAATCAGGAGCTACCATTTGAAATGATTGTTGAAGCTTTACACCCTAAACGTGATACAAGCTTTAACCCGTTATTTCAGGTTGGGTTCACATTTCAGGAACCTCCCATGGAGGTTTCGTTAGATGGCTGTATTATCGAATCTAGAAGTCTATATAATCATTCAGCAAAATTTGATTTGTTTGCATATTTATGGGATTCAAAAGATGGGATCAGGGGAAACCTGGAATACAATTCAGAATTATTTGACATGTCTACGATGGAAAGTTTTGCTGAACATTATCAGATTTTATTAGAAGATGTGGTTAATAACCCTGATGCGCCAATTTCAGATTTAAATATTCTATCCGATGCTGAACATGCAAAAGTGACCAGGGACTGGAACCAGACATTTAAAGAGTTTGAATCAGCTAAAACAATACATCAGCTATTTGAATCACAATGTGAAAATAATGCCAATAAAGTCGCGGTCATTTGTGATGATGAAGAATTAACTTATCAGCAGTTAAATGAAAAAGCTAATCAACTGGCGCATTATTTGATTAGTCAGGGTGTGAAAGACAATGCATTAGTGGGTGTATGCCTTGAGCGCTCTCTGGATATGCTTGTTGCAACCCTGGGTATTTTAAAATCAGGTGCCTGTTATATTCCCCTTGATCCTGAATATCCGCAGGATCGTATTCAATATATGCTGGAAAATTCACAGGCAACGTTAGTGGTGACACAATCCAGTGTCTTGAAGCGTACTCAGTTGCCGGAAATATCCAGGCCGATACAGGTTGATGAGGATAGCGAGTCGATCAGTTCACAAGCGGTGAGTAACCCCGATATAAAAATCAGTCCTGATGATCTTGCCTACATTATTTATACATCAGGTTCTACTGGTAAGCCGAAAGGGGTAATGGTGCATCATGGTGCGGCGGGTAACTTTATATTAAGCATGGCGCAAACCCCCGGTCTTTCCTCAGAAGATACTTTGTTAGCGGTGACCACATTATCATTTGATATTGCCGTTTTAGAATTATATTTACCGCTGAGTCAGGGCGCGACCGTTGTTATTGCAACGACGGATGAAGCGATTGATGGTGATGACTTAATCGATTTAATGGATGAGCATGATGTGTCAGTGATGCAGGCGACACCTGCCACATGGCGACTCCTTTTAGCCTGTCAGTGGAAAGGCGACGCGTCACTCAAAGTCCTTTGTGGTGGCGAAGCTATGCCCCGTGATTTACTGGTTGAGCTATTACCGCGAGTTAAAGAAGTATGGAATATGTACGGGCCAACAGAAACAACGGTCTGGTCCAGCTGTTTTAAAATTACTGATGCGAATGCTCCGATATTGATTGGTAAGCCGATTAGTAATACACAGTTTTATGTTCTTGATGAGCATCTTCGCCCCGTTCCGGTGGGAGTACCCGGTGAGCTTTATATTGGCGGCGATGGGGTAACTAAAGGCTATTTAAATCGAGAAGATTTAACCGAGGAACGATATATCCTGAGCCCGTTTGGTTCCGCGGGTGAGCGATTGTATCGTACCGGAGATGCGGTTAAATATCACGAAAGTGGTGATCTGGAATACAGTCAGCGAATTGATAACCAGGTAAAGGTTCGTGGCTTTCGCATTGAGCTGGGTGAAATAGAAACCGTTCTTGCACAACAGGAAGGAATAGAGCAGGCTGTCGTGATTGTTAATGAAGCCAGGGCTGGTGATCCCAGGCTGGTTGCATACATCGTAGTAAGCGAAGGCGTTACTATGACGCCCACTTCTATACGTGATCTAATTAAACATGACTTACCGGATTATATGCTGCCGCAACATTTTGTAGAGCTGGATGAGCTGCCACTTACGCCGAATGGTAAAGTTGATCGAAAAGCTTTACCCGATGCATTTGCTGATCATGGTGCAGATAATGAAGAAAAAGTTTTACCACAGACATTTGCAGGTAAAGAGCTGGCAAAAATTTGGGCTGACGTGCTGGACACGGCTGTAGAGAATATAGGCGCCCATGATAACTTTTTTGATCTTGGCGGGCATTCGTTATTATCAATGCAGGTAATTATGAAAGTTAAAGATATTACCGGTGTAAAAATAAATCCGCGGGTGATTATTCTTGATTCTTTAGAGCATATGGCTGAGCAATGTGATTTTAAAGAGGAAGAGACTGCTACAGCAGATACACAGCAGGCAGAAACGAAAAAGAAATCAATGATTAATTCGATGTTTAAAAAGATTTTTAATTAAAAATTTCCAGTCACATTTTTAGTGTGTGATTATATATGTTTTAAGGAGTAGTTGAGTGATACCCTTGTTTTTTGGTGATGCGGATAAACCCATATTTGGCATTCATCACCCGCCCGCAGCATCGTCACAATTACAGGATACGTCCATTGTTCTGTGTAACCCGATCGGGTTCGAATATGGACGTGCGCATAGCGTTATTCGTCATCTGGCGAAAAAGTTAACGGCTAATGGTTATCATGTCTTACGCTTTGATTATTACGCAACGGGTGATTCATCGGGGCACAGCGATGAGGTTAGTGTTGATCAGTGCATAAAAGATATCACGCTTTCCTGTGACGAAATAAAAACTATTTCAGCTACCCGTAAAGTGACAGTTGTGGGTTATCGCTACGGTGCTTTACTCGCCTCCTTTGCTTCTGAAAACTATAAGTTTAACCGGCTGGTCATGTGGGACCCGGTGGTAAATGGTGAGCAATACCTCGATGATTTAAAGACAATTCATAAGCAGATGCTGGTTGATCCGAATCGATTTGATTTAAATTTTTTATCGAATACGGATGCATCAACAGAACTGGTCGGGCATGATTTTCCGGAACAGTTCAGAGAAAGAATCAGGTCTTTAAATCTGGCTGATTTAGAAAAAATTAAAACCAGAAGAATCGATGTCATTAACAATAGTAACGGATACAACATAGAGCCACTAGTAAATGAAAATACTTTTTTAACAAAAGCTGAAGTACATATGTTTGATGGTCAGTCTGAATGGAAAAATGCAGCTAAAATAGAGGCCAAAGTTCTACCGGATTCGTCAATAGAAAAAATAATAGAAGTGATAGGGTAGAGCAGATGGATAAGGCATTTTTATTTGGTGAAAAACAGAATCTGGTTGGTATTTTATCTGAGCCGGATAATCAGCAACAGAACCAGGACAACCCCCTCATTCTTATTCTTAATTCCGGTCTTGTGCATCGTCCCGGTCCGCTCAGGATGAATAAAGAGTTTTCTATATATCTGGCGGAGCAGGGGTTTTCCTCGTTTCGTTTTGACCTGTCAGGCATTGGTGATAGTGAAAAACTAGCATCGAATAAGCAGTCATTTAAAGACCGCAATTTATCTGATGTGGGCGAAGCGATTGAATTTATAAAAGACAAAGTTTCGCCTGCAAAGATAATTGTTATGGGTTTATGCACAGGTGCAGATCTGGCGCATCGTGCAGCTGTTCAATACGACGACATTAGCGGTTCTATTTTGCTGGATGGTTATGGCTATCCAACAAAAAACTTTTATATAAAACGTTATCTGCCGATTTTAACCAGTCCTAAACGTATTTTTAATTTGATTGGTAGAGTAATTAAGAAGCTTTTACCACAAAATAATAAAGAGACTTCTTCAGAAAGTGGCGCCGATGCATACTACTGGGAACTGCCTGAAAAACAGGACTATATTGCGCAGATGCAGTCATTACATAAAAAAGGCTGTAAGCATTTATATGTTTATACCAGTGGTGTACGAGAGTATTACAATTACAAAGAGCAGTTTGTTGATACGTTTAAAGACTATGAGTTTTGCACAGATGTCGATGTGAATTATTTTTCATATGCCGATCATATCTATGTGTTGCTTGAACAACGTAAACAACTTTTTGAAAGTACTCTGGACTGGATTAAACGCTTTTAGGTTGCGTTATAATCCTCAGTTATTCATAAATTTCAATCGCGTCACAGGTGCCGGTAAACGGAATCCCTTTTTTGCCCTGTGCATAGGTGATCAGGCCCACATAAACTTCAGCGCCGTATTGTGGGGCTGTGCCCGGCAGTTTTCCTTTGCCTTTGCTGTAACCATTGTATAATTTCCAGTTGTCTTTTTTCTGATTTGGCTGTTGCCAGTAGATGGTCAGGCTACGATCTGAATTGCCAACTACGCGAATATCTGCTCGTCCGCTGGGTACAATATTTTTTCCCATGTCATCAACAGTCGATTTACTATTAACCGTGTTCTTACCCTCTATGGTGAATGTGGTTTTCCCTCTGTGCCCAACGACAATGTGCGAAGAGTTGCGGGAATTGAGGTTTGTAACATGAACCTGCACACCTGCAAAATTATAACCTCCAGCTGGTTTTAGTGCGGACTGAGGGTCTGACAAGGTACCAATTCCAATATTTCGAGCAATAAATTCAAATGGAAAAGTGAGTTTTTTTGCATCGAGGCGCCCCTGGTCATTTTTATAATGCAGGGTTTTATTACCGGAATTATTGGTCAGGTTGGCGTTATACCGGCCGTTTACCCGGGTGATGTCAGGTAGTGCGTCAGCATTATTTATGGTAAACCCGTTTAATGGGCCGTTTCCGTCAAACCGGTCACTTTTATCAGACAGTTGCCTCTGCTCGGAGGATATACAAACACCTGTAAAGCAAAGACTGGTAACGAGGGAAAATACAGTGAGAAAGTTTTTCATTTTAGTTTGATTAAATCTTAAAATATTTTGCGAATATAGCCAGAATATTTACCTTTATAAAATTAATATTCTGAGGCGTTTAACCGACCTTAATACAGTCGGTTTTCGTGCATCAGATTATCATGTATATCGTTGTAGGTAAATCTTACCTTTATAAGGCGTTAGATATAGCAAATATAATTTAGCCCTGTAAATTCAACAAGTTGTATAGATGCTGTGATAGTTACGTTTTATTCTTCTACATTCTGTATTGTGCTACTACGTTCAGGTGATTGTTATCTATTTTGTATAGCGTAAAATGCGCGCAAAGTTGAATAAACTATAAATGAAAAAATATTAAGGAAGTAAATGTTGATAAAAGGTATAAATTTAAATGGACTGATTGCCCAGTTCATTTGTTGTCTTGCGTGTATTTGCATCCTTGCATTTCCATCTGCTCTCTTCGCGGCTTCTGCGATTCTCAGTTCCACTGATAAAGACCCCAGTATTACCCTAAGCGCCGATAGTTTAAGTGCAATATTTTCTGCAGGTAGCAATCACAGGGGCGTTCGATCAGACCTTTCAATTCAGCCCGGCAGTGGTTTTTATTACTACGAAGGTCGCCGAGAAGTTGCTGTCGGTAATATGGGCTTTGGTGTTGCCACAGCTACGGCAAGTCTCATAAATTATGGTGGTTATTCGACGGATAGTATTGGGATTAATGCACTGGGTTATGTGTATTACAACCAGACAAATCAACTGGGCTCAGCAAATTCCTCGATAAATGGTACGGATACATTTGGTATCGCGGTGGACTATCGCGGCACTAATCCGATAGTTTATTTAATCGCCAGCAACACGTTGATGTTTACCCAGGTAATGGATCAGGTAACCACACCTCTACATATTCTGGTATACGGTTATGAAAACACCCCGGGTATCCAGCAGACAATTAATGCAGCCGCCGATTTAAATACCACACCTTTCGTTTACGATGTTCGTTCAATTTTAAGTACAGCTGGCATTGCGGGTACATCTGAAATAATCGATGGCTGGTCACCGAATGCTCAAATTAGTATTGTTAATGGAGACCGTAATGTATCGATTGGTGATTCGGTAACCATTACGGCGCAGGCGACAGATGAATCCGGTTTAGATATTTCTTCAAGTATCAGCTGGAGTACGGGTAAAGGCCAGACTGGTGCAGGCAATACCTTTACCTTAACCGACAGCCAGTTATCAACTTATCAGGTGACAGCACAGATATTAAATGCTGAGAACCTGCCGGTAAGCACCAGCATTACGGTGAATTTTATAGAGCCAGATGCGGATGCAGATGGCCTGTCAGATGTCGCTGAAACAGCGCTGGGTACCGACCCGCTTAATCCCGATTCGGATGGCGATGGCCTGAATGATGGCTTTGAAGTTAATAGCTACTCAACCGATCCACTGAATGCCGATACAGATGGTGATGCTTTAGCGGACGCCTATGAAGTTAATAATGGTTTTGATCCGTTAAATGCAGCTGATGCAGCCCTGGATGCGGATGCAGACAACTTTTCTAATTTATCAGAGTACCAGTTCGGTAGTGATCCGAACGATGCTTTCTCCTACCCAAATGCACCCGCCAGATTAAGTCCCACCGATAAAGATCCGAGTATCAGCATAACGGCAGATCGTTTTGGGGCTATTTTTTCAGCGGGTTCAAACCACCGTGGCATTCGATCCGATCAGGCCATAGCGGCGGGTAGTGGCTTCTATTATTTTGAAGGTCGCCGTGAAGTGGCGGTGGGTAATATGGGGTTTGGCGTTGCTACAGCAGGCGCCACCTTAACTAACTACGGCGGTTACTCTACCGACAGCATTGGTATTAATGCACTGGGTTATGTGTATTACAACCAGACCAATCAGCTGGGCTCGGCGAACTCAACTATTAATGGCACCGATACCTTCGGTATTGCGGTAGATTATCGAGGTGCTAATCCGGTTGTGTATCTGATTGCGGGTAATACGCTTATGTTTACCCAGGTAATGGATCAGGTGACAACTCCCTTGCACATACTGGTGTATGGACATGAAAATACAACCGGGGTACAACAGACAATCAATACCGCAGCAGATTTAAATGCTAATCCGTTTAGTTACGATGTACGCGCAATTTTAAGTGCAGCGGGTGTTGCTGGAACGACTGACATTGTTGATGGCTGGCAGGAATCGGTTCCGGTAACGGAAATTTCCATTGATACCGGTGACCAGAATGTATTCGTTGGGCAAAGTATTACCCTGACAGCAACGGCCACAAGTGCAGCGGGATCTGATATTTCATCGACTGTTAACTGGAGTACAGATACGGGTTTAACTGCAAATGGCAGTACATTTACCCTGAGCGACACTCAGCTACAGACTTATGTTGTTAGCGCCCAGGTTCTGGATGAGTTAAACCAGCCGGTCGTGGCATCGGTTACTATAAATTTTGTAGATGTTGATACGGATGGTGATGGTCTTTCTGATACTCAGGAGACCACTCTGGGGACTGATCCGCTTGTTGCAGATAGTGATGGGGATGGTATTAACGACGGTGATGAAGTTAATTTACATACGACCGACCCTTTGTTGACTGATTCAGATGCGGATGGTTTAGGTGATCTTTATGAAGTCACAAATAGCTTAAATCCACTGGATGCTGCCGATGCGGTGGCAGATCCAGATAACGATGGTTATACCAACCTGGATGAATTCCTGCAGGGAACTAACCCGAATGATGCTTTTTCGTACCCGAATTCTCCGGCACGATTAAACGATGCGGATAAAGATGCCAGTATTAATTTGAGTGCAGATCGCTTTGGCCTAAGCTATACCGCGGGCAGTAATCATCGCGGTGTACGTTCCAATGTGGCAATTCAACCCGGTAGCGGCTTTTATTATTACGAAGGTCGTCGCCAGGTTGCCGTGGGTAATATGGGTTTTGGTGTGGCCACAAGTGCGGCACCCCTCAATAATTTTGGCGGTTATACAGATCAGAGCATTGGCATTAATGCGCTGGGTTATGTGTATTACAACAACGTCAATCAGTTAGGATCGGCTAACTCAGCGATCACCGGTTCTGATACTTATGGCATTGCGGTTGACTATAACGGGGTTAACCCGGTGGTATACCTGATTGTAAATAGTAACCTGTTATTTACCCAGGTACTCGATCAGGTAACCGGTCCACTCTACATACTGGTGTATGGTCAACAGACAACAACCGCGGTTCAACAAACCATTAATACCGCAGCCGATCTGGTTGCCCAGCCGTTTGTGTATGATGTTAAAAATATTCTTTCCAATGCGGGAATTGCGGGAGCCGCACAAATTTATAATGGCTGGATTGCCCAGACCACAGTATCCATTACCTCTTCGAATCTCAGCGCCGATGTGGGTAGCGACCTGACCTTAACCGCAGTGGCTAAAAATCAACAGGGTGTTGATATTTCAAGTTCAATAAACTGGCTGGATTCAACCACGGGTTTAACCGGTGTAGGAGCAAACTTTACCCTGACTTCAATTACAGTTGGCAGTCATGCGGTTACCGCAGAAGTGTTAAATGAAGCCGGTTTCACGGTAAAAGCTGTAACCAATGTTAATTTCACCGCGGTGGATTCGGACAACGATGGCATTACCGATGATGTGGAAGTGACGCTGGGTACCGATCCGTTTAATAGTGATACAGATGGAGACGGCCTGAATGATGGGGCTGAAGTTAATCAGTATCTGACAGATCCCCTAAATGCAGATTCTGATTCAGATGGTATTAGTGACGGCTATGAAGTCACGCATGCTTCTGACCCACTGACGAATGACAGTGCACTGGATACTGATGGTGATGGCTTTAATAATCTGGATGAATTCATCAACGGCACTAATTCAAATAACCCTAACTCGTACCCGGGTGGTCCAGCGCAAACCCGTTTAAATACGGCAGATGCGTTTGCAACGGTCAGTATTGATGCAGCGGGTTTAGCGGCCACATTCAGCGAAGTAAGCCCAAGAGCTGTACGCTCAACCGAAGCCATTAGTGCCGGTAGTGGCTGGTTCTATATTGAAGCACGCCGTGAAGTGGCCATGGGTGACTATGGTGTTGGCGTTGGTTCAGCCGCCGCACTGCTGGATACGGCAGCGGGTAGTGATACTAATAGTATGGGCTTAACAACTGATGGCCGAGTACTTTATAACGGCACAGTCACGCAGAACTTTTCACAGTTAGCCAGCAATACCTTCTACGGCCTGGCGGTGGATTACACCGGTACATCACCGGTTATTTATCCGATTGTAACGGGAGTTGATGGTTTTGAGCTGTTATTAAATCCGATTACATTAAGCGGCGTTAGCGGCGATTTATTTGTGATGGCATTTGGTAGCGGTTCAGGTGCCAGCCCACAGATTACCATCAACGCAGGCGATGACCCCATCAATACTCCTTTTAAATATCCGGCCAACTACTTTATGTTTAATGCGGGCAATGCGGGTGCTGAGTTTATGGGCACGGGCTGGGGTGCGGTGCATACCTATAATGGCCGTCCGGTGGTTAAGCAGTTTAGCGAAGTTACCCTGTTAAAAGATGGCACTGAAGGTGACGGGATTACCTTAAGCGCAGATAAGTTATCCGCCGCCTATGAGTTTGATGAGAAAATGGCGATTCGTGCGAACCAGGGCATGATTGGTGAATTCCGATATTTTGAGGCCCATCGTTTATTAGACAATCTGGTGATTGGCAGCAATTCCTCTTATGGGGCAGGTCAGGGGGTTACAACTCAGTACGGTCGTACGAATCCGTATCCATTCGACCCGGAGCAGCCGTCCATGTCACTGAACTCAATGATAGGCATCTGGCGTAATCTTAATTTTATTGCCGATTTTGATACCAGTGCTTACTACTATGGTTTTGTGGTTGATTATCGGGATGCAAGACCGGTTATACATGTGCTTTTATTTGATGAAGTTATTCATACCATGGTGTTGTCGGATGTATTCACACCGTTACATCCCATGTTATATGCCAATACACAGGGCCGGGATACATTAACTAATCGAATTAACTTCGGAGCAACACCCTTTAAGTTTAATCCAAAGGCCGCATTAGAACGTGCGGGTATTGATACAACCGGATTCGTATCCGGCTGGGGGGATGTGAATAAGGATTCTGATTCCGATAACCTGCGTGACAGTGATGAAGTGATTTACGGTACAAATCCGAATAATGCGGACTCAGATGGTGATGGCCTGCTTGATGGTAATGAAATCTACACTTACTCAACATCAGCGACTTCAACTGATACCGATAATGACGGTATGCCGGATGCATATGAAGTTCAACTCGGACTTGATCCGCTGTTAAATGATGCTGGGGCGGATATTGATTCTGACGGTATAAGTAATGTGGATGAATATCTGGCGGGCACGGGTATTGTAAATGTAGCACCGGATCTTGTGATTATTGAGCAGGATTTCACCCTCAATATTAATGATACGCTCACCGTAAATGCCACGGTTTCTGATGTCATTGATGGTGATTTAAGTGCTGCCGTAAACTGGTCTGACAATAACAGCGCTAATACCGCAACGGGCCTGAGCTTCAGTTTTGTACCGGCCCTGGGTGTTCACCAGTTAACTGCCTCGGTTACCGATAGTGGCGGACTGACCTCAACCGCCAGTATTGTGGTGACGGTTATTGACCCGACGCTGACGGATACGGATAACGATGGTTTATATGATAACGAAGAAACCGCACTGGGAACGGATATCAATAACCCGGATACGGATGCGGATGGTTTAACTGACGGCAATGAAGTTAATTTATATTCGACTAACCCGTTATTAGCGGATACGGATAATGATGGCATGCCGGATGGATTTGAAGTTGCCAATAGCCTGTTAGCCAACGATGCATCGGACGCGGCACTGGATAATGACGGTGATGGCCGTAGTAATCTGGAAGAATACCTGGGTGGCACAAATCCGAATTTGGCAGACCCGGCTCCGGGTGATGAAATTATCATCGACACCAGTGAAACCGGAACGTCCCAGGTAGGCAGCTGGAACAATTCCGGTGGTTCAGATCATTATGGCGCGGGTTCTTTATATGCGACGGTGGGTGGCACGGTTGATCGGTATCGCTTTACACCGAACATACCTCAAACCAGCAATTATGAAGTCTATGCGTGGAATTCGTGCTACAGCAACCGCGCGATTAATGTAAAGCACATTATCCAGCATGCGGGTGGCCTGAGCACAGTTGAAGTCGATCAGGATTGTGATACAGGTGTATTCGGTCAGTGGAATCTATTGGGTACCTATAGCTTTACGGCGGGCACAGCAAATTATCTGGAAATTACCGACGAAGGCATCACCCCACCGTCAACAACCTATATGGGTGCTGATGCGGCGCGTTTTGTACGGGTGGGTCCGGTTAATGATTTACCGGTTATGAGCATTTCTAATGCGGCGGTTAACCTCACCGATGGGGATCAAATTACCCTTACCGCGACAGCAAACGATACTGAAGATGGTGATCTAAGTGCACAGATCAGCTGGCTGGATGATGTTAGTGGTTTAACCGTCACTGGTAACAGCTTTACCTTTGTGCCCTCACTGGGTGTACATACCGTCACTGCCAGTGTGGTTGACAGTCAGAATGGCACCAGCAGTATCACCTCTACAATAACCGTGGTGTTGTCACCGGGGTTACTGGATGATGATAATGATGGTCTGAATAATGATGGCGAAGCCGCCGCGGGAACCGATCCCCTGAATGCAGATTCTGATGGCGATGGTTTACTGGATGGGGAAGAGGTGCTGACACTAAATAGCAACCCATTGAGTACAGACACGGATGGGGATGGCATCGATGACTTCTTTGAAGTGAATAACGGTTTTAATGCGCTCGATCCCACGGATGCAGCACTCGATTCTGATGGTGATGGCGTGAGTAATATTGACGAGTATCTGGCGGGTACCGATCCAAATCAGGCACCACCGGCTCCGGTTGTTGAATTTATTGTCGACACCAACGAGCCAGGTACTTCGCAAGTTGGCAGCTGGAATAATTCCGGTGGTTCAGATCACTATGGTGCCGGCTCTTTATATGCGACGGTGGGTGGCACGGTAGATCGTTATCGCTTTACACCTGATTTACCGCAAACCAGTGATTACGAAGTGTATGTGTGGAATTCCTGCTACAGCAATCGCGCAGTCAATGTGAAGCATATCATTCAGCATGCGGCGGGCATTACAACCATTGAAGTGGATCAGGATTGTGATACCGGCGTGTTTGGTCAGTGGAACCTGCTTGGCACATTCAGCTTTGATGCAGGTAGTAGCGGTTATCTGGAAATTACGGATGAAGGTATCGTACCGCCATCAACAACTTATATGGGTGCAGACGCGGCTCGCTTTGTGCAGGTTGGTCCGGTTAATTCACTGCCGGTTATAACCCTGTCTACAACCAGTGCGGGTTTAACGGATGGGGATCAGATTACCTTAACCGCCACGGCAAGCGATGCTGAAGACGGTGATTTAAGTGGCTTGATTAACTGGCTGGATGACCTGAGCGGGCAGGGCACAACGGGAAATAGCTTTAGCTTTGTACCTGGTGTTGGGGTGCATACGGTGACCGCTACTGTAACCGATAGCAATAATGGCAGTAGTCTTGCTGCAGCCACCATAACCGTTGTACTGTCACCGGGTTTATTAGACGATGATAATGATGGTTTGAATAATGATGGTGAGCTTGTAGCCGGTACCGATTCACAGAATCCGGATTCCGATTCAGATGGATTACTGGATGGAGAAGAAGTGCTTACCTGGGGCACGAATCCGCTCAACACGGATACGGATGGTGATACCATAGATGACCTGTTTGAAATTAATAATGGTTTGAATGCACTTGATCCAAATGATGCCTTTCTCGATACGGATGGCGATGGTGTGAGTAATCTGGATGAGTATCTGGCGGGTACTGATCCGCTGGTTGCTCCAGTAACCGAATTTATTATTGATACGGGTGAAGCGGGTACATCGCGTTCGGGAACCTGGAATAATTCTGGTGGCTCGGCACATTATGGTGCGGGCTCGGTTTATGCTACAGTTGGCGGTGGCGTGGATCGCTATCGTTTTACACCGGATTTACCGCAAACAGCTAACTATGAAGTTTATGTATGGAATTCCTGTTACAGTACTCGTGCAGTGAATGTTAAACACATTATCCAGTACGCGGGTGGAATCACGACTATTGAAGTTGATCAGGATTGCGATACCGGTGTATATGGCCAGTGGAATTTGCTGGGAACATTTAGTTTTGATGCGGGTAGCTCGGGATATCTGGAGCTTACAGATGAAGGTATTACACCACCATCTACGACCTACATGGGTGCTGATGCTGCACGTTTTGTACTGGCACCATAGGTATTAAATATGTTAAAAAAAATAGCCGTTATCGCACTCATATCCGTTGGGTTTGCACAAAATTCAGCGGCATATGAGAGCAGTGGTTTTTTAAAGGACCTGTTTGTCAGTAAAGAGGGGCTGGTATTGTTTCGCCTAAGCAATCCGGTTAACCAACGGCCACAATGTGCCACTAATTCAGACTGGGATTATCAACTTGATTTAACTCAGCCCAATTCCGCACATTTATTTAAGCTGCTACAAATGTCAGAGCGTGCTAATAAACCCCTTACTGTCGGCTACGGGCCAGAAATAGTCTGCGGTAAGCGAGTAGCAGCAATTGCTGTTGATTATGTACTTTTTAAAAATCTGAGCCAGCAAAAAAAACAGACTAAAGGCAATTATGCGACAAAAAAATAATGCCTGATTGTAAACCTGTTCAGTTATAAAATGACGAAAATAACGCTTAATCGAAAAACGACTTATTTAATCCTGTTTTAGGTAATAACATACCAGGCCCTCTTATATTCACTTATCTTATTTAACCGAAAATAATTTGTTAGTATGCTAAGAGCTTCTGCCAAACTGTAATAGAAAGATATGTTAGCAAAAAAATTAAAAATATTATTATGGCTTTATATAATATTATTGCATGTCTTTATTGCTATGGTTTTGGTAAAAACAGATATAGCTTCACGCATCTATACAAAACTAGGATTTACTGAAATCAAGCATGAATTAACGCCTCATTATCACGCTATGTTATCTTATCATAAGCGTATTGATAAAAATATTGATACGAATTCAGTTATTTTCATAGGGGATAGCATAACGCAAGGTCTGGCAGTATCCGCTGTACATGAAAAAGCGGTCAATTTTGGTATAGGTGAAGACACGACTTATGGTGTGAAAACGAGAGTAAAAGATTATAACGCGATTAAGAAGTCAAAATTGATAGTGCTGGCGATTGGCATAAATGATTTAAAATACAGGAACAATCAGGAAATATTCAATAATTATATTGAAATATTTGAACTTATTCCTGCAGATAAAACAGTTCTTATCAGTGCAATACTACCCGTAGATGAAATTAGTCCAAAAAAAATTAATTATAATAAAAGAATCAGGGCTATTAATATAAAGCTGAAAGAGATGGCTCTGAAGAGTGAATATATATACTTTATTGATATATCAAAAGACCTGATAGATTCGCAGGGCAATCTAGATGATAAATTCCATGATGGTGATGGTGTTCATTTAAGTTATTTGGGGTATCAGGTTTGGATAAATAACCTGAAAGATGCAGTATTAACAATTACAGAGAAGTAGAAAGTAAATACTATGGGGAAAAGCAATATTAAAAACTCACATTTAATGTATGTCGATCAGCTTACCTGGCTGAGGGGGTTTGCAGCGTTATTTGTTATTGTCTCACATTCAAATAGAGCTACAGATGTAAAGTATCTAAGTGAAGATCAAATTTCTGATCTATATCTATATTCACTTTTCGATATGGGTAGTTTTGGTGTCGTGTTATTTTTTGTATTAAGTGGATGTACTCTGTATATTAGTAATGCAAATAAAGTCAGTAATTACGCTGAAATAAAACAATTTTACGTAAAACGTTTTTTTAGAATCTGGCCTGCATTTGTTGTTTCACTTGTTTTTTATATGCTTTTCAGTCTGGTTTTTGCATATTTTTATATAGAGCCACAGGGGCACTGGATTGAAAAACAGTTTCTTACGGAATACTCAGTAAAGGATGTATTGGCATATGTTACCTTAACTTTTAATGTGACTGGTCCCTCGGGATTATTTAATAATGCGTACTGGAGCTTACCGGTAGAATTTCAATACTATCTTATATTTCCGCTTATTATTCTTGCTTTAAATAGAACGGGGGTGATTGGGCCTGTATTAATAGGCATGATTCTGTTTGTTTTTTCAAAAGTTAATGTGTTTGGTTTTGATAAAGATTCAGTTTTTGCACTCGCTTATAGCTTTTGTGGCGGTGTATTAATTGGTTATTTTTACCTAAACTTAAAATTTCGTCTTAACCAGTGGCTAAGTTATTTTTTATTGTTATTAATTGTTTTTATTGTTTCCGCAATTAGTCATGGGGATATTGCTTTACCAGATATTCCCCTGCTATCAGACAAACGTAACTGGTTCGTGTTTTTTGGTTTGGCTGCTACGTTTATTGTGTTGTTTAGCTGTTTTAATATAAACAAAAAAGTTGAATCAATATTGAAATACTATGGGACTATTTCTTATAGTACTTATTTGTATCATAATTTGTTAATTGCCGTCGCTGTTCTAGGGTTAATTCATTTAGAAATACATGACAGTCATGCGAGGTTTCTGATTGTGTTTTTCTTTGCGTTTATTTCAAGTTATTTAGTAGCGGCTGTTTCATATAAATACATTGAACTACCTTCAATAAAAATTGGTAGAAGTATTCTAAAAAAAACTGTAATTGATTCTGACTCTTTTAGATCTGCTAGATAACACTTATTTACCAGTCTAAAGCTGGCTTTAATCAGTCAGAGCCTATTAAAAAATGTCTAAAAATCATCAGGAATACTTAGTGTATTGGTAGGTCGACTGGTTGGCATTTTTTAACTCTTCAGGTAACAGGTTTCTGACAGCTCCACAAAGTCCAATGTAAAAATAAGTCCAAACAGAATACGCCTGATTTCCAAGGAAAATGTACATCAACCAGCAGGTATATACGATAGCAACCGCAATGACGATTGTTTTAGTTTCTTCGGGGATTACTATAGCCGTAGCGGTTTTCTCGCTTGTTGTATTTTCATCTGCCTTAGGTGCTTTATAAAAAGGTCTGTCCTGTGCATTTTTATCGTCATTCGGGCTGTCTTCAGGGTCCATAAAAAAGGGTTTAAATTCCTGATAGGAAAGCTTTAAAATCATAAGGAATAAAATGATGCCAAAAATACCAAGCTCTGCCATGATTTCAACATAAGAGTTGTGGGGTCTTAAACCATGGTACTCTGACCATTGGCCTTTACCAACACCGGTTATAGGATACCAGCTTATCATATCAAAACCCTGTTCCCAGGATCGGGTTCGTCCCTGGAATGATTTATCCGAACCGGCATCCAGTACTGATTCAAGACGATCCTGTATTGGTCCCGGTGCGTAAGACAAACCTATTAATAAAAGAACCCCAATTATAGCGCCTTTTATTGTCTTCATAATAATATTTCCAGGTCTTCGCAGAATGATCGTCAAAACCACCATTACGCCAACTAATACCATGACTGTACGGGATTCTGATTTACCAATAACAAATATTAAAACAGCTATAATTCCAATGACTACAGATTTAATTATAATATTGTTTTTTATCAATAATGCTGCAAATAGAAAAGGCAGTGTTGTGCTCATTAGTTGCCCGAATTCATTTGCATTTTTGTAATAGCCAAGTCCTTGCCAGCGCCCGTTACGCTCATCAAGAAAATGACTGGTTTCAGGGTAAAGGGCAATATGCTGAATGGCTTCATAACCCATAAAGACGATACAGCATGACATAAAAGCAAATAATATGACAAATTGTCTGGGTTCTTGAAGAATCCGAGTGGCAAAAAAGTAGAATGCTATTGCAGAAATAAATTCCCAGGTTTGTGATATTAATTGACCACGATTCATTACCAATAATCCCAGAATAGAGATGATGAGTAGACCTAAGAGTAATTTATCCTGTCGCCATTCTTGTTGCGCCAGTTTTTCTCGGTGAATGAAGCAGCCAATTATCATACCCATAAATAAAAGACTAAAGGGTTTTATTGAAACAATATCCGGGTACCTATCCTGAAAACGTATTAGTACACTTACAACTAACCCAACCAGCCCCCAGAATGGGTTGATGAGACTGGCGATAAAACTGCTGAAATAGAATATATATGCATAGGTCATGTACGGTGGTGCTCTTTACGGCGTATGTGCTTTTTAATATGGGCAGAAATCATGAAGTATATCATTTTTAGCTTCTAATTATCCTAATCTTGATTAGAATATTTTATGAAACATGATCCTAATTTTATTGGTCTTTGATTTTATTGTGTGTCCTATTTTACAAATAAACTGAGTATCCGGTTGGTAATGAAATGTAACTTGAATCTGTCTGCATTGGCAGGAGGGAAGACTATATTAATGGGCAGGAAGAATAAATTATGTAGTGATGGAGATGGTTTTAGGAGGGTACTCCATATGATTTTTAAATTATTCTCATTGAAAAAATTGTTATATCGTTTTTTTCCTAAAAAGTAATTATCTATTATTTTAAATAAAATATACTTGTTTAAATAACCCATGTTTTTATGCTTTAAATTGCATGATTTAAAAAAATCAGTAGGTATTTCTATTGCATCAGACTGCTCCAGGTAGCTAAGCGCAAGGTATACATAAGATGCTGATGTGGTGTTGGAGAGCCAGTTAACAGTTTTTATCCAGTCAATGTTTTCCCTTTTTATAAGTAAAATAATATCAGTAAATTGCAAACCTGTTTTGTACAGGTTGTAATCTTCTGCCCAGTGCACACATGTATAGATAAGATGCAGTTCGGGACAAAGTTTTTTTACATTTTTATGATAAGGCGTGTTCTTTATATCGCATGAGTTTTTGCCTATCTCGTTAATGTTGAATAAACTATCTTTTCGAACATCTGTAGTAGTTGAAAACAGGTGGGTATGAATTTCAATCCAGACATTATTTTTTTTATTATGAAATGGCATTATGTGGTGGTGAGAATCGTAAAACTTTTGCGGGTTAATTGAGGTTTGGATAAATCCCAGTTCGAATAATATATTTTTCATGATTTCTAAATCAATTTCAGACACCAGTAAATCAATGTCACTCATTATTCTAAACCAGGGTGAAGGATAAAGGCATTGGGCGTGTGATATGCCTTTAAGCAAAATAATATCGCTATGACACTGATCTGAAGAGTCTAGTATCTCTTTAAGTGAATTAAGTAAGGTATTGGTGATAATTTTTGCTGTCAGGGTTGCAGAATAAATTTTGTTTTTATCGGTTTCTGGCAGACTGTTTGCTGAGTTTTGAGTACAGTAATTAAAATATGCAGCCATGCCTGAATCGGTAATAAAATTTATTAACGGCGTGTTTATGTTGCTGATATCTAGATTGAGTTTGTCGTGTCCTATTGCTTGAAGTAATGGAAGTAAGGATTTCATATTAATGTATATAATTTTCTATGTTTCAGAGGATATATTGAATATAATAGACTAAAATTTATATTTTAAATATCTTTATTATTTATGATTGATACAACATATATACCGAAGCCTCGTACCGATATCACCCTTCAGGATATTGATGGTGAATCGCTTATTCTTGATAATAATAACGAAGTGATTCATCAGCTCAATGATACTGCAACGTTTATCTGGCAACAATGTAACAGTTTAAACAGTGTTTCTGATATTTCTTCATTAGTTGTTGAGCATTATTTAGTCTCTGAGGAGAATGCAAAGAATGATGTGCTAACCGTTATATCAAATTTCAAGGGTTTGAATTTACTGGATGAGTAAGGATACAAACGTTATAAAACTATCTGTTTTTAACTGTGATATTTCAATCAGCATTAATTCCCCTGATCTTGTGAATGTATTTGAGCTTGTCTATGGAGCTATGATAGTGCATCAGGCTGTTGGAAGTTTTAAACTCTCCTATCTGATAACTCTAAATAAATCAACAAATGAAATATCGATTCAAAGAGAGGGTGGGCCGCAATATATCACTTCAGATATTGGTGAATTTATCTTTTTATTTGAAAAAGATATGACCATTGAATTACAGAAATTACGCTCCGATCTATTATTTATTCACTCAGCAGTGCTTGAGTATAAGGGAAGAGGTATGTTATTAGTTGCGCCCTCTGGTACGGGTAAATCAACAACCAGCTGGGCAATGCTTAATTCGGGTTTCAATTATTTGAGTGATGAGCTTGCACCAATAGATCTAACAACCAGGCAGGTACAGCCGTATCCCCATGCGCTTTGTCTCAAAGCTGAGCCGCCGCTTTTTGATTTACCTGATGACTGTTTATTTACCAGTCAGACTATTCATGTGCCTGTCAGGTCAATGTCGTGCAAACCCGGTTCTCAAATGGCACCGGTCAGCCTGGATTTCATTTTTTTTCTGGAATACGACGCTGAAATTTCGGAGCCAGTTGTGTCTTCAATTGGTCTTGCGCAGGCATCTGCCAAACTTTATTCAAATAGTCTTAACGCGCTTGCTCATGATAATGGGGATAAGGGACTGCATGTCGCTGTTTCTCTTGCTAAGACGGTGCAGAATTTTTCATTACGATCTAATCACCTAGATAAGACATGTGAAAAAATTCGTATTATGCTTGAGAGTTGTTAGTATTTTATGCAATAGAAAAAACTAATTTGATTTACGATTTTTAAACTCATAAAAAAAGGCGCCAATAAATAGCGCCTTTTTTGTTTCCAGAGATGACTTTAACTTCTTCTTGGTCTGGGTTGTCTGTGTTCACTTCCAGGTCGTCTTGGAGGATGGTTTTGATCAAAGCCTGAACCTGCAGAAGCAAAAGAGGGTATCGCAGCCATGGTCATAATAGCAGGTGCAGTGTAAGCGGCTTTTTTAACAAACTTGCGCTTATCTGTATCAATATGGTTTGCAGTATCTGGTTTGTTCATAAGTAATGCTCCTTAATATAAATCAATTCATTTTATTATAGGCAATGATTTAACGAATCGCTATAAATGTTGTTTAATTCTTGTTTATGCCGGTTTCAGTCGTCTTTTTCTGCTCAAACTGCCTAACAGGATAATGCCTGAGCCGAATAACCATGCGGCAGCTGGAACCGGTACCGGAGTAATCTGGAAACTATCTACGATCCAGCTTCCTCCAATTGTATCGTTATGTGCATTAAAGTCATCAATTAAGTGGCCTGTTTCAGGATCCACTAATCCCGCAAAGCCCCATGAGTTAAGCTTGGAATCACTAGAAACAAAGTCTAAACCATCGAATATGCCATCAAAAAAATAGATTTTAGCGAGATTGTCTAAATCCATTTCATCGGTATAAACCGTATTACCAAATGTAATTTCAAAGTTATTATAATTTGTTGAAAAATCGACGTAAGTTTCACCAGCTCCGACTGGGCTATCATCATATTCACCCACGACGCTAATAATGTCGCCAACGCTAAGCCCAAAGTCATTACCAGTTGTAGCGCTGGTAATTTCACCGTTTAAGCTGAAATTAACCATTGCTGCACTAACGTGACTACTTACAAATAAGGCCAGGCTCAGCAGTGATGAAGTCGCAATGTTCTTTACGCATGATTTTTTCATATTATTTCCAGTTAATTTTTGTGTATTCCTAATAACCGTATTTAAACAGTTTTGCACTATGTATACATCACCCATATGTAGCAAGGGTGTAAATCAATCGATATAGAAATGATATGAAGCAATATCTGTGCCTAAAGGAATTTGTTTATAATAATCAGTATGTTACATATAATGTAATTATTAGGATCCATTCTGAATATATCAGAGTGTAATTATTTTCGACGGATATTTGAGAATCTCAACAACGCTTAACTCTGTACCCGCAGGGGTGCTCATATTCTAAGATTGATCAGGGCAGGCTACAGGAGAGAATTTAATTATGCAGTGCGCTAAGTAAAGCTATGCAAAATAACAGACGAATTGCGTGGATAATAGCGACTACATAGTCTTGTATTCGGTTGTATCAGTCTTTTCAGTTGCGGATTTAATTTTATAAGGTGTGGCTAGAACGATAATCCCCACCAGTGGGTGGTCTATATAATGGGTTTCCTTGCTGCGCATACGACGTTCATTTACGATCGGAAAAGAGGCCATACCTGCTTCTCCATTTTCATCAATTTGTGGTCTGTTGTATTGAAGGTCCACGTTAAAGTGCAAATAACGGCTCATGATCAGTTTTACATTGCCATTTAAAGAGGCTGGATCGGGTTGATCTATAAACTCAGCTGGTACTTCAGTTTCATTGTCAGCTTCTCCCTGGTTAGCTGTATCGGCCTGATCACCAATTGGAATATTAAAGGCATTCTCCCTATCGAGCCCGGTTTGCCTCCAGCGACGGTTTTCAAGTATGCGGAAATTTGAATTGCTTTTTAAGCGTTCCAGTTTTGTGGCTAATTTAGCACCTTCCCAGTTGAGTTGTCTGTACTGGGGGTCGGTTTTTAGGGGTTTTTTTGTGTCTTCTTTCCTGTTATTTAACATGTCATTATAGCTCCAGTTTTCCGAGCGTAAATAACGTGCGGTGGTGTCTTCAAAAATAATCAGTTCAACTTCATAACCGGTTTCATCTGCATATATAGCAAAGGTGAAAAATTGCAAAAGTAAAATGCCAGTTAACTGGAATAGAAAAATTTTCATTAAGCGACTTCCTGAAGCAAGAGTGAACCGAGTATATCACGCAAAATACTAACCCGTTGTTCACTTTCTGTGGTTTCTTTGTAAATAATTAATGTGTTGGTGCCATTCAATTTATACACCTGGGGCTCAGATTGTATCAGTGAAATAAGTTTTGCAGGATTGATATTAGCATTTAAATCAAAAATAATGCGCAGCAGAGAATCGACAGCGGTTATTTTTTCAACGCCAATATTTTGAGTGAGTAATTTTAGAGAACTCACTTCAAACAGGTTCTTTGCAAATTGTGGTAGTAATCCGAATCTATCAATGAGTTCTACACGGATATCATCTAATGCCTGTTGACTGGTGACGTTCGAAATGCGTTTATATAAAATGAGTCGAGTGTGAATGTCATAGATATAATCATCGGGTAGAAGGGCGGGAACGCCTAAATCAATTTCAGTACCCTGGTGAATGGGCGTATTAAGGTCAACGGTTTTACCCGATTTTAATGCCTTGACAGCCCTGTCGAGTAACTCGGTATAAAGACTAAAACCGATTTCCTGAATCTGACCACTCTGGTCATCGCCGAGTAATTCCCCTGCACCGCGTATTTCGAGGTCGTGGGTCGCGAGAGTAAAGCCAACGCCCAGGTCTTCTAAAGACTCGATAGCCTCAAGGCGTTTAACCGCATCCTTGGTCATTACGTTTTTAGGAGGCGTTATTAAATAGGCGAAAGCACGATGATGTGAGCGCCCAACACGACCGCGAATTTGATGTAGTTGTGCCAGCCCTAATTTATCGGCACGATTAATGATAATCGTGTTTGCACTGGGGACATCTATGCCGCTTTCTATAATGGTTGTGCTGACTAAAATATTAAAGCGTTGGTGTACGAAATCGAGCATGATTCGCTCAAGATCTTTTTCACGCATTTGTCCGTGGGCAAATTGTACACTGGCCTGTGGAATTAATTCCTCAAGCGTCCGGCACATTTTTTCAATAGTTTTAACTTCATTGTGCAAAACATAAACCTGGCCGCCGCGTTTTATTTCACGTAGGCAGGCTTCATGTACCTGTTGATCATTCCATTCAGAAACAAAAGTTTTAATGGCATGTCGTTGTGTGGGGGGAGAAGCAATAATGGATAAGTCGCGCATACCCGAAAGAGACATATTCAATGTGCGCGGGATTGGTGTGGCGGTTAAGGTTAAAATATCGACTTCTGCTCGTAGATTTTTAAACTGTTCTTTGTGCTTAACACCAAAGCGATGTTCCTCGTCGATAATTAACAGGCCAAGGTTAGCAAAGCTGATATCTTTTTGTAAAAGCTTATGTGTACCTATAATGATATCAACCTTGCCAGCCTTTAAGTCATCGATGACCAGGTCTTGCTGTTTCTTTGAATTAAATCTCGACAGGCATTCAATTTTAAAGGGCCAGTCCGCAAAGCGATCTTTGAAATTTTGAAAATGTTGCTGGGCGAGCAGGGTGGTGGGAACCAGAATAGCGACCTGTTTATTCGCATTGGCCGCCACAAACGCCGCGCGCATTGCCACCTCTGTTTTACCAAAACCGACATCACCACATACCACTCGGTCCATGGCTTTAGCTTCAGTTAAATCTTCTATTACCATATCGATGGCTTTTTGCTGGTCTTCGGTTTCCTCAAATGGGAAGGCGGCGGCAAACTGATTGTATTCGTCAATATTGATATTGTAAGCATACCCGCCTTTGGCAGCACGCCGAGCATGTATATCAAGAATTTCCACCGCGATATCGTGAATTTTCTTTGCCGCTTTCTTACGGGCTTTAGACCAGGTTTCACTACCCAGTTTATGTTTTGGGGCGTGGTCTTCATCAGCACCGGTGTAGCGACTGATTAAATCGAGGGAGGCTACCGGCACATATAATTTATCGCCACCTGCATATTCAATGGTTAAAACTTCGGTTTCTATGTCACCGACATTTAGTTTTTGTAAACCTAAATATCGACCGATACCATGCACTTCATGAACAACTGGAGACCCAATACTTAAATCAGTAAGATCCCCGATAATGGCCTGTGCATCACGGGTGCGTCTTTTTCTTTTACGCTGTTGTTGGGTGCGTTCACCGAATACCTGTGCTTCAGTTAAAATACAAATTTCCGGTGCATTGATATTTAAGCCCCTATCGATAGAAGCAACGGCGACGCCGAGGTGATCGCTTGAATCAATAAAGTCTTGCCAGCTTTCAAATACTTTAGGAAAAAGTTTTTGGTCGTGTAGCATTTCCAGTAACATTTCACGCCGACCTGTAGATTCAGCAATTAACAGAATTCTGCCTGGACTGTTTTTAATATGTGATATCAGCTTTGATACGGGCGTGTCTGCTTTGTCTTTTGCCAGTAACTGAATTGGCGCACTAAAGGCTAAATCGATTACATTACTGCCCGGGGTGTTTTTTTGTGTCTGCGTATGTATTTGTGCAAAGGCGTGTAATGCGTTCTGTAATTCACTGGCACTTAAATACAGAGAGTCAGGGGATAATATGGGGCGTTCTAAATCGTGGCGACGTTGTTCATATCGCTGCGTAACATCCTCGCTGAATTGTTCAATCGTTTGCGGTAATTCAACGGCAGAGCAGATAACCGTATTGCGTGGAATATAATTGAAGATATGACTCAGCTCATCAAAAAACAACGGCAGGTAATATTCAATTCCGTTGGGAATAATGTTCTGGGATACTTCCTGATAAATTTTACTCGCGGTTGGGTCGCCGGATAATTTTTCGCGGTAACGTGTTCGGAATTCACTGATGGATTCTTTATTAAATGGAAATTCCCGCGCAGGTAAAATTTCAATTGACTGAATAGCATCCAGAGAACGTTGGGTTTCCGGATCGAAGCGGCGAATGCTGTCGATATCGGTATCGAATAAATCAATCCTGAAAGGTAAATCATGCCCCGAAGGGTATAGGTCAACAATTGAGCCGCGAATCGCAAACTCACCGTGTTCCATTACCTGTGAAACACAGTTATAACCACATTGTTCAAGATTTAACCGAAACTCATCTAAATCCAGTGGCTGGTTTTGTTTAAGTATTAATACCTGGGACTTAATATAGGTTTTGGGGGGCAGGCGTTGCAGTAGTGTTGAAACCGGCAGAATTAAAATATCGCCTGACTGCATGTCGGACAATTGATACAACGTTGTTAAGCGTTGGGAAATAATATCCTGATGCGGTGAAAAGATATCATAGGGCAGGGTTTCCCAGTCGGGGAGTTCCAGAATTTTACATTTGCCAGAAATAAAAAAATCCAGCTCATGTTGGAGCAACTGGGCCTGGTTAACATCTGCGGTAATGACGGCTATGGGGTTAGATTTTTTTAGTGCCAGGTTTGCAATAGCAAGCGATTGCGCACAACCATATAGCTGTCCATAGGTATTAAGCTCGGCTTTTTCCGGGGCTTCAAAAAGGCTTAAGATGGTTTGCTGTGGGGTCATAAATGATGGCTTGCAGGCGGCTAAAAAGAATAATCGCGACATTATCCTGCAATTCAATCAGATGTAAAGGAATAAGTCTTTACAGGTTTGTTTAATTCAATTATATCAATAGGTTGTAGTGTTTTATTAAGGTATTATAAGAGGTCGAAAACCAGGGGGTTGTCAGGGTATTTAAACCTGTTTAAATGTGCAGCCCATAGCATCCTGCCGCAGGCTAACTTAAGCCATTCAATGGGAAACTAAATGAATCCCAAGTCAAAAAATGATGACTACGGTTTTGTTTGATACACTTGGGCATTGAATTAACAGCAGAGTGAATTAAAAATGGCAAAACCGGCCAATAAAGGATTAAAGCGTTTAGTTAATGCCGCCAACTTTTCCTGTAAGGGCATTAAAGCGGCATTTATTAATGAAGAGGCTTTTCGGCAGGAAACCTATCTTTTACTTCTGGTGGTGCCCGCGGCTATTTATTTTGCGGATAGCCTGTCTAAAACTTTGATACTCATCTGTAGTTACTTACTGGTGATGCTTGTGGAGCTGCTCAATTCCGCCATAGAGGCTACGGTTGATCGTATTAGTGATGAACGTCATGAGTTATCTGGAAGGGCAAAAGACATGGGATCAGCCGCCGTAACACTGGCGATAATAATTTGCGCCGGTGTCTGGCTGGCCATTATTTTTTAGTCGCGATGCACAGAAAAACAGGATATTTTTTGTCATCTTTTAGTACGGTATGTGCGGTTAATATATTAATATCTTTAAAACCGTTTTTTTCTAAGGCGTTTTTAAATTCTGCGCGCTCAAATCCATGATGAAATACGCCCTGCACATCCTCAGGATGAAAACTGCCGTCTTCCTTATCAAGGTCCGCTAAGGCCACTTTAGCACCGGGCTTTAAATGGCTGGAAAATTCTTGCAGCATATTATCCGTATCTTCGACATGGTGCATGGCCATTGCACTCACAATAAGATCATAGTTTTCACTGGTTGGTTTACTGAGAATATCCTGGCACAAAATCTCAATATTATTAATGTTATTTGCCGCTTGTTTTTTAAGCAGTTGATCCAGCATAGCCTGGGAGACATCTACAGCGGTAATCTTTTTCACCCGAGGTGCGACCTGTGAGGTAATCAATCCAGTGCCCGCACCAAAATCCATAACGTGCATTTGTGGGTCGAGCTCAACATGGCTGACAATGCATTCACCAACCGCAGATGACAGTTGCTGCACCATTTCATTTACGTCCCAGTCTTTGGCCTTTTCTTCAAATAAATCGCTCATGTCTTAATTTCCGTTAATTATAATGGGGTTAACCAGCAATTGTTGATGGATGTGAGTTTATTTTAAGTGTCCTGTAAATAATTTCAAATTAGAATGCGAAAAATTATATTGGCGAGGTAGTTCTCTAGATTGACAGGAAACAGTGAATTAATCATGTGTTATACCTTATCTTCAGATATGTCTCATTTCACTTTGTCAAAAACATGCTTTAATGATACAGGCCTCATAATGATAGGTAAAACACCTTAAAATTTTAAAGCCAAGTAAATAGTTGGTTTTTTTATATTGAAATTGTCCAGTGATATGAGGTGGGATGCGTTGGTTTTGTTGGTAAAGTCAAAATGCAAGACTTGATCCAGTTTGTGTATTAAATGAAATAGGAGAGTATTTTGGGTGTCATTATTCTACTATTAGTCGAATAGTTAAAGATTACGAATAATAAAATGTGGCATGGAAAGACCTAAAAAACCTCTCTCAGCTTAACAGACACTTTTAATCAGAGACAAAAGCTTCTCTAAGGAGTGGTCTTTCTATTCCACATACAGTTTTTTTATTATAGATTTTTAAGTCATGATTAAAAATATTTTTATTCAGTTATTTGAAGCAAACCCCGCAGTCTCCAATGATGTAAAAAATAAAACTAAAGAGAAATAACGGGGGAGGTACAGGATGCCCCCTTGTTTTTCTCTGGGAATGACGGGTATTAGCCAGATGTTTTTTTAAAGATAAACAAGGATAATGTCATCAATATTTATTCAAAGCTAATGAGTGACTAACTGAACATCATCGTACAAAGTCCCACTATTGTTACGCGATAACAGGCCAGGTCTTCCAACAGAGAAGGTCGAGTCCTGTACCTGTAGAATCTGGTTGTCATTCAGATAGGCAGAGATGACATCATTTATTACTTCTAACTTTATTCGATAGTTTATCGACGGCTCATAGGTTCCGTTGATAGACGACAAAATGATGCGACTGCCCCCAACATATTTGCCCAACACATAGGTTTGATTCTGGGCGTCCATTTCGAAAAAATACATATTGAGGGGGTCACTGTAGCGAGCGACTAAGCCGATACCGTCATTGTCGGAAGAGCTTATTTCGGCGAAAAGGGTGTAGTTGGACCAGGCGTTGTCACCAAAGATCGCCAGCGCTGGATTGTCGTTTGAGCTCTGGGCTAGCTTGCCGGAAGCGAGGCTCCACTGTCCACCGCTATACTCCCAACTGGGTATGGTGAGTCCTTCGAAGGTTTCCTCAAGGGTCCAGTGTGTAATCGCCCCGAGTAGTTTGACGTTATCAAAAAACGAGGCATTATTATTTCTCGATAACAGACCACAGGAGCCCGACGGATAGGTTTGGTCTTCGGCAAATAGCGTTGGTACGTCATCGATAAAAACTCTTATGTACTGGTCGTAAAGTACAACTTTAACTTTATATATTTTATTCTGGATATAGCCGGCTACTTTGCTTGCTAACAGGGTTCGTTGGCCGTCGACAATTTTACCCAAAACAAATTGGTTATTCTGGTCGTCCATTTCAAAGAAATACATATTGCCAGGGTTCTGATACCTGAAAACAAAACCAATACCGTCGTTATCGTTAGACAGGATATCAGCAGACAGTGAGTAATTATTACCGACACATTTTTTGATAATGGCCAGGGCGTTTTGATCATTACTATCCTGTACGAGACGCGATGACGTAACATGCCAGTTGCCATTGATGAAAGACCAGTTTGGAAGAGTGCCGGATTCAAAGTCGTCTGCTTCGGCAACTCCCGTCCATTCGTTTGTTGAATAATCTCGGTTCTCAACGGTCGTAATCCCATTTTCGATAGTTATAACGCGCGATTGGCTGAATTGATCGTTATAATCGACCAGTGCACTAGAGGGACGGGAGACTGAGGTAGGTGTTGTGAGGTTAATGGTCCCTGGGCTGGTATTATCTTCAGGCCAGGTAATGTTACTTATGGTCAACCAGTCATTGGTGCCATTTATTTGTAATTTCGCACCGGGTAATACTTCGGCTAAATTAGTGAGATCGGTTGTCGCCAATTGATATCCGTCAGCACCTGGTTGTATCGGATTAAGTCTGGTTGGCGTGTTAGCGGCGGTGCCGACATAGGCAAATAGTTTATCGTTTATGGTTTCGAATTGTTTTCGCCCATTAGCATCGACACGATCGAAGGTGAATCCTGTATGTCCCGACAGCATCAAACGAATGCTATTATTTGGGTCTAGAATTAGCTGTGTTAATTCATTGAAATGGCCACCGGCCGAGAATTTCACATTGTTTTTGTTGTCGCCCCCATAGGGTTCTTCCAGGATCAATTCTGTTGCAGAAATTGATGCAATCTTGTACCACTGCGATTCCCCATTAATGGAAAACTCAGAACCTGTTTTTACGCGTTTGTGATCAAAGACAGATCCATTCAATGTGACAAGGGTAGAGCCCGATTGAACATTGACTCTACCATCGCCTATGCGATCGCCAAACCTTGGGTTCCAGCCAAGGCGGTTCAATGCAAAATGAGAACCCATGACAGTGCCTGCAGCAGGGTGATGAGCCAATACCACTATGATCTTTCCCTGGTTTTCGTTAACGATACGTTTAAACCATTCGAACTGTTCTTCATAGATGTCCGATTCCCCGCTTTTAAAACGGCTGCTGCCTGAACCCAATTCAAAACGTTCATCAGCCAGTACAACAAAGACAACATTACCGTTTTCGAAAGTATACCAGGGACGGGTAAAACCAAATCGTTTGAGCAGATAATCTTGATGTTCTATGTAGTTTGGGCAATCAAATGTTTGTTCTATATGCGTGATGTTGTAACAGTTATCTGGGTGAGGGAGGCCATCAGGTGTCCGTTGATTGCTCCAGTCATGGTTGCCGAGAACCAGGTAGATAGGGAAGTCCACTTCACTAATTGCTTGTAAGAGTAAAGGTATGCCTGTGTCTGAATTCGAAACGACATCCCCTACGATGACTCCAAAATCGACATTGACCGACTCCCAGTCTTTAAAAATTTCGACCAGTCGTTCATAACGTGTTTTACCTCGTATATCTGTTGGTCCTGAAGTTGCTGTAGAGTACAGCTCGGAAGATTCAATAGCGCCGAAGCGCACAGCGAAAGCTGGATTAGCGATCACAGAAATTAAGACGGCTAGTAAAATGCAGATTGCATAGTTGGTAACACGAAAAAAACGCAGCTTTTGCATTCTTCGCTCCCTATTGATAGGTGAAATAATTTAGACTCTTACCAGATATCTGTACCTCAAGCTGTAATCTCTAATGAATTCCGAAACGGAGATGTTACGACCATGATATCGCGAAAGCAAAGTACTATATTTTTTTGATAAATACAAAATTATATTAGGGTAAAAATTCATTGAGGCTTCTTATTGATTAAGAATATCACTCAAAGTTGAATGTAAAGCATGATACAACTGTACGTTAATGATCTTAACCGTGAAATGTTCCACAATGTTTTTTATGGAAATTGTATTAATTTCACATTCTAGGGATAGATCTTATCGAGTGCCAATATTTGTCGACTAATTCAACCCCAAAATAACTTTAAGGATTGATGAGAGGATCAATTCAAACGGCTAAAAATTAGGGGAAGTTGAACCTTCTCCAGTTTAACGGACACTTTTAATCAGAGACAAAAGTCTCTCGAAGGAGTATCCCAATGACAAAAAAACGAAAACCCTATAATACGTATACAAAAGAGTTTAAGCTAGAAGCTCTGAGCTTAATGATGAGTCTGACCGTCAAGCGAGCACCATTGCAATGAAATTAGATATCCGGCGTAACCTATTTTACAATTGAAAAGAAAAGATGGATAAGAAAAGTGATGTAGTCTCTGCTAAGAAAGGCCGAATAAAGAAAAAAGATCAATCTGAATTGGCCTAAATCAAACAAGAATTTAACTGTGTCAAAGAGGATAATGAAACCCTAAAAAGGCCGTGGTATTCTTCACGAGGTTATCTTAAGTATTGCGTTATAATAGTTAACATAATGTAAGTTTACACAACAAAGGGAAGGGCGAATGAAAATACAACTTATAATCATTTTCGTAATACTACTGAGTGCATGTGATACCAGCTATTCTCCGAGTGAGAATATGTTGCAATACAAAAAAGCCATGTCAACTGAGAAGGCCATTGAAGTGTTGCAGGATAAAATATGGCTTAATGACCATAACTATGGCATTTGTGGTTCACGCGGTTTCTGGTTTGATAATAAATCTGACATGCATGTGTCGAATGATGGGGTTTCCATGCTATCGCATCGACGTGGTAAACAACTGAAAAAACGTAGTCAAAGTTTTGATGATCAGGTGGTGTTTGAAAAGCAATATTATCAATATGAATTTCATTTCAACAAAATTGTTGCGATTAATGTCTATGATGACCCGCTGCTGTTACCCGTATTTCCTGATTGTAATAAACGCGACCTTTCAGGTAAATATCGGGTCATTGATTTATACGTGGATAAATTGAATAATTTAAAATTTATTGTGTTAGAAAAAGATTTCGATGAGAGCATGGCTGCGTTGAGTGTTTTAATGCCTGATAAACCTGTGAATTTGAAATAACAACTAAAACGAAATTGTATAATATGCTATTTCATGACTAATAAATGAGTCACGCTGAAATGTCAGCGCTTCATAAAGTGATTAACCTACATTGGAATAAAGTCGCTTGGGATATCAATGGAGTCACAAGCGCATCTATCGACTGTACTGTGAGCTGAACCTAAACAGGCGTAGACGCGGTAAGATGCGTCTAATTCATATGTGGAACGGCTCAACCGAACTTACCGAGATGATGTTCTTAACATGTATGTTTTTAGAACATTGAATGAAGCCAGAGAAATAACTGAAAAATGGATGAAGCAATACAATGATGAAAGACCTCATGACTCGCTGAATGATCTCACTCCGTGGGAGTATTTGGCAATTCAAAATACTCCGGAAAACTCTAATTTAATGTGTAACTAATATGGGGTGGTTTACAATAAGTACTAAAAAATATAAACAAAAATGTGTCTCTGATTGTTCACTATTTCCCTTTCGCGATGACAATTGATTGACGAACTATGTCGGCAGTTAGCATTGGGTGTTTGAAACGCAAAAATGCCCGCAATAATTGCGATCCTAATCATCACTCCTTTATGCGTGCAGCTGACAACTTTCCCATATGGATAGGGAAGTAGGGGGTTAAAGTGGATTTATGCTTTAAGTTGTACCGGTAAGTCACTTTTTGCTTTTATTTGCGTTCTTTAGCGTTCATTTGCGGAGAACCGCTTTTGTTTTTGATCTTTAAAAACTTCAATCAATTACCTATAGGTGATATGTTATTAAATATTGATAATCATCATTGTGTATAAGCGAGTTAGAGCCTAAATTGAAACATATATAACTTGATGAGCTGTATCACGCAGCAAGGGGTTTAAGATGGATGCTAAAACCAGAACACAGACCACTTCAGTTTCAGTAAGTGAGCAGGAGGCGCGTTCTTTTGCCGAGGACGCGCGTGAAACAGAACGCGAACACCAAAGTTTTGTTTATGAACTCTATAAAGGAAACTTGCGTTTAGATCTTATTCATCCACATCCAACAGAAAGCAAAGCAGAGCTGAGTCGAGCCCAGCCTTTTCTCGAAAAACTACAAGCAGTACTGGAAAACATAGATCCAGATGAAATAGAGCGCGAACGCAAAATTCCACAGGATGTGATAAACGAGCTGAAGGAAATAGGCGCCTTTGGAATAAAAATTCCGACTCAATATGGTGGCCTGGGCCTGTCGCAAAGGAGTTATGTAAAAGCGATAGGTATGGTGACCAGCGTTGATGCTAGCCTGACCTGTTTGCTGTCAGCTCATCAGTCAATTGGCGTACCCCAGCCCTTACTGAAGTTTGGTACCCAGCAGCAGAAAGATAAATATCTACCACAACTTGCCCAGGGTGCGGTGTCTGCATTTGCCCTGACCGAACCGAATGCGGGATCTGACCCGGCCAATATCAGCACTCATGCCGATCTCAGTGATGATGGTGAATCATATATTCTTAATGGAGAAAAACTCTGGATTACCAATGGCAGCATTGCAGAGTTGCTGGTTGTAATGGCGCGTACCGAAGCAGGGGGTATCACCGCCTTTATTGTTGAAACAGACTGGCCCGGTGTAGAAGTTGCGCATCGATGTGACTTTATGGGCTTAAAAGGTGCTGAAATTGGCTGGATTCGCTTCAGCGATGTATCTGTACCTAAAGAAAATATGCTCTGGAAAGAGGGCCTGGGACTTAAGCTGGCACTTATAACCCTGAACACCGGTCGTTTATCCCTGCCTATGGGCGCAGCCTACGCAGCGAAACGCGCGGTAGCATTAAGCCGAGACTGGGCAAACCGGCGTGTGCAATGGGGGCGCTCTATTGGTAAACATGATGCCATAGCACAGAAAATTGGCCGCATGGCGGCGGATACATTTGCATTAGAAAGTGTTGCAGAATTGAGTGCAGCTCTATCTGAAAGAGATAACTATGATATTCGCCTGGAAGCAGCCATGGCTAAACTCTATAACTCAGAAAGTTTCTGGAATGTTATCGATGATGCACTGCAAATTCGGGGTGGACGGGGTTATGAAACCCAGGCCTCAATGAAAGCCCGCGGTGAAGATGAATTATCGATTGAAAAGTTCTTTCGCGATGCACGTATATTACGCATTTTCGAAGGTACCAGTGAAATCATGCGATTATTTATTGCCCGGGAAGCGGTTGATATGCATTTAACCATTGCAGGTGATCTTATTAATCCAAAACTTTCTCTAAAACAAAAACTAAAATCTTTTGTACAGGTGGCCCGCTTTTATAGCACCTGGTATCCCAGTCTGTGGTTGGGCTGGGGGCATTGGCCACGACATAGTGAATTTGGCAAACTGGCCAGGCATGTTTGTTATCTTGATAGAAATACACGACGACTGGCTCGATCTGTATTTCATTGTATGATTCGATTCGGTGGTGGCCTTGAAAAACAACAGGCTGTGCTAGGTCGCCTGGTTGATATAGGGTCGGAATTATATGCAATGGCTGCAGTGTGTACGCGCGCCCATGCCATGCACCAGAAGCAATCTGATCGTCAGGCGATAAAAATGGCCAATGTATTTTGTCGACTGAGTCAGAGGCGAGTCGATACCTTGTTTAAGCAACTTTTTCATAACGATGATAAGGCAACCTATGCTTTAGCGAAAGAGGTTTTGAATGATAAACACCAGTGGCTAGAAACTGGATTGCCGCAGATGAAAGCAAAATAAAACCTATATTATTTTGATTAAGTATTCAATTATATGTAGAAAAAGTATTTTAAAAAACGAAGCCAAACACAACGATAAGCAAACCATTTGTAAACATATAAATCTAGAATTAAGATTGTTTTATTTATATATGTTTTTGATACAGGTTAAAGGTTTTAGTCGTTGAAGAGGGGAGCGGGTGTGATAGCTTCATTCTGACCATTCTATTTATAATATTACTTTCTATACAAAACATACAAAACATAAATGGAGGATCAGGATATGATCAAAGTCAATCTATCAATTGATGACGGTATACTAATGGTAACACCGGAAGGTCGGTTGGAAGCGGATGATTTCAAAGAACTGGCATACATAGCCGATCCATATATTGAGGAAAACGGTAAGTTGAACGGCCTGATGATCTATACAGAGTCATTTCCAGGTTGGGAGGATTTTGCAGCACTGGCATCCCATGTTCGTTTCGTTAAAGACCACCATCGTAACCTGGCTAAAGTTGCCCTGGTGTCGGACAGCAAAATCGCATCTGTGGCGGACAGCCTGGCGAAGTATTTTGTTAGTGCAGAGATCAGGCATTTTGACTATAGCGATAAAGACACTGCACTGGATTGGCTAAAAGCGTGAGAAAGTGATGAAGTATTTTTGCTGGTTATTTGACTAAGGAAAATCCATTACGAATTTCATGTCGAATACCAGGGATGTAGTCGATAAAGCAGGACAAGGGTTGGGGCTGGCCAATGAGTCAGTCGGTATCGGAAAATAGTCTAATCATATCGGTGGGAGCTAAGGTATGATGCTATCTGGATATATGTGTGAAACTCATGTTGGGGAGGCGAGCTTCGGTCACCTTTGGCCATTTAAATTGTACAGTGGTATATTAAATTATCAGTATTGAGTCAAAATGGATTTGCCGATGAATACTCCGATTTCAAAAAAAAGCGATTTACTTGGTCAGCTCAAAATTGACCGTGAAACCCAAACGGCGACTTCGTCAATGTCTTTATTGGGTGGGGTTATTATAGCCTTCATATCGGCACTGTGTGGTGCAATCTTTAGCTATTATTTTATCTCTCCTTCAGCTGGGTTATCACCTGAGCAGCAGCAAAAAAGCCAGTCCATCACTCATAATTCGCGGCTACCAACAACCGATACTCCAGCCAGCGCTGTAAATAATAAGCCGCCACCGTTACCCATACCAGAAGCAATACTTAATGCCTCCGGTTACATCACCGCACGTCGCATGGCCACCGTGTCAGCAGAAATTATGGGTTTAATAAAGGAAGTGGCGGTTGAAGAAGGCATGCAAGTCAGTGAAGGCCAGGTGCTTGCCCGGCTCGACGACACCCTTGCGAAAGTTAATCTTGATCTCGCCAAAGCCCAGCTTGAATCACATAACGCTAGAAGGAAAAGCGCCCGGGCATCACTGGCCGAAGCGCAACGACAATACCAGCGAGTGACGGTTAACCAATTTTCAAGTGAAGCGGAACGAACAAAGGCACAAACCGAGCTTGAAACGTTTACCGCGAATCTGGCGAGTATTGTAGCTGATATTAAAGTTGCCAAATTTGAAATCCGGCGACAGGAGGAACGCCTGGCAGACCATATTATTCGAGCACCGTTTAGTGGTGTGGTAACGGTGAAAAACGCACAACCTGGAGAGATTGTTGCACCGGCTTCAGCGGGCGGTGGATTTACCCGCACCGGAATCTGTACCATTGTTGATATGCACTCATTAGAAATTGAAGTCGATGTTAATGAGTTTTTTATTGGACGAGTGTATCCGCAACAAAAAGTTGAGGCGCATTTAGATGCCTATCCTGACTGGAGCATCCCGGCCGCAGTCATTGCCATCATACCCACGGCTGATCGTGCCAAAGCGACGGTGCGTGTCAGAATTAGCATTGATAATAACGATCCAAAAATTCTGCCCGATATGGGGGTTAAGGTCGCCTTTTTAAAATCTGAAGAGTAAAGGAGTGCACATGAGCGATGATATATTGTTTGAACTCAGTAACGTTGCAAAGCGGTTCGTAAAGGGCAACGAAACCATTACTATTTTTGACAACTTGAACCTTACCATTAAAAAAGGTGATTTTGTGTCGATCATGGGGCCTTCTGGTTCGGGAAAGACAACCTTATTAAATTTACTGGGCGGTGTAGATCGGGCCTCCAATGGTGAAATTCGATTTGCAGACACACATATTAATCAGCTGAATGAAAATCAACTAGCCAAATGGCGTGCTAATAACGTTGGCTTTATTTTTCAGTTCTATAATTTAATGCCCATGCTCAACGCCGCGCGCAATGTCGAGCTACCACTACTGCTTACTAACTTAAGCCGTAGTCAACGTCAGAAAAGCGTCGATACTGCCTTACAACTGGTCGACCTGGCAGATCGGGCCAAACATATGCCGGGTGAATTATCTGGTGGCCAGCAACAGCGGGTCGCCATTGCGCGTGCAGTGGTATCAGACCCAAAACTTCTGCTATGTGATGAGCCGACCGGTGACCTGGATCGACAGACCGCTGATGAAATTCTGAAAATGTTGCAAATATTAAATCATGACTTTGGTAAAACCATCATTATGGTTACCCACGACCCGGCGGCGGCTAAATTTGCCAAACGTATTTTACACCTCGATAAAGGCCAGTTTGTTGAGAAGGAACTGGCGGCATGAACGATTTGTTCCTGATTTATAAAAACTTGACACGAAAAAAAATGCGCCTGTTTTTGACCAGCTTTGCTATTTTCATTGCTTTTTTAATATTCGGTGCGGTTAGTGCGCTTAAAGCGACACTTGATTCGGGTATTGAAATGTCGGCTGATAATCGCCTGGTGGTGGTGCATAAAACTAATTTTACGGTTCCTCTTCCTTTTGCCTATGTTAACAAGATAAAAAACATCGAAGGTGTCAAAGATGTAACTCACTCCAACTGGTTTGGGGGGTATTACCAGGAGCCGTCGCGTCAAGTTACGACCTTTGCGGTAGACCCAAAAAGTTTTTTCAAGGTTTATGACGAAATAATTATTCCAGACGAGCAAAAGCAGCGCTGGTTTAAAAATCAGGGTGGATTGTTAGTCGGTGAACGCCTGGCGAAAGTCTATGGCTGGAAAGTGGGGGACAGGGTACCCATTTCATCTAATATTTTTTCACATAAAGATGGTGGCCATACCTGGGAGTTTGTGGTTGACGGGATTTTTAGTGCAAGGGAAGTGCAATCCGACACCGGCTATATTATTTTTCATTACAAATATTTTATTGAAACACGAACCTTTGGCGGCGATACCATTGGTTGGCTGGTGCTAACGACTCAGTCATCATCCTTAAATGAAAGTGTTGCAAAGGCCATCGACGAAAAGTTTGCTAACTCTCAGGCAGAAACCGAAACCAGTACTGAAAAAGCCTTTAATAAGGCCTTTATGAAACAACTTGGCAATATTGGTTTAATAATATTTGGTGTAGTGTTTATGGCTTTTTTTACAATTTTAATTGTCGTTGGCAATACCATGGTATTAGCGATTCGAGAGCGTACCGGTGAAATTGCCGTGTTAAAAACGCTCGGTTTTACCTCTGCTCGTCTATTTACAATGATTTTAACCGAATCGTTATTTCTTTCCTTAATCGGAGGTATTTCTGGGTTAGCCGTTTCCTATCTGGTGCTAAAAGGCGTATCGGAACATCTGGCGCGCTTTCTACCCAATATGGTTCTAACCAGTGAAATCGTCTGGCAGGCATTGGCTTATATGTTAGCACTGGGATTGATTACGGGAATTATCCCGGCGATTAATGCTTATCGTCTTAATATTGTTGCCGCATTTAACCGAGGGATGTGATGAACTCGTTTATATCTCAAACTTTCGCTGTTATTAATATGAACTTTCGCAGTTTGCCGAGACGCATCTGGATGTCTCTGGCAATGATATTGGCCAGCGCTGTGGTGGTGGCAATTTTGCTAGCTTTTTTAGCGATGGCCAAAGGATTTGAGGTGACTTTGAAAGGAGCAGGTGCCGACGATGTTGCAATTTTTTTACGTGAGGGGGCAGCCTTCGAGTTAAACAGTGTAATCAGTCGTGACCAGTTGGCGTTAATCGAAACCGCACCGGGCATCGTTAAAGACACAGCAGGACCTGTTTTATCGGCTGAACTTTATGTGATTGTAGATGGCCTAAAAAAAACCACTCATACTGAAGCTAATATTCCATTACGCGGTATCGCTTTGCGTGGTGTAGAAATGCGTGACGGATTTAAGCTGTTAGATGGTCGAATGTTTACACCTGGAACAAATGAAATGATTGTTGGGCAGGGTATTATAAATGAATTTGACGGTTTTGATCTCGGCAGTGAAGTTCGCTTCGGCAAATACCACTGGCGGATTGTTGGTGTATTCACCACCAGCGGTAACGTGTTTGAAAGTGAACTCTGGGCTGACGCAAAAGTTATTCAGAATCTCTACAATCGAAGTAATGTGCAAACCATTCATGCCAAACTGGAGTCTGAACAAAGTCTGGAACAACTTAAGCAATTTATCAGTAATGATGTTCGGCTGAATATAGATGTGCAAACTGAAACGGAATACTTTGCGGAACAGAGTAAGAGCCTTAACTACATGGCGATATTTGGAAAAGTCATTAGCACAATAATGGCACTGGGCGCTCTGGCTGGTGCACTTAATACCATGTATACCTCGGTCGCTGACCGCGCTAAGGAAATTGCCACGCTACGCACCATCGGATTTAGTAACAGCGCTACTTTTGTTGGCACAGTAGTTGAAGCACTAGCCTTGTCGGCAATTGGCGGTATGTTGGGATCGTTAATGGCTTACCTGATTTTTGATGGTATGAATACCTCCACACTCGGTGGCAGCTTCACACAGGTTGTATTCAGTTTCAGATTTACCGGTGAACTGTTTATACAGGGAATATTAATGGCACTCACTATTGGATTGATCAGTGGCGTTTTTCCTGCATGGCGTGCTGTTAAAATGCCTTTATTAGTCGCCTTTAGTTCGCAGCATTAATTAATTAAAGTTAGTGGCTGAAAGCAGGTGTTGTTTTTAGTTTTCAGCTGTCTTTGAAAATGCACTGATTGGACAAGCAATAATGCAAGTCAAACGGATCTTACATTTTTGTCATCATCACTTAATTATTATTACGTAACAAAAACGATAAGCTGGTCAATTCACAACGTTCAGTTTCACTGGCCCAAAACTGGTCGTTGCCATTAGAAATCCACCCACAGGCGGGACATGACCTAACCCTCGATGATGGTGACTGGGTCTGTGAAAAAATAAATGACTGGTTGGCTAAAGGGAGCGCAGAAAACCTTAAATAGTTGCTTATATGGGCTAATGTCAATAACAACACTTTCAATTAGGCTTTATAACAGGCAAACTTTATATATGAACCCCTTTTTTAACTAAAACAAGAGTCGCTTATATGTTGCCTGCATTAACGCAGCTATATGATAACCTGATACTTAAACGTCCCGTTTATTCTGTTTTAGTTTGTGTTTTTATAACACTTCTGTTTGCCGCATATATCCCCGATTTTAAACTCGATGCCTCTGCTGATTCTCTGGTTCTGGAAAATGATGCGGCATTGAAGTATTACCGTTCGGTTAAGGCCAGATATGGTTCGGATGATTTTTTAATTATCACTTACACACCTGAAAAGAATCTGTTCTCCGATGCTGTTTTACATGACATTGGCAAATTACGTGATGCTATTAAAAAACTGTCGCGGGTTGACACGGTGGTCAGCATTCTGGATGTGCCACTCACCCAGAGCCCACCCGTTTCCCTCGCAGAACTTAGCCGTGAAATTCGCACCCTGGAAACTCAGGGTATCAACAAAAAACTTGCCCGCGAGGAGCTTCTGACGAGCCCATTGTACAGTAATTTATTAATTAGCCCTGATGCAAATACAACGGCAATCCAGATCAATTTCAAACGTGATAAAACCTATCACATGTTACTCGATAAGCGTAATGAATTAAGGGAAAAACAACTTGTAGAGAAACTTGATGCACATGATCAACAGCGGCTTGAGGTGATCAGTAAAGAGTTTAAGAATTACAATTACAGCTTGCAGGATCAGGAAAAACAGCTAATTAATGATATTCGTAAACTCATGGATCAACATCGTGAGGAGGCACGTTTATATCTGGGTGGTGTACCTATGATTGCCGCCGATTCAATTGATTTTATTCAAAGTGATATGAAAACATTTGGTGTTGGCGTAGTTGCTTTTATTCTGCTGATTTTAGCCGTGGCCTTCCGAAAACTCCGCTGGATTATTTTACCGATGCTCACCTGTTTTATGTCAGGCATTATTATGATCGGGCTGCTTGGTTTGCTTGAGTGGCGTGTGACCGTGGTGTCATCCAATTTTATATCCCTGATGTTAATCATTAACCTGTCACTCACCATCCATCTCATTGTGCGTTACCGTGAATTGCATGCCAAAGCCTTCAGTCATGATCAACACGCACTCATACTGGAAACGGTCAGGTCCAAATTTGCTCCCTCTTTTTACACGGCTATCACCACGATGGTTGCCTTTGCCTCATTACTGGTGAGTGACATACGACCCGTTATTGATTTTGGCTGGATGATGGTGATGGGCGTCACGATTGCATTTATTATGACCTTTGTATTCTTTCCCGCGGTGTTAATGTTTTTTAAACCCGGGGCTGCAGATGAACTACAGGATCTAACCGGTTACATTATCAGCCAACTGGCTAACATTATTAATCGATTTAACAAAACCATCGTTGTATTGTTTGTGATATTTGGTGTTATGAGTGTACTTGGCATCTCCCTGTTGACGGTTGAAAACAGGTTTATTGATTACTACAAAAAAAGCACTGAAATTTACCAGGGTATGGAACTAATTGATCAAAAACTGGGTGGCACAACACCCATGGATGTCATCATTACGGCACCAGCATCTTTTTTTGATAAACAGGATGAGTCTGAAGTTGAATCCCATGAAATTAAACCGCTGGAAATGGAACCCCTGGAAATGGAACCCCTGGAAATGGAACCCTGGGAAGAAGAACTAGCCCTGGAGTTTGATGAAGAGGGTGAGGGGGGGATTTCTGTAACCAGCTACTGGTTTAATTACAACATGATGGAAACGATTCAGGGCATACATCAGTACCTTGAAAACTTACCGGAAACAGGCAAGGTCATATCAGTTTATACTTCTGTGCATATGCTCGAACAGCTCAAAAATAATCAGGATCTGGATGACTTCTTTTTGTCACTTATTTATAAACGAGTACCCGATGAAATGCAACAGGTGTTGTTTACACCCTATATGCTGAAAGATGGAAACCAGTTACGTTTCAGTATTCGCATATTTGAATCAGATAAACATCTTCAACGAAACCGTTTAATAGAAAAAACCAGGGTAGATCTTATTAATCAATTCAAGCTGCAACCACAGCAAATTGAAATAACTGGCATGGCCGTTTTATATAACAACATGCTGCAAAGTCTATTTCGTTCTCAGATAATGACTATTGGAGCTGTCTTTTTCGCTATCATGATTATGTTTACCATACTGTTTCGTTCATTTTTACTGGCCAGTGTTGCCATTATTCCTAATATGATACCTGCGGTGATGATGCTGGGGCTGATGGGCCTGGTAGGTATTCCACTGGACATCATGACTATTACCATTGCCGCTATCTGTATCGGTATAGCAGTGGATGACACTATTCATTATGTTCACCGCTTCAAGGAAGAGTTTATTAAAGACAAAAGTTATGAAGAAGCGATTAAACGCTGTCATTCCAGTATTGGCCGCGCCATGTATTTCACAACCATGACAGTAACATTGGGTTTTTCTATTCTGGCCTTATCCAATTTTATGCCTATTATTTATTTTGGGTTACTCACCGGATTTGCTATTGTGGTTGCCCTGTTGGCCGACCTTACGCTATTGCCAGTTCTGCTTAAGCTGTTCAAACCATTAGGTGGAAAGTAACAAGCGTAACAACTCGAATACTCATTGATATATAATGGGAGTGTAAAGATAGTTTTAATGATGAGGGAGGGTGTGATGGCTACTCGAATAATTATTAACGAAAAGGAAATGACTAACCCTTATGTGAAAGGCTTATTGATATTTGGCGCTATTATCGTAGCGGCATTGGTCACCGCAATTGTTATATTTGTTCTGTCACCCATTATTGGTGTTGCGGTGACATTAACGGCCAGCTTTGTTTTAATTTTCATTGCTGCGACCCTGGTAAGTTTCTCAACAATGGCGCTGGTTGCATTCATCACATCCTGGATATTTGGGACTGCAGAATTCTGAATTGAAAAGTCTTACAGGAAAAATAAAAGTGAATAACAGGGGCAAACCAAGAGCTATCTCCATGAAAATTCATGTATAAATACCTGTAGAGTCAAAAGCAAAAGAAAACGCCAATGCACGCAAATAAACGCGAATGTACGCAAAAAAATAAATGCTTATATTAGTTCAAAGTTCGAACCAGTAAAATATGTTTGTTATCAAATGTTTTATGTTTATAAAAAAAATAAAACTGCTCATAATCAAGCTATACACAATATTATTTAGCGTTTATTTGCGTTCATTGGCGTTTTCTTTTTCTTTTAAAGCTATTACTTTATCCCCAAGACAAACCTTAATCTGCTCCTGATCCAGTGTTTCATGCTCCTCTAATTCCTTAATCAGTCTATCTAATTGTTTTCTGTGTTTCGATATTAAATCTACAGCCTGTTTTTCTGCTTTACTCAGCAGATCTTTTACCGCTTTATCGACTAACTGGGCCGAGTTTTCAGAAAAGTGTCGTGGTTGTGCCATTTCCTTGCCCAGAAATGGATGCTCCTCAGTATCCCGTAGATCCACCGGCCCAATTTCATCGGACATACCCCAACGGGAGACCATGGCGCGGGCCAGTGCAGTTGCCTGGGTAATGTCATTATCGGCGCCAGAACTGACACTGCCTAAAAGTTCCCGTTCTGCACTTAGCCCTCCCAGCATTACAACTAAACGTTCATTCAAATAATCTTCAGGTAAGGTGTGGCGTTCATATTCGGGTAATTGATGGGTTACGCCTAAAGCCCTGCCACGGGGGATAATACTCACTTTATAAATAGGGTCTGTATGGGGGAGAAAAAAGGCCATCAGGGCATGGCCAGATTCATGCACAACCAGACGATGGCGCTCCTCTGGTTGAATGGCCAGGGTGCGTACTGTTCCCAGCATCAGCTTATCCCGCGCTTCATCAAAATAGCTCATGTCGACTTTAGTTGCCTTATCTCGGGCAGCCAGCATCGCGGCTTCATTAATCAGGTTTTTAATATCGGCACCCGAGAAGCCGGGTGTGCTGGCGGATATCTGTTGCAGGTCTACGTCGTCAGCCAGTGGAACATTACGACTGTGCACTTTGAAAATAGCAGCTCGATCATTACGATCCGGTAATTCCAGCACCACATGACGATCAAAACGCCCAGGCCTGAGTAGCGCGGGGTCCAGCACATCAGGACGATTGGTTGCCGCCAGTACAATGATCGCTTCATGACCACTGAAGCCATCCATTTCAGCAAGAATCTGGTTAAGGGTTTGTTCGCGCTCATCATGGCCTCCACCCAGGCCTGTTCCCCGGGTACGACCGATGCTATCGAGTTCGTCTATAAAAATAATGGCCGGTGAGTTTTTCTTGGCCTCTTCAAAAAGGTGGCGCACACGGGATGCACCCACCCCCACGAAAACTTCGATAAATTCTGAGCCCGAAATAGAGTAGAACCGGACACCGGCTTCGCCTGCTAAAGCCCTGGCCATGAGTGTTTTACCAGTACCCGGTGGTCCCATTAACAACACACCCCGTGGCACCTCCGCCCCAAGTGCGCGATATTGAGCTGGATGCTTCAAAAATTCAACTAATTCAGTGACTTCTCGTTTAGCGGTGTCCTGACCGGCCATATCATCAAAAGTAATATCTGGAATTTCAGCTTTTCTAGTTGAACCACGCAGAAAATTTCCCAACTCGCCTTTACCACCAACGCCCCCTGACATGTTGCTTTGAGCCCGCTTAATAATCCAGAACCAGAAGGCAATAATAAACAGCCATGGCAATATACTCAGCACTATTCTCCATATCCCACCCTCGGCTTCGGGTGCAAACACCTTTACTTCAACATGTTGTGTTTCAAGAGCGGGAAGTAGACTTTCATCGCCAATATTGGGGATTCGAGTTTTGAATAACTTGCCCATTTCTTTCTGTGGGCCAATACTTTTTGGTTGAAACAAAATCCCTTCAACTTTATTGCCCCTTAGTGTGACTGATTCCAGTTCGCCTTCATTCAACAGTTGCTTGAACTGGCTATAGGGTATGTCAAAAACCGGCTCAGTTGCTAACTTTTGTGTAAGTGCAAAGTAAAATGCGATCATTGAAATAATGAGTATCGCATTAATGATCCAGTTTTTTTGAATCAGGTAAATTCGCGAAAATTTAGGTTCTGGCATTAGTTTTCCTGTTTTCAAGGTTAACTTCATCAGCTCATTTTAGCTTAACAATAAATTGATAAATGCTATAACTTTCATGTTACTCCCTATGCATATCGTTACCAGTTTCTTTTTCAGGTTTTTAGTTTTTAGACAGGGAAGAAATTAATTAATAATGCGTTTATTAAAGTTAGTTGATCAATAACAAGTCTTCTGGGCTTTTGTCAAATAATGATTGTTTAGCATCAGGGAGCTAGGACTTCAGATCAGCCCTAGTTCAGCTGAGATAAGCTTTAGTAAATATTTGGTATTGTGCACAGGTTGCCTGTGTTCAGGGCTGTATATATTTACTTTTATTGCTGACAGGTTGTAGTATATTATAAAAGACTATCATGAATAATTTCACATGCTAACGATTGATATATCTAGTTAAAATTTCATCCTTAAAACTGTGCGGGGAGGGGGTTCCAAATCACACTTTCTTGAATTTGAATCAAATAATCGTTAATTATTCAGATTGAGTGATGCTTGATGGTAACCTGAATTCGTCATGAACTTTAATATATCAAGTATGTTGAATTCACAGGTGTATGATCATCCTGTTGAAAGCATTGAACTCATCGAAACTCATATTTCCTGGGTCATACTCACCGGTGAATTTGCATACAAGATAAAAAAGCCGGTGAATTTTGGTTTTCTCGATTTTTCTACTCTGCAGAAAAGAAAACGATATTGTGAGCAGGAGCTACGCCTGAATCGAAAATTGGCTCCAGATATTTATCTTGATGTAGTTTCTATCACAGGTACCTATAACAATCCGCTTGTTGGTGCTGATGGTAAGGCGTTTGAGTACGCAGTTAAAATGAAGCAGTTTGCGCAATCGGCACAGCTAGATCACATGTTGGAAAATGAAAAATTGAAACTTCAACATATGGATGCACTTGCTCATATGGTGGCGAACTTTCACCAAACAACCGAGGTGGCTAAAGACACGGAGGAATATGGTAGTAAAAATTGTGTATATCAGCCGGTAGAAGAAAACTTTAAGCAAATAAGCGAACACATGGACACAGAGCCCTATGAAACTAAGCTGCTTGAACTCATGCAGTGGAGTCGACTAGAGTTTGATAAACGTGAAGCTGATTTTGAACAACGTAAACGTGAGGGATATATTCGTGAATGTCATGGTGATATGCACTTGCGAAACCTGGCATGGATTAATAATGGGCCGATCGCATTTGATTGCATAGAGTTTAATCCATTATTAAGCTGGATTGATGTGATCAGTGAAGTGGCTTTCCTGGTGATGGATTTGCAGAGTCGGCAACAATATCAACTGGCACATCGGTTTCTTAACACCTACCTTGAAAAAACAGGTGATTATGCGGGTCTTAAGGTGATGCCATTTTACCTTTGCTATCGTGCACTGGTTAGAGCCAAGGTAGATAGTTTACGACTTGAGCAGCAAGATATTACTGAAGAGCAGAGGAGGCAGTCTTACACAGAGTTTGAGTCATACCTTGAACTGGCAACGAGGTATACGCAACGCCAGGCACCAAAATTAGTGATTATGTTTGGACTATCTGCTTCGGGAAAAAGCACGGTATCTCAGCAGATAACCGATGCGATGGGCTTCATTCGTATTCGTTCGGATGTCGAACGAAAGCGACTTTTCGATGTACCATTGAGGGACAAGGCTTCGGCTGAAATTGACTCAGGTATTATCAGTAAAAATTCAGTCAACACGGGCATTTATTCAGCCCAGGCATCACAGCAAACCTATGCAAAATTAGTAGACATTACAAAGCAGGTAATCGGAGCGGGTTATAGCGTGATAGTTGATGCCGCATTTTTGACCTTCGATCATCGTGAAATATTTCAATCTCTCGCCAGCCGCTTGGGTGTTACCTATATCATTATAGAAGTAACTGCTCCCGTTGAAGTACTGCGACAACGTATAAAAGACAGAAAAGATAATGTGACCGATGCTGATATTGCCGTGTTAGAACATCAGCTTTCGAACTGGAAGCCCTTGCATGAAGATGAAAGAAGTATGACAATTAAAGTGAATAATGAAAATTCAGTTGAAATCGATACACTCATAGGCAGCATCGACTGCATGTATCAATCATGTGAAAGTGAATAAAGTATTAACAGCTAAACCATAATCGTATACTTATGATGCCATTTCTAATGGTGTAATCCCCCCGAAAAATAATAGGAGTCAAAAGTAGAAAATTTCCATAAACTGGAAGCAGGAGTTTTCTATGAAACGATCACGTTATACAGACAGTCAAATTTTAAGTATTTTGAAACAAAATGAATCAGGCACATCCGTGGCTGAATTATGCCGAGAACATGGCATGAGTGACGCCACATTCTATAAATGGCGTTCCAAGTATGGCGGCATGGATGCCTCCCTTATGAAGCGTATGAAAGAGCTTGAAGAAGAAAATCGCAGGCTTAAGAAGATGTACACTGAGGAAAAACTCAAATGCGAAATTGCAAAGGAAGCCATCGAAAAAAAGTGGTGAAGCCGTCTCGACGAAAGGAGATGGCACTTCGAGCCAGCAGTCAATATAAGGCGAGTATTCGCCTTGTTTGCGATGTGTTTTCTATCAGTGAAACCTGCTATCGCTATCAATCAAAGTTAAGTGATATCAATGCTGAAATAGCCGACTGGCTATTGCGATTAACCACAACGCATAAGCGCTGGGGTTTTGGCTTATGTTATTTATATCTTCGTATTATCAAAGGTTATGGCTGGAATTATAAGCGGGTATAGCGTATTTATAGGGAACTGGAATTAAATATGCGCATTAAACCGAGACGTCGAATTAAGCGCGACAAGCCTGACGCACTGAGTGTACCGGTGGCAATCAACCAGATCTGGTCAATGGGTTTTGAGCAGGCACAATTACTCGCCACGCAGTGGCTTTGGGCATACAATAATGAACGACCTCATTCGGCCATTGGCGGGGTACCCCCTAGACAATTATTGAATGCGGTTTAATTTCTACTTTTAACTTCGTTTTTAATGGGGGGATTACACACCCACATAAACAGGGCTTTTATTTTTAGCTTGAATATTTGTCAGGATCTTAAATTAGAAAGCAGGGCGTATAGATCCGGGAATAAAAAATTAATTACACCACACTAAAGAGGATCAGTGATGAGTATTGCACCAGCACATCTTAAAAAACTTTTAACTGGCTTGATTTTTTTGTCACTCATAACCGTAACTGCCTGTGATCAATCCGAAACAGAAGAGCCTGTTGTGCGACCGGTTCTATCGATTAAGGTGGGTGATGTTTCCAATATTGGTGGGCGATCATTTCCCGGGCGTGCACGCGCTGTTCAGGAAGCTAATCTGGCTTTCGATGTCAGTGGTACCTTGAATAAGCGGGTGGTGAAAGTCGGTGACGTGGTGAAAAAAGGGCAATTGCTGGCAAGCCTGGATCCTGAAGATTATCGCAGCAAGTTTAATGCCGCTAGTGCTGAGCTCAACAGAACAAAGGCGAACTTTATGCGAGCCGAGGAGCTCATTAAGGGTCATCATATTTCCGAGGCTGAGTACGATAAGATAAAGGCTAACTATCAGGTGGCGACAGCCAATTTAGAGACTGCACGCAAAGCGCTCAGTAACACCGAACTTAAAGCTCCCTTTGACGGACGTATTTCAGAGTTATTCGTAAAGAATTTTGTCGCTGTTACCGGGAAACAGAAGATCGCTCGATTGGTAGATAGCACTAAAATTGAAATGGTCATTGATATTCCTGAAATATTAATTTCCAGTGTGCCAGAAACTGGCAAGGTTTTAGTGAGCTTCGACGCTTTTCCTGATCAGGATATCATAGCAAGCATTAAAGAAATTGGTGCGGAGGCATCAGAAACGACTCGAACCTATCCGGTAACCCTGATTATGGATCAGCCTGAGGGTTTCAGTATTCTGCCGGGGATGGCTGGTGAGGCACGCGCCGACCCCAGTCAATTTACCGAGGAAATGAAGAAACAAAGGAGAGGTATTCAGATACCGCTGGCTGCGGTGTTTTCACCCGATGCCTCAGAGCAGAGTTATGTCTGGGTCGTCGACGAGCAAGCTGGCAGCGTTAATCGCAGGGCAGTAACGACGGGGGCACTCAAGTCCACTGGCATTGTTATCGAATCAGGCTTGACAGAAGGAGAGTGGGTTGCAGTCGCCGGGATTCACCGACTTCGTGAAGGTCAGCAAGTCCGCCTGCAACCAGTTCAGGGAGAATAAGTTATGAATCTTCCACGCCTGGCTCTGGAAAAAAGAGCGATTACCTATTTTCTGACTTTGCTTATCACCATTGGCGGTATATCCAGCTTCTTTAAACTTGGCTGGCTTGAGGATCCTGAATTTACGGTTAAGACGGCAGCCATTATTACCAGTTATCCAGGCGCAAGCGCGGAAGAGGTTGAATTAGAGGTAACCGACCGTATCGAGCTAAAGCTGCAGGAAATGCAGGAAATTAAGAATATTTATTCTGAATCTCGACCGGGTCTGTCGATTATTAAAGTTGATATAAAAGATTCTGTCTGGTCGGATAAGCTGCCCCAGGTTTGGGACGTAATGCGAAAGAAAATACGTGATATGGAATCTACACTGCCCCCCGGTGCAAGTGTGCCCAGTGTTAACGATGATTTTGGTTATGTATTCGGTTTCCTGATGGCTGTGACCGGTGATGGTTTTAGCTATTCCCAGCTACAGCAATACGTCGATTCCCTGCGTAAAGACCTGAGTTTGGTGAAAGGCGTTGCGCGCATTGATCTCTGGGGCGTGCAGGAAAAACGTATTTATCTTGATGTTTCCCAGGCACAGATGGCAGCATTTGGGATTACCGGCGAAGATTTGGCGCGCACTCTCCAATTGCAGAATACTGTGGTCAATGCTGGTTCCATGGATGTGCAGACCGAGCGTTTACGAGTCGCGCCTACCGGTGCCTTTATTACGCCGCAAGACATAGGTGAACTGACCATCAGTTCCAGCCTGGATCCGAGTGGCAAGGGTGATCTGATCAAATTGCGCGATATCATGAGCATACAGCGTGGCTACGCACAACCACCAATAAACCTGATGCGTATCAACGGCGAGCCGGCCATCGGTATGGCCCTGGCACCGGTCAGTGGTACCAATGTGGTGGAAGTGGGTGAAGCCATTGATGCCCGCCTGAATGAGCTCATGGCAGAACTGCCAGTGGGCCTGGAAATCGAACGCATTGCCTGGCAAGGGGACCAGGTAAAGGATTCCATTATTGCCTTTATGGTCAACCTGGTGGAAGCCGTGGTCATTGTATTAATTGTGCTGGCGGTGTCCATGGGACTGCGTGTTGGCATTATTATCGGTGTCAGCGGACTGGTCATGGCAATCCTGGCAACCTTCATTATTATGGATGTGATGGGGATTGACTTGCACCGTGTATCCCTGGGCGCGTTGATAGTCGCCATGGGGATGATGGTGGACAATGCCATCGTGGTAGCGGACAGTTTTGCGATTAAGCTGAAGCAGGGCATGGTGCGCCGGCAGGCAGCGATTGAGGCAGCCAGCATACCATCCTGGCCCCTGCTGGGTGCCACCATTGTTGCCTGTATGGCTTTCTATCCTATCTTTGCCTCTACCGCGCAAACGGGTGAATTTGCGGGCAGTCTATTCGTGGTGGTGGCCATCTCATTACTGGTTAGCTGGTTGATGTCACAAACCCTCACGCCACTCATGTGTGAAGCCATGCTACCGGACCCGCCAAGCGACGCAGACCAGGATACCTATAGCAGTGCTTTTTATCAAAAATTTCGCGGCATACTGCATAAGGCCATTAAGGCCCGGGGCATATTCATGCTCAGCATGGCGGGATTACTGGTGATATCCATCATGGGATTCAGCCAGGTCAAGATATTGTTTTTCCCGGACAGTTCACGGTTGCAATTGATGGTCGATTATTGGGCACCGGAAGGCACTAATATCGATCAGACCTCGAACGATATACGCGCACTCGAAAAACGTTTTCTGCAGGAAGAGGGCGTAGCCAGTGTATCCAGTTTTATTGGTGCCGGGCCACCACGTTTCTATCTGCCGGTCAGTCCGGAAGCTGCACATTCGTCCTATGTGCAGTTGGTCGTTAATACTCATACACTGGAAGACACCAGCAAAGTGATGGATGCAGTACGTCCCTGGGTTGATGATAATTACCCCAATGCTGTGGTGCGTATACGTAAATATCCTGTGGGCAGTTTCAATGACTGGCCATTCGAAGCCCGTTTCAGTGGGCCTGCGGAGGCTGACCCTGAGGTGTTACGTGATCTGGCACGCCAGGGCATGGCGATACTGGAGGACAGTCCCTATGCCAAAGAGGTGCGCACTAACTGGCTAAACCGGGTAAAAAAAGTAGAACCAGAGTATGACCAGGCACGTGGACGATGGACCGGCGTAAGCCGTGATGATCTTGCACAGGCGAGTCGGCGAGCCTTTGATGGTATACCCGTAGGTCAGTTCCGTGAAGGTGATGACCTGATTCCTATTGTGGTGCGTCATACTGAAGAGGAGCGCCGCAGTGCAGCGTCTAACTTTGACCAGCTGCAAATTGCGCCAGCATTGTCTACCGAGACAGTTCCACTGGTACAGGTAACCAAAGGCATCAGGGTCGCCTATGAAGATCCGGTGATCTGGCGATGGGACCGACGCCGTGCCATTACCGTGCAGGCCTCACCGAACGGGGTGACCTTCCCCACCATGCATGCCAGTGTGCAGGCGCAATTCGAAGCCATCGAATTACCACTGGGCTACACCCTCGAATGGGGCGGCGAATATGACAGTGCCAAAGAATCACAGGACGGCTTGAAACCCGGCATGGTACCGGCACTGATTATTATGATTTTGATCATTGTCGTGCTCTTCAATGCATATCGGCCAACACTCATTATCTTTGCCGCCATTCCTTTCGCAGTGATTGGTATCACCGCCGGTTTGTTGATGACCAATACGGCCTTTGGTTTTATGGCTATTCTGGGTGCCATGAGCCTGGTGGGTATGATGATCAAGAATTCCATCGTATTGCTGGATCAAGTCGAACTCAATAATGCCGAGGGCATGGATCCTTATAATGCCATAGTCGAAGCAGCTGTGTCTCGTCTCAGCCCGGTAGTCAATGCCGCGGCCACGACGGTGCTGGGTATGGCACCTTTGTTACAGGATGATTTCTGGGTATCCATGGCCGTGACCATTATGTTCGGCCTGGCTTTTGGCACCATACTAACCATGGTCGTTGTGCCGGTGTTATACGCCACGATGTATAAGGTAAAAGCCTAATGAAACTTGCAAGCCCAGAACTCCTGGCTAAGCACCCTTGGCTTACTGATACGTTAACAGCAGTGACGAAGAATATACTAAAATTTAAGCACATTTTTGTAGCATTAACCTTTGCCAGGAGACTCACATGGTAGATGAATCAAACGATGCCGGACTTATACAGGTGTTGGCAACACGACTGGAAAACCAACGCTTGCCGCGAGTTTTGTCTCTTAAAGAGAAGGTGGATCGAGGCGAAACACTCGACGACTATGAACTCAACTTTCTCGAAGAAGTTATTGATGACGGCAAAAAAATTCAGCCGCTGTTGGAACGCCATCCGGAATGGCAAAATTTAGCGACTAAAATTATCCATTTATACAAAGAGATCACCGAGAAAGCACTGGAGAACGAAAAAATGAAGTGAAATAGCAACAGTTCATATCGTTGTTTATGGGGGGCAAGCTAGTCAATCTGATGATTCTTCTTTTTGCCCCAGGGATAAACTGCCAATATGAATAGTACCAGTCAAATCGCCTATACCTGGAATCAGGAAAAGAGTGAGTACCGGTTGCGCACGAAGCAATTCAAGTAGTCGACTAAAGTTGGCGAATCAGTGGATTGCTCTTAAGTGGATTTCGAATATTAATGATTAAAAGAAGATTAACTATTAAAGCATGATGCTAGAAAGGAAAAGAATGAGTATTAAACGGTCCATAATATTTTCAAGTTTGTTTTTTTTAACATATGCATTGCAAGTGCATGCTGCCTCTTTGATTAATTTAGAAGTTGAGGTGTCGAAGAATGATAAAACCAGTAAGAATAAAAATGTAATTACCCTGGACGGGAAAAAGGTACGGGTCGATTATCTAGGTTCTGAACCTGAAAAGACAGAAACTACACCTTATTTATTAACATTAAATGCGGGTAAAAGCTGGATCATTGGAAATCAGGATGAAGGTGAGTTTTATTGTGCAAAAGTTGATATGAAAGATTTGTTTCGTGACCTGGGAGATATAATCTCGCGCATTGATTCGTTTACAAATGCAAAATTCACTGACGATAAGGTTGAAGTGATTCTGCAAGAGACTGGGCCTGAAATACTGGGTTATGCAACTACGCACGTCCGTATTAAAACCACAGCGAATATTAAAGCCTCTATATTAGTTAAGAGATTTAAGTTTAATCTTAATAAGATAGATGATGTTTGGTATGCAAAGGGGCATGCGATACACCCGGCTAAAAAACGCTGGATAGAAGCGCTTACTCATTCTGGTTATGAAAATCTTGATAAGTTGTCCAGTAATGTACGCGAGAATATAAATGGTTCGATTCTTAAGCAGGAATCTGTAATGAAAATAACAAACCTGAAAAAGAATGTGGTAGATACCTATGCGCGTAAACTTCGGGTTGTATCTATTCAGGAACTGGACTCTTCCGCAGTTGCAAAGGGGACATTTGTGAAACCTAAGTGCAAGAAAATAAAAAAGAGTCAAACCAAGGGTGTTGCAAAATCAATGTTTAAGGAAGGCAAGTTGGCCCTTTGATTTTAATGGGTAAAACGGGTAATGAGCTGAAATTTGAGGTCAGAATTTCAGCAGCAGGAAAAAATAATTGTTAACAAGGCTTGTAAGATGCAAATGACTGACTATGTGAGTTTAAGCTGTAATCATATGTTTTTGAGAATATAAATCATGACAATGAATAATGACTATTAATCAGGCGGCCTGATATTATTTTATACACAAAAAAGCATATTTCGGAATATATCGAAGCCAGTTTTTACTGGTCAGGTGTAACTATGATTTTATTAATGCTGTGTGCTTGCTCATTTACGGCAGAAAAACAGCAACCTGAGACATATCTCGATACAACTCGCCCTGAATATATCAACGATATTACAGATACACAGATACTCACTGGATCTTTAAAGGTGTTAAGCCTGAATGTGGCTCATGGTAGAGGAGATGCACTTAACCAGTTGTTCGTATGCGAGGAAACAATTCGTGATAACTTAAAAAAAGTGGCGAATGTTTTTAAGAAAACTGAAGCTGATATCGTTGCTTTACAAGAGGCAGATGGCCCTTCTCTTTGGAGCGGTAATTTCAATCATGTGTCTGAACTGGCCCATCAGGCAAACTATTTATGGCATTACCGCGCTGGACATGCGCAGAGCTGGTTGTTTGATTATGGAGCCGCTTTGTTATCTAAGAGGGCATTTGTTGAAGCACATGGGTATTCCTTTGCACCAACTCCGCCAACAACCATAAAAGGTTTCGTCTTGGGTCAATTTGCCTGGCATCCGCGCGAAGATTCGCGAGCGACTATTCCTATTGACGTTGTTTCAGTTCACCTGGATTTTTCCCGTAGTAACGTCAGGGAGCAGCAAATTTCTGAACTTGCTGAGCTGATTGGTGAAAGAAATAACCCTTTAATAATATTGGGTGATTTTAATAGTGACTGGCTTTCCAAAGATTCCGTGGTTAAGGCGCTTGCCCTTCGTTTGAAGTTGAATGGCTATCAGCCAGAAGCGAATAATTATGGTACCTATAAATCGGGTCAGCACCGTTTTGACTGGATATTGATTTCAAATGAGCTGGAATTCAAAAGCTATAGAGTTCTTCCAGATATTTTGTCAGATCATTATGCTGTTGTCGCTGAGGTGATGCTTAAGGACTCCGCAGACATTAAGGCGCAAAAAATATTTAAGTCTGAAAGACCGGTCAGTTATACAACACAGATATTAACAGGTTTAAATAAATCACTGTAGGGAATTCACGTTAGGGGAGGCATCATGGATAATTTGCACAACATTTTTTTAGTAGCTTTAGTTTTGTTTGTATCATCATGTGCAGGTATTCCGAAGCAACAATGTCCGCCAGGCAGATTAAACTTGCCTGATTGTCCTCCGGCTAATGCCGTTAATGATACTGAAATAAATACTCAATATGATAAAAGGACCTGGCAACCATCAGATAAATTAAGCTTTGATCCTATCAAGCTGGGTGAGGAAGCCAGGATTCCTGTTAATCATGCAGAGATAAAAGTTTATGGTCATTCTCCCGATGCTAGCCTGGATTCATTAGCAACAAAAATATGGTTGATAGAAAATGCTCAACATACAATTGATTTAACCTATTATATCTTTAAGCGTGACAAGGTCGGTTATGCCCTGCTTGGAGCACTGTGTAATGCTGTAAAACGTGGCGTCGATGTACGTATTATGGTGGACTCACTCGGTTCCATTCATCCCAGTCATTCAGAACTAAGGGCGCTTGAGACCTGTGCTGAAAATGCTGGGTTTATGAGCAATGCCCAGGGGCAGATAACCACGAAAAAAGCGCGTGTACAGGTGGTTATTTTTAATGCGCTTTCCAAACTTCAGATAAACCGACGTTCACACGATAAGTTGCTTGTAATTGATGGTCGATATCCTGATAAGTCAGCAGTCATGACCGGTGGTCGGAATATCTCCCTGGACTATTATGGAATCAAAGAAGATGGAACCCATGATCCCACTGCTTTTCGTGATCTTGAGATTCTGATTAAATCAGCTGCTAGTCTTGCAGAAAAATATTCTGTCGGTTATGTAGCCGAAGCTTACTATAATTTATTGTTTTTGCATAAAGGCAATAAACGCCTAAGGCCTGTCGAAGAAGAAGACGAAGACACAGGTGTGGTTGAGTTCGATAGTACCTATGATTATCAGCTTGAAAAGAGTCAGCAGAGTCTTGTGTTTTTGAAAAGCCAGCCTGCAATACAAAAAAGGTTAAATAATATGCGGCGCTTTTTGAGCGAAGATTTTCATCAGTCAGAAGTCCGATTATCACATCAGTTAGCTAATCTTACCAGCATGAATGTAACTACGCATGTCAAGGAAAATGTCAGACAAAACCCCAATTCAATTTTATATATCATCAGTAAGGTGCTGTCTAAAAGGAAAGAATCTGGTGAAATAAATGCAACATTGCGTATTGTTTCTCCTTATTTGTTCATTGGGAAATATCTCGATGAGAATGACATCGTGATTTATGACGGTGCAAAGGAAATTCATAAGCTTTTAAATGAAAACCCAAATACAAGATTAGAAATTATCACTAATTCAGTAATGACCGGTGACAATTTTTTTACCCAAGCCATTATAGATATGGATATGGCGCCCCGAATGTTATTAACACCAGAACTGCAAAAATCATGGGTGTCTGGTCTGAGTGAGGGTGAGTTTAATGTGAAAGTGGTAGAAAGTGAAGAATGGAAAGAGCTGGTAAATCATCCGCAGATATTTATTTATCAGACGGGTAAGTTAGATTCGATCATGCTTGAGCGTGGTAAGGCGTATTATGGAAAATTACATGCCAAATTTATAATAGGTGAAGAGATTGGTTTTGTAGGTACCAGTAATTTCGATTATCGATCGAACCTGTATAACAATGAGATGGGATTCTTTTATAATGGTGTTGGTGTTAAGCGAGAGCTGATAGATGTTTTTGAAAAGTTAAAGGCCACTTCCTATCGCTGGGGTTCAGAAGAGTGGTTGCAGATGCGTAAGCAACTTATGAAAAGCAATAGTAAAAAGGCGGGCCCTGCACGTAAACAACGTATAATTTTTAAAACGATGCGCGGTCTGGGAATTGAGTATTTAATGTAATGTAGGAAGCAAAGGCGGATCAGGAAATTGTGTTGATTTTTTTATTGGGCCGAGTAAACGTGATAATTAGTGCAGGTTATATAATGTATGAAAAATATATTCTTATTTTTGTGATTATAGTATTGATCATTGTGAATCAAGTACGTGCAGAGGAATTTGAGGGCTATGCAGATAAAATTTCTATCGGTGGTTATACCCTGGCGCGGTATGAGTCAGCGATGTCTCTTACAGAGCCAGATTTTGGTTCGGGACTTTCGGTTAGTCCGGAAGATACACTGGGTTTGACTACTGAGCAGACAGTGGTGCGACTGGATGGTGTACATCGATTTAATAAAAGTCATGCGCTTGTTTATTCCTGGTACGCTATTTCATCGAATGGAAATAAAATTTTAGATGAAGAAATGGATTGGCTAGATGAAGATGGAAATCAAATAACTATCCCAGCAGGTGCCCAGGTTGAAAGTGTTATTGATTACGATATTTATAAATTAGGTTATTTTTGGTCTTTTTATCATTCAGATAAAGTAGAGTTATCCGCAGGAGCAGGGGCGCATATTACACGGGTAGGTGTTAGATTGAATTCAGATACTACAAGTAGCGGTGTCGAAGCCAGGCATGTGTCCACGAATTTTCCGCTACCGGTTCTATCATTTGCTATGAAATATCATGTCACAGCAAAGCTTTTCTGGTATTTAAAAACGGAGGCTTTTGCGCTTTCTTTTGATAATTGGGAAGGAACTTATACAGATAGCACGGCGGGGCTTGAATACCATGTTCTTGATAATATTGGGCTGGGTGCTGGCCTGGGTAGCAATGCGTTAAAGCTAACAGAAAAAGATAGTGAGTATAAATTTACCTTTGATAACCGTATTAGTGGTGCCGTGTTTTATGTGGCCGTTTACTTTTGATGGTTAAGTGGTGTGGATGAAGTTATATCTGATGACCCAGGAGAATTATTTGGTACGTCAGATAAAGCCGGAACTGGTCTACAGTGATATTGAGTAAAAACAATAAGTAAGAATAGTGAGGCGAACCTGTAAGTTTAATCAATAACGTAGCGTTATATTGAAACAGGAAATAGAATTATGCGCGATTCTAAGCTAACCCCTATAAGACAAATTGCAGCATTAACTGTTTTTTCTCAGTTAATGCTGTCGTCTTGCGCAATACCCGATAAACCCATTACTGCAGATCAGGCAACAGTCGAATATGAACTGCTATATACAATGCCCAAAGAACTTATTTCTTATGATGAAGAAGTACGACCCATACTTGAAAGCCGCTGTGTGGTTTGTCACGGCTGTTATGATGCCCCCTGTCAGTTAAAACTATCATCTCCTGAAGGTATTCATCGCGGGGCTAATAAAAAGAAAGTCTACAATGCTGGGCGTATTAAAGCTGATGAACCGACGCGTTTGTATATCGACGCCATGACCGTCGAAGAATGGAGACAGAAGGGATTTGCAACGGTTTTGAATGAAGGTCACGCAACTCGAGTTAAAAATCTTGAGGGCTCGGTGATGTATCGCATGTTGCGACAAAAACGCCTGTATCCACAGGCCAGCACGGGCATGCTGAGTGATGATTTCGATGTTAGCCTTAATCGTAAGCAGTCATGCCCGACACTGGATGAGTTTGACAACTATGCAGCTAAGCATCCAAAAGGTGGCATGCCGTATGCGATGCCAAACCTGGGCAGAGAAGAATACACAACACTGGTGCACTGGCTGGCACAGGGCGCACCAATGCCAGAAGATAAACAACCCTCAAGGCTTGCAGCAAAGCAGATAAAAAAATGGGAAGACTTTCTCAATGTGGGTGTAGACAAGGGGAATGTTAACAAGGTCAGTCATAATAAAAGAAGGCTGGTGGCGCGCTACCTGTATGAACATCTGTTTCAGGCGCACCTGCATTTTGATGGCACCGATAATCGTGAATTCTATCGCCTGGTACGTTCAAGCACAGCGCCGGGTAAACCTGTAGAGGTTATAGCAACACGTCGTCCCTATGGTGATTCCGGTGGTTCGGTTTATTATCGTCTGGTACGCCATCAGGGCAGTATCGTTGCAAAGACGCATATGGTGTACGAGTTGTCCAACAAACGCATGCAACGCTACAAAGAACTGTTTTTTGAAGTTGATTACGACGTAGTCAGTTTGCCCTCCTATGAGAAAGAACTCGCTGCCAACCCGATAAAAACCTTTGCTGCAATTCCGGTTAAATCGCGTTACAAATTTCTGCTGGATGAAGCACGATTCTTTATTGAGGGTTTTATCAAGGGGCCTGTTTGTCGCGGTCAGACAGCGTTGAATGTCATCGAAGACCAGTTCTGGGTCGTGTTCTTTGATCCTGATGCCAATATCATGTCTCTGAATGACGACTTCCTGAATGCAACTGCGGAGTATCTCGCTACCCCGGCAGAAATGGAGGACAACTTCAAGTTGCTCAAGAGTAAGCGCCATTACAAAAAATTGCTGCAGAAATATATTAATATGAAAGAAGCGGCTTATGCAGAATTTGATCCGGTAAATATTATAGAAGCGATGGACTATATCTGGAAAGGTGAAGGTAAGAATCCTAATGCGGCACTCACCGTATTCAGGCATCTGGACAGTGCTTCGGTTAACTATGGTTTTATTGGTGATTATCCTGAAACCGCCTGGGTGCTCGATTACTCGGCGCTAGAGCGGATACACTATCTGCTGGTTGCCGGTTACGATGTCTACGGTAACCTGGGGCACCAGCTGAATACCCGACTGTACATGGATTTTCTGCGTACAGAAGGAGAGGATGAGTTCTTGGCGTTCTTGCCTGCAGATAAACGACAGATGATTCGTGATGCCTGGTATCAGGGCATTCGTCAGAATAAAAAGGATGACGGAGGGGAGCTTAGATGGTTAAACCAGGAATTTGTTACCGGGTATCAAACCGACGATCCTCAGCTTGAACTGTACCAGAAACTTGAGCAGCATCTAGGTCCATTGGCGGGTGATGGTGATTATATTAATCGCTGTACAACAGATAAATGTAAGCCAAAGGTAAAGCAGAATATACTGCGTGTCGATAAAGCAATGCAGCAAGCTGTGAAAATGGATGGATTAATCGTCCAGTTTTTACCTGATGTTGCTTTTGTGCGCGTGAAAATGGGCGCTAAGCCAGAAGAAGATCTGGCTTATACCATGATTAGCAACAAGGCTTATAAAAGTGTTACCTCCATGTTCGACGAAGAGAAGTTGACGGACCGGCGTGATTATAAAGATGATACGCAAACCATCGTAAGATGGTTGGAGGGTTCGTATCCGGATTTCTTCTATGTGATCGAGCTGGATGATATCGAACGTTTTGTTGAAGAATATAATGCAATCGAAAATCGCCAGCATTACGAAATGTTTGTTGCACGTTATGGCCTGCGCCGTACCAGTGAAAACTTCTGGCTGCATGCGGACTGGTTTAACCAGCAATATGCGCGTGAACAGCCGAGATTGTCAGGCATCTTTGATCTAAATCGATACCAGAACAGGTAAGTAAAGGATTTGTGTTATATCGATTGAGTTTACTTTCTCAGAATTTTTTGCACTTGTCACGTTCGCAATATCGCCGATCAGTGTCCAGGTTTCCGGTGGGCTATGCACTTAAAGTGCGTACAGTCACCGCAATGAACAGATTGAGGGCGCGACCTCTGTCAATTGCTTTAATCTCTAGCTACTAGTTGACTGTGTCTATGCACTTTGAGGAAATCAAAATCAAAGAACGAAGAGTTAGCTTGCTGATATGTACTGTGCTGACAATGGTCGTGCAGGCGCTGTCCTCTATCTCGAGCAGTGTACATGCAAATGAAAGTATAGAGGCGGAGAATACGGCACCCGACACTGCCGTTGATAGCCTCACTCCCCTCGATGAAGCTCTTACACAGCCGGAAGACGAGAAGCCTATTCTCTTTAAATGGCTGCCAGATCGTGTAAAAGATATGCAACCCGTGCTGCGAGACGCCACCTTTAAGATAAAGTTTCGCGCCTATGGCTTTGACCGGGAAAGAACAAATAACCAGCCAGACAATGCAAATACACTGGGCGGTGAGATCTTTTTCGAAACCGGTAAATTCCTGCAGAATGTACAGCTCGGCATGTCCTATTACAGCTCGAACCTGTTCGGCAACTCGGAAGATCCGGGCCGAACCGGGCTGGTCGCACCCAACGGTGATGATATTAATGTACTGGGGCAGGCTTACCTGTTGCTTGGTGATGCCGATGGCTGGCAGGCCTCGTTGTACCGTCGAAGTATCAATGTCCCGTATCTCGATGCTGATGATAATCGTATGATTCCGCGAACACATGAAAGCTATTTCATAACGCGTAACGGCGAGCGAAATGATATTGGTTTTGGCCACATCACCCGCACTAAACCTAAGAACAGCGATCACTTTATATCAATGTCAGAAGCCGCCGGAGCGCTTAATACCGACAAGGGGCTCTCAATAGTAGGTGGGAAATTTGAGGTTCACGACAATGCCAACGTTGGTGTGTTCAACTACTATGGCTGGGACACTTTTAACACGCTGTATGCCGAGGCCAACTGGGCCTCATACGTACTTAAGTCACTCGGTACCAAAGTTGGCTTACAGTATACCGATCAGCGCAGTGTGGGTGACCAGCTGGTCGATGAATTTCACACTTCGCATGTTGGGATTAAAGGCTCTGGCAGCGTGAATGGCATGGTGTTGACGCTAGCGTACACTCAGGTTGGTGATGACGCATCGATACGTTTTCCGTGGGGCGGTTTTCCTAGTTACAACTGGGCTATGATTGAAGACTTCAACCGTCCGGGTGAACGGGCCTGGCGATTTGGCTTCTCTTTTTCCGGGACAGAGTGGGGGCGCCCAGCATGGAGTGGTTTTGTAAACTTTACCCGTGGTTCTGACGCGCATGATGAGAGTTCCGGCTCTGCCGCTGCAGATGTGAACGAATCGGCTATTACGTTTGATTACAAGCCTAAGTCCGGCAAGCTTAAAGGTCTGTGGTTGCGATTTAGAACAGGGCGTGCCGAGTTTAACGACGGCACCGACGTATCCAATGCCCGAGTCATAGTGAATTATTCTTTACCGATTCTATAACGCGTCAAGAGATGCGCTGCATACACATTTATAGAATAAGCAGTACGACAAAGTGAAGTCAAAATTTTGTAAAAGGGGATGTTCCCAGTACCCCTTTTACCGTTTGTTATCGGTCATTGTGTCTGAGCAGCAAGCCGACGAGGTATTTGATTTCATTTACGAGAATGCCCATATCGGGCAACCAGTGGGTGGCATGCTGTTACAGATAAACCTGTCAGGTGCCACTGCTTACTTCATGCCAAGTGATGTGCCGGATGAGGAAAGCTAACGATTTCTTTTATTTAAAATCTCACAATTATTTGCTTTCATTCTATGTAAGACTCTTCGATTCTCTCAGGGTGACAATAGTCTGTCATTCTGAACGCAGTGAAGAATCTTTAAGACCCTTCGCGATGCTCAGTGTAAATTCCGAATCTTAAAGATCCTTCGACGCGTTGCGTCTCACGACTGCATGGACGCAGGAGGTAGGGCAACGCAGGACGCAGTTGCCGAGGATAACAACGGTTGTATAGTGATGCCTCAGGATGACCGATAAGACACGATGAAAGATCTAAGATCGGGTTATAACTCTGTCTGATCATTGAGAATGAACCGCAAGTCGGTGAGATCTCTTGCATCGTTAGCCAGACAGCTGTTGTCTTGATTGACCCAGGCATTACGTAATCGCAGTGAGAGCCCCGCGAGTGGCTGGTGAGTCGGTTGGTATGCCAGGGTTAGATCAATTTCTTCCTGATTCGGACTGGCATTGACACCACAATTCGGCGTGTCACCGCGAATATATTTGAGTTAAGCTCAACTGAGATCGCTTGTAGTAGCAGCGCGCTTTTGTTTGGAGTCCGTTTGCTGGCATTGCTTGCGCCAAAGTGACGGTGTCGTCCCGCTCCAGCGCCGGAATGCGCGTGTGAAAGCACTGGCGTCCGAATAGCCCAGTGCAGCGGAAATCTGAGTCAGTTCCATCGACGAGTGTTCCAGCCATTGCTGAGCAATTTCAAAACGGCTTTGGTCGGCGAGTTTGTGAAAATTAGTGCCACTAACCTTCAGACGGCGATTGAGGGTGCGCGGGTGAATAGAAAACAGCGCGGCAACCCGTTCGGCTGTGGCTTGTTGTGTGAGCAGCGCGGTATGCAGAACGCGCCGGACTTGCGCCACAAAGTCGTCACCATATTGGCTCTCGAGATCGTTGACGTACTTTTGTAATAAGCGGCGCAGTTCTGGTTCCGCGCCTGACACGGATTGCTGCAACCATTTGCTTGAAAAAAGCACTCCGCTGCGCTCAGCATTAAAAATCAGTGGCGCTTTAAAAAACTGACGAAAGGGTCGGATATCCGTCGGTCGATGGTGGGAGAAATGCACTTCCAAGGGCCGCCACTGGGGACCGCATAATTCGCGCAGAATATTGAATAAAGCGGCGACGGAACCGTCCTCAACTTGCTCCCGCGCCTCAACTTTTGGCTGATAAATGCCGTAACCCAACAGTACCGAGCCGTCCCCCTCATCCATATAAATTACCCCGCCGCGAACATGTAACGGCGCATAGCGCACTAGCGATTCCAGCGCAGTCTGCACGTTAGGCGACTGTTGCACTAAAAACCCCACCAATCCAGCCGATGAAAGACCAATGTGTTGGCCAAGTAGGAGCCCGAAATGTTGGCAATGGGTTGTCTTAACGCACAGTTGGATCAGCTGGCTGCGAAGAGCATAGGGAATCACATTGTCAGGATCATCAAACAGCGACAACTCGAGCCCCAACTCCGCCAATAAAGGGACGGGATCATAACCTAGCTGTTTGAGGATCTTGGGAATGGACATTGCCGTGGCAATACGCACGGTATTATTTTCCGAACGCTGGCTTTCGCTTTGGGGGGGCATCGGTATTTCTCGCTTCATTCCATGATTTAGGTCAATAGACTGAATTTTATTATCTTCAATGTCAAGTATTGTCAACTTGTTGGCTGAAATTGTTCAGCGAATATTTGCGGATCTTGCTAAAAGTATTATAAAAGAATCGCAAGGAACGAATGCGATATGCATCAAAAACAACAACCATTCTTGATGAGTTCAGAGAGATCACTTGGAAGTGAATTGCTGAGCTTTAATGAGGAGCGCCCGCACAAGACGTTAGCAGGGCTGCCGCCAGTAGTCTTCAGGGAAAATTTAAGCGTTAAACTCTATTTTAGAAATGTCCGTTGATAGAGAAGTTTACGGCTGTATTTTAGCTAAGCTCACGTTTTTAGTATAAAAAACGGTAGCGATGAAAGGTTCAAAAAAAGAAGAATCGGTAATTAAAGCCACAAGGAGGAAATTAAAATGATGTTAGACAATTTTAATCTCAAAACTACCGTTATCTATATAGCAACGTTTTTATTATTAATAATCTCTAGCAGTCAATTACTGGCCCAGGGTTTACCGAGAGATCATTCTCGCTGGATTGGCGATATCGAAGGGCCGGTAGTCGATAAGCAGGGGAGTGCGATTGTCTATGAGTTCAGGTTCCAGGAAACCGGAACAGTGACAGTGTACAAGCACATGACCATAAGCAAACCCGAACAGACATTTGATTTTGAAATGATTGGTTCTGATATAAAGCTTAGCGGAGACAGCAATGGGCCCATAGGAGAATTGGCCGGTCAAACGATTAGATATGTTGATGATACCAGATATGCCTTCAAGTTTGTTGATGGGAAAACCGACATAGAAATAAAGAAAAGCAACCGACTCTTTAACTGGTTACATATTGCGTTTCTCTTTTTATTGATGTTTGTGGGCAATGAAATAGCACGTCACTATAAGGTGGCTCCATACCTGATGTTCATTGTATTACCTATCATCCTGACTCCTATATGGCTGGATGCAGGAATGGGCTGGTTTCGTATTGTCAAGCTCTACTCAGTCTTACTCGGCGCGATTATGATAACAGTCTACCGGTTCAATTTTGGGCTTAAAGACCACAAATGGCTAGCCTACGTAATCATTTTCTTTCTTGGGGTTAATATTTTCGAAGCATGTACACAGGACTGGAGTCAGGGCGATCTACCCAATATGTTGAATGCTTTTGCGGGCATTTTAAATATAACAACTATGTTGCTGTATTGGTCAACTATCAGGATAGGTTCCAACAAACCACACGACATGCTTTGGCCGGGACTCACTATCGCATGGATTATTGCCTATGACCTCTGGAACGTCACCTTTGTTTACCTAAATTTCCCCAATACAGTTGCCTACACTATGATTGCGGTTATTCCTGCCCCTACCATCGCTGCTATTTTTATCGCGAAAGGAACCTGGTTGCAGGCGAGAGCCTATACCTTGGCTATCTACATGATCTATGTAGTGACAAGTTCTATGTGGGACCCTGATATAACTTTCGTAACGCCATTGCCTCGTAACGATGTAGTCGTCTGGACATTGGTGGGATTAAGCCTCACGGCGAACGTTCTTTATTTCATCTTCTACTATAGATACAAAATAACTAAGAAAGCACCTAAAAAGATTAATGTAGGCCAAGATATGTCTTTGTCACACTAACAAGTCATTCATTTTTATACCCCTTTTTTCCAGACCATAAAAATCTGGAACCAAGGGGTAGAGAGATAGAAGAATGAAAAACATAAATATCATTTCCAGCATATGCGTATTGGCAGCTCTTGGTGCCTTTGCCTTCACTGTGCAGGCATCTGAGGGTGATACTGATAGTACATCTGAGGGTGATTCGGATAGTAAGCTCCGAACCCTTCTTTCAACCGACGAAGTAGAAAACCAGATCACCTTGGATCGTGAGGCTAACCCTCTCTACAAATCAATATTATTTGCTCCTGTAACAAAGTGGAAAAATCAAGTGGCAGATAAAACAGGCTTTAACTGGAGCCTTGACTACACTGCCTTTGGCGCGACCGTGAGCGACAGCCCTGGCGAAGATAGCGCGAGCAGCGGCATGGTTCGTTTCTTCGGCTTCTGGGACCTTGTGAATCGCGGCGGTCCCAACAAGGGAAGCCTAAACTGGAAGGTGGAGCACCGCCACAGCTATAGCGATGTCCCGCCAAGCGGCCTCGGTTTTGAAAGCGGGTATTTAGGGTTGTTTGAAGCACCCTTCAGTGATCAGGGATCCCGCCTGACCAATCTGCACTGGAAACAGTATTTTGCCGATGGGACCTGGACATTTGTGGCAGGCTTCCTCTATACACCAGAACTTGTCGATGTCTATGCGATTTCCAGCCCCTGGACCGGTTTCACCAATTTCATGTTCGCGACAGGTTCCGGGGCCATGGACCTGCCCAATGATGGCGCCCTTGGTGCCGGTGCTGGCGGAATGATCGGCGAGAATATGTATATCCATGCCGGGTTTGTTGACGCCAATTCTGACCCTACTGATCCTTTCAGTGACGTGTGGAAGGGAAACGACTTTTTTAAGTGGATAGAGATAGGCTATACAAAGGACCGGGTAAGCTACTTTAGCGAAAAGACCCACCTCACATACTGGCATGTCGATGAACGGGAAGACTCCACCCCGGAAGGCTGGGGCCTGAACGCCTCCTGGCATACAAGAATCAGTGACAATTGGTCTCCCTTTATCCGTGGCGGCTACACGGAGGATAGTGGCAGCCTGCTGGAACGCTCCCTCAGTGTTGGGGTCAGTCACCAACCCTTACCCAAACGAGGAGTGATCGGTTTCGGCTTCAACTGGGGTAGGCCGAATCAAATCTCCTACGGCGACCTGGACGACCAGTACACTACCGAGCTGTTCTGGCGCTACCAGATGACCACCGAATTGGCTATTACCCCTACCGTCCAGTACATAAGAGACCCGGCATTAAATTCTGATGAAAACAGTCTGTGGGTTTTTGGTCTGAGGGTGAGGGTTGTGCTGTAAAGCAGAAATCAAAGTACAGCAATCAATAATCTATATATAGGAGGGAAGGCATGAACAATAAAGTCCTGGTCCTGGTCACGGTGCTGGTGTTTCTACTACCCGCCATCGGTCTATGCAGCGATTCGGTTACCGATGTCAATACTCGCGAATTTCCACCAAGCTTGGCGAGTTACGACGATGCCCATATCGAGAGCATCCCAAAGATCCTGCTACACCGAATCCGGACAGAGCCCCTCAATTTGATTGCCACAATCATCTTTTTCTGCGCCATCATTCATACATTCCTGGCGGGCAAGATTTCGGGTATTAGCCGTCGGCGACAGCAACGCCACGCTGAAAAAATCAGTCAGGGGGAAGCAAATGAAGGTTCCGTAGATATGACCGCTGAATTGCTACACTTCCTGGGGGAGGTTGAGGTCGTATTTGGTCTCTGGCTCGTACCACTGGGTCTAGCGATCGTGTCGTTTCATGGCTGGTCCTCTAATGTTCATTATATACATGAAGGCGTCAACCTCACCGAGGCGGCATTCATAGTTGTCATCATGGTGCTGGCTTCGACACGCCCGATACTGAAACTCGCTGAGACAATGATGTCGGGTGTAGCCAAGCTATTCGGCGGTTCGCTGGCAGCGCTTTGGTTAACCATATTGACCCTGGGTCCGTTATTCGGATCGTTCATTACCGAGCCGGCCGCGATTACCATCTGCGCCATGCTGCTGTCACAAAAGTTCTATGAGCTTGGGCCAGGCACCCAATTCAGGTACGCTACGCTTGCTCTTCTTTTCGTCAATATTTCGGTGGGCGGCGTATTGACCAATTTCGCTGCGCCGCCGGTTCTGATGGTTGCCGGGCCCTGGGACTGGAGTAGTAGTTTCATGATGGCCAATTTTGGATGGAAAGTGATCATTGGGATCCTGATCAGTAACGGTCTATATTTCTGGCTGTTTCGCAAAGAGCTGGCCGCCATGCAGCAGGCCTTTGAGATCGGGGAACTAAAGGACGAGATCGAACAGAAATATATTACGCAACAGGCAACGGAAGCGGCTTGGACTGAGGCCGTACGGCAGGGAGAAGAAAAGGATAAACTGATCGAGACAATGCGCAATACTGCAAAGGACTTTGGCGGGGTCATTCGCCAGAGAATGAAAAGTATTGACCTATCGGAGTTGGAAAAGATGGGGTTTGATCGGGAATTGATCAAACAAGCGACCGATAAGCGTTTCGAGGAAGCCAAACTGTATCGAACGCGTCGGTTCCTGCCCCTCCTGCTTAGCAAAGAGGATCGCGCCGAGTTTATAAATCCGGATTGGGACAAGCGTGATGATCCTGTTCCCGCCTGGATTACCATAGTACATGTCCTTTTCATGGTGTGGACCATATTCAACTCCCATTATCCAGAGTTGTTCATTCTCGGTTTTCTGTTCTTTCTCGGATTTGCGAAGGTCAGCTCCCCGTATCAGAATCGGCTCCATCTGAGTCCGGCCCTGCTTGTAGGATTTTTTCTTGCAGGCCTGGTTATTCATGGAGGCCTGCAGGCGTGGTGGATTGCACCGGTGCTGGGTAATCTGTCGGAAGGAATGCTCATGATCAGTTCAACGGTGCTGTCTTCGTTTAACGACAACGCCTCCATCACCTACCTGTGCACACTGGTTCCCGGATTCACCGATAGTCTAAAATACGCGGTCGTGGCCGGAGCAATAGCAGGTGGGGGTTTGACTATCATCGCCAATGCGGCGAATCCTGCTGGTCAGGCCTTACTCAAGAAGCATTTTAATGGTGCCGTGGCACCGCTACGACTGTTGATGGCGGCGCTTGTACCAACAGCGATTCTATGGTTGTGCCTAGCCTTATTGTGACGGGCTAACGGCAGTTACGGATTCATATGGAAAAAGAGAAAGTCCTTAGCCTGCCTTTATATATAGCATAGGCATTCAACGACTTCCTCAAATGCGGACGTCTGTAGCACAGACTTTTGCGTGTACGCTGCGAGCACTGTCATTATGACAAATAACATGGTCATTTTGAGCGAACAATTTGTTGTCATAATGCTGAGCGGCCAAAGCAATGACCCTATCACAAGCCAACGAAACATAGCATCAAAACACATGCCTCGCAGTTGTCAGTTGATTAAAGAAAAAGTAAACGGTGTTTCGGTGAGGAGTAAGCCGAACGAAACGCCGATGCCGATGGGTAAAGAAGCAAATAAAGGTGCTTGGGCGTCTGTTTACATTTCAAATTCACCGCCCCATTCAAGCGAGTAACCGATGGGTAATTCAATCGCTTCTATTTTCGGACGGACGCGTTTGAAGATCGCCGCGGTGGTTTCCTCACCAAGAATATTGAGGTCAGTGATCACCATGATGGTGCGCTTCCAATCACGACCCAGATAATGCCGGCGCCAAGCATAACGGGTTTGGATTTTCTTAAGCTGGTTTTTTCTTCCGTCATGACAAAAAAGATATGACACCAAGAAGGCGATCAAACAGAAAATGGCCGGCGGATCCCCGGTATCAAGTTTTCTGGTATGCGCCACAGTCTCCACCGCCAACAGCGGGTGACTAAATCCGAACAGCAACAAAAACATTAAGCTCACCGTCAAGGCGAAGAGGAATTTATTCGTGTCAGTAACGCCGGTGTTTGTTAGATAATATGACATGATGCCCCTCCAACATTTATTACTGCGATTAAATCAATGTGTTCTCAAGCGTGACAGGCACAATGGCCTGGTGTTCTGTGGTCAAGTCCTACAAATAACGCGTCTATATAACTAATTAATGATGGATAACAGGAATCACACCGTAATCAAGTTTTTGTTGTTTACTGTATTTTTACTAGAAAAATAAAATGACACTTCCCGCAATGGTTAACAACACATTGGCAAAAGCATAAGCACCGGTATAACCCAGTGAGGGGATATGACTGTTCGCCGCTTTGGTGACTACACTGAGTGAGGCGCCACTGGTCATAGAGCCGGTGATTCCACCAAACAATAATACCGGATGGATCTTTAATACTTTTCGACCAAAAAAGTAACCCACCAAAATCGGTGTGGTTGTAACCACAATGCCTGCCATCACTAACACCGGCCCTGCATTGATAAAGGTTTCAATGATATCTCCACCGGCGCGCAAACCAACGCCGGCCATAAATATCAACAGACCAAACTCCATCAGTATCCAACGTGCAGCATCAGGTAAACGTCCAAAAGTTGGATGAACACTGCGCAGGTAACCTATCGCAAGACCAGACGCTAACAAGCCACCGGCGGAACCCAGCCCTATAGATAACTGGCCAATACTGATAGCTAACAAACCAATAAGTACTCCAAAGGCAATACCAAAGGCAAAGGTAACCATATCCGTTTCAGCCACATCTCGCTCGACATGACCCAGTTCTTTACCTAGTAAATCGACCTGCTCAGTCGGACCGATGACCGTAAGAATGTCACCTCTATTGAGTTTGTAATCTATGATTTGAGGGATTTCTAACTGCATACGTGTAATGCGCGTCACTACAACAGCAAATTTTCTGCTGACCTCCAGCTCTTGTAGTGATTTACCAATAACATTTTTATTTGTTATTACAATTTGTGCAGATTGCATAGCTTGTTCCACATTGATTTCCGGCGTTATTTCTTCACCGATGTTGAGTTTGGGTAAGGTCTCTGTAAAAAAATCAACCGGCCCAAGCACATATATTTCATCGCCTATTTGAGGACATTCATCTGGCGCCAACTGGATAATCTTCCCATTCCTTTTTATTCTGGTGACTGATGTTTTGTCCCAATATTTTTTCTTTAATTCAGAGGCAGGGATTTTTGTAAGCTCCTCATTCGTCAGTCGATAAGCGCGGGCTGATATATTACTCGGTTTAGTTGCCGACGCTTCTTTAGACTCCAGAATGGATGATTCCTTTGCCAGATCAATACCCAGTACTTGTGGTAGCAACTTGATAATGGCGATTAAGCCTGCCAGACCAAAGATATAAGTTATTGCATAACCGGTGGCGACATTGCCGATCATTTCATCGGCTGTTATACCCTCGGGTGGTGCAACCTGACCGCTACGTAATGCTTCCTGGGCCGCCGCAAGTGTGGGTGAACTGGTTAAGCCGCCAGACAACAAACCCGCTGATGTACCAGGCGACAATGCGAGTAGTTGTGTCGCAATAACCGCAATACTAAAACCGGTCGTGGCGATAACCAGGGCGAGCAGGAAATATTTAAGTCCATCGGTTTTCAGCACTTCGAGAAATCTTGGGCCTGCCTGATAACCTACGGAGAAAATAAACAAAGCAAAACCTACCGATTGCGCACCGGGAGACATACGAAAATCAAAATGACCAAGGAAAAGCCCTGCAAATAACACGCCGGCAACCGGGCCCAGCGAAAAACTGCCGATGCGTATAGCGCCAATCAAATAGCCCATGCCCAGAATCAGAAACAGTGTCAATACAGGTTGTGTGCGCAGCAGTTCAAGCAGTCTGGTAAAGTTAGTGAATTCTTCCATTAATCATTTCTCATTGCGAGGTTAGTATCCACAAGTGTCAATAAATATAACATTTCGATTATAGGCAGGCTATTAGATATTTGTTGTATTGTATTAAATTAACTTTGCTGATCGAAGTACCTGCTATCGCTATCAATCAAAGTTAAGTGATATCAATGCTGAAATAGCCGACTGGCTATTGCGATTAACCACAACGCATAAGCGCTGGGGTTTTGGCTTATGTTATTTATATCTTCGTAACATCAAAGGTGACCTCATTCGGCGATTGGCGGAATACCACCTAGACAATTATTGGATGCGGTTTAATTTCTACTTTTAACTTCGGTTATTAATGGGGGGATTACACGATTAATTCCAAGTTATTCCCATAATTACCATTTTTAACCTGGTCCAGAACGACTGATATTTCCTATATCCTGAATTGAGGTTAATTCTATCCACGTCTTTAATGAAACATTTAGGCTCTTTATAAAGCTATAGTATATCTGTAACCATCCCCTAAAATAGAGACATGTTCATTTAGAGTTCTCCCACGTAAACTAGGCACAGGAGAACAACAATGAAAAAATCACGTTATTCAGAAACACAGATAGTGAAAATTTTAAAAGAAGTCGAATCCGGTAAATTGGTTAAGGATACCTGTCGTGAGTACGGTATATCCGATGCCACCTA
>Ga0316207_10000117_pt1 | contig 168316 bp, 155 predicted proteins | sample 6weekpyrite_MG_FD_204943 | JGI IMG/M metagenome (GOLD analysis project Ga0316207, IMG submission 204943) | Microbial mat bacterial communities from mineral coupon in-situ incubated in ocean water Damariscotta River, Maine, United States -... | ecosystem: Environmental > Aquatic > Marine >... | reverse complement strand
GAGAAGATCGTGTTATGATGTGCCATGGCTTAGATCTCTTTGTTATTGCTAGGTTTTTTGCAACTCCAGTATAACATATTACAGAGATTTAAGCCGCTTTATTTACACGATAAGTGGGACAGCAATGGCTCAGACCTGTTATTTCACGCATGTCACGCAAAGCCCCCTGTCCACCACTGCCGCCCATGGTTACGTAAAAGGCAACCTCCGGCAATTGACCCTTATATGTGGCCAGATAGCTGCGAATGGGGCAGGCCACATGTCCCGCCCACACCGGCGCACCCACAATGAGCAGATCAAATTCCGACGGATCATGCCCTGGGGCATTAATCGGAATATTTCTTTTACGGTAAGACAACCACCCCCGCTTTAAATAAGCCAAAAATCCCTTGGCAAAATAACCCGTTTCCACGACTTCCACCACAGCGTCCGTTTTATCGCCAATATATTCAGCAATCTTTCGTGTGTGGCCCGTTTCCGAATAATATGTGATCAGGATTTTTTTCTTCATCTCAATTTCCTTCTGATCCTGAATATAGCAGCAATCAAATGGAGAAAATTGATTATAATCAATATTATTCACACTTATTATTTTATAAGGATTAAAGAGCCTCGACACATAGGTTAAAGCTTTCATTTACGTAAAAGAGGCTTCTTTCCGGTATTTCCACCCATTGATCATGCGTGATGGGTTCAGAGGCGATGTCAATGGCAAGATAATCAACAGAAGGTGTGTGATGGACATGAGGAAAACCGCAAATTTCACAATCATAAACCCCTTCATGACGGGTGTAAAAAAGCGTTCGGCCAAAACGACTGCCCAGAAGATTTTTGCCATCTGTTACCAATATATTCAATCCCATTTTGCCTTCCGGAGCAGCCAGACTGGACCATTGATGGATTTTTTCAACCACATGGCGCAGGTTTTCAAAAATTTCCCGTTCGGGATAACGCTGGCACTGGCTCATGAAAAGGTAAAAAATATGCTCACTATCCGTTTCCCCCTGAATATGGGGGCGGAATTTTTGATCAATTTCCTCAACCATCCGGTCTTTAAAATCTTTAAAACCGGGAATGGTGCCATTATGGGCAAAGGACCAGTGGTCATACACGAAGGGATGGGTATTCCGCAGGGCCGGATCCCCAACGGTGGCATGACGCACATGCGCCAATACGGTGGGGGAATAAATCTTTGTGGCCGCATCTTCAAAATGTTCCCCGTGATAGGCCGCCCAGGCTTTCCTGACAACTTCAGGATGGCTGTTTTCATAGGTGGCAATACCCCAGCCATGTTCATGACTGCCCCCACTGGTATCTTCCATGCTTTGGGCCATCAAGGCATTCTGGGCATAGATCAAAGGACATTCCACCTTTGTGGCTTCATTGGCATGAAAGGCATAAAGACGACACATTTCTTTCTCCCGTTTATTTTTCTTCCTCACCCTAACATAATGGAGTATTTAAAAAATGACTGAAATCAAAGTCAAGCTCTTTAAGGCTTTCAGCGAAGACCATGCCATACTGGGCAAGGCTTTTCATATTCTGTCGGAACAATTACGGGGTGGCCAGTTGGCACGGGTCATAGAAGCCGCACACGACCTTGACCAAAAGGCCGGTGCCCACATCGCATTTGAAGAGGCCGAATTCTATCCCCTGTTAAAATTGACAAGCCCTGAAACGGATACGGATCAGATGTATGAAAGCCATCTAATTGGTCTGTCGGTGATCAAGGATATTATAGCTTTGCCACCCGCCGCAGACGATGGGGAAATTAATGAGGAATTTAAAAATAATCAGCTGGAAAAAATCAGGGAAATGGAAGACCATATCAGCGAATGTGGTGAACTTTTCTCTGTTTTAGGTGGTTTGAGCAAGGCTGATTTGGAAAAATTGCACGAGAGATTATTATTCTGGCGCAATCAACATCCTAAATGGACGGCCCTGCCCGCATTTCGTAAAAGACCCTGAGTTCATCAATGATGCCTTTAAAATCATTGACAACACCTGTATAAAAGACCCAAAATGTGAGTCCCAGTATGCCTGCCAATAAAAAAAGTGACCTGCCCTTTTCACTCAGTGAAAACATGGCCCCCTGCCTCGGTGAAGAAGAAGTTTTTCATATCCATAACCTTGCGCAAAAATTAAAAGATCAGGACTCAAAATTACTGAATATGGAAAATTTCGGCCCTCAGGTCCATCAGGGCTACAGGCCGGGGCCTGTTATTTTCTATGAAGACCATCGCGCCATCGCGCTGTCCACCGCAAAATCTTCTCTGCATTATCAATACCGTCTGCGTCTTCTGGCCCGTCAGCAGGACATTATGCTGATGGAAAATATACAGGCACCGGAATTTGAAGCATATTGTTCTGAGACTTTAAATCTTCCCAGCCCTGAGATGATCTGTCTGACGAAAAGTGAAGAAAATGCCCCTCTGGCGAAATCCTGTCTTGAAGATGAGACCGCAATGGCCCGGCTGATGGATATAGGACGCAAAAACGGCTGTTTGAATATCATGCCTTATCTTTCAACCGGATGGACCTGGGTGCTGGCGCAGAAAATCGCCCAGCAGGCAGATATTCCGGTTTATGTTATGGGTCCCGCACCATATCTTAGCGAAAAAACCAATGACAAATTATGGTTTTCGGAAAGAATTCTGGATATTTTTGGCCCCTCTGCCCTGCCCGAAACCCATTATGCTTTTGGCCCCGACGCATTGGCCATCGAAGTATCACGTCTGGCCAAAGATCATTCCCGCATCGTTGTCAAAATTCCTTCCAGCGCCAGTTCCGTGGGCAATATGGTCATTGAAACCGCGCCCCTCAAGAATATGCCCCTTGATGAATTGGAAGAGCATCTTCTGGATTTGGTACAATTTCCCGGTGCCCAACAAATTTACCCTTTGGCAGTGAGTGTATGGGACAGTCAGGTTTTAACCAGCCCGTCTCTTCAAATCTGGATACCCGAAATCTCATCCGGGCCACCGCTGATTGAAGGTTTGTTTGAACAGGCCCTGGATTCTGTGAGCGGGGCTTTTATTGGTGCCAGACCCGCCATTCTGTCTGATACCATCAAAGACGGACTGCTTCATGAAGGCAGTATGATCGCCCTGCTTTTCCAAAATCTCGGTTATTACGGCAGATGTAGTCTCGACAGTGTGATTTGTGAGAAGTCAGGCCAGAAAAAGATTCACTGGATTGAATGCAATGGCCGTTGGGGTGGGGTTTCCATTCCCATGACAGCCGCCCAGAATTTAACAGGACACTGGCAGAGCGATCTGCAAATCATTGTTCAGGACAGGGCGCAGGAACAGGCTTTACCACAGGATAATTTCCTTAAATCAACCCGCGACCTCCACTATAATTCATCCCGGAAAAAGGACGGTATCGTCATCCTCACCCCGCAGAATAATGATGTTGCCTCCTATCATGATTATATGATTCTGGCCAAAGACATACAGCAGGGCCAATCCTTGTATGACAAGGTGAATAAAATGACCAAAACAGAATTAATTTCGTAAAAATATGATCCAAATCAAAAATTCACAGCCCGATATTCATATACTGTTCAAGAGCATAGAGGATTATTTTTAACAGATTAAGGATTTCAGCCATGAAACAAAAAATTTATATTAGCCTATGCATTGTCTTTTCACTTTTTATAGCCTCCTGCGCCCGGGACGTGGATTGTACGGTGACCAGATTCCATGAACATCCACTGCCTCAGGGGGAAAGCATTCGTTTAGAGCCACTGGACCCTGCCAAAAAAGGCAGCATTGAATTCAAAGAATATGCCTCTTTGATCGCCAAACGCCTTAAAACCATCGGTTACAACCCCGTCGGCATGAATGAAGAGGCCGATCTGGTTGCGGAAATTGACTATAATATTGATAGCGGCAAAACCACCATTTCCCGCCGGTCCGGATCTTTTGTGCGTTATCATTTCTATTATGGCCGCTATTATGATCCTTATTATTATGGCCGTTCCGATTTCTTTGAACCGGAATTTCACAGTGAAACCGTCTATGACCGTTCTTTGGCGATTAACATTGTCAGTGCAGACAGCCAAAAAAGCCCGGACCGGGAAATCTTGTTTGAAGGCTGGGTGCTCAGTACAGGTAAAGAGAGAAACCTTCTTGAGATCATGCCTTATCTGATCACTGCCATGTTCACCAATTTCCCCGGTGAGAGCGGTGTTTCAAAAATCATCACCATTGAAAAAGATCAATAAATAATGCCTCAGGGATAAAGGATTTTTTTCACATGGCCCATTAATTCCTTTGTGGGAACATGAGCCAGATCAAGGGGCGCTTCTTCAATAATATAATTTTGCAGGAGCGCCCCTGATTTTTCCCGGATCAGTCCCAGAGAACGCGGATCCGCAATCAGAACCAGACGTTCAAACCGGCCCTGACGGGCCTTTTTTTTCAGCTCATGAACCAGACTGGTCAAAAATTTTCTTTCGATTTTTTCTTCCGCATCGGCAGGCCTGTTCATGGTATGACGGCCTTTGCCAACACTGTCAAAGACCCGGCCTGTTGCCGGCTGACTTAATCTTTTTGCCAGTCGCCAATGGCGGGCCGGAGACTTTACGGATAATTGAATCAGCTTTTGATCCTCCTGATCATACCGAAAAATTCTTGCCAAGGCGCTATCGGCCACCACAACCCAGCATTTATCCAGTTTTGCCAACATGTCACACTCCATTCTTTCATGTTAAAAAAATATCATAAGCCTGTCTCACCCATAACCGATTGATCATGGTCAATGAGCCGTCTGCGCCACAAAACCCGTAATAATATCGAGCAGTTCCGTGGTAATTTCTTCCTGCCACATTTGATGGGACAATTGATCCAGTTGTTCATATTTTTTGATAATATTAAGATGAGCCTGTTCCATGGCATTTAAGCGGCTGTAATTTTCCGCATGCAGGCTTTCCATCACCGCACATCCCAGAGAGGCCATCAGATATTCTTCTGTCAAATATCTCAAAAGCTCCTCAGGCGGCATATTCATCAGCGGCAGATCATCCCGATTGCCCGGATCGGGAAATTGACCGGCTTCCACCGGGAAAAGGGGGCGGTATATCAATTTCGCTGATTGGGTACCATTTTGTTCCATATATAATAATTTTACCGAAGACACCCCTTCGCGCACTGCCTGAAACATGCGCGCGGCCACGGCACGGGTGGTTTTTTGCACTGTGGTGCGTTCGCTGCTCATGGCAACTGCCCAGATCGGCTTTAGGTCATATTCCGCCAACAGTAAACTCGCTCTGGATCCAATCAGGGCCACATCCATGCCCTGGGCCGCGAGAGAACGGGTTTTTTCCAGCAGAGGACGATTAAAACTGCCCACAAAACCATATTCTGAACAGAAGGTAATTAATAATGGCTTATGGGATTTTCTCTCTCCCCGGCTCAAGTCGGATTGATAATCCTTAAGCCGGGCGATGGATTGTGAGACCACATCAAGATATTGACGGGTTCCGATAACCGGTTTTCGAGTTCTCTGCACCCGAAGCGCCGCCATGGAACGCAACGCCCAGATAATGCTTTTAAGTTTGCCGATATTTTCCTTGCGCCGCTCCAGCTCATGATGCCGCATGTGCATCCCCCTGACCCTCATCCACTTTATAAGAGGAAAATTGTTCGGCATAACCACATAAAAGCTCGGACAGGCAATGTTGATCTTCCAGTGCTATTTTGCCGCTATCGATAATCTGGCTGACCACTGCCGCCGCATGTTGGCCGACCCATTGGCCAATGTCTGCCTTAAACCGGGCCACATCTTCCAGGCTCAGGCGATCGAGAATGCCTTCATCCAGCGCGAATAACAGCACCATTTGTTCGGACAGGGGCAAGGGGCGATATTGTGACTGACCCAATACAGCGCGAATTCGCCGCCCGTGTTTAATAATTTTCAGACTATGGGGGTCTGTCATGCTGCTGAAGCGGGTGAAGATTTCCAGCTCCTGAAACTGGGCATAGTCAATTTTCAGGCTTTTCACCAGATTTCGAATAAGGTTACTCTGTGTCTTTCCCCCTACCCTGGAGACACTGCGCCCCACGTTGACTGCCGGTTTCTGTCCTTCGTTAAAAAGTTTGGGTTCCAGATAAATCTGCCCGTCAGTGATGGATATCAGGTTGGTGGGAATATAGGCCGACAGATTGCCCGCCTGGGTTTCCACGATGGGCAGCGCGCTCAGGGAGCCACCGCCTTTTGAAATATTTAACCGGGCCGCGCGCTCAAGCAGGCGGGCATGAATATAAAAAATATCACTGGGATAGGCCTCCCGCCCTGGTGAATATCCCAGAAGCAGCGCCAATTCCCGGTATGTGGCCGCATGTTTGGTCATATCATCCAGAATCAAAAGCACATCCCGCCCCTGATCCATAAAATATTCTGCCATGCTGCAGGCCCCGTATGGGGCGATCCACTGGGCCCCGGAACTGCTGTCAGCTAGGGCCGTGACGAAAATGCAATGATCCATATTGCCATGTTTCTTCACCGCCTCAATCACCTGATTTATGGATGAGGATTTCTGGCCAATGGCCACATAGATTGAAATCACCCCCGTATCGCGCTGGTTAATGATTGTATCCACCGCGATGGATGTTTTACCCGTACCGCGGTCGCCAATGATCAATTCCCGCTGCCCCCGGCCCAGTGGCAGCATGGCATCTATGACGGTAATGCCGGTCAAAAGCGGTTCGGTGACAAGATCCCGCTCCACGATGGCCGGGGCTGTTTTTTCAATTTCCCGATATGCTGCGGGAATAATGGGTTTTCCACCGTCCAGAACCTGACCCAAAGGCCCCACAACACGCCCGAGAAGATTTTCACCCACCATGGTGCGGGCCACTTCCCCGGTTCCACTGACCGGCGATCCCGCGCCAATGCCTTCTTCCGGCCCCAGAAGAATACAGCCCAGACAATTGCCCTCAATACTGAGTACCATGCCTTCGGTGCCGCTTTCAAAGATGACCAGTTCATTCAGGCGTGTTTTGGGCAGCCCGGAAACAAGCGCCACCCCGTCACCAATTTTCTCCACCCAGCCTTTATGCGTAAGTTTGGGGCCAATCTTCATTTCCCCGGTTTCATGTTGGGCCTTGATGAGCCAATCTTTAATATCACTGGAAATATTCATCAGCGATCCGCCTGTTCATAAAGACTGTCTTTGGCCTGTTGCAGACTAGCCTGCCAGTTAAAGGCCAGCAGCGCGTTGGCAAATTTAAGATTAACCCCTGCGATCAACCCAGCATCCGTCCTGAATTCATACTGGATTTCTTTTCTGAATACGCCATTGATGGCCCGACACCATTTATCCTGATTTTCTTTATTCAGTTCCTCTGCGCTAATCACAGTCAGGCCCACATCCTGTAACTGATCCTGCAAATTTTTAAATTCAGCCGGAGCAAGCGCTTCAAGATATGCCACGATTTTTTCCAGAAACATGTCCTGCAGACTTGAGGCATAGCTCTGCTCCAGAATATTTCGCGCCAGAGACACTGCCAGGTCAGTTGCTTCCTGTCGCACACTTATCCTTGCCTTATTCTGCTCCCGCTCAATATCCTTTAAGGCAATATCCTTCAGGCGGGCAATCTCTTCATGCCCCTCCTGCATGAGTTTGTCATGGGCCCGGGATTCATCAATTCGGGCATCTTCCAGAATTTGTTCCCGCGCGGCCTCTATTTCATGGCGTTTGGCCCTGAATTTTTCACTTTCTTCCCCGGCCATTTTTTCAGCCAGGCGTGCTTTATCCATCAGGGCTGTATTTTCGTCCTGACGGCGTTTGATCGCCCTCAGAACCGGCGCATAAAGAAATATTTTCAGCAACCACACCAATATGATGAAGTTGACGGTCTGAAGCCCAAATGTCCACCAGTCAAATTGCATGATCTTACTTTATAAACGGGTTGGCATAAAGCAGCAGCAAAGCCACCACCAGACAATAGATCGCCGTGGTCTCAATCATGGCCAGACCGACAAAAAGGGTTCGTGCCAGGGGCCCCGCAGCCTCAGGCTGGCGGGCAATGGCATCCATGGCCCGACCCACCGCAAATCCTTCGCTTAATGCCGGGCCCACCGCACCGGCCGATACCGTTAAAGCGGCGGCAATAATACTGATATATTCCAAGTCCATTATAATCTCCTCAAGTGTCTGCCGCCATGGCGGCAGCGATAAAAACAGTGGCAAGTACTGCAAAAATATAAGCCTGTATCAGGCTGATCAAAAGATGAAGCGCCATCAGTGGAATGGGTAGAAGAAGCCCGGCAAAGGCGAGCAAAAGTCCGATTAAAAACTGCCCGCTCATAATATTGCCAAACAGGCGCACCATCATGGAAAAGGTTCGGGTGATCTGTGAAAGCAGGCTAAAGGGCAACATGATAATATTTGGTCTGGCATAGCTTTTCAGATAAGCCCACAGGCCCTGAGACCTGATGCCAACAAAATGCACACTGAAAAAAATAATGATGGCCAGCGCCGCCGGTGTTTCCAATATGGCCGTGGGTGCCGACAGACCGGGTAGCAGGTCAACCATATTGGCAACGGCAATAAATATAAACAACGTACCAATCAGCGGCAGAAAATGGGGTTTTTTATGTTGGAATATTTCACCGATCTGGGCATCGATATTTGTGACCAAAAGTTCTATCACGGTCTGCCAGCGTCCGGGAAATAATTTCAAATCGCGACAGGACAACCATGCAACAAATGTCAGCACCAGCATAATGCCCCAGGTGATGACAACCGCAAAACTTATGGGAACAGGCCCCAGAGAAAATGCGAGATGCGTGACAAAAGGACTTTCCATTATTCCGCCTTTTCCAACAGACAATGCATGACAAAAAACCGGCCCAGAAGAAAACCGCCAAAACTTAACAACAGAGGCATCGCCCCAAGACCCGCCAATATCCAGAACATCCAGATTGTCAAAGCGAAACGAAAAATATGCAGCAGTAAGGCAGGCCATTTCCGCCCCCCGTTCAGATAGAGCATGCTGTTGACTTTAAGGGCCATAAAAAAACCGGTACCCAGACCAAAACCGGCAATGATACATAAAACCTGTGTCAGTATTGGTGTCATTTTTCTTCCCTCTTCATTCGTTTCCATGCAAACCAGGCCCCAAGAGAGGCCCCGGCGATAATACAGGCCCCGGTCCAGAAAATACCGCCCCCGGATTTCTCATCCAGCCAGCGTCCTGCAAAAATTCCCATAACCATGGGCAGGGTAATCAGCCAGCCCAGAGAACCAATCAGGGCCAAATTCTGACCGATACTGCGTTCCCCTTCCTTGCGGCCAATTTCAGTCCGGCGCGCTGTACGTTCCACAGTCTTTTCCAGAGCGTCATCGCCTTCAGGTGGATGGGGCAAAATGATCCTCCTGATGCAGATAATCCTGAATATATTGTATGGTTTCGGCCTGAAGCCTTTCCTGTGAAAGGCGTGTTTTACTTTCCAGTGCCTCTGTCGCGCTAAACTGTTTCAGAATATGTTCTTTCAAATCCACAAGGTCATGGCCCATGACGGCTTCCCGGCTGGCGATGGAAAGATTATGCCCGCCCGTCATAATCAAAATACCTTTGCTCATGGCGCAATAATGTAATTTATTTTTACTGTCACGCCAGCTTACCACCGAAATGCCCAGAACCGTCATGAAATCCGCATGATGCGGCAGGATCATGAAACTGCCGCTGGCATCTTCTGCCCTGAGCGAGAGAATGCGCACGTCGCTGACAATCACTTCGAGGGGGGTTGTAATGGTGAGTTTCATGTCTGCCCCTCCTTCTGATAGCGGTATTTTTCTTCGGCCTCAGCCAATGTCCCCACCATATAAAAGGCACTTTCCGGCCAATGGTCACATTTCCCGTCCAAAATATGCCGCACCCCTTTTATGGTATCGTCAATATGGACAGAACGGCCGGGTTTTCCGGTAAATTGTTCCGTCACATTAAAAGGCTGGGTCAGGAAACGGATCAGTCTTCTGGCCCGGTAAACTATGCTGCGGTCCTCCGGGCTTAATTCATCAATGCCCAGCATGGAAATAATATCTTCCAGCGCCCGATAATGTTCAATCACCCGGCGCACTTCCTGGGCCGCCAGATAATGTTCCTGCCCCACGATGGAAGGGTCCAGCAAAGAAGAAGAGGATTTCAGCGGATCAATGGCGGGATAAAGCCCTTCTGCCGCCATATCCCGGGACAGGACAATGGAAGAATCCAGATGGGTGAAAATTTCCGTGACCGCCGGATCGGTAAAATCATCTGCCGGCACATATACCGCCTGAATGGAGGTGATGGCCGCATCAGCGGAAGAGGTAATACGTTCTTCCATCCCGGCAATTTCACTGGCCAAAGTGGGTTGATAGCCAACCCTGGATGGCAGCCGACCCAAGGCCCCGGAAATTTCCCCGCCTGCCTGTACAAAACGGAAAACATTATCCATGAGCAAGAGGACATTGCGGTGTTTTTCGTCCCTGAAATATTCCGCCACCGTGATCGCGGTCATGCCCACCCGCCAACGCGCACCGGGCGGCTCATTCATCTGACCAAACACAAGCGAAGCCAGGTCCAATACCCCGGATTCCTGCATTTCCAGAAAAAGTTCATGGCCTTCCCGGGACCGTTCCCCCACCCCGGCAAAGACTGATATTCCTGCCTGCAAGGCTGCCATATTGCGGATAAATTCCATAATCAGAACCGTTTTTCCCACCCCGGCACCACCGAACATGCCGCCCTTGCCGCCCTGAAGCAACGGGGAAAGCAGGTCAATGACCTTAATGCCCGTATGAAACATGATTCGGGACATTTTTTGTGTCGCCAGCAGCGGTGATTTGCGGTGAATGGGCCAACGGGGTGTGTCTTTGGCAAAGGCCGGCCCCTGATCCACGGGTTCCCCCAGTATATTGATGATCCGGCCCAAAACATGTTCCCCCACGCTCACCTCGATGGGGCTTCCAGTGGCAAGCACATCATCCCCCAGTCGCACCCCGGCGGTATTTTCCATCGCAACCGCCCGAACGATATTGCGGTCGATATGCTGCTGAACTTCAAGCACAAGGGGGCGGGGCTGATCCCACAACACTTTTAAGGCTTCATTGATAATGGGTAAATTTCCATGCTCGAAATAGATATCAACAACGGAACCCCGCGCGCTGACAATTCTTCCCATGGAAGGAATATGGCTTTTTTCCGTTTTATTGATATGCGCCATTGTAAATCCCCGGAAGAATAAATTCTAAAAACTGCAATGCCTTATTATAGAAAACAGAATAATGAATATCTTGATGAAGATCAAAAAAACTTACCTAGTTAAATAAATATCAATTCCAAATCATAACCATTGATCATAATCAAATAGTGTGCCGGGCATCTATGTTAGTTTAAAGCCATGAGCATGAGGATAAAAAAATGCAAAATATGGAAGACCATCATCAAGACACCCTTCGGCACAAGCCAATTCGCGATTTAAGTATTAAAATTCCCCTGGAAAAAGTGACCCTTGAAGGGCGACTCACCGTGCCGGAACGTGCCAAAGGCATTGTTATCTTTGCCCATGGCAGCGGCAGCAGCCGATTTAGCTCGCGCAACTGGTATGTGGCAGAAATTCTCCATGACCAGAATATAGCCACCCTGCTTACAGACCTGTTGACCATTGAAGAAGAACAGATCGACTTACAAACCCGGCATATCCGTTTTGACATCCCCCTGCTGGCGGAACGGCTGGTGCAGATCGCCGACTGGGCAGAACAGGATAGCAGAACAAACCATCTGAAAATTGGTTATTTTGGCTCCAGCACCGGTGGCGGAGCCGCCTTAATTGCCGCGGCACAGGCCCCGGATAATATTGCCACCGTCGTATCGCGCGGCGGCAGACCGGATCTGGCAGGCGATTTTCTGCCACAGGTCAAGGCCCCCGCCCTGTTGATCGTGGGGGAACGGGACCAAGAGGTTCTGGCGCTGAACAGAGAAGCATTGGAACGCCTGAACGAAAAATCCAAGCTCCATATCATTCCCGGTGCCACCCATTTGTTCGAAGAGCCGGGTACTTTGAAGATTGCCGCCGACAGCGCCATGAAATGGTTTAAACTATATCTGGAATAACAATGTATTTTGAAAATAGATCCGAAGCGGGACAGGCCCTTGCCAAAGCCCTGTCCACATATAAAGATCAGCCGGACACGTTGATTCTGGCCCTTCCACGGGGCGGTGTTCCGGTGGCTTATGAAGTTTCCCGGAATCTGGGTCTTCCCCTTGATGTGCTTCTGGTGCGCAAACTGGGTGTTCCCGGCCAAGAGGAATTCGCCATGGGGGCCATCGCCGAAGGCAATATCATCTATGTTAATGAAGAAATTGTCGAACAGCTTAAAATCCCGCCAGCCATCATTGACAATATCATCAACAGAGAAACCACAGAGCTGAACCGCCGCCGCCAGCTTTACCGCCATGACAGACCCGCGCCTGCCCTTGAAAACAAGACCATAATTTTAATTGATGATGGCTTGGCCACTGGTGCAACCATGCATGCGGCTGTTAATGCCCTGCGTCAGATTAATGCAAAGCGCCTTATTGTCGCAGTGCCGGTGGGGGCGGGCTCCACCTGTCAGAAACTGGCAGAAGAAGCCGATGACCTGATCTGTCTTCATAGCCCCTACCCCTTTAACGGGGTTGGTCAGTGGTACGGCGATTTTTCACAAACCAGCGACAAGGAAGTGGAAGATTTGTTAATGCGCGCAAAGTCTGACAATCGTCAAACACTGGAATAAAACATGCCTTATCATGACAAAAAAATACTTGGCGCACTGGATAAAAATGTCTATCCGGTGGGGGAAATGCTCAGGGAATATGACCCTCTCATCAATGCATCGGCGGATAAAGAATTAATTCTGATCGGTGAAGCATCCCACGGCAGTATGGAATTTTATCGCAGCCGGGCTGAGATTACCCAAAGGCTGCTTACAGAACAGGGGTTTGATGCGGTCGCGGTGGAAGCCGACTGGCCTGATGCCTATGCCATCAATCGTTATGTCTGCGCCTTGAATTCGCACAGCAGCGCCGAAGGGGCGCTGGATCATTTTGAACGTTTTCCCTCCTGGATGTGGGCCAATCATGAAATTTTGCATTTCATCAGATGGCTGCGTGCCTTTAACGAAATGAATGAAGAAAAGGGCCATATGGCAGGCTTTTATGGCCTTGACCTATATAGTATGAGCAGCTCCATTCATGCGGTAATTGAATATCTGGAAAAAGTTGACCCGGCCTCTGCGGCCCAGGCACGGGAACGTTATGGCTGTCTTGAATATTTCATGGATAACCCCCAGGCCTATGGTTATGCCATGAAAAGCGGCACCGCCGATTCCTGTGAGGCTGAGATTATTGACCAACTGGTGGCCCTGCGACAAAAAGCCTGTGATTATATGAAGGTGAATGGTTTTGTCGCCGCAGATGAATATTTCTGTGCCGAACAAAATGCCAAGCTGGTCTGCAATGCAGAAGAATATTACAGGGCCATGTTCGGGGCCCATGCCCGCCGACCCAATTTATGGAATATGCGCGACCGCCATATGTTTGAAACGTTGCAAAGCCTGAAAGACCATCTCAGCCAACGCCTTGGCAGACCGGCTAAAATCATCGTCTGGGCCCATAATTCCCATATTGGCAATGCCGCCGCCACCGAAATGTCCCGGCGCGGGGAATTTAATATCGGCCAGCTTTGCCGGGAGGCTTATGGCGACAAGGCGCTTCTGATTGGTTATTCCACCGCCCGGGGTACGGTTACGGCGGCTTCTGATTGGGGTGCGGAGGCCGAACAGAAGAATGTTCGCCTGCCCATTGCCGGCAGTTATGAAGAAATCTTTCATCAGGTCAATCAGAAGAATTTCTTCCTTGATCTGCGTCAGGATAATGAGGCAACAGACCTGCTGCATGCCTCACGCCTACAGCGTGCCATCGGGGTGATTTATCGCCCTGAGACAGAGCGGGAAAGCCATTATTTCCAAACCTGCCTGCCGGAACAATTTGACTTTTTAATCCATTATGATGATACCACGGCCCTTGAACCGATAAATATTTCTTCCATATGGCACCGGGGCGAATTGGAGGAAACTTATCCTTCCGGATTTTAAAATAGAGCCAGAATTTCAGGTAATTACAGGTATCGGGACTTTCAGGCGCCAAGGCTTACAGTGGCTGAAAATAAATAGCCCTCTCCCCGAACCGTTTTGATAAATTGGGGCGCGTTTGAATTTTTTTCAATCTTGCGCCGCAACCTGCGAACACGGCTGTCTACACTGCGGTCAAAAGGCTGCCATTGCCTTGCGGCCACAAAATCCAGTATTTGATCGCGGCTAAGCACCCGTCCGGGGTTTTTCAGAAAAACTTCCAGCAAACGAAAATCACCCGAGGTCAGGGTAATGGAATTGCCATCCGGGGCAGTGAGGTTCCTTGCATTTAAATCCACCGTCCAGCCTGAAAAACGGAGACATTTCACCGCTGTTTCAAGGTGTATATTATCCGGCGTTTCCATTGTCTCTTTTACGTTTTTTTTCTTTATGGGCTTTTTCCGACGTAAAATACTTCTGATCCGTGCCAGGACTTCCCTTAAGTGAAAAGGTTTTGAAAGATAATCATCCGCCCCGACTTCAAGCCCCACAACCCGGTCAATTACGTCCTTTTTCCCCGTCACCATCATGATGCCCACATCACCATCCAACCGGCGGATTTTTTGTGCGATGCTCAAACCATCTTCATCAGGCAGATTAATATCCAGCAAGATCACATCAGGGCAGTCTTCTTCTATATGTTGAAAAGCCTCTTGACCATTGAGCGCGCACTGAACGTCAAATCCTTCTTTACAAAGATATTTGCTCAACATCCGTAAAATAGCATGATCGTCATCAACCAGAAGAATTTTTTCCACAATAACCCCTGTTTTTATTGTTGAATAATCGAAATCCTAATTCCTGCCTGTCATCGTCCGTTTTGATTGGTCACATTTTGTCACATTTTGTCACAAAATATCTGTATCTGCGGCATTAAATTGTCACCAAACCATGTCAATTATAAAAACCTAATATAAACCTAAAGAATTTTACAGCGCATAGCAACTTCAATCGGGAGAAGGTTTTATGTATTATGTTGTTTCTCAAAAAGAAAAATGTCTAAATTCACAACCCATTACAGCCTCTTTCATCAAAGAGGACAGCAGTCTGAAAAATATCAACCTATCGAACAGAGTAAAATATCACCCCGATCAGCTCATTATCCTGGAGGGGGACAAAATTGAATGTCTTTATGAAATTATCAGCGGCACGGTAAGATTATATAAAATCCTCAATGATGGTCGGCGCTTCATTACGAATTTCTGTACAAAAGGGGATATTATCGGCCTGCCCACGGGCGGAAATTATTTTCATTCGGTCGAAGCCGTTAGCAAAACAACCGTCCGTTATTATAATATGGGACAGATTAAAAAAATGATGGAAACAGAGCCCGGTTTTGCACAGGATATTGTCCATATGGCCCATAACAGACTAAATGATGCCTGTGAGCAAATGATAACGCTGGCAAGAAAAAATCCCGAGGAACGTGTGGCAACATTTTTGCTGAATTACCCAAAATGGTCGAGCGTATCAAACCCCGAGAATTTTATTATAAACATTCCCATGTCACGCCTCGACATTGCCGATCATCTGGGTCTCACCCAGGAAACGGTTTGTCGGGTATTGAGCAAATTCAAGCGCGAAGGCCTCATCGAATTATTACGCTCGGATCAGTTGATTCTGAAAAAAAGAAAGGAATTATCAGAATGCGCGAAACTCTCCGATGAGGATTTGAACACTTCTCCCCGAAGCTTTAAAAAGGCGTATAATATGTGCGGGGATAGGTATCCAGCTGATACTGGGCCTGCAAAAATGCCACAAGGTCAATCACATCTGCAACCGTCATAACCTCGTTATAATTACGCATTTTCGACTTGCCCTGATCTTGCACAGGAAAAGACAGATTCTTTTGTGAAAGCTTATGAGACGGGTTGATAATGGACGTTACCAATTGACCATAAGTGGCGATCCGGGTTGTTTTTCCGCCCAAAGGCACTGTCATGATAGGCTCCATACCTTCTTCCCTCAGATTATCCATTCCCACGACAGAATGGCAGTCTGTACATCTAAGGCTTACGAATTTCTGTTGGCCCATGGCCACATCGCCATCCGGCAAACTGAAACCCACCGAAGATTTCCGGTCATTATCACAGGCACCCAGCGCTAAAATCATACCAACGCTCAAAAGTAATAAATCTTTTCTCATTATGCATCCTTTCTATTAATCAAATGATCTTCAAAACAATGTTAACCAAGAATAGCCCCCTTGCCGGCCAAGAGATTGACAGAGGTCAATTCCAGAGTGAAATCAGGATTATTTGTCCAGAATTTCCCTGAGCTGAGCCGCAAGAACATCTTTGCTGTATGGTTTCATCAGGATATTATATTTTTTGCCTTTATTCGATATAATATCTTCGGAATAACCCGTTGTTAACAAAACCTTCATGTCAGGCTGTTGCTTTTTGATATAATCTGCGACTTCGATGCCCGTCATACCGCCCGGCATGACAATATCGGTTAACAATAAATCCACATGGTCTTTTCTGGCATAAATATTCAGTGCTGTCGGGCCGTCTTTGGCAGTAAATACAGTATAACCTATATCCATTAATCGTCTGGCATTCACCTGACGGACTTTCGGATTATCTTCCACATAAAGGATATTTTCGCCCTTTCCGGGCCTGAGGGGCGGCGAAATGGGCTGAAGGATTTTCTTTTCCACAGACTGTTCAACAGCCCTTGGCAGATAAAGAACCACATTGGTTCCCTTTTCCAACTGGCTGGTGATTTTTATATTGCCCCCCGACTGGGTGACAAAACCATAAACCATGCTTAAGCCAAGCCCGGTGCCTGACCCGGACGGTTTGGTGGTGAAAAAAGGTTCATATAAATGTTCCAGGGTCTGCGGGGACATACCGGTTCCATTATCACATACAGAAATTTTCACATAAGAACCCTCTTCCAGATCGGAAAGGCGGTTTTTATCGGATTTTTTTACATAATTTTCTGTTTTTAAAATCAGCTCCCCCCCTGCCGGCATGGCATCACGGGCATTGAGGATCAAGTTTAAAATGGCATTTTCAGTCAGCCCCGGATCGGCACTCACAGGCCAGATTTTATCACCAAATTCTTCAATAATATCAATATCTTCCCCTATGGTTCGGCGCAACATCGACGACATGCCTGACAGAAGTCTGTTAATATTAATAATCTTTGGAGAAAGCGACTGACGGCGGCCAAAGGTCAGCAGTCTTTCTATCAATTGTGCGCCGAGGCCCACATTTTCGCTGGCATCATCCAGCAGTTCTTTCCCCTCATCACAAGCCACATAATCATAGAGCATTTCCAGATCGCCCTGAATCACGGTAAGCAAATTGTTAAAATCATGCGCCAGCCCCCCCGTGAGTTGTCCCATGGCCTCCATCTTCTGGGCCTGATGCAATTCTTCGAGGTTTTTATTCCTTTCGCTCAAGTCATGCAACATGGCCACAAATGATTTACTGTCATCATAAAATATTTCCGCGACCGACAGATAGAGGGGGAATTGTGAGCGATCCTCGCGCTGGCCTATCACTTCCCGGCCAATATCAATAATATTCTTTTCGCCGGTTTCCAGATAGCGCTGCAAATAATCTTCGTGAAGGTTGCGCTCATTTTCAGGCAGTAGAATTTTTACATTTTTACCTTCCAATTCATCTGCCTTATAACCGAACATGCGCATGGTTGCCAGGTTGACCTTCTCAATAAAACCCTTGTCATCAGCAACAATAATGCCTTCCAGGGCAGAATCAAAAATCGCTTTTAATTTCGCGCTTCGCTCATCCAGCAATTCTATTGCGGCGGAATGTTTGCTAATATCAACACCGGTTGCCACAATATATAAGCCACCATTTTCCTCATTGGTGACAACGGTATTTGACCAGGAAATCAAATAGGGTTTCCCCTTTTTATCCTGCCAGTGATTAATATGTTTATTGGCAACCTGAATGGATGTCAGGTTATGGAAAACTTCTCTAGTGGACTGAATTTCTTCGGGCGGTAATAAAAAATCCCAGACAAACCTGTTTTCCACTTCCTTAAACTGGTAGCCGGTCAATTGTTCACAAGCCTTGTTAAAAGCCTTTATTCGACCAGAACCGTCCAGCACCACAATCAATGCGGCAACGGCATCAAATATTTCCCTGTTTTTTCTACCAAAGGGAAAATAATTATCCATGTAAATTGCCCCCTGTTCAAAAAGAATACCAGGCAGTTTATGGTCAACCCCACAATATTCAACTAAGCATTACCTCATGTGGTGTATCGGTTGACCTTGATATGGCTTCGATCACTTCACCTGATAATTCATGTGGCAATTGTGTGGATATATCCCCTACCGTTAGAATTCCCACCAGCTTTTTTTTATCATTCATAACCGGCAATCGTCTGATTTGTTTATTTTCCATCAGACGAATGGCATCCTCAACATCCTCGTTATCTCTGCACCATATCACATTTTTTGACATAATGTCACCTATTGTGGTCAGGTCAGCGTCCAAACCCTGACCAATGCCGTGGCAGGCAATGTCCCGGTCTGTGACAATACCCCTCAATTCTTCGCCCCGCTTGACCAATAAACAGCCAATATCCAGGTCGTCCATCTTACTTGCCGTATCCCTCAGGCTTTCTCCTTCGTCAATGGTCACCGGGGATGTTGACATAATTTCTTTCACACGCATTTTATATCTCCTGATTATGAGCCTGTCTTTTCATCAATGGGGCAGGATGGGTTTCACCCTGCCCATATTCAGTTCGCATTTTGGCCAGATGTCCTTAAGAGGCTTTAATTTCAATTTTCTTTTGTGCTTTTTGAGCCTCGGGTGATTTGGGCATCGAGATTTTCAAGACCCCTTTGGAAAACTTCGCTTCCACTTTATCTTCCTCAATTTCAGAAGGAATGTAGAAAGACCTGCGGAAAGAGCCGAAACTGCGTTCAAGGCGGTGGAAATCCTTTCCCTTTTCTTCGCGTTTGTCTTCGCGTTTCCCCTCAACCGTCAAATGATTATCGGCATAGGTGATATCAATATCTTTTTTATCAATGCCCGGCAGGTCAATGGCGACTTCAATTTCTTTATCCGTTTCACTCACATCCGCCAGACCGACATCGGTGATGCCCTGATTACTCTTGTGCCAATGGGAAGGCATACCTGACTTTGGGAAAAAACTGTCAAACAGCTGATCCATTTCTTCTCTCAACGTCTCAATGGGCATGAAGGGTTTGTGATTTCCTTCTTCCCCTTTATGCCATAATGAAGGTGCCAAATCGCGGATGCCCATGATAATTCTCCTTTAGATTTAATTCCTTAAGCCTGTGATCGGTTCTGGAATTAAAGCCGATAAAGGGAACTTCTTCTTTGATTGCAATCAATCCGACTGAAATATTTATGCCTGGAGAAATATTTATGCCTAATGTGAGAAGAAGACTGGAAAAACCTGATTGGAATAAAGGCTTTTGGTCACCCCGCCCATGATGATTTCGCGCAGACGGCTATGGCCCCAGGCCCCGGCAACGATCAGATCCGCACCCAGGTCTTCAGCCTTTAACAAAATGCTCTCTTCGGGTTTGTTTGTTATATCCCCCTGAAGCGCCGTCACCTCAATCCCGTGGCGGGCAAGCTGAATGCAAATATCTGCGGTTGTTGCGGCCTCTTTATCATATTCACCCACCGTTAGAATACTCACCTTGTCTGCTTTTTCCAACAGCGGCAAAGCATCATGGACGGCCCTGGCACTTTGAGCGCTGTCATTCCATGCAATCAGAATATTTTTTCCAAGAGTTGGGCAGGTCATTTTTTCGGGAACAGCAATGACCGGCAGGCCGCTGCCTAAAATAAAAGAGGCGGTATCATCCAGAATTTTTGATGTGCCGGCCTCTGCCTGACTGATGATCGTCATATCGCATGAACGGGAATATGATTTGAGAAAAGACAAACTGTCGCCTTCTTCCTGATGTCTGTCAAAGGCAATATCTGCCTTTTTCATCCGGTCTTCAAACGCATCCCACAAAGCCATTGCCTGTGTTGAAATTTCATGATGTTGTTCACGATAGATTTCCACCGGATAAGAAAGATAAGACACAGTTTTCATCATCTTTTCCAAAGTGGGCAATACCTGCAACCCCACCATATGGGCCTTATATTCCTGGGCTATTGTCACGGCCGCGTCCATCCGGCTCTCGCTGTCTGCTGTATTTTCCAACAAAATCAAAATGGATTTTAGCATGAAATTTCTCCTGTTTTTTTTAATTTGCCGGAAAATCAGTTCAGCTCTGTTTCCGCCGCTGCCACTTTATTTTTTACCGTGAGGAAACTGTCCGGGGTTACGGACAGGCTGTCAATGCCAGCCTCCACCAATATTCTGGCATAATCCGGGTCATCACTGGGGGCCTGACCGCAAAAACCCACTTTGGCACCCTTCTTATGGGCTCTTTTAATTAAATCCTGAACGAGGCGCACCACTGCGGGGTCTTTGGCATCAAAAAGCCCGGATAATTTATCAGAATCCCGGTCGATACCCAGTGTGAGCTGGGTCAGGTCATTGCTGCCGATGGAAAAACCGTCGAAACGGTCGGCAAAATCCTCGGCAAGAATAATATTGGCGGGAATTTCGGCCATCACATAAACCTCCAGACCATTTTTACCGCGTTCCAGACCCTGTTTGGCCATTTCGGCCAGAACCGCATCCCCCTCCCCCACGGTGCGACAGAAAGGCACCATAATGATGACATTCTTAAATCCCATTTCATCACGCACCCGCTTTAAAGCCTTGCATTCAAGGGCAAAGGCCGCCCGATAATCTTCATCATAATAACGGCTGGCCCCACGCCACCCGATCATGGGATTGTCTTCTGCGGGTTCAAATGCCGCGCCCCCAATCAGGTTGGCGTATTCATTGGTTTTAAAATCGCTCAGGCGCACAATAACGGGTTTGGGGTAACGACTGGCAGCAATCAGGCCAATATCAAGGGACAGTTTTTCAATAAAATAAGCCTCTTTGCTGGCATAATGCCGGGTCTTTTTCTCTATGACCATCCGGGTATGTTCATCCGTCACTTTATCCGGTTGCAACAGGGCCATGGGATGAATTTCGATGTGATTGCTGATGATGAATTCCATGCGTGCCAGCCCCACCCCGTCCGCCGGCATGCGCCACCAGCGCAGCGCCGTCGATGGGTTGGCCATATTCAACATCACTTCAGTATGCGTGTCCGGTACTTCATCATAAGACAGTTTTTTCTTATCAAAGGCCAGAATTCCCTCATAAACAAAACCCTGATCACCCTGGGCACAGGATACAGTGACAGGTTGGCCATTCTTCAGCTGTTGAGTGGCATTTTCCGTCCCGATAATTGCGGGCAGGCCCAGTTCACGGCTGACAATGGCCGCATGAGAGGTGCGCCCGCCATGATCCGTGATCAGGGCGCGGGCCTTGCGCATCACCGGCAACCAGTCAGGGTCGGTTTTCGACGTCACCAGAACGGCCCCCTCCGGGAATTTCCCCGCCTCTGATATATGGTTGAGAATACAAACCTCCCCCGCCGCAATGGCTTCACCGATGCTGAGACCCTGCGTGATCAGGGCTGCTTCTTCTTTCAATTTATAAGTCCAGATATTGCCTTCGCTTCTTTTGGACTGGATCGTTTCGGGACGGGCCTGCAATATATATAACTGACCCGATTGATGGTCTTTGGCCCATTCCATATCCATGGGCACAGAATAATGATCTTCGATACGCCGGGCGGATCTGGCCAATGTCAGGATTTCTTCATCGCTCAGAACAAAGGTATTCTGCTCCTCCGGCAGGCTATCAACAATTTTCGTGCCGCCATGATCACCATAGATCACCTTTTTTTTCTTCGATCCCAAAGTCTTTTGCAAAATCGGGCTGAGAGCCTTGTCGCTGAGAAAAGGTTTATAGACCAGATATTCATCGGGATTGACTGTACCCAGAACAATACCCTCACCCAAGCCCCAGGCGGCATTGATGATAACCGCGTCCGGAAAACCCGTTTCTGTATCAAGGGAAAACATCACCCCGGAACTGGCCTTATCGGAACTGATCATCATCTGCACCCCCACAGAAAGGGCCGTTTTCATATGATCAATCTTGTTTAAATTACGGTAGCTTATGGCCCGGTCGGTAAAGAGAGAGGCAAAACATTTCTGACAGGCCACCAGTACCGCGCCAATACCGGATACATTAAGATAACTTTCCTGTTGCCCGGCGAAACTCGCCTCCGGCAGGTCTTCTGCCGTGGCGCTGCTTCGGATCGCCACCGTTATATTGTCTTTGCCTGTGTTGCGACACAGGGCCGAATAGGTCGCTTTAATCTGTTCAACAAGTATGGGCGGCATGCGGGCATTGAGGAAATAGGCCCTGATCTCTTCCCCCGCCTCATGCAGGGTTATGAAGCCTTTTTTATAATATTCAAGCTGATGTTCGATATTTTTTGTCAGATTATTTTCTTCCAGAAACAACCAATAGGCCGCCGTTGTCACGGCAAAACCCTGCGGCACATCCACACCGCTGTCGGACAGGTGCTGGATCATTTCACCCAGGGACGCATTCTTGCCCCCCACCAGGGCAATATCCTGCATGGAAATGTCCCGGAAAGAGCGGATAAACGCAGTATTGACCATAATTTCACCCTTATTCACGGCATTTACCCTTTTCATGACATTTAAAGACTGGCTCATTTCTCATGCTCCCCATAAAAAACCTCCCCCATAAAAAAATCCCCATAGAAACTATTCTATGGGGAAATATTATAGGTCGGTTTTAAGGTTGTATATTGATTTTGATCAATTTTTAACCGCAACATATGAGGTTGTTTTCAAACCCTTTATTCATAGCGTTATTCATAGCGTAGCGCATAAATTGGTTTTCTTCTTGAAACCCGAACCGCATGACCCAGAATAATCATCCAGGACAATATTACCGCGAACAGGCCTGCCCCAGCCACCAATATCATGGGAAATTCGATCCGTTCAGCAAAGAATTCAAGATAGATGCCAGAGAAATAATAAGACAATGGCAGGGCAAAAACCAACGCCCACATCACCGGACGGGAAAATTGCCAGATCAGCAGCATGACAATCTGATAACTTTCAGCCCCCATCACCTTACGAATGCCAATTTCCTTGGTGCGCCCCGTCGCCATAAAGGCCGCCAGTCCAAACAAACCAATGAAGGCCAGGCTAAGCGCCGTCAGGGCAAAACCAAAAATAATTATATTGACCGCTCTGAATATCTTGAATTCTCCATCAAAATACGCATCCAGATAATAAACCTGCATGGGATGATTTGGGTTAATATTATCCCAGACACCTTCAATGGTCGCCATGGCCTGTGAAAAATGTTCCCCTTTAATACGAACGGAGGCCATTTCATAAAATCTGGGGAAAACACTAAAGACGATCGGTTTGATATTATTATGCAGGCCGAGGAAATTCTGATCCGCCATGATACCCACAACCCTGAATTCTTTTTTCTTTTCGCTATTTTTGTAAATTCGATAAAAACTTTTGTTCAGTGCCGCTTCAGGGGAAGAAAAGCCCAGTTTTTTCAAGGCCATTTCATTGACGATAACATTGACCACTTCTGAATCCCTGCTGTCAATATCCTGCGCCATATCACGGGAAAAATCGCGTCCCATCATCAGCGGAATATCATATGTTTTTATAAAATCATATTCCACATGAATGCGGTTCAGCCTGACTTTTCCGGCCTCATCACCGGAATTCTTTGCAGCGGTGAATGTCCAGTTCTGTTGGACAAAAGGCACCTGACTGGAATATGTCACTCTTTCCACACCGGGAACTTTGCTGATTTCCTGTTTTAAGACATCACGGCGTTCTGGAATATCACCCACCCATGTTTTGTCCAGCACCACAATTTGTGATTTCGGAAAAATCTCGCTGCCTGAGATGATTTTTTTATTTTGAAAAAACACCACCGCAACCATGGCCAGCATGAAGATGGAAAATACAAACTGGGCCCCGATCATTATATTACGGAACTGGGCGCCTTTGGCCCCTTTGGTCAGTGTATTTTTCAAGGCATCAATGGGGCTCGTTCGGGTGATGACATAAGCAGGATAGCTGCCCGCCAATATCCCGACCAATAAAGTCACCCCCAGAAGCAGCGGCAATGATTGAAAATAATTCAAGTCCAGAACTTTTCCCAAGGCATTATTAAAGACCGGCACCAATATCTCTAGCAATGCCAGTGCCGCCAACATCGCAAGCGCCGCCGTGGCAATGCTTTCCACCAGAAACTGGCTTAAAAGCTGATTGATATTGGCACCCATGGTTTTACGAAGCCCCACTTCCTTGGCCCGGCCCAGGGCCTGCGCGGTGGCAAGATTGGTATAATTCATACCTGCAATAATCAAAATCAACAATCCCAACACGTTGATAAATTCAACCGCACGCCAGCCCACCATTTCCCACAGAACCAGATTCATATCCAGAAGTCTGCGGCTCTTGACACTCTCAATGAAATCCTTTGTATCGGGCGAGGCATGACGCTGATAAACCGCATCAGCCTGCCTTGTGAGCCAGTCATTGTCCAGGTGGGAGGGCAACCGGACATAGGTCAGGTTGCCGGTACTGATATTGTCCCAGTCCCCTGTCATTTTAAATTCATTCATTTTCACCAGCGCCTGCACAGACACCAGAATTTCCAACGGATTGTCATCAATCAATGAAGAGACAAAATGACTGTTGCGCGGCAGATCCCGGATCACCGCCGTGACCCGCACATCGACTTTCTCATGAAAACTCAGTGAAATAATTTTGCCCATGGCATCGCCATCCGGGAAATATCTTTTCGCCATACTTTCTGTGAGTATGATGCTCGTCGGGTCATTCAGCGCGCTGTTATCACCGGCAATATACTCAAAATCAAAAATATCCAGAAAGGCTTTGTCGACAAATTTTATTTGCTGGTAAAATTTCTTGTCCCCAAATGTCAAAAGATATTCATCCTGAATGATCCGGGCTGTGGCCTCAATTTCCGGGATTTCCGCTTCCAGTAAAGGGGGCAGTGCCGAATAAACAGTTTCAAATTCCTTCACAGAGAAATTCGCATTGGGGGAAATTACAGAACCCAGCGTATAAATCCTGTCAGAATCCTTGAAAAAAGCATCATGGGTTTTTTCATAATTCGACAATATTGTGGCAAAGATAAAAATGGCCATACCAATAGCCAGCCCGCCGATATTGATCAAACTGTATAATTTATTGTTCATTAAATTGCGCAGGGCAATCGTGACATAATTTTTTAGCATTCTCTGCTCCTATTCATATCTGAGGGCGTGAATGGGTTTTCTCCTCGACACCCGAATGGCGTGGCCGGAAACGATTAACCACGCCATAACAATGGCCAAAACACCTGACCCAAAAATCAAAATTTCAATATATTCTATGCGGTCGGAAAAACGGCTGAGATAAGCATTTGCACCAAAATAGGACAAGGGCAATGCCCCGAATAATGCCCATATAACCGGACGGGAAAACTGCCAGATCAGCAGGGTAACAATCTGATGGGTCTCAGCCCCCATCACTTTGCGAATACCAATTTCCCTGGTGCGCCGCGCCGCCATAAAGGCTGCCAGACCAAATAAGCCAAAAAAGGCCAGACTGAGTGCGATAATGGCAAATCCTCCCAGCACAATATTGATCAGCCGACTGCGTTTGAAAATATCCTCAAAAAAAGCATCGAGAAACTTGACCTGAATGGGATAATCGGGATTGACCCGCTGCCAGACGGCCTCAATCTGTTCCATGCTTTCTGTGAAATTCTCGCCCCTGATGCGGATGGAGGCGGTATGAAAATTCTTTGGGTTCACCCGAAAGACGATCGGTTTGATGTTATTATGCAGCCCGAGAAAATTCTGATCCGCCATGACCCCGACAATCATAAAAGATTTCCCGCTATCGAAGGTCGAATAAAAACTTTTGTTCAACGCCGCATCACCCGAAGCAAAACCGAGCTTTTTCAAGGCCAGCTCATTGACAATCACATTCACGGTTTCTGAGCCTTCACTTTCCAGATCCTGTGCAAAGCTCCGGGAAAAATCCCGTCCCTTCAAAAGGGGAATATCGTATGTTTTGAGAAAATCATAATCCACGAATATCTGATACAGGCTGACTTTTGCGGCCTTGTCCCCGGAATTTCTGCTTCCATCAAACGTCCAGCTGCCCTGTTCAAAAGGCACCTGATTTGAAAAAGTAATATTTTCCACACCGGGGAGTTTCCCGACCTCTCTCTTCAAAATATCCAGCCGAGCCTGAACATCATCCACATTGAGCCTTTGCAAGGTGACAATCTGTGATTTCGGAAAAATATTACTGCTTTCTTTTACCCGCTCATTCTGAAAGGAAACCACCGCAACCATCGCCAGCATAAAGATGGAAAATACAAACTGCCCCCCGATCATAATGTTCCTTATGAACGAACCTCTTGATCCTTTGGCCAGACTATCCTTCATGGCGTCCACGGGTTTTACCCGGGTGATCACATAGGCGGGATAAAATCCCGACAGCAGCCCAACAGTCACGACCACACCCAATAACATGGGCAGAAGCGCGCTATAATCCATCGACAGGCTTTTGTTTAAAGTATCATTAAAAAACGGGATGATCACTTCAAGCACCGCCAGCGAAAATAACATGGCCAATGCAGCCGTGGCGACGCTTTCCACCAGAAACTGGATTAAAAGCTGCCCCCGGGATGCCCCCAGTGTTTTACGCAGCCCCACTTCTTTGGAACGCCCCAGAGCCTGAGCGGTGGCAAGATTTGTATAATTCAGCCCGGCAATGAGCAAAACCAGAAAAGCCAGAAGGATCATGCCTTCGATAACCGGCCAGCCAATCATATCCCAGAAAACCAGATTCATATGCTTTAACCGGCGACTTTTCAGGCTTGACAGATAGTCTCTGGCATAATCCGAGGCATGACGCTGGAACACATCATTGGCCTGTTGTTCCAGCCATTCTCCGTCCAGATGCGGCGGCAATAACACATAAGTCAAATTGCCACTGTTTAAAGAATTCCAATTGCCTTCCAGAGGGTATCCGTTAATTTTATTAAGGGCGCGAAGTGTGGCAAATACCTCAAAATAATCGCCGTAAAGAGAAGAGGAAAAATGAGAATTCCGTGGAAAGTCCCGGATCACGGCAGTGACCTTGAGGTCATAATGATGATCCAGAGAAATAACCTTGCCCATGGCATCACCGTCCGGAAAATATTTTTTCGCAATTTTTTCGGTCAGAATAATGCCAGAGGGATCATCCAGCGCGCTGCTGTTGCCGGAAATATAATCAAAATCAAAAATCTTCAACAAAGATTTGTCGGTGAATTTAATGGACTGATAAAAATTCCGTCCTTCCATGGACAGAAGGAATTCGGCCCTCACCAAGCGTGCCGTAGCCTCAATATCCGGCAATTCTGCGTCCAGGAGCGGCCCCATAGTGGTGTAGACATTATCATCTTCCACAACCCCCACGTTGGCCGTTGGCGAGAATATAGAGCCCAGCGTATAAATTCTGTCCGATTTTTTAAAAAAAACATCATGGTTTTTTTCATATTGCGCCAACACCATGGCAAATATAAAAATCGCCATACCAATGGCCAGCCCGCCAATATTGATTAGACTGTATAATTTATTGCGCATCAAATTCCGGTATGCGATCAAAATGTAATTTTTAAACATTTTTTTCCTTACTCATATCTTAGCGCTTTTATGGGTTTGTCCGTGGCCATTTTAATGGCGTGCCAACTGACCGTTATGCAGGCAATCAACAGAGCCAGAAGACTGGCCACGAGGAAATAACCCGGATGAATATCAATGCGATATTGAAAACCATTCAGATAATCCCGGGTAAAATAAAAGGCCAGCGGCCAGGCAACGACATTTGCCAGAACCACGGGACGTGAAAACTGCCAGACCAGCAATTTTACAATGTCAAAAACCGAGGCCCCGACAATTTTACGGATACCAATTTCCCGGGTTCTTTGTTCCACATTAATGGCAATAAGCCCGTATAAGCCCAGACTGGCAATAATAATCGCCAGCGCCGAGAAGATGAAAAATAATTCCCCACTCTTTCGGTCTGTCTGATAATGCATGGCCAGCATTTCATCGAGATAATTAAAACGGAGCTTTACACCCGGAACGATCATTTCCCATGTTTTTTCAATATCTCTCGTCAGTTTCTCACGATCGACACCTTGTTTGAAATGAACAACCATTTCATTAAAGGAAAAGGGATTGACAAAATAAACCATGGGTCTGATATTTTCGTGGAATGAACGATAATGAAGGTCGGGGACCACACCGATAATTATATTTTCGCTCCAGACAGTGCCCGAATTACCTCCTCCATTCGTGGCCGATCCAAAAACTTGTCCCAAGGCCGTTTCAGGGGTCTTAAAACCCATGCTTCGTATGGCGGTTTCATTCAAAATGGCGGGCCTGTGGCCTCTCTGATCCTGACCGGCTGATTGTTGCCCTTCATCACGCCCGGACTGGAATTGACGACCGGCCAGAAGCTCTATTTGGAACGTTCTGAAAAAATCAACATCCACGGCAGCTTCCGCCAAATTCATTATGGACATAAAATCCTTGTCCTTGCGCCGGAAATCCCGTGACATGCTGTCGTTACTGCCCGGCACTTCAAATGACCGTGTGATAGAAATTATATCAGGATTGCGCAGAAGGGCCGCTTTTAAACTATCGGATTTGCCCTCACCAATTCGTCCCTGCCAGATATTATGAAGAATGATTTTATTATCCTTGTTAAAACCATTGTCCGAATTTTCTGCAAAATCCAGCTGGGCATATACAATGGCTGTGCAAATCATCAGGACAATCGAAATGGAAAACTGAAAGACGACCAGTGCGGATCTGACCTTGCCGCTGAGGCCACGCCCGGAAGCGATGTCTTTTTTCAAGGCCTGTGATGGTTTATAGGCCGAGAGGATGAAGGCCGGATATAATCCCCCGCAAACACCGATAATCAGACTGGCAAAAACCGTGTAAAGGAGGAAAATTCCATCTTCACTATAATTAATCCCCACATGACGATCGATAAATTCCCGGTAAAAGGGAATGAAAATTTCAACCAGCGCAAAGGCCAATATCAACGCAATCAAGGCCGTCAGGATGGCTTCCATCAGAAATTGAAAAATAATTTCACTCCTTTGTGCCCCCATAACCTTTCTTAGCCCGATTTCCCGCGCCCTTTTTAAGGAACGGGCCGTGGATAGATTTGTGAAATTAATGCCCGCGATCACCAGGATCAGCACAGAAATGGCCGAAAAGCCCACAACCAACGTCATATTTCCTGCTTTATTGGCCCCCTTCATATGAATATCGGAAATATTAAGCAAAGAAAGCCGGCTGTTTTCACTGGCTTTTCTGCCTTCGAATGGCGGCTGATATTTATCAATCAGCGCCGGAAAAGCCCGCTCAACACCAATCGGATCCGCGCCCGCATCCAGCTGCACATAGGTACTCAGCGTTGCTGAAGTCCATTGCTGCATAACCCAGGGCTGGTCTTCGAAATATTGCGGCACAAACAAGACAACAATATCCAGTGACATATGGCTCTTCCGCGGCATGTCTTTTATCACCCCGGCCACACGATAATCCCGCCGGGCATTGATGGTCAGAATTTCGCCTACAGGGTTTTTGCTGCCAAAGAATTTTTCAGCCTGGCTCTCTGATAATAACACCGCACCCTGATCCTTCAGGGGTGGGACCAAGGCTCCGTTCAACATGGGAAGCTTGAAAATTTCAAAAAAATTCTGATCCACGTAACGAACAGGTTCACTGAAAGTCCGATCCGCAATTTTCACGCTGTTGGGCATGCTGTACATTCTGGCAGCGGCCTGAACCTCCGGAATGTCCGTTTGCAAAGGGTCCCGATAGGTGCCCGGGCTGTTTTGAAAATCTCTCCAGCCCCCGGATGTATAAGAAGAATATTGAACGAGATAAATATTTTCCCGATTTGGAAAAAAGCGATCAAATGTCAACTCATAATAAACATAAAGAAAAATCAGGATGCAACTTGCCAAACCCAAAGCAAGCCCGATTATATTTATAAGCGAAGAAAGCTTGAACCGAATGATATTTCGATATGCTGTAATGAGGTAATTTTTGAACATTTCCTGCTCCCGGACAATTGAGACCTATTGCGCTGAACTTTCTATTCCGCTGCTCGGTGAATTTCTGTGACCACCTGGCCATCAAACAGGTTGATGGTTCTGCGGGCGTAATCCGCATGGGCCTGGGAATGGGTTACCATAACAATGGTTGCCCCCTCTTCATTCAGGTCTTTTAACAGCCCCATGACTTCTTCGCCGTGTACACTGTCCAGATTACCGGTCGGCTCATCCGCCAAAATCATCGCCGGTTCTGCCACCAGCGCCCGGGCCACGGCCACACGCTGCTGCTGACCACCGGAAAGCTGGCTTGGCATATGTTTGGTGCGGTGTGCAATACCCACTTTTTCAAGGACTGCTGTTACCCGTTCTTTGCGCTCCTTGGCAGGAACATCATTATAAAGCAGGGCCAGTTCCACATTTTCAAACACCGTCAATTCTTCAATCAGGTTAAAGTTCTGAAAGATAAAACCGATATTTTTCTTTCGGATATTGGCCAGATGTTTTTCGCTGGCCTGCGCCACTTCATCCGTTAAAAAATGATATTCACCACTGCTGGGGTTATCCAGCATGCCAATAATGTTAAGCAAGGTGGATTTCCCACAACCGGACGGGCCCATAATGGCGACAAATTCACCGGTTCCAATTTCGATGTTAATATTATCAAGGGCGGTGGTTTCCACCTCATCTGTCTGATAGACCTTACAAAGATTATGCAATTTCAACATTTTAATTCCTCTATTTTATCGGTTAAATTTCTTAGTGGACGGGTTTAATCCTGCCCCAGTTCTAGCCGGTCCATGTCAATATAATTTGTATAGGGAGACGTGATGACTTTCTCCCCGGCCTCAAGGCCGTCTATCACTTCTATAAACTTGCTGTTACGCCGACCCAGACGCACATTGCGGCGCACGGCCTTGGAGCCATCGGGGCTGACCACAAAAAGCCAGGCGCCCCCCGTATCGGCATAAAAGCTGCCATTGGGAATGACCAAAGCATCATCCGTATCCCCCAGATATAATTTACTTTGTAATGTCTGACCGCGGCGTATACCGCCCGGTGTCTGGCCGGTAAAAATCATATCCACTTCAAACTGGCCATTCCTGACCTGGGGATAGGTTTTTTTTACCACAAGATCCAGTTCCTTGTTCCCCATGGTGACTTTGGCCTTTTGGCCCACATCCACCCGGCCCAGATAAAATTCGTCAATCTGAGCCGTGACCTTAAAATGCCCCAGTTCATCAATCTGACCCAGGCGTTGGCCCCTGTCCATGCTTTGGCCGATCTCTGCATCAAAAGCGGTAAGTTTGCCACTGACCGGGGCTTTGATTTTCAGGTTTTCAAGATTCTTACGGGCGAAAATCAGGTTTTTTTCCAATTGTACGGTGGAGGCGGTCAATTGTTTCATTTGCTGCTTCTGCATATTATCATCTGACTGTTGGCTTTCTATGGTCACAGCCCGGCGATTTTTATAATATTCCAGCTCATCTTCCGAATTTTCCAGCTCTGCCCTGGAAACATTCCCCCGCACCGCCAGCGATTTCCGGCGCGCCACCAATCGGCTCAATCGTCTGATCTGATAGTCAATTTCGATGAGGTTTCGTTTGTGGCTCAATCGGTTTTGTTCCAGAGACAATTCGATTGTTTTAAGGTTATTCAGCTGTTCCGTCACCTGCGCTTCGCGGGAAATCACATCAAGCTGCAAGGCCGTATTGCCCAGATCCACCAGAACCTGTCCCGCTTCCACGTTGGTACCGTCTTCCACGTAAATTTTTTCGACCCGGCCCCCTTCCACCGTATCAAGATAAACCGTCCGCGCCGGAATGACACGCCCCCGAACCGGGATAAAATCCTCAAAATGCCCCATGATCGCCGGGGCCACCACGACCCGGTCCCCATCAATTTTATACATCCTTCCGTTTTGCGGTATAAAAACCACCAACAGAATAATAAAAGTAATCAGGGCAGAAGCAATCAAAGCGTTTTTCAGCGAAAACAAACTTTTCTTCTGTGTTATTTTCCGATCCATGCCCGCACCGGGTTTTTCATTTCCTGTTGTCATGCTAACCACACTGTCTTTCATTTTTCTGTCACTATTTCCCATGACCTGTATCCTGATATCTGTTTCAGACTATTCCCCCTCATTATAAGCAACAATCATGCCAATTTTTTATTGCTTTAAATCAACAGGTTAGCGCTTTGGCCATTGTTAGAAAAAGTTAAAAATGTTCAATTGCGAACAAGGCCTGTACGAAATCGGACATATTTCATCTTTCGATACCCCCTGTACAAAAACGGACAGTTTCGCTAGGATAGGCTGTAAATACACCGAATAAGGACCCAGCCTGATGGAAAAAAACGGCAATATTCTCGTAGTAGATGATGACCAGGACATTCTGATTGCGGCCCGCCTGTTGCTAAAACGCAATTTTGCCCGTGTTGAGACCACAAACCGTCCGGACCAAATCAGAAGAATTCTTGAGGAACAGGAATTTGATGCGGTTCTACTGGATATGAATTTTTCTTTGGGGGAGAATTCCGGAACAGAGGGTTTATTCTGGCTTGAACAGATCCTGGCCATCAAACCGCAAATGGTTGTTATTGTCATCACTGCACATGGCGGCATTGACCTTGCGGTTGAGGCCATGAAAAAAGGCGCCACCGACTTTATCACCAAACCCTGGCAAAATGAGAAACTGATCTCAACCTTGAGAACGGCGGTGCGTTTGGCCCAATATGGCCGGGAAACCCAGACTCTGAAAAAACGCAATCAGGAAATTCAGGACAATCTCAGCAATCAGGACCGTATGATCGGTGAAAGTGACGCCATCAAAGGGGTAATGGATATGATCCATCAGGCCGCCCCCACCGATGCCAACATTATGATCCTTGGGGAAAACGGCACCGGCAAGGAGCTGATCGCCCGGCAAATTCACCATCAGTCCCTGCGTAAAAACAACGGCATCATCAGCGTAGACCTTGGGGCGATTAGCGAGAACCTGTTTGAAAGTGAATTATTCGGCCATAAAAAAGGGGCTTTTACCGATGCGCGGGAGGATCGGATCGGCCTGATGCAGGCCGCGGCGGGTGGCACGTTTTTTCTCGATGAGATTGGCAACCTGCCTCTGGCCCTGCAAACCAAACTTCTGACCATATTGGAACGTCGGCAGGTTACCCCCGTAGGGTCGAATAAAGCGGTGGACATTGATATCCGCCTGATCAGCGCCACCAATATTTCTCTGAAAGAATTAAGCCAGAATAATATTTTCCGTCAGGACTTGAGATACAGGCTCAATACGGTGGAAATTCATGTGCCCCCCCTGCGCGAACGTCAAAGCGACATCCCCTTGCTGCTGGATTATTTCATTCGTTATTATGCCAAAAAATACAATCAGCTCGTTCGCCCCGTCTCAAAGACTGCGCTGAAAAAGCTCATGACCTATTCCTGGCCCGGAAATATCCGTGAATTGCGCCATTCGGTGGAACGCGCCCTGATATTGGCCAAGGGCAAACAATTTGAGGCAGAGGATTTTTCCATTCTGACGATCCCGGAAAAAGAGCCATTATCCCGGGTAAAACAGGATTCTGACCTGCCCCTTACCCTGGAGCAAATGGAGAAGAACGCCCTCGAAGGCGCCATCAAACGTCATCAGGGCAATATTTCCCAAACGGCCAAGGAACTCGGCATCACCCGCGCATCCCTCTATCGCAGGATGGAAAAACATGACCTATAATATTCCCCGCCAGACCCTCAATTTCACTTTCAGACTTATCCTCCTTTGTCTGAATATTTTTCTTTTGGCGTGGGTTTTATACAATAGCGAAAAATACGCTCTGTCACTCATCCTATTCTTTGCGATTTTAGTGCAATTTAAATCACTTCTGGACAAGCTTACCGCCACAGACCGGGAAATCATCAATTTTCTCGACTCCATCCGTTTTTCCGATTTTTCACAAAAGCTTGGCCGCAAAAGTCTCAGCAAAAACCATTCCGAACTTGCCAGGGCCTTTGACCATATCATGGAAAAATTTAAAGAGGATCGTGCCAGGGAAGAAAAGGAAAACCGTTATTTCCATGCCTTGATTGACCATATTCCCGTGGCACTTTTGACAATTCAGGAAAATCAGGAAGCACAGCTTCTGAACAAATCGGCCCAAAATCTGTTTGGCTTGAGCCATATCAATCACATCAGTGATTTAAAAGCGTATGGCCCCGACTTAACAAAAGAATTAGAACATTTAACCACCAACAAAAAACGGCTGATTCACTTCAATCAGGACAGTGAGGATATAAAACTCTCCCTCGCCACCACAAAAATTATCACAGACGGCAATGTGCGATATCTGGTTTCACTGCAAAATATCCAAAGCGAACTGGACAGCACCCAAAGCAAGGCGTGGCAGGATCTGGTTCATGTGCTGACCCATGAATTAATGAATAGCCTCACCCCTGTGGCTTCCCTGTCCAACAGCATGAATATCTTGATGGCAGACATTGAAGAAAAACAAGACGACGAAACGGTTTCACCGGAATTTTCCGATATGCTGCACGATTTGCGTGATGGCATATCAGCGATTTCACGGCGCAGTCGACGGCTGGATTCTTTTGTGGAAAATTACCGTAAAATGACCAAACTGCCACCACCGGAAACTCAACGGCTGGCGGCACAAAATATCTTTGATAATATGGATATGCTTTTCAGGCAGGAATGCAAAACGCATGACATCACACTGACAACCGATGTCACCCCTTCCTCCCTAAGCCTGAATGCTGATCCGGAGCTGATTGATCAGGCCCTGATCAACCTGATAAAAAATGCCATCGAAATTGGGATAGATCAAAAAGACTTTAAAATCTCTCTAAAAGCCTATCTTGACCGCAAAGGTCACAGCGTCCTTGAGATTAGCGACAATGGCCCCGGTATTGAACCGAAAATACTGCAACGTATTTTTGTGCCTTTCTTTACCACAAAACAGCAGGGTTCAGGCATCGGCCTCAGCCTCACCCGTCAGGTCATGCTGGCCCATAAAGGTTCCATAAGATGTCATAATAATAGCAACGGCGGTGCTTCTTTCCGGCTGGTTTTCAAAAGCTGACAAAATAAAGCTTCATCCTCCCAACAAAAAAAGCGCTCGTAAAGAGCGCTTTTCTTTTGTACCAAAATTGGTGACCCCTACGGGAATCGAACCCGTGTTTCAGCCGTGAAAGGGCCGCGTCCTAACCGCTAGACGAAGGGGCCATCGTGTTTGGTGAGACGGTTTCTAAAGGGTTCGACCCACTTGGTCAATAGCTTTCTTTATAAAAATCACTTTTTTCTGCATTCTTCTGAATTCATTTTATGCAGGGGCCGCATCATCAATAAAAATCTCCGCAGAAACCCTGCCATTCCAGCTGTTGTTACGAATTGTACCGGCAATATTTATTTTTTTACCCCTGGATGACAGGATGAGTTGACCCAAAGGCTGTTCCGCAGAGCGAAAGGCCATGGCCTTCACCTGTGAGCCGTCAGAAGCCTTAAGTGTGCATTTTACATGGTCTTTGCCCACCACGTCCGCATATTGCACCATACAGCCGCCCAGCGCGAACCTTGGCTGGGCATTGCCCTGACCATAAGGCCCGGTTTGTTCCAATTGTTCCACCAGCTCCGGGCATATGGCCGACAAAGACAAAGCCCCGTCCAGTTTTAAGGACAGGGATTTAATGGCCTCATCAACCTGACCCTTAAGGCGTTCATATAAAAATTGCTCAAAATCCGCCAACTGATTCTCATCCACCGTAAGTCCCGCCGCCATGGCATGACCTCCGCCCGCACTCAGCAAACCGGATTGACGTGCCGCCGTTACCGCAGCGCCCAGATCCACACCAGAGATGGAACGTCCTGAACCTTTGCCAATCCCCCCCTCAAGGCCAATAACAAAAGTGGGGCGTTGGTAAAATTCTTTCAGCCGACCCGCCACAATGCCGATCACCCCCGAATGCCAGCCCTCACCCACGGCAATAATCACCGGTGGCACTTCACCCGCCGGGCCAATGCGGGCCATGACCTGCTGTTTGGCCTGTTCCAGAACCAATTGTTCGATGGCCTGACGTTCCACGTTATAATGGTTTAGCTCATTGGCCAGTTCGGTGGCCTCGGTCGCATCACGGGTGCTGAGGATTTGCGCCCCCACTGCCGCGCGTCCAACCCGGCCGCCCGCATTGACCCGGGGGCCAATCAGAAATCCCGCATGATAGGTGCCGGGGGTTTCATTGATACCGGCCACATCGGACAGGGCTTTCAGCCCTACATTCTGACGTTTGGCCATCACCTTTAATCCCTGCGCCACCATTGCCCGGTTAACCCCCACAAGGGGAACCACATCACAAATGGTGCCCAGCGCCACCAGGTCGAGCCATTGCATCAGATCGGGTTCGGCAATATTATTTTCTTCATACCAGCCTTTGGCCCGCAACAGGCGATTAAGCCCGATCACCAACATAAAAGTCACCCCGATGGCCGCCATCTGGCCATACCCTTCTTCTTCGTCAATACGGTTGGGATTGACCACTGCCACAGCGTCCGGCAGGCGCACTTCGGCCTGATGATGATCCACCACAATCATCTCAAGCCCCGCATCCCCCGCAGCCTTTATGGCATCAAAAGACACAATGCCGCAATCAACGGTCAGGGCAAGGTCAATACCCTGTTCCTTAAGCTTGAGAAGGGCTGGAATATTAGGGCCATAGCCCTCTTTAATCCGGTCGGGAATATATACGTGGATGTCGCGTTTTATGGCTTTGAAAAAACATTTAAGCAAGGCCGAAGACGTGGCCCCGTCCACATCATAATCGCCAAAAACCGCCAGTTTTTCATTACTGATGATGGCCTGTACAATACGCGCGCAGGCTTTGTCCATATCCTTGAAGTGTGAGGGATCCGGCAGGGCGGCGCGTAAGGTGGGCTTAAGATATTCCTCCGCCTCTTCCAGGCCAATGCCCCGTCCCACCACCACACGGGCGACAATTTCCGGCAAAGCATATTGCTGCGCCATGGCCTGAATGATGCGCAATTCGGCGGGCCTTTCCTTCCAGGCCCGCCCGGTAACAGATTTTTCTACCCCGAGCAGATAATTTTCTGCCAAGTCAGAAGTTTCTATACTCATACGTCTGAACGATTATGTTCACCTTTGACCCAGCGCACGGTCTTGGTCTTGGAACGCATGACGATTGTTTCTGTGGTATAGCGCTTGCCACAGGATGTCAGATGAACACCGCGCAAAAGGGATCCATCCGTCACACCGGAGGCTGCGAAAATCACATCGCCGCTGGCCATGTCTTCGGTAGAATATTTGGCATCTAAATCCGTAATGCCCCATTTTTTTGCCCGGCCGCGTTCATCATCATTTCTGAATAACAAACGTCCCTGCATCTGACCACCGATACAGCGCAGCGCCGCCGCCGCCAAAACACCTTCCGGCGCACCGCCCGAGCCCATATAAATATCGACACTGGTTTCTTCGTTGGTGGTATCAATCACACCGGCAACATCCCCGTCACCAATCAGCTTGACCCGTGCGCCACAACCGCGCACCGCATCGATCAATTCACCATGGCGCGGACGATCCAGCACACAAACCAGAATATCACCCACAGAACAGCCTTTGGCTTTGGCCACCGCAGCGATATTTTCCTCCACACTATTGTCCAGGTCGACGATGCCTTCCGGATAACCCGGCCCTACGGCAATCTTGTCCATATAAACATCCGGCGCATTCAGCATCTGGCCTTCTTCGGACAGGGCAATAACCGCCAGGGCATTCTGCATGGCTTTGGCCGCGATGGTGGTGCCTTCCAAAGGATCAAGGGCAATATCCACCTTGGGGCCATTGCGCGTACCCACTTCTTCGCCAATGAAAAGCATGGGGGCTTCATCCCGCTCCCCCTCGCCGATCACAACCCGGCCTTCAATATCCATTCTGTTCAGGGCGGAGCGCATTGCATCCACAGCGGCCGCATCAGCAGCCTTTTCATCACCCCTGCCAACCATCTTTGCGGCCGCCACCGCTGCTGCTTCGGTCACCCGAACCAGATCCAATACAAAAAGGCGGTCCATATTTGATTCAAAGGCCATTCATTCTATTCCTTATAATTTTTTAAATTATCTTAAATTCAAATCTATTATTACAAATTCTCAATCCGGATTGCCAGCGCTTTATCAAGTACCGCCGTCAGTTGGTTGATCCGTTCCAGAGAACCCATAAGATGTTCTTCACTGGTTTCATGCGTTACCATAATCACGTAAACACTGCCATCTCTTTCGGTACCTTTTTGCAACATCGTGTCCAATGAGATATTTTCATCCTTGAAAGCGGCGGCAATATCCGCAATCACACCGGGTTTTTCGGTAACATGAAGGCGGATATAATAAGCGCCGTTCCGTTCGGACATGGGAACAGGTTTTGCTTTTTCCAATTCACTGGCGGGCACAAAAAAGGCGTGTCCGTGATGACCACGGGCAATATCAATCAGATCCGCCACCACGGCGGAGGCGGTTGGGCCTTCCCCGGCGCCGCGCCCTTCGTAAAAGGTCTGGTCAATAAAATCCCCGTCAACCACCACCGCGTTAAAACCATTATCCACGGTGGCGATGGGGGAAGAAAGCGGTACCATACACGGATGCACCCTTTGTTCCAGTCCCTGATCCGACAAAGCACTGATACCCAGCAACTTGATCCGGTAACCGAGTTCCTTGGCATAATCAATATCAACACTGTTGATCCGGCGGATGCCTTCCATATAAACATGGGCAAAATCCGTCTGCACCCCAAAGGCCACACTGCTGAGAATAGCGAGCTTATGCCCCGCATCAATGCCATCAAGGTCAAGTGCGGGATCGGCTTCCAGATATCCCAGGCGCTGGGTTTCTTCTAAAATAGCGTCATAATCCTGACCCGTTGCTTCCATCTGGGTCAGGATATAATTACAGGTGCCGTTTAAAATACCATACACCCGGTTGAGCTTATTGGCCGCAAGACCTTCACCAATGGATTTTATGATGGGAATGCCCCCGGCCACGGCCGCTTCAAAACGCAGGGCCTTGCCGCTTGCTTCAGCCATATCGGCAAGTTCCGCACCATGATGGGCGATCAGCGCTTTATTGGCAGTGACAAAAGCCTTGCCCGCCTTCAGGCTGCTTCCGGCCAGTGCTTTGGCAATACCGTCCGAGCCACCGATCAATTCCACCACAATATCCACATCATCGCGCCCGGCAAAATCAACCGCATTATCGGCCCAGTCATAACCGGAAATATCAACACCCCGGTCCCGATTACGGTTACTGGCAGATACGGCCACAATTTCAATGGTCCGGCCACAGCGTGCCGCAATCATTTCTTTATGGCTTTCAAGGATTTTTATGACCCCCACCCCAACGGTACCAAGACCGGCGATGGCTATTTTCAAAGATTTATTCACTCTGATTCTCACTCTTTAACTGTGCAATTATTTCAGGACTCTCGGCGATGAATTTTTTGATGTTTCGGATGGCCTGACGGATTCTTTGTTCATTTTCCACCAGCGCAATACGCACAAAACCTTCACCATATTCGCCAAAGCCAATACCGGGTGATACGGCCACCTGGGCATGGGTTAACAATTGTTTGGAAAATTCCATACAGCCCAATTCTTTCCATATATCCGGGATCGGTGCCCAGGCAAACATGGTGGCCTTGGGCGAGGGAATTTCCCAGCCCGCATCCGCCAGCCCCTGTACCAATACATCCCGGCGCGATTTATACACCCCGCGGACATAATCAATATAATCCTGCGGCCCGTTCAGTGCGGCGGTGGCGGCCACCTGTATCGGGGTAAAGGCCCCGTAATCCACATAGGATTTCATCCGGGTCAGGGCCGCAATCAGGTCTTTATTGCCCGCGGCAAACCCCACACGCCAGCCCGCCATGGAATAGGTTTTGCTCATGGAAGTAAATTCAATGGCCACATCGCGCGCGCCCGGTACCTCTAAAATGGAAGGCGGCGGATTATCATCAAAATAAATTTCCGAATACGCCAGATCAGACAGAATATAGATTTCATGTTTTCGGGCAAAATTGACGATGTCCCGGTAAAAGTCCAGATCAACCACCTCTGCCGTGGGATTGGCAGGGAAGTTCAGAACAATGGCCAGGGGTTTGGGAATGGAATGTTTTACCGCATTTTCCAGCCCTTCCATAAAATCATGACCCGGCCCGATGGGCAAATGGCGAATGGTGGCCCCGGCAATGATAAAACCAAAATGATGGATCGGATAGCTGGGGTTGGGCACCAGAATAACATCCCCCGGTGCGGTAATGGCCTGCGCCAGATTGGCCAGTCCCTCCTTTGAGCCCAAGGTCACGATGGCCTCAGTCTCGGGATCAAGTGTCACACTAAAGCGGCGCTGATAATAACCGGACAGGGCTTTGCGCAGTCCTGCAATACCACGGGATGCGGAATAACGGTGTACCTTGGGATTGCTCAGCGTTTCGGTGAGTTTATCCATCACATGCTGAGGCGGTGTGAGGTCAGGATTTCCCATGCCCAGATCAATAATATCTTCACCCGCCGCACGCGCCTTTGCTTTCATGGCATTTACTTCTGCAAATACATAAGGCGGCAAACGTTTAATCCGGTAAAAATCCTGTTCCATGATACTCTCTTATCTCAAAGTAATATACACATGTTAAAGCCATTTTTTCTTAGCATTAAATTTGATCTTTGTTTAGCAGGTAAACGCGGTCTGGAGAATATTTTTTGAACGTTTTTTGAAAAAATAGCTTACACTTCATTCAAAGTAATATTTTATATACACTTAAGCGTTATGTCTGAATAGGGAAATAACAAAGAATAACGGCAGGAAAAATGAACAAAACAGGCCCTCAAAACAACAATGTTGTGATTAAGGATATTCGTCTGATAAAATGTGATACATATCAGGAAATGTCCGCCATGGTTGATGGGGATCCTATCTGGTTCCGCTTTCCGCTTTTTATGGAGCTGGAACCCAGGGCCGAACTTTTTATGGCCCCGGCCATGGTGGAAAGTCTGGTGCGCGGCGTTCCGGTGCAGATCCAGGACGATATTGCCATCGACAAACGCCTGGCGCGGGCCTATGGCGACATTCAGGCCTTGCTTAAATCATGGAATGAAGATTTCACGATCGCCCCCCTTCAGGCCAAAACCAGAGATGACTTCCCCCATACCGACCACGTCATCAGCTGTTTTTCCGGCGGCATCGACAGCAGTTTCACCTTTGGTCACTTTCGCGATGAAATAACACATATTATGCTGATGCAGGGTTTCGATGACTGGCAGAATAAAGAAAACTGGCAAAAGAATGTGGCAAATAGGCAGGAATTTGCCGATGCAGAAGGGGTGAAACTGATCACAGTGGAAACCAATGTTCGTCAATTTTGTGAAGACAGGAAATTTTCCTATCTGCTTTTATTTGGCAATGTTCTTGCTAGTGTGGGCATAATTTTCAATCCAAAACTCCTTTTGATCCCCTCCTCCTATACGTATGATACTTTGCACCCTTTGGGCTCTCACCCTCTACTTGACCCGTTATGGGCGACAAAGAATACAAGCATTATTCATCATGGTTGTGCCGCCTCACGCTGCAAGAAAACAGAATATATTGCGCAGGATCAAAATCTTCGCGATCAACTTCAGGTTTGCTGGAAATCCTCCAGCAGCAATTGCGGCGAATGTTCCAAATGTATCCGCACAGGCCTCACATTTAAAATTCTTGGACAAAAAAGCAGCCGCATTCCCGAACCCCATCGAAAAGACCAATATGATATTTTGACCATAAATGACGAAAATGAATTATTTTTTGTCGAAGAATTAATCGATCTCTGTGGTGAAAAAAGAAATGAAGAAATCCTCGCCCATTTGAATGGCCACATAAAAAAATATAAAATCAAAAACTTCTTCCATAAGATTTTCAAATTTCTTCTGGGTAATCTGGGGCGTAGACTGTCAAGGCGTTTCAGCAAAAACATCTGGTATACGAACCGCGCAACCGTAACATCCAATAAGATTCATTAGGCCTGAGTATGGTGAGATCAAAACTACAAAAAATAAAATATGTCTTTCACTTATGCCAAGAACGGCAGCGGCAGGGACACCTGTCTGCCTTTCGTCAGATATTGGAAATCGCCTGGCTACAGCTGACGCGGGGCGTTGGTTATTCCAAATATCATTTTGCCGACATGTGGCACAGGGATGCCACATGGGACTATAAAACAGGATTCCTAAGCCACCGGAATTTTATCAAAAAAGTTCATGAAATAAATGAGCGAAAATACCATGGCATCACCCAGTATAAACCCTTCGAAAAGGCATTTTTCCAGTTTTTCAATATTAATCATGCTCAATATGTGGGCCTGTTGAATGAAGACCTGGGTGTGGATAGCAATAAATCCCCCCTTCAAACAGCCCAAGACCTTGAAAAATTATTGGCATTGAATGTGGGTGAAAAAATCTGTTTCAAGCTGATAGAAGGCGATGGTGGCAAGGGCTTTAAGGCTTATGAGATTTTTGCAAGAGAACAGAATATATATGCCCGCCATTTGTCAGATAAGCATGAATATACTGCCAAAGAATTATTTTCCCTACTGACAGAAGAAACAGATGAAGGCTGGTTGCTGGAAAAATATATCGTCCAGCACCCCACAATGAAGGCCTTAAACCCCAGCAGTATCAACACCATTCGCATGTATGTATTTGAAGATAAAACAGGGAAAATCAAGGTGTTGGGCAGTTTTCTCCGGATCGGCGGGGGGGGCAGCCTGATTGACAACACATCCGGCGGTGGACTGGTTTGCAGGATTGACCATAAAAGCGGCCAATTACATCAAGCTTGCAGGTGGACTGCGGAACTTTTATTCAGACCCACGCATCCCGATCATGGTGCGCGGATTGAGGGAGAGAATATTCCCTTTTGGGAAGAGGCAAAGGCCCTCGGCAAAAAAACGCTTTTGTCCTTACCGGGAACTAGATTTGTGGGCCTTGATGTTGCCATCACTCCCGAGGGCCCTCTCATCGTGGAAATTAATGTCCAACCTGATTCAGATGGATTGTCTTTTGTTTACATCCAAACAGCAAATATCTTTAACACATAAATTCAAGTGAATAGAATGTCTTACGTAAAGCACAACAATAACCTAATTAGTATTACAGGTGTAAAACTGTCGAAATGCGATGACTATCAGGAACTCTCTGCCTTGGTGGATGGAGAGACCATCTGGTACCATTTCCCTCTTGATCTTGACATTTTACCGCGCGCGGAAGCCTTTCTCGCCCCCGCTATGTTTGAAGCCATGGCAAGGGGTGTGAATATTCATGTGGAAGATAAATCACCCATATCTGAAAAAATCTATAATTCTTTTGATGAACTGCAATCCCTTTTCAGAAACTGGAACCCTGAAATTCCAAAAGTCACCCTGACGGCCGCAACTCAGAAAGACACCCCCCAAAATGATATGGTTCTAAGCAGCTTTTCCGGTGGTGTTGATAGTATGCATACGTTTGCCTGCCACCGTGACGAAATAACACATTTGCTTTTGCTGCAAGGCTTTGATGGACATGAAAATATAGTCGGCTGGCAAGAGAATAAAAAAGCCCGGCAGTCATTTGCTGACCAACAAAATAAAAAGCTGGTCATTGTTGAAAGTAATGTTGTCGCTTTTTTGTGGGATAGAAAGATTTCCTGGAATATCGCACATGGCAGCGTGTTGGATTGTTTGTCAGTAACATTATCCGCTAAACAATTCCTAGTACCTTCATCATATTCTTATCTAAACCTGATGCCTTGGGGCTCCCACCCCCTGATTGATCAATTTTGGAATACAGAATCTACTGAAATTATTCATCATGGGCTGGGGACAGACCGGGCAGAAAAGACTGAATATATTTGCCAGTTTCAGGACCTCCTTGACCATCTTCAAGTATGTTGGCAATCCTCAGGGAGCAATTGTGGCAAATGTTCCAAATGTGTAAGAACTTCTCTGGTCTTACATATCCTGAACAAAACCTCTGCGAGCCTCCCATCTATTGATAACCTGCATTTGTTAGATGTTTTAAAACCCCAGGACAATTCCGGGCTACCTTTTGTGGAAGATTTAATCTTATTTGCACAGAAGCATAGGGCAAAGGATATCACAAAAATACTAAAAGGTTATAGAAGGCGTTTCCTCATCAAAAATACTTTCGTAGAATTTTTAAAGGCACTTAGTGGTATGTGGGGCCGTAAGTTAGCAAGAAGAGGACGGCGGCGTGGCTGGCAGGATATGCGCCTGCTTCTGACCCCGCGGGATTCAAAACTGGATTAATCAGCCCTCACCCGATAATTCCGCCAGATAATTGGCGGCGAATTGGCTGTATTCTTTTGCGCCCCGGCGCATGCCTTTGAGCGCATCATCATCCAGGTCGCGAATTTTACGGGCCGGGCGGCCAACCCAGAGTCCGCGACTTTTGATGCGTTTTCCGGGGCTGAGAAGCGCACCTGCCGCCAGCATGCCATCACTTTCAATGACACAGCCATCCATGGTGATGGAGCCCAGTCCCACAAAACCGCGGTCCTCAATATGGGTACCATGCACCATGGCCATATGGCCAATCAGCACATCGTCACCGATAATGGTTTCATAATCGCCGCTGTCCACATGAACCACGCTGCCGTCCTGAATATTACTGCGCTGACCGATGCGGATTTTATTCACGTCTGCGCGTAAGACACAATTGAACCAGATGCTGGAATCATCGCCAATCTCCACATCACCAATAATGCGGGCGCCCGGCGCAATAAAGACATTTTTTCCAAGACGCGGCCATACACCCTTATAGGGGTAAAGTTTTCCGCCCCCCGGTGCGGGCCTGTAAGAATTCTCACTCATCATACGATCCTATGGGAAGAGTGCCACTTGTTCCAGTGACAGTTTTTCTTCAAAACCAAACATTAAATTCATATTCTGGATTGCCTGACCGGATGACCCTTTAATCAGATTATCAATGGCCACCACCAGAATGGCCCGTCCGGGAATACGGTCTTCAAATACACCGATTATCGTATGATTGGAGCCGCGCACATGCCGGGTTGCGGGCACCTCACCTTCGGGCAATATCTGCACAAAAGCCTCATCCTGATAATTTTCCTGTAGCTGACTGCGTAAGTCTGCGGCTGTTTTACCCGCCGCCAAATTCACATAAATGGTTTCCAGCTCCCCCCTGTTCATGGGCACCAGATGCGGGGTGAAGGTCACCATTAAATCTTCACCATACGCCCGGCTGAGTTCCTGTTCAATTTCCGGCGCATGACGGTGGGATGCGATGCCGTAAGGATGCATGGCCTCGGCCACTTCCGTATAAAGATTGCCTTCTCTTAAGGAACGGCCCGCGCCGCTCACCCCGGACTTGGCATCAATAATAATGCCGTCTTTTTCAACCAGTTTGGCCTTTAACAACGGGATCAGCGTCAATAAAGCCGCCGTGGGATAACAGCCCGGGCAGGCTACCAGACGGGCGCGTTTAATATCCTCGCGATATTCTTCCGTCAGCCCGTAAACCGCCTCTTTCTGCAATTCGGGGGCGGCGTGATAATTGCCATACCATCTGGCATAAGTATCCGTATCGCGCAGACGGAAATCCGCCGACAGGTCAATCACCTTGATCGATCCCTGTATCGCATTGGCATAATCCGCCGGACGTTCAATGATCATCTCATCAATAAAACCATGTCCGGTGGCATGCAGCAATCCCTTGATAATCTCCTGAGAGGTGGCATGGGGCAAGGCACAAAATACCAGATCAAGCTCCAGCCCCGGCCATTCCACATCGCTGATTGCCATCAAATCCGGCAGTCCCAGCCCGCCCAGATGAGGGAAAACCGCACTCACCGGCTGCCCGGCCTTTCGGTCCGCCGTCATCAGAACAATGTCCACATGAGGATGCGCCACCAGAAGACGTACCAGCTCAGCCCCGGTATAACCACTGGCCCCCAAAATACCCACTCTGATCTTTTTCTGTGTCATCTTCGCCCATCCTTCCGTTTACGTTGATCCGTGATAACGCCAAAATTTTCCGAATTCAAGCGCCAAATAATTCTCTGAAACAACAATATATCACAGCCATTCTTTAAACCCCTAACCCAGATCAAGAAAACTGTCATTGAAGCAACCTGAAACGATGCACAAAATGATAAACTCCAGAACGATCATACTCATTTCCCCACCACTCCACCAACACCCTCATCCTCGGGCTTGACCCGGGGATCCAGCCCAAATTAAAATGACATCGGAGATGACTTTATTTTCTCTCACTGGATTCCCAATCAAGTTGGGAATGAGGGTATTGAAAAGGGGGATGATCATCTTACCAGAAATAATAAACTACAAATACTTGTATCACTAAAATAAACCAACCTAGTACGACAAATAATCTGGCTAAATATGCCCAATATTTTTTGGTATCAACTTCAGGCTTCAAATCATTAATATACTTTCCCGCACTCCGCCAAATACAAATATTTATGAAACCTAAGTAGACGAGCAATATTCCCAGAAACAAAAAATAAAGAAACATTTTAGCATCTGTAGGAACGTCGTTAAATCCAATTATATCCATGAGTAGATTAGAGGCTCTAAAAACTAGCCACCCCAGCACACCCATACGCCAGAATGTAAAGGATAAACTCTTTTCACCACGCCATAATGCTTTTATAAAATTCATGTAATTCCCCCAATAAAGAATTTAAACTGTTTTTTACCCTGCAAATTAATCACAATTCCCTTTTATGATCAACAGCATTCCGCCTCCCACAAAAAAGGCCGCCACGGGGGCGACCTTTTGGAAATCTGTATTCTGGAAAATTCCAGAGCTGTCTCGCTTAACGTTTGGAGAACTGGAAGCTACGGCGGGCTTTGGCTTTACCGTATTTCTTACGCTCAACCACACGCGCATCACGGGTCATGAAGCCTTGGGCTTTCAGGGCCGGACGAAGTGCGGGCTCATAATATGTCAGCGCCTTGGAGATACCGTGACGTACCGCACCGGCCTGACCGGAAAGGCCACCGCCTTTAACGGTACAGACGATGTCGAACTGACCAACCCGGTCTGTTACGTCAAAAGGCTGGTTCACAACCATACGCAGGGTTGGACGGGCGAAATAGACGGCCTGATCACGACCATTGACCGTGATAACACCCTTGCCCGGCTTGACCCATACACGGGCAATCGCATCTTTACGCTTGCCTGTGGCATAAGCCCGGCCCTGCGCGTCAATCTTCGGCTGTACTTCCTCACCTTCAACTGCAACAGGGGCAGCGGCTGTTGTTTCTGCGGCTTCTGAAGTAATATCTTTCAGATCTTCCAGCGTTTTCTTATCTTCAGCCATTCTTAGCGACTCCTTGTATTCTTGATATTCATGCCCGCAACATCCAGAACTTCAGGGTTCTGAGCTGCATGAGTATGTTCAGAACCGACAAAAACACGCAGGTTTTTCATCTGTTCCCGACCCAGAGGGCCTGTTGGGATCATACGCTGAACCGCTTTGGCCACAACACGCTCAGGGTGATCGCCTTCCAACAGATCACGCGCGGTGCGCTGCTTGATGCCGCCGGGATGGCCGGTGTGCCAGTAATAAATCTTGTCATCCATCTTTTTACCGCTGAGTTTTACCTTCTCGGCATTGATGACGATGATATTGTCACCGCAATCCATGTGAGGGGTATAAGATGGTTTATGTTTACCGCGCAGACGATTGGCAATAATGGCCGCAAGACGACCAAGGACAACGCCCTCAGCATCCACAACGAACCATTTTTTCTCAATGTCTGCCGGTGTAGCAGAAAAGGTTTTCATCCGATATTCCTTAAAATATTCCTGAACCAATCCCCGCGCCAAAAGCCCACAGAATCAGTCCGTCCAACAATTGCAGGCAATATGACAACATTTTAAAGAAAGTCAACGGCTTTTATATCTATAAAATCAAAGACTTATCATTATGGTATCATAATACCGTTTAGTTAAACCACTGATTTTAAAGAATTTTTTATAAGCCAGAGAATCAAGCCCTCGCCTCTCTGCGGACTTAATGCAATGCCACAGGTATATTCAGACATAAAAATAGCCCTCCGAATATTAAATCCAGAGGGCTAATACATCGCAAATTAATCAGCGTATATCCGGCACTGTTTCACCATCTGTAACAACGGGTGTCGGCACTGCTTTGGGTGCCGCTTCAGATGTCGCTTCTGCTTCTTCTGAAGTCTTCCCCTCTACAGCAGGGGACTCTGTAGCTGTTTCAACAGCGGGGGCTTCTGAAACTTCGGCCTCTACAGCGGGATCAGGTGCCGGTGCCTCTGTTGCCATTCTTATAAAAATAGTTTCAGAAATTTTCTCAAACACATTCTCATATATTTCTGGGTCTTCAATTGGCGTATCTACTCTTGATGGTCCAAATGCGCTCAAGCTAGAATCATCTATGGCAACGAAATTCAACCGCACTTTGGAAAAATCCTGTCCTATTTTTTCTATTGTAGACGAAATTTTAGTTGTATGGTTTTTATTTCTGAAGCCCGTCCATATATTATATGTTAACTTAGTGTTTGAAGGAGCCTTACCAGTAATAAAACCTGTACCCAAGTCTGCATTTTCAAGAATATACCCTGCATCTTGCAAGACAGACATTACAGATTTAAACGTCATTTCATATGGTGCTTCAAACTCGCGTGTCTGTAATTGTTGTAATTCAAGTCCCGACAAAATCGGCTTTTTAGAACTACTCGCAGTACAAGACGCTAATCCCAAGCATGCAATAATAATTATTATTTTTTTCATTCTATTTTCCCCTTATTTTATATTTTATTTTTAGAAAGAACTTGAACGACTTCTGAAATCGGATACGATCTTTTTATCGTTAAATTTTATTATGAGAGTCATTGTTCTCGAAGATTGCTCAAAGCCGGACGTTGAATTTCCAGATCCAGCGCCTGCCCCGCCGCCAACGCCAGTTAAGGCAAAACCCAAACCAATGATAAAGCTATTTGTATGAGTTTTTGAAGAAGCGACAGTGGCATGACGTCTAAATATCCATACCTCATGCCCTTTCCCATCTATCGTGGTAATATTGGGCGCACCAAACTTCTCAGCAACTTCAAGCTGGGTTGTTGCCCCCACCTTTAAGGTCATCTGCACCATTCCATGAGTAAGTTTATTTGTTTCTTCTTCCCCCATAACAAAGCTAGATAAGGAAAAAAAGAATATTGAAGAAATGAATAAGATGAAACGCACTTGGACCCCCCCTTTATTTTATTATAAGACGAGAAAAAACTTCCCGAAATCTACTTATAGTTTAATTTAACAGTATAATCCAACTTAACCAAGCTTTATTAAACTTTTATTTGCTGCCCGATCCAGCTCAAATAATCCGCATCTCCCGCCGCAATGTCCCATTGGATGATGCAGGGGGTGTCGTAGGTATGGAGTTCTTTGATCCGTGCCATCACTTGTGTTGATTTTGATCTGCGGGTTTTCAAAATCATGGCCACCTCCCCCTCCCGGCAAATATCGCCCTGCCAGCGGTATAGGGACAATATGGCACCGGATATATTGGCACAGGCGATCAGCTTTTCCTCTAAAAGAATGCGCGCGATGGTCTCCGCTTCTGCGACTTCCGGCACTGTCACATAAAGGCTGCAATAATCCGTCATAATTTAATCCTAGGCCGTAATGCGCCGCATGGCAAACAGGCCGGCGGCCAGGGTGATTACGGCGCCGCCCTGATGGGCAGCGGCCAGCGGGATCGGCACCACATGGATCAACGTCAATATGCCCAATATCACCTGTCCCAAAATCGCCAGCAGCATCAGATGACCCGCCATGCGCACATTGATATGACTGTCTTTACGCAACTTGAACCACACATAAAGCGCCAGCAGGGTAATTGCGTAGGCCAGCATACGGTGGTCAAATTGCACCGTCTTGATATTTTCAAAAAAGTTCATCATCAGCGGTGACATGTCAAACAGGCCCGCGGGAATAAAGGCTTCTTCCATCAAAGGCCAGGTATTATAAATAAAACCCGCATTCAGCCCCGCCACCAATCCACCAAGTAATATCTGGATAAAAACCAACGTCACCAAAAGCCCCATGGCAAATGTGGGCCTTTTACGAATTCTGTCACAGCGGGTCATCACCAGCCCGCAGGCCACCCAAAACATATAAAGGAAAATCAGAACCGCCAGCCCCAGATGGGCCGTCAGACGGTAATGGCTTACATCCGGTTGATCCACAAGGCCGCTTTTCACCATCCACCAGCCCAATACCCCCTGTAAACCGCCGAGAATAAACATGAACCATAATTTTGGTTTTAACGTTGCACTCACCTTGCCCTTAAACAGGAAAACCATAAAGGGAATAAAAAACACAATGCCAATCAAACGGCCCAGCAAACGATGGGAATATTCCCAAAAAAAGATGGCCTTGAATTCATCCAGACTCATGCCGTGATTGACTTTATTATATTCCGGATATTGCTGATAGGCGGCGAATTCTGCGTCCCAGGCGGCTTCACTCATGGGCGGAAAAATCCCGCTGATGGGGTGCCAGTTGACCATGCTCAGCCCTGATTCCGTAAGCCGCGTCACCCCGCCCACAATAACCATGGTGAAAATCATAAAACAAACAAAAAATAGCCATTTGGCGATCTGTTTATTGTTTTGTGTGATGCCTGACATATCCCATCCTTATTTTTCTTATATTATTGGTATAATAGACACAGGAAATGAGCAAGTTTTTTGTGTTTAAATTCTTAAACTTACCTTTAGGGTCAGGACCACTTAATTTCATGCATTCTGCGTGAGCAGATTTTAATCCCTGTTTGTAAAAGTCCCACAGAGCATAATATTGCTACGTTCAAGGGGCTTTTACAAACAGGGGTAAAAATAGGCCGCGCCCTGCGGGTCACCTTATACGCGTATAAGGTGACAGAATTGCATGAAATTAAGTGGTCCTGACCCTAAGTTAAGGTCTAATTGAATAAAATTTTATTTAAATAATAGGCAATAAAAATCTTATCTTTACAAAATACTCATAATATTAGGGAATGATTAAGTCCAGCACATATCCTTTCCCCCGCACCCGTGAACTGACAGTTCATCTTTTTTCTTATATGATTTTCATCTTTTTATTGCCCCTCCAAAGCATGGCACAAAATATTTCCCAGAAGTTTCTTTCACTCAGCCCCTCTTACGAAAGTGACAAGGTTTTTTTTCCCGAAGCATCTTTTCCAGACTATTTTCTTCAAAGCAGAAATATGGATCTTACAGCCATGACCTTTGAAATGCCGCGTGCAAAAAAACAGGCTTTCATGATTTCCGGCAGCATTTTTTCTCTTAAGGCCAATCCTTTTCTGGAAAATATAATCGGCAATCTAGAAATCAACCGGGATACAGGTCTTGACGGGCTTGGTCTTACCGGTTCCATGAAATGGAATTTGAGCGGACTTGAGAAATGGAAATTTTGTCTGGACGGCGCTTTAAGTGGCCTGAATTCGTCAAAAACGGTTTATCACAAACCCATTCCCGCCCTGCAGAAAAAACCTCATTGGAATTTTGAAATGCAGCTCGGTGCCAGGCTGGCCTATCATTTATTTGACAAAAGTTTCCTGTCGTTTGGTTTCCGCCACAGCCGCGTGGTCAATCGCCTGTCAAAGGAAAATCCCACACAACCCTATTTTAACAGCAAAAGCGGTTTTATCTCTCTGGCTTTGAAATATTAAAAACAGGTTGATAATAGCCTGCCATGGCTTATATCTAGCCCCATGGATCAGGACACAACCACCATCGCGCTGGCCGCCACCGTCATTATTACGCTGTTTGCCAATTATCGCGCCCGTAAACCAAAAGAGCTTGGACGTTCCTGGCATATGCCGTGGAACGGGGTTCAGTTCGTGGGCATTTTGCTGGCCCTGCTTTTTCTGCGCCACCTGCTCAGCCTGACGGGCAATGACCTGCCCCCCATGCCATCACGCCGCTAAACCTCTGTTGCAGCCCCCGCATCCGCAATGGCAATCGCCGCCATATTAAAAATGCCTTTGGAGGTCGCCGAAGGGGTGACAATATGCGCAGGCTGTGCCGCACCGAGCAGGATCGGCCCCACAATCAGACCATTGTCCAGACTTCGTGCCAGATCAAGACTGATATTGGCCGCGTCCAGATTGGGGAAGATCAGCAAATTGGCCGCGCCTTTGAGCCTGTCGTCCGATATCATTTCATCCCGCAAGGGCTGTTCCAGTGCCGCATTGGCATGCATTTCCCCTTCCAGTTCCAATTCAGGGGCCATTTCTTTCAAAATCGCCACCGCTTTTCGCATTTTTTTGGCGGAAGGTGACTGGGACGTGCCAAAATTGGAATGTGACAAGAGCGCCACTTTGGGGGTAACACCAAAGGCTCTGACCTTTTCTGCCGCCGCGAGGGTATTTTCCACGATCTGTTCAACACAGGGGTCGATGGTCATGAAAGCATCCGCCAGAAACAGGGTTCGGCGCGGCAAGATCAGCGTGGTCATGGTGGAAATTTTATGCTCAGGCGTTTTCCGGCCAATCACATCAATAATATAACGCACATGAAAATCAAAGCGCCCGTATGTGCCGCAAATCATCGCGTCCGCATCCCCGCGCCGTACCGCCAAAGCGGCAATCACCGTGGTATTGGTTCTGACGATGGTTTTAGCAGCCTCTTTCGACACCCCTTTACGACAGACCAACGCATGATATTCCTGCCAATAATCGCGGAAACGGCCATCTTTTTCCGGGTTAATCAGATCAAAATCCCGATCCCGTTTAATGCGCAGCCCCAGTTTTTCAATCTGATGTTCCACCACGTCAGGCCGTCCCACCAAAGTGGGAAAAGACATTTTCTCATCCACCAAGGCCTGAACCGCCAGCAGGACTTTCGGGTTTTCCCCTTCCGAGAAAATCAGCCTCTTGGGATTTTTCTTGGCCTTTTCCAAAACCGGCTGCAATAACATACTGGATTTAAAGACAAAACTGCTGAGTTTTTCATAATAAGCATCCACGTCATCCAAAGGCCGACTGGCCACACCGCTGTCCATGGCTGCCTTGGCCACCGCCGGGGCGATTTCCAGAATCAGGCGCGGGTCGAGGGGTTTGGGAATAATATATTCCGGGCCAAAGGTAAGGTCTTCACCCTGATAAGCATTGGCCACTTCTTCGGATGATTCCTTAAAAGCCAGATCGGCAATGGCCTTGACGCAGGCCACTTTCATTTCTTCATTAATGGTGGTGGCCCCCACATCAAGCGCACCGCGAAACAGAAAAGGAAAACAGAGCACATTATTAACCTGATTGGGATAATCCGAACGCCCCGTGGCCATAATGGCATCGGGCCTGACTTTTTTCGCCTCTTCCGGTAAAATTTCCGGGGTGGGATTGGCCAGCGCCAGAATGAAAGGTTTGTCCGCCATGCGCCTCACCATATCCGGTTTCAAGATACCCGGTGCCGACAGGCCCAGAAAAACATCCGTGTCATCAATCACATCATTCAGGGTGCGTTTGTCGGTTTTAATGGCATATTTATCCTTATAAGGATTCATATCCGCCGTGCGTCCCTGATAGACAACCCCCTCCACGTCCACCAGTGTGACATTTTCCCGGGGCAGACCAAGGCTCACCAGCATATCAAGACAGGCCAATGATGCCGCGCCGCCGCCAGTGGATACAACTTTGACCTTTTTAATGTCTTTTTCCACAATACGCAGACCGTTATAAACCGCGGCCCCCACCACAATGGCCGTGCCATGCTGATCGTCATGGAAAACCGGAATATTCATCCGTTTTTTCAATTCTTCTTCGACGATAAAACATTCCGGGGCCTTGATGTCTTCCAGATTTATCGCCCCAAAAGTCGGTTCCAGAGAAGCGATAATATCAATCAGTTTTTCCGGGTCTGTTTCTTCCACTTCAATATCAAAAACATTGATGCCAGCGAATTTCTTGAACAAAACCGCCTTGCCTTCCATCACCGGTTTGGCCGCCAGAGGCCCAATGGCCCCAAGCCCCAGTACGGCTGTACCATTGGTCACAACACCCACCAGGTTGCTGCGGATGGTCATTTCCGCCGCCGCTGCCGGGTCTTTGACGATTTCCTCACAGGCAAAAGCCACACCAGGTGAATAGGCCCGCGCCAGATCCCGCTGATTGGACAGGGGTTTTGTTGGCACCATGGCCAATTTTCCGGGTGTGGGGTCTGAATGATAACGAAGGGATGTTTCTTTGAAACTCTCGGGCATATAACGATCCAAAATCAGTGAGAAATTTTGAATAGTTATAGCGCAGGTCCAAGAATAAACAAGGGGAAGCGCAAACTTCCCCTTAAAAAATTTATTTTGTGTTTAAAAGAATTTACAGGTCCAAAGCGCGATATTCTTTGCCCAGATCTTTGGCAACGGCCTCATAGGTTACATAACCGTTTGAAACATTAACACCGGCGGCCAGATGTTTGTCATCTTTACAGGCCTGCTCCCAGCCCTTGTTGGCCAGAGCCAGACCAAACGGCAATGTGGCATTATTCAGAGCAAAGGTGGACGTACGTGCCACCGCACCTGGCATATTGGCCACACAATAATGAACCACACCGTCCACGATAAAGGTGGGCTCTGCATGGGTGGTGGGGCGTGAATTTTCAAAACAGCCGCCCTGGTCGATGGAAATATCAACAAGCACAGCGCCGTCTTTCATGCGTTTCACCATGTCGGCAGAGACAAGCTTCGGTGCCGCGGCCCCGGCCACAAGAACCGCACCCACAACAAGGTCCGCATCCAATACGGCTTCTTCCAGATCATGGGCTGTGGAATAACGGGTTTTCACCCGGCCCCGAAAACGGCCATCAAGCTTACGCAGCACGTCCACATTGCGGTCAAAAATGCTCACATCCGCACCAAGACCCACAGCCATTTCCGCCGCATTCATGCCCGATACACCGCCACCGATCACAACCACTTTCGCAGGGGCTACACCGGGCACACCACCGAGCAACAGACCACGGCCACCCGCTTCTTTTTCCAAAGCATGGGCGCCGGCCTGAATGGACATGCGTCCGGCCACTTCGCTCATGGGCGCGAGCAAAGGCAAACCGCCAGCATCATTGGTCACGGTTTCATAGGCAATGGCCGTGCATCCCGATTTCATCAGCGCGTCCGTCTGCGCCGGATCTGCTGCCAGATGAAGATAGGTATACAGAAGATGGCTTTCATTGAGCATGGCACATTCATTCAGCTGCGGTTCTTTGACCTTGACGATCATTTCCGCATTGGCAAAGACCTTCTCGGGTGTGTCAATGATTTCTGCACCCACTGCAATATAGTCATCATCACAAAAACCAATGCCGGCTCCGGCCTGGGTTTCTACAATCACTTTGTGACCGTTTCTGACAAATTCAGAGACACTGGCAGGGGTGAGACCAACCCGATATTCATGGACTTTAATTTCTTTTGGAACACCGATAATCATAATATTTATCCTATTTTGAGACATTTTTACATTGCCAGCATTATAAGATAATATTCGAAGAATTTCCTTGCAAAGTTAGGCGCAAGATACTTGATTTATCGCATAATCTTGCGTATATATTCATTTATGAGACATAAATTTCGAAATATTAATCTTGATAAGATTGATCATGCCATCCTGAATCACCTTCAGGAAGACGGCAGAATCAGCAATGCAGATCTGTCGGACAAAGTGGGCCTGTCCCAGTCTGCCTGCCTGCGCCGGGTGCGTTCCCTGGAAAGCGAGGGGGTTATTGATCGTTATGTGGCCATGGTCAATCAGGTGGCCGCGGGCCTGCCGGACAATGTCTTTGTTCAGATCACTGTGGAAAATCAAACCAAAGAAAAACTGACCGAATTTGAAAAAAAAGCCCGCGAATGCCCGCAGATCATGGAATGTTACCTCATGTCCGGGGATGCGGATTATCTGTTGCGGGTGGCGGTTGCGGATGCGACGGATTATGAAAAGCTGCATATGGATGTGCTGACAAGTCTGCCCGGTGTATCCCAGATCAAATCCAATTTTTCCCTGCGCACCGTGACCAAAAAAACCGCGGTACCTTTCAGAAATCTTTAAATGCTTAACAAGCCGCCGTCAAAAGTGACGGTTTGACCGGTCATATAACTGTTGTTTTCCGAACAGAGCCAGAGGATACCATCCACAATTTCCTCCACCATGGCTATGCGGCGCATGGGCACGGCGGCGGTCAGTTTCTTCACCGCATCCGGGCCGCCATTTTCTTCCAGATACCGTTCCACCATGGGGGTTTTGGTGACCCCGGGACAAATGGCATTGACCCGAATACCATAACGGGCATTTTCAGCCGCTGCGGTTTTGGTCAGGCCCACCACCCCGTGTTTTGAGGCGGCATAAGGCCCCATGAGCGGCGCACCACTGATACCCGCCACCGAGGCCACATTCAAAATTATCCCCCCCTTTTGCCGGATCATCTGCTGCAGTTCATTTTTCAGACAATAAAATAAGCCCTTCAGATTCACATCAAGAATCTGGTCCCATTCTTCATCATCACATTCGGTAATGGGCAACATGGCATGTTCCACCCCCGCATTATTGATGGCAATATCAATACGACCAAATTTTTCAAGGGCCGCCGCCAGCGCCGCCTGCACCTGTTTTTTATCCCGCACATCACAAACAAGCGCCAGAGCCTCAGCACCAAGAGATTCAGAACCAAGCGCCTCAACTTCTGCCGCCGTTTCCCTGGCCGCCTCTTCGTTGATGTCACACAGGACAAGGCTGGCCCCGGCCCTGGCAAATTCAAGGGCAGCCGCCTTGCCGATACCCGACCCACCACCGGTGAGAAAAACCACCTTACCTGTATAATTATATTTTATCATTCATTCTTCCTCTATAAGGTGGATGGCAATATCGGCGACAATTTTTGTCATCGCCCCCAATGATCCGGCCTGTGTGCTGGAGGCATTGCCATCGAGACTGCGTTTATAAACCCCCTGAACAATGGCCGCGAGACGGAAATAATTAAAAGCCAGATAGAAATTCCAGTTTTCGATTTTTTCAATGCCCATGCGTTGACAATAGGCCTTCACATAATCTTCTTCCGTCGGCAGGCCTTGTGCTACCCGGTCCACACCGCCGAGGCCCTTGATACCCGGCGAATTCTGCGGCAGGCGCCACTGCATACATTGATAGGACAGATCCGCCAGAGGATGCCCCAGAGTGGAAAGCTCCCAATCCACCACCGCGATAATTTCCGGCTTTTCAGGATGAAAGATCAGATTGTCGAGGCGGTAATCCCCGTGGATAAGGCTGACCTTGCCATCATCGGCGGGAATATTTTCCGGCAGCCACTCAATCAGCCGTTCCATACTGTCCACCCGGTCGGTTTCGCTGGCCTTATATTGGCTGGTCCAACGGCTGATCTGCCGTTCAAAATAATTTCCCGGTTTGCCATAATCGCTGAGGCCCACAGCCGCCAGATCAACCGAATGTATGGCACATAACACCCGGTTCATCTCATCATAATAAGCTTTGCGTTCAGAGCGTTCCATATCAGGAAAAGCCGGGTCCCAGAAAATCCGTCCCGCTTCATAAGACATGATATAGAACCAGCTGCCGATAATGCTGTCATCCTGACACAGGTGATAGGCCGTGGCCACCGGCACGTCCGTTTCTGCCAGGGCCGAAATTACCCGAAATTCCCGATCCACCGCATGGGCGGATTTCAACAGGCTTCCGGGCGGTTTACGCCGAAGCACCAGTCTCCCCGAAGCCGCTTCAACCAAAAAGGTGGGATTGGACTGTCCGTCCTTGAATTTCTGGACTGTGAGCGGGCCTTTAAAACCCTCCAGATGTGTTTCCAGATAGGCGCACAGGCGTTTTTCATCCAGTTCAGCCACATTGCCCATCTTCACTTCTCCACAGTATATTTCTTCAGAACCTGTTTCGACAGGGCCATCATATGCACCTGATCCGGCCCGTCCGCCAGACGCAGGGTACGGGCATAGGCAAAAGCCTTGGCCAGAATAAAGTCTTGCGACACACCACCGCCGCCATGGATTTGAATGGCCCGGTCCACCACATTCTGGGTCATTTGCGGCACCACAATCTTGATCATGGCAATCAGATCCCGTGCTTCTTTATTGCCAAAACGATCCATCTTGTCGGCGGCTTTCAACGTCAGAAGCCGCGCCTGTTCAATATCACAATAGGATTTTGCAATATCTTCGCGCACACTGCCCTGCATACTGAGTGTTTTACCAAAGGCGGTACGGCTGTCTGACCGCGCGCACATCATTTCCAGCGCCCGCTGCGCCACCCCTACCAGACGCATACAATGGTGAATACGGCCCGGGCCAAGCCGTCCCTGGGCAATTTCAAAACCCCGCCCTTCGCCCAGCAAAATATTGGTTGCGGGCACCCGGACATTTTCAAACAACATTTCCGCATGGCCGTGGGGTGCGTCATCATCGCCAAACACATGCAGAGGCCTTATGACTGAAACACCCTTTGTTTTCATGGGCACCAAAATCATGGATTGCTGCAAATGGCGCGGGGCATTTTTGTCGGTCTTGCCCATGACGATCAAAATCTCACAGCGTGGATCCATGGCGCCGGATGTCCACCATTTGCGGCCATTGATCACATAATCATCACCATCACGGCGGATGCTGCATTCAATATTGGTGGCGTCTGATGAGGCCACATCAGGCTCCGTCATGGCAAATGCAGAACGGATTTCCCCATCCAGCAGGGGTTTGAGCCATTCTTCCTGATGTTCGGCGGTTCCGTATCGTTCGATGACTTCCATATTGCCCGTATCGGGGGCCGCACAGTTGAAGACTTCCGCACCGATGGATGAGCGGCCCATAATTTCCGCCAGGGGCGCATATTCCAGATTGGTGAGACCCGCGCCCCGGTGGCTTTCGGGCAGAAAGAGATTCCACAAGCCTTCCGCACGGGCCTTTTTCTTCATTTCTTCCATAATGGGGGGAATGGTCCAGCGCTGTGCCTCGGGCTTGATATGGTCGTAATATTCCTGCTCCGCCGGATAAACGACATCTTCCATGAAGCGGCTTAGTTTTTGCTGAAGCGCGACCACTTTATCTGAATATTCAAAATCCATTCATTCCCTCCCAGAAAATTCCATCATAACAATATAGTCAGGCATAAGCGCAAATAATTATTCAGCCCTGACAATTACGATAAACGAACGTTTGACTTATGGGAAGTTCTTTATTGCCACACGCCTGTTCTCAGGCTTTCATTAATATCATCCAGCTCATGAATGCGGATGGGGCGATTGTTCCAGTATATGGCGCTGAACTGAATAACCCCGTCAGGCCCGGCGGATGAATTTACCACACATGTGAGGCCATGGGGAATGGGCACCTTATAATCATTCCAGGCCTTGAAATTAATCTGTATGACCCTTTTCCCCTGCCCGTCCGTCTTTTCCGTCACCTTGTCCGCATCATAACTGTCCGGATGTTTTAATTTTGACAGGGCCGCCAATTCACAGGCTTTCACCTGTTCGCTGTCCTGAAATGCATCCTGGCAACCGCCCAGAAAAATCGAAAAAAAGAAAATCGTTATAATACGCAAAAGAACCCTCATGAAAATTTTCACGACCCTATCATATCTTTATGGATAAAAGGCATAAAAAAAGGGCGCCGAAGCGCCCCTTTAAATTATCTGATCTTAAGTGTAAATATTAGAAGTTATATTTTACACGGACGTAATAAAAACCACCGTTGAAGCCCAAAGGTGCTGTCACAGGGTATTTTGCACCTGCAACGCCGCCAAATTCATTCAGGTCCGGGAAGTTATTAAAAACATTCTCGGCCCCGACGATCAGGTCGATATCTTCAGCAACCGTAACGGCGGCTTCAATATCAAAGGTAATTTCACCACCTGGGTTGAGAACCAAATCATCTGAGTCCAGATGATATTCTCTATAACCACCGGCATAATTGGCCCGGGTCAGGAAACGCCAGTTGCCTTGTGAATGGTTGAACGTGATGTTCCCGCGAACCTTGGGAAGGTTATTTTCCAGCTGATCGATCCGTGTTGCGCCAAGATCACCGCCCACAACTTCTGTATCTGTCCAGTTTGCCGCCAGACGCAGGCTGGATGTGCCTTCATCTGTCAAGTCCATTGGAATTGTGGCAATGACGTCAATACCCTGGGTTTTTGTATCAAAGTCATTGGCAAAATAACGGAATTTTGCCAGTTCAGAGGCACCGGTAATGCCTTGCTGTTCAAGCTCAATCGCCTCTTCAGTGCTGATGAATTTGTCGTCAGAGCTGGCAATACGGCCATCCACTTTAATATTGAAATAATCAACCGTCAGGCTGATTGAATCATTGATGAAGGCGGTACCAAAGCTGAAACTTTTGGATGTTTCAGGCTGCAACTGCTCACCGCCTCTAAGCTGGGCAATCGGGTTGGTTGGTGGAATAATACCAATCTGCACCAAAGATGCCCCCACAAATGTTGTGGAAATGTTGCTGATATTGGACTGACCAACGGTGGGCGCACGGAAACCGGTTGAATAGGTGGAACGAATGGTAAGTTCATCCGTCACCCGGTACAAACCGGATACTTTGAAGTTGGTTGTGGTACCAAAGTCACTGAAATCTTCCCAACGGAAAGCCGCACCCATAACCAGTTTATCGGTCACGTCCGCTTCCATATCGAGGTAGAATGCCACGTTGGAACGGTCATTGCTGCCCCCAACACTTGGAGAGAAACCGGAGAAACCATTCGCACCGATACCAAAACCCTGTGAGAAGACTTTAGATTCATCTTCCGGTGTCGCTGGATCATCTTCAATTGTATAAAGCTGACCAAGGACACCCGGTGTGAAGGATTCAATTTGTCCAATTCCAACGGAGAATTGCTCTTCGCGCCATTCAAAACCACCGGCGATATTCAGCGGGGATGCGAAAGCTTCGATCTCAATCGGATAAACAAGATCAATATTCACATTTTTTTCAAGCTGGGTGTAAGACCCGAGATCAAAAAGATTTGGTGTAGCTGAACCGAGAGAGGCATTGACTGTATTATCAATGAAGAAGCTTACTTCATTACGACCAGCGCCAACGCTCACGTCATAGCTAAGGCCACTATCAAACTCACCACGCAGACCAAGTACGCCAGCGATGTCATTCAGATTACCACCAAAATTCGGGGTAAAACCACCGGGGAACATTTCATTGAAGACAAAACAGTTTGGGTCCGCGAAGATAGAGGCCAAGGCATCCGCTTCGCCGGCAGAACCGATCACCAACGGGTCATCAATATTACCCGTCGCAAAGTTCACACCACCCGTACAGGTCACACCGTCATCCGGTGTCATATCACCCACAAGACGGGTTTCCCCACCATCAGCAGAGAAAACACCGCCCCGGGTATTCGGGTTACGATAGAAGAAACCCCCTTCGGTTTCTCTCTCGGAATAGTTACCAAAGGCATAAAGCTCACGGCCTTCACCGGCTTCCACCGCCATGTTTACGAATGCTTTGAGGTCATGATGAACCTGTGGCTGACCCCAGATCTGGGCATAAGGCTGACGGACTTCTGTATTGCCGTCGGCAATCAGACCCAATGCATCATCCCGCTGGACACTGCGGCTGGTTGGATCGGCTTCTCTATATTCAACACTCAGGTTGATAAAACCTTCTTCCCCAAGCTGAGTGCCAATGGTCCCGGCAATCTGCCAGCTGTCGCCGTCACCGGCATAAGTGCTGCCGTATTTGGCTTCGATTGAGCCACCTTCGGCACTGTCTGAGAGGATGAAGTTCATCACACCGGCAATGGCATCTGAACCATATTGCGCCGCCGCACCATCACGCAAAACTTCAACCTGCTTCAAGGCGATGGATGGAATAGCCGAAATATCCGGTCCCTGGGCGCCATCGGAAAGACCACCACCGAGGAAGGCGATCACAGCCGCGCGGTGACGACGTTTGCCGTTCACCAGCACAAGTGTCTGATCCGGTGCCAGACCCCGCAGGTTTGCCGGGCGAACCAATGTCGCCGCATCACTAATCGGCTGCATATTCACATTGTAGGAGGGCACAACATTACGAATTTGGTTGGAAATGTCGCCATCACCCTGATTTAAAAACTCGTCTGCACCGATCACATCCACCGGTGCCGGTGTATCAGCGGATGAACGGGCTTTACGGCGCGAACCTGTCACCACCACTTCATCCAGTGCGCTGTCGTCCACGGCCTCTTCAGCTTCCGCAGCCATGGATACCGGTGCATACATTGCACTCAGAACCATCGCAGAAACTGTGAATAATAATGTTTTATTTTTCATAGAAAGTTTCCTTTTCCCATAATTTAATTGTTGTACAAAGGAGGTTTTATGACCTCCCTATATTTAAAGGCTTACATAAGCCCTCGAACATATAGACGCTTGGGGAAAAGTTTATGGGAATGAAAATTATAAAAAAAATTCATTTTTTTGAGATATAGCGAAAAATTAATTCAAAAAAGGATGTTATTCAGACCTTTTTTCACTTGATACGGGTATCAGCCTATTCACGATAGGCCACTGAACTGCCTTCACCCGAAGCAAATGTTTTGCCTGCCAAAAGGTTTTTGTTTTTCGCCTTCCTGTCATATTTATCTTTTACAATTTGCGACAGGGGCACCAGGGCAATATTCTTTTCTTTTAAAGTCGGCAGCCATAAATTAAGCGCTTCGATTGTCTGGGCATAAGGATGGCCGATGGCGATGGCCTGACCGTGTAGGCGGGCGATTGTTTCAGCATTTTTTAATTGCCTCAGGATATAATTTATATCCTGAACATTATCCAGAAACACATCGCGGCTTACATTGGGAATATTTTTCTGGCTGGCCAGTCGGCTTAATACAGAGGTATTGGAGGTTTTTGAATCAAGGACCAGCAGCCCCCGCCCCCTTATACTGTCCAACAACAATTGTACCGCCGGGGTATCTTCGGTAAAGGCGCTGCCCATATGATTATTAATGCCAACATAACCATCAAAACGGGACAGGTTATAATTCAGCCGGAAAAGCTGTTCTTCCGCCGACAGGCCTGAACGCAGGGCATAGGGGCCGGGATCATCATTTCCCTTGGGTTCCATCGGCATATGCACCATCAATTCATGCCCGTTTTTCTGTGCAAGTTTGGTCATTTGCGGCAATTGCGGGGCATATGGTAAAAAAGACAGGGTCAGGGGGGCGTTCATTTCGATAAACTTGCGAGTTCTGTCTTTCAGCAAACCAAGGTCATCAATAACAATGGTTATTTTGGCCTGCCCCGGAAGACTGGGTCTTTGCGCTGCGGCATTATACTGCCATAATTTTTGACCTGAAGCGGGCCTGAAACCCGCCCTTTCCACATTTTCAGGCATATTCCGACCCTGAGAAGGCACAAAACGGGGGATATGAACCACCATTTCCTGTTCATCATGCCCCTCTTCAAACGCAAGTTTCTGTATGGGAACGGAGGTTAGATTTTCCTGGGAATCCCCTGCAATAGGAGCCGGTATATTTTTCACCATAATATCGCTCTGGGATGAAGTCTGAATAAGAAACATTCCGATCATACTTGATGTGAAGACAAGAATGATCAAACATAATGCCAGTCCGACCTGCTTGCGCCAGGGCCAGAAATTATAGGCAATCAGGTAAAAGACGGCAAAAATCCCGATCAGGAAATTCATCAGCATACTGCCCATAAGCCTGTTCAGGGAAACATCTATATCCCCCTCAGCGGCATAATGACCATTATCCGCCTCTGGCGAAGAAATATTCGCCCAGTCGAGAATTTTTGCCCGTAATAAAAAAAACAGCTTAATCACAACGCCCCTTTATCTTTACCTTAATATGCCGTTTTCCAGGGTAAGTTTCAAACATAATTCCCATATCATGTCATTTGCGCTAAATTTGTCATATCGCCTTGTCGTTATTTTTTTATCTGTCTATAGTGTGGATTAAGCGAAAAGAAGAAAAATAACCGCTGAAATATGATTTCTTAGTATCACATTGTAATGAGACCAAATAAAGCATGTCCGACCTTTTTGAAACAAGCGTTACCACCACTGATTATTCTGCAAAAGACATCGAAGTATTGGAAGGCCTCGAACCGGTAAGGTTACGTCCGGGTATGTATATTGGCGGCACCGATGAAAATGCCCTGCATCATCTGGTGGCGGAAGTGTTGGACAATTCCATGGATGAAGCGGTGGCGGGACATGCCAGCCGTATTGAAATGCAGTTACACGCGGATGGGTCTGTTTCCATCACCGATAACGGGCGCGGTATTCCAATAGATCCTCACCCAAAATATAAAGACAAATCGGCTTTGGAAGTGATTCTCACCACACTTCATTCCGGTGGTAAATTTAATTCCAAAGCTTATGAAACCTCGGGTGGTCTGCACGGGGTTGGGGTCTCGGTGGTGAATGCCCTGTCCGAATGGCTTATAGTGGAAGTGGCCCGGGACAAACAACTGTATAAACAAAGCTTTTCCCGTGGCCATGCCACCGGCGCTTTGGAAAAACTCGGCCCCACCAACAATCGGCGCGGCACCAAGATTACTTTTCTCGCCGATCATGAAATTTTCGGCACCACTTTAAAAATGAAAGCCGCCCGCCTGTATCAGATGGCCCGTTCCAAAGCCTATCTGTTCAAGGGTGTTGAAATCCGCTGGTCCTGTGCGCCGGAACTGATCAAGGAAGGCAGCGAAATCCCGGAAAAGGATAGTCTGCATTTTCCCGGCGGCCTCAATGATTATCTCACATCCAGCACCGAAAAACGCAGTCGGGTGACGGAAGAGAATTTCCATGGCCTGGCTCCCCTCGCCGATGAAATGGGCAAGGTGGAATGGGCGGTCACATGGCCTGAATATGGCGATGGTTCCATCCGTTCTTATTGTAATACGGTACCCACCCCCTTTGGTGGCACCCATGAAAGCGGTATTCGCGCCGCTCTTCTTAAGGGCATCAAGGCTTATGGCGAACTGGTGGGCAATAAAAAGGCCGCTGCCATTACTGGTGATGATATTTTCAATTCCAGCTGTTCTGTGATTTCTGTCTTTATTAAAAACCCGCAATTTCAGGGCCAGACCAAGGACAAACTCACGAATCCAGAAGCGGCGCGCCTGGTGGAAAATGCCATCCGTGACCATTTTGACCATTGGCTCAGTGGTGCGCCGACCATGGCCAATGACCTGCTGGCCTGGGCGTTGGAGCGGGTGGAAGAACGCCTGCGCCGCAAGCAGGAAAAAGACGGCAAACGCAAGACCGCCACCAATAAACGTAAACTTCGTCTGCCGGGTAAACTGTCCGACTGTTCACAAAATGCCGCCGAGGGTACAGAGATTTATATTGTGGAAGGCGACAGTGCGGGCGGCTCCGCCAAACAGGCGCGGGACCGTAAAACCCAGGCCATTCTTCCCATTCGGGGTAAGATCCTCAATGTGGCCAGCGCCACCCGCGATAAAATCCGCGCCAATCAGGAAATTGCCGATATTAATCTGGCACTGGGCTGTGGCTCGGGTGACAAATATGAAGAAGACGCGCTGAGATATGAAAAAGTCATCATCATGACCGATGCGGACGTGGACGGGGCCCATATTGCCACCCTATTGATCACATTCTTTTATCAGGAAATGCCCGACCTGATTAAAAATGGCCATCTTTATCTGGCCCAACCGCCGCTGTATCGAATAGCCCAGGGCGGCACGGTGGCGTATGCGCGCGATGATGAACATAAAGACGAATTGATGGCCAGCACCTTCACCGGGCGCGGCAAGATCGAGATCAGCCGTTTTAAAGGCCTCGGCGAAATGCCGGCGGTACAATTGCGCGAAACCACCATGAAAAAAGACAAACGCACGCTGCTGCGTATCATGATCCCCGAAGGCACCCGTCTTGAAACATCGGAACTGGTGGACCAACTCATGGGCAAAAAACCCGAACTGCGCTTCCAATACATCCAGGAAAACGCCAGTAAGGTGGCGGAACTGGATATTTAGGCTTTATTCCCCGATTTCCGCGACCGCTTCCTGCGCTTCTATTACCACATCGTCTGTCACATCACTTGTTTCGGTGAAATCCCGTGTGGCTTCTCTTGCCAAAGCCGGATCGGGGTAGAGCTTGCTCACCGCGTAACCTGAAATCATCGACAGGGCGAAGGCGGGTGGCAGGGCTTCCAGGGCGGTGAAATAATCGCCGATGCCGTCCATATTCTGTACCACGAATTTAAAGACCGGGATTGAGAGGAAACCGATGATCATGGAGGTAATGGCCCCCGCCGCCGTATAGCCCCGCCATGTGAGGGAGAGGATAATCATGGGGCAGAAGGTGGCGGCGATGCCCGACCAGCCGAATATCACAAACCAGAAGATGGTGCGATCCGGTGACAGGAAGGATACGGTAAGTGCGATGGTGAGCGCCACCACCGCCAGGCCCACTGTCACAATACGGGAAAGACGCGCCGCAGAAGCCCCATGCAGGCCGGGGTTAAAAATAGTCTGGTAAAAATCATGGGTCACAGAGCCCGCCGCCAAAATCAGAAGCGATGATACGGTGGACATGATGGCCGACAGAACCGCCGCCACATAAAGTCCCACGATCAGGGCCGGAAACACATATTCCACCAGTTCAGGCAGCACATTCTGCGCCCCGTTGCCCAAGGCGGCCACAGGATCACTGCCCGTTTCGGTAAACAGATAACGCCCCAACAGGCCAATGGTCACCGCCGCCGTATCGGTGAGCAGGGTAAAACACACCGCCACCCATTTTCCCTTGGCAATTTCCTCTTCATCGCGAATGGCAATATAACGGGCAAAAATCTGCGGCGATCCCAGATAACCAAAACCGATCATCACCATGCCCAGAAGCGCCATCAAGGTCATCAGGGTAAAATCACCGCCGCCCCAGATGCTGGTCAGGTCCGGATCAATGGCCTGAAGCCCCGCCGCCAACTGGTCAATATTGGTGATGGTAAAAAAGGCCACCACAGGCAGCATCACCAGACAGAGCATCATCACCGCCCCCTGAAACATATCGGTCCAGGCCACCGCGAGAAAGCCGCCAATGGTGCAATAGGCCACCACAATCACAAAACCGACAATGGCACCCACATGATAATCCCAATTCAGAAACCGCTCAAAGGCCGATCCCGTGGCATCAATCTGGGCCGAAATATAAATCAGGACAAAGATGGTCAGGGACAGGGAGGCAATGACCCTGAGCAGATTATTTTTGGCCCGAAAACGGCTCACCAGATAATCAATAACGGTCAGGCTATCATAGCGGTCTGTGAGTTTCTTAAACCGTCCCGCCATCAAAAACCAGGCGCAGAAAACACCGAATACTTCGCCTGCCACCACCCAATAGGCACTGACCCCCGCCATGGCCCCCATGCCGGTAAGGCCGAGCAATAACCACGCACTTTCCCCGGTGGCCTGGGTGGAAAAAGCCGCGACCCAATATCCGAGTGTCTTGTCGGCGGTGAAATAATCCTTGAGGTTGCGCACCCTTCGGGCGGCAATAATACTCAAGCCCATCAGAATGACAAAATAAACCCCCAGCATCAGATATTTTTCAAACATATTACCCATTTCCCTGTTTTATTCTTTGCGTGGAGTGTATGGGAAAGAAAACGCCCTGTAAACAGATGCTCTTATTTGTAGGCCACCGCCACACTGGCAGGCCCGGCCAGAGGAATGATTTCAAAGCGTTTAAAGCCAATTTCTGAACACCAGGCCTTAAAATCTTCCCCCGTATAATCAAACCCGTCGCCAAATTCGATCAACATATTGAGGGACATTAACAATCCAAAGGCATTTTCCCGTCTGGCATCATCAATGATATTTTCTATGGCCATAAAGACCCCGCCTTCCGGCAGGGCATCATAGGCCTTTTTGATCAGAAATTTCTTTTTTTCCAGATTCCAGTCATGCAGGATATTGGCCATGGTAATCACATCGGCTGCGGGTAAGTCATCCTTGAAAAAATCCCCGGAAACAACCTTGATACGATCCAAAAGCCCGTGCCTTTCCACCTGTTTCTGAGCATGAGGAGCCACCGGCGGCAGGTCAAAACTGTTAAAGCTCAGATGGCTATGCCGGGCCGCTATTGTACGCGATAACAAAGCCAAAGCCCCGCCAATATCGCTCACACTGCCATAATCCTTAAAGGGAAATTTATCAGCCAGCTGCATGAAATTTTCCACCTGTATACCAGACATGGCATGAAGAAATTCCCCCAGCTTCACTTCGTTGGAATAAAGTTCTTCAAACACAGGTTTGCCATGGAGTTTGACCTCATTCTGGGCTTTTCCGGTTTTAAGGGCCGTGCCCAGATCATTCCAGAAACCATACAGGCGGCTGTTGAGCATTTCCGGCATGCCGCCAATATAAGCGGGGCTGTTTTTGTCGAGAAAGGCTGCGGTATCGGCTGTATTTTTATAACGTGCTTTTGGCCCGTCCCCGTCCCGTTCCAGAAACTTTAGCGCCACCAGTGCATCAAAAAAATCATAAATTCCCCGTTCATGAAGGCCAAGTTCTTCCCCCAGTTCCGGGGCCGTCATCGCCCCCGCCCCCAGCGTCGTAAACAAGTCAAATTCCACCGCCGTCAGCAAGGTTTTTGAGGCCCAGAAACCCGTGGCTGTTTGCATGATATGTGTGGGGTCCAGTTGATCTTTCATAATAATGTCCCATCATCATCTATTGTTATTGCAACTTATGATTATACAACATTCGCCCTATGTTCACAAAAATATATATCCTGGTTATTACAGCAATAAATACTGGCAATTTTTCAATGTCTCTATTATTGTCTGAAAAACTATAAAAATCAGGGGGGATTTATGGACATCAAAACCTATCTTATCGCGGCTATTGTGGCTTTTTTTTCTATCGCTGCCCATGCAACTGAAAAAGAAAAAATCCCGCCTCTCATCCCCGTGGAAAGATTTGCCGCCCTGTCCAGCATGGAGCAGATGGAACTTTCCCCCGACGGAGAATATGTGGCCTATATCGGCCCGTATAAAGGCCGAAAACATGCCTTTATCCATCCCAAAAAAGACCGAAGCAATATACGGATCATCCCCCCTATAGAAGATGCGGATATAGGCTGGGTCAAGTGGATCAATAATGACCGTCTTTTGGTTTCCTACAAATATACCATGAACAGCTGGGGCGATAAATATAGTGGATCGGCCCTTTTCAGTGCGGAAAAACTCTTAAAAGATAAATTTGTCAACATGGCCCGTCCGAACAGAAATGAAAGGAAAATGGGTTATAAAACATCACTTTCACAATTTAAAGATGATGTAATAGATTTTCTCCCGGAAGACCCCGAGCATTTTATTCTCTCCCTCGACGATGACAGAAATGGTTATGACCACATCAGAAAAGTGAATGTAAATACGGGCAGATATAGTACCTTATATAATGGCGCACGGGGCATTCAGAACTGGATGATAGATCAACAACATATGCCACGTTATGGCTGGGGTTTTCATAAAAATAAAAAGCGGGTTGTCTATAAAGACCCGGACAGTGGCAAGCGAAAAGACCTTGCAGAAACGGACTGGTATCAGAATAAAAATATCCGCCCCATTGAATTTACCGATGACCCCCGTATTGCCTATGCCCTGATGCCCAATGAAGAGGGCCGGAAAATTCTGATCAAATTCAATATTCCTGAAGGCAAAATTGTCGAAATCGTCTTTGAACACGACAGTGTGGATGTGAGCGGGCTGGCTTATGATCCGGAAACGGGGAATATCGTGGGTTATAATTATTATGAAGATATGCCGCGCACCCATTTTATCAATGCCACCTATAAGAGGCTTTTTGAAAAACTGCAAAGCTGGTTGCCCTCCGGCAGCCATTCAGTCATCGGTCGCAATTCCGCTAAGAAAATTTATCTGATCAAACATTATAGCGATAAAGACAAGGGCACGCTCTATGTCCTTGACCTGATCAACAAGACATTTGCACCGCTGGGCTCCACCATGCCGCTTATTCCCGATCAGATGGCCAGCGTTAAACAACATGATATAATTGTGCGCGATGGTTTGATCATTCCGACTTATGTCACCTATCCCAAGGGGCGGAACTCAAAAAATCTTCCCACCATCGTCCTGCCCCATGGCGGCCCGCACGCCCGGGACAGTGCCAGCTTCGACTATTGGGCGCAATTCCTTGCCAATCGCGGTTATCTGGTGATTCAACCCAATTTTCGCGGCTCCACCGGTTATGGCAGCAAATTTGTTGAAATGGGCCATAATCAATGGGGCGGAAAAATGCAGGATGATGTGACAGATGTGACAAAATGGGCGATTGAGCAAGGCATCACCGACCCCGAACGGCTGTGCATCGGGGGCGGATCATACGGCGGGTATGCGGCCCTGATGGGCGCGGTTAAAGAGCCTGATCTTTATAAATGTGCCATTTCCATCAATGGGGTGGCCAATATCCCCGCCATAAAAACTTTTGACCGGAAATTCATTGGCGGCAAGCTGGGCATCAAAAAAATTACCCCAAAGGACAAAAGCGACAAGGATATTTCCCCCCATCACCGGGCCGGGGAAATCAAAATCCCGGTGCTGATCATCCATGCCAAGGATGACCCCGTGGTGCCCTATAAACAGGCTAGGAACATGTATAAAAAGCTAAAGAGGCTCAAGAAACCTGTGGAATTTGTTTCCATCAAATCCGGCGATCATTTCCTCGATACCTCAAAAGCCCGCATCACCACCCTGAACGCCATGGAAAAATTCCTCCAAAAGCAGATCGGGCAGTAAACTTCATGCCTTAGCGCACGTATGAAGCGCCATTGATGTCAAAGGTGGCGCCGGTGATCTGACGGGCGGTGGGGGAACAGAGGTAGGCCACCAGTTCACCCACTTCTTCGGGCGGTGAAATTTCACCGAGCGGGATGTCTTTGGTGGCGGCTTCCAGCCCATATTCATCAATAAAACCTTTGGACATGTCCGATTCCACCCAGCCCGGCGCTACGTTGACCGCAATGATATTATCGCGGCCAAACCCGCGGGCGATGCTTTTGGTCAGGGCCACCACGGCTGATTTTGAGGCCGCATAATGCATATAATTCGGATCATCGCCCCGATAGGCCGCACGGCTGGCAATATTGACGATCCGTCCGCCTTTTCGCCCAGGAGACTTAAAATCAGGGCTCTTAAAATCAGGGTTCTTAAAATGAAGAATGGCTTCACGGCAAATATCGCCCACCGCCATCACATTGGCCTGCATAACATCCTGCCAGACCCTGTTCCACTGATCAATGTCATGCTCGACCCCGGCTTCGGGCATAATACCGGCATTATTAACCACCGTATCAATATGGCCCATCAGGTCCACGGCCCCCTTGAACAAAACGCGCCCCGCGCTGGCTTCGGTCAGGTCGGTCTGTATCATTTCATGTCCTGTGCCTGTAAGTGATGCCAGAACTTCTCTGGCGGCCTGATCATTGCGGGCATAATGCAAACAAACCCGTGCCCCCTGTTCCGCCACCGCCCGGCAAATGGCCGCACCAATACCGCGTGAGCCCCCAGTAACCAATATATTCTGACCGGATAATTTCATCTGTTACTCCTTATTTTACTCTACACTACTCATCCTCAGAATCCCTTACAAGAAAGAATTCCACGCAATTCACTTTCACTTAAATCCAAATGATTTATTAGCATTTGCTTTAATACATTTGTAACTAATTTTGTAGTACAAACATCGGGGAAACCCAATGAGATTAAGTTATTCATAATATCTTGATGTATGAAAGAAAAATCAATGAAAAATGCTAATGTTCTTAAAGCTGCAGTCAATATTCTTAAAGTTGCAAGCGCCCTGTTTTTAATGGTTTTTAATGCAAATACCGCCAGCGCACAAGATGAGGTTATTAAAGAGCATATTGTCAATGAAGTGTCAAAATGGATAGGTGCCGATATTCTGATCAAGGGTATAAACAGCCAAAATTCAGCCAACGCAGCTCTGACACAGGCGGATATTGACAGTCAGGATAAAAACTGGCGGGCCGAGGTTAAATCCGGTGGCGGGGCCATGACATCCAAAGTTCTTGCGAACGGCGTTTCATCTTATCTCAAAGACATTCTGCAAAAATCCGAAGGGCTTTATTCTGAAATTTTTGTGATGGATAATAAAGGCTTGAATGTTGGTCAAAGCGACCTCACGTCGGATTATTGGCAAGGCGATGAAGCCAAATGGCAAAAAACTTATCCGATCGGCAAAGATGCCATTCACATTGGTGAAGTTGAATTTGATGAATCCTCACAAACCTATCAGGTTCAAGTGAGCTTATCCATCACAGATCCGGCAAATGGTCAGGTAATAGGGGCGATTACCATAGGCATGAATGCGGAACTGATTTCGTAAATAAACACCAATAATAAAAAGAAAAACGGATATAATTATGCGCAACAAAGTAAATATTCTGAAATCGCCTTCCACGGTTTTTTCTTTTATCTCTTCACTGCCCGTAGGTCGAAAAATTCTCCTGCTGGCCATGACCTGCTTAATATTAATATCCGGCTTCTTTACAATTTTTCAGTCTTATGAAATGGCATTTGAATTGCGGGAGGTTTCCACTTCGGATTCAAAAGTAATCACAGGATTAATGGCTTCACAATTGCCCTTAGCCATACGCTTTAAGAAAACTGCCAATATTCAAAAGGTCTATAAAGCATTAGCTGAAAAAGAAAATACCACACTCGCTGCTTTTGCCGCCACTAATCTGGAAGGCAATATCCTTGAAAATTTCAAGTCAGACAAAATCGCCAATTTTGAATTGAAGGATTTTTTCACCGATGATGTCCTGGCCTTAAAAGCAGGTGAATTTTTCATCCGTCATACTGATGAGCACACTATTATCGCCGCCCCTGTTTTTACGGCAAAAGGTGAAAAAGCGGGCAGTATCGCCATTGCCTGGAGCATGCATTTCATCAATGAAGTGATTAATACCTCCAAGACCAAACAATTGCTTATCAGCCTTTTGGCCACCATCCTTTTTGTTGGTTTACTTTTTCTTTTGATCCGCCATGTTTTAACCAAGCCCCTTGTTCAACTCACAGATTCGATGGAGAAATTGGCGCATGGTGATAATGCTACCGAAATTCTCGGTCTTGAACGCCAGGATGATATTGGCAATATGACGCGGGCCGTTCAGGTCTTTAAAGATAATTCATTACAGATGATCAAACTTCAGGAAGAAGCAAGGTCCCGCAGGCAGGAGGAAGAAGAGCAAAACCGTCTGATCGAAGAACAAGAGAAAGCCCGCCTTGAAGAGGAGCGGCTTGAAAAGATGACCGCGGAAGAAAAAGCGGTACAGGATCGTACCAAAATGATGGATAAGTTAGCCAACAGTTTTGAGACAAGGGTAATGGGGGTTTTGGAAGGGGTCACCAATTCCATATCGGATATGAATGTGACAGCACAAAATCTCTCAAAAGCCTCAACCGACACCACGGCTGAGGCGAATGAAGCGGCCAAAAGATCCCGTCAGGCGGGCAATAATGTTGATACAGTCGCCAGTGCCGCAGAGGAAATGTCCGCCTCTATCGCGGAAGTCAGTCATCAAGTTGGCACGGCCTCCAAAATTTCAATGGATGCGGTGAAAGAAGTTCAACAGGCTGGGGCGCAAGTGGAAGAACTTTCTGTGGCCACAACGAAAATTGATGAAGTTGTAACCCTGATCAATAATATTGCCGAACAGACCAATTTGCTCGCCCTGAATGCCACTATTGAAGCCGCACGCGCCGGCGACGCGGGACGGGGTTTTGCCGTGGTGGCCAATGAGGTAAAAACACTCGCCACCCAGACCGCCCAGGCCACCAATGATATTGCACAGCAGATTTCAAATGTTCAGACTGTCACAAAAACGGCGGTTTCTTCGGTGGAAAATGTGGCCAGCACCATCACGAACCTGAATGAAATCTCTGCGTCAATTTCTAATGTGGTGGCAGAACAATCCACCGCAACCAAGGAAATCAGCCGTAATTCCCTAGAAGCAGCCTCAGGCACCGAGGAAGTGGGCCAGAATGTCACCAATGTGAGCCGGGTCGCAGGGGAAACAGATATGATCGCCAATCAACTCTTGAATGCCTCAGAAGGTTTAGCCCAGCAAGCCAGTGAATTGGGCATGGAAATATCCACCTTTATTCAAGAGGTGCGCACGGGCCAATAACCTGAATATCCAGGGTCAAGATCTATTAACCGCTCTGTAACCAATATATTGTATAAGCCTTTCAATAAATAAAAATTTACTAAAAACGTTAGGTGCAGGATATGGGAACACAAAGACAATCGGGGTTTTTCGACGACCTTAATATGGGTAGCAAACTGGCTTTAAGCTTTTCTGTTATCACCATCCTTTTTATCATCTCACTCGGCATGGCTTTATGGCAAAGTCCGTTGATGTGGGTAAGCTTTATTATCAGTGGTTGCCTCGCCCTCGGGGTGATGATTTTTACCGTTCGTTCAATATCCTCTGTGGCGACGGAAGTCAGTTCCGCAATTCTCGATTTGGCCGTGGGTAAAACGTCTGTCAGTTTCAGGCATGCCAACCGCGAAGATGAATTTGGCCGGATATCACAGGCTGCCAGCCACCTTCTGGACAAGATGGATGAGATTAAACATGCTCAGGATGCCATAAAAAATGCCGAGGAAAAAAACCTTCAGCAAATAGAAGAACAGGCTCAACGTTCCCATCAGGAAAATGATGCCAAAGCCGATGAACAGGCGCGTCTGGCTCAGGAAACAGAAGACCGGGTCAATCAGGCCTCTGCCCTGTGTCGTGAATTTGAAAGCGCTGTTGATAAGACACTTGGCTATTTTTCCAATGCCACAGAACGTCTCAGCAGCTCAGCAACACAAATGTCATCCAACGCCGAACATACCAATCATCAGGCCGGCATCATGAATAATGCTTCGGAAGAAGCCGCGGCCAATGTGCAGAATGTCTCTGCGGCAACGGAAGAACTCAGCTCCTCCATCAAAGAGATTGAACGTCAGGCCGGAAAATCCTCAACCGTTGCCAAACGCGCGGTGACAGAGGCTGACAATACCAATGAAACCATGACCAGTCTGGCCGAAGCCGCCCAGAAAATCGGTGATGTGATTGACCTGATCAATGACATTGCCAACCAAACCAATCTGCTGGCGCTGAATGCCACCATTGAGGCGGCCAGAGCCGGTGAAGCGGGCAAAGGTTTTGCGGTGGTTGCCACCGAGGTTAAATCACTGGCCGAACAAACCGCGCGTGCCACGGAAGATATTTCCAATCATGTTTCTGCCATGCAGGGTACCACGAATGAAGCCGTTAAAGCCATTCAGGAAATCGGCACCACCATTCGTGAAGTGGAAGAAATCGCCTCATCCATCTCCGCAGCTGTGGAACAACAGGGTGCCGCCACCAGCGAAATTGCCACCAGCGGCCTGAAAGCTGCCGACCGCACCAATCAGGTTTCCGGCTCCATTTCATCTGTGACCGATGCGGCGCAGGAGACCAAAAAAGGCGCGGATGACCTTCTGGATGTAACAAAGGAACTGACCACACAATCCGGCCAGTTGCGCGAAAATGTCAATAATTTCATTGATGGCATTCGCGCGATTTAAGCAATAAGACTAAATGAGAAAAAACCAAGAAAAAACAAAGAAAAATTCTTCAAATAAACTTTCAGGCACCCTTTGGGGTGCCTTTTTATTTGCTCATTATTTCTCCAGGAAATCTTTCATAAGCCTGTTCACTTCAGCCGGTTTTTCCATGGTGCTGAGATGGCCGCAGTCTTTCAGAATATGCAGTTCCGATCCCGCAATTAAATCCGCCATTTCATGGTGGACTTTGGGGGGTGTGAGCATGTCTGCCTCCCCACAGATTATCAGCGTCGGGCAGGAAATATCCTTTAAGCCGGGACGCGAATCGGGCCGGTTGAGCATGGCATTTTGCTGACGCAGATAGGCCTGCATGCCTGTGTCTTCTGCCATATGGATAATGCGGCGGCACAAATTCTGATCCGAAAGACATGTTGCACGGATCAGAAAAGAAAGCCGCTCTTCAATCAGCTCCGCGATTTCATGCTCCATATCCGCTGCCATCATCTGCTGACGTTGACGCTTCTGTTCCGAATTGTCTGCTCTGGCATTTGTATCCAGCAGAATTAATTTCTCCACCCTTTGCGGGGCCTGGCGCATGACCTCAAAGGCTATATATCCTCCCATTGAAAGGCCCGCGAGAGTGAATGTTTCCGGTGCTTTTTCCAGTAAGGCCTTTACCATTTCCGGCAAATTATCATGGCTGCGATGATCCCCTGTCATCAAATTATAGTCCTGCCCCAGCGCCTCTGTCTGCCCCTGCCATAAGTCATCGTTACATAACAGGCCCGGTATGAATAAGAGATTTTTGTTCAAAATGGCCTGCTTTCTTTTTTTGGTTAGAATATGTTAGCCTGCACCAGAGGCACAGGAAGATTGACATATGAAAACTTTTCCCTATCCTGCGCCCTCATAAGGTTTAAACGGTTTTATCAGGAAATAATAACATAAAATGAGTTTTGATTTATTAGGCTTAAGTGAAGATTTGCTCTCTGTGGTGGCCAAAGCCGGTTATTCCGAGCCAACCCCCATTCAGAAAAAGGCAATCCCCAGCACTTTGCAGGGTCGTGATATTCTGGGCATTGCCCAAACCGGCACCGGCAAGACGGCTTCTTTTACTTTGCCAATGATTGATATTCTCTCCCAAGGGCGCGCCCGGGCGCGCATGCCCCGTTCCCTGATTTTGGAACCGACCCGCGAACTGGCGGCCCAGGTGTCTGAAAGTTTCGAAAAATACGGCGAAAAGTCAAAACTGTCCATGGCGCTTCTCATCGGTGGTGTGGCTTTTGGCGATCAGGAAAAGAAACTTGACCGCGGCGTAGATGTCTTGATTGCGACCCCTGGGCGTTTGCTCGATCATATGCAGCGGGGAAAAATCCTGCTCAGCGGTGTTGAAATTCTGGTGGTGGATGAAGCGGACCGCATGCTGGATATGGGTTTTATTCCCGATGTTGAAAAAATCTGTAAATCCATGCCGCCTAAATTACAAAGCCTGTTTTTCTCGGCGACCATGCCCCGGGAAGTCAAACGCCTGACCGACCAATTCCTGAAAGATCCCAAGGAAATTACGGTGTCGGCCCCAACGTCTACCGCGTCCACCATTACGCAATATCTGTGCCGCATTAAAGCCAACCCCCGTTTTAAAGGCATCAAAGGCACAGATAAGCAAAAACGCGATATGCTGCGTTATTTGATTAAAGAACAAAATATTAAAAATGCCATTATTTTCTGCAATCGGAAAAGCAACGTAAAAATTGTTGCCAAGTCCCTGAAAGTACACGGCCTGAATGCAGGTGAATTACACGGTGATATGCATCAGTCTTCCCGTATGGAGACATTGGCAGATTTCAAAAGTGGTGCTTTGCAGATATTGGTAGCCAGCGACGTGGCAGCACGGGGGCTTGACATTCCCGATGTGAGCCATGTGTTTAACTTTGAAATCCCCAACAATCCGGAAGATTATGTGCACCGTATTGGCCGTACCGGACGGGCGGGCAAAGAAGGTAACGCCTTTACCCTTTGTGTTCCTGCCGAGAAAAAATACCTTATCCAGCTGGAAAAATTCCTCGACAAGAAAATTCCTGAATTTTCCGCGCCGGATCTGGGCGGCAATGAAAAAGCAGCCCAGGAAAAACCAGAAGCAAAGCAAAAAGAACAGACTTCCGACAAAAAGTCTCCGCGCAAGCAGGACAAAGATTCTTCTGCAAAAAAACACACAAAAGAAAAAGCCTCTCAAAAGGAAGCATCACAGAAAAAGCAATCCAGCCAGAAGGTTGTCGTGGGTATGGGGGATCATGTACCCGCTTTCCTGTTACGCGATGGTGTTAAGAAATAATATCCCACCTTCTCCTTTTACCAATTATTTACTATTCTCCTTAGCCATTCCTTAGGAAAAGCGTGCTAGTTTCCTGCCTTATGAAATCTTAATAATAAATCCAGGCTTGGCAGTTTTATAGGAGTATCTATGTCACACTTTATGGATAAAGATGATGCCGAATTCATCAGAGAAACTTCCGACCTCGCCTTAGACTTAATGTCTGAATATAATGTCATCCCCTCTCCTGTAAATTACCAGATCTGGTATGCCTATGCGGGCAAAACAGATATGTCCCTTGTTCAGAACATGGAAAATATGATTGATAAGGGCATCACCTTTAGCAATAATATTTGTTCGAACCTGCACCAGAAATATTTTTCCGATGAAAGTCTTCAGGATACAATCACAGAAGCCGGTGATGGTTTTCAAAAACATCTGGCGAAACTGGCCAAGACCATCCAATCCGCCTCTGATGGCACCGCCAGCTATAATGGTGCCCTGTCTGATCATCTGGGAAATCTCGAAGAAATTGAAGGTGGCGCGGCATTAAAGGACATTATTGGTGGCCTGTTGCAGGATACGCAAAAAATGGAAGCGTTGAACCAGGAAATGGAAAAAGAGCTAAAGGCTTCCACTTTGGAAGTACAGAAGCTTCAATCCACCTTGAATGCCGCACAACATGAAAATGTGACCGACCTGCTCACCAATATTGGCAACCGTAAATGTTTCGAAGCCTCTCTTAAAAAAGCGATAACGGTTGCTCAGGAAACAGAAGAGGAATTTTGTCTTCTGTTTGCTGACATTGATCATTTCAAGAAATTTAATGACACATGGGGCCATCATGTGGGCGATCAGGTTTTAAAAGCTGTTGCCCACGCCTTTAAAACCCGGATTGGCCAGAAAGGCACCCCCAGCCGTTATGGCGGTGAAGAATTTGTCCTGGTCTTACCAAAAACAGACCTCAACAAAGCTTTTATCCTGGCAGATTCCCTGCGCTCCACCATTAACCAGCGCACGATGAAACGCAAAAGCACCGGTGAGACCATCGGGAAAGTAAGCATATCCATTGGCATCGCCCAATTCCGCACAGGTGATAGCCGTGACAGCCTCCTAAAACGGGCTGACAGTGCTCTGTATCTGGCCAAAAACTCAGGCCGGAATGTTGTAAAAACAGAAAACCATCTGGGTGAGAAAAAGGAAGATGTGGCCTAAAACGCCGTTATATTCCTGCTTTACTTCACAATTTTTAAACCTACAATAAGCCTTTCCTGAAATTCCGGAGAGGCTTATGTCGTTGCAATTGATCCTGTCGTTAAACAGTATGAAACTTGAATGTCCTGAAAAAGGGCACATGAAAAATCTGGCTATTGTGACTTTCACCCGTCCCGAAGCCATGAATGCAATGAATCAGGATTTTTTTGCTGATTTTGAAACTCTTTTAAAAGAAATTTCCAAACCGCAAAGCCCTTATCGCGCCCTCCTGATCACGGCTGAGGGCCCGGGTTTTTGTGCAGGGGCTGACCTGAAAGAACAGGCAGATGGTTTTCCGCCGGACTTGGGGGACATGCTGCGGAAGAATTATAACCCCTTGATTATGGGGCTGAAATCCCTGCCAATACCCACCGTAGCCGCCGTAAATGGTGTGGCAGCCGGTGCCGGCATGAGCATCGTGGCGGCCTGTGATATTTCTCTTGCGGCCAATTCATCCCTCTTCCTGCAGGCTTTTGTGAATATCGCCCTGGTCCCCGATGCGGGAAGCAGTTTTTTCCTGCCGCGCATGGTGGGCCGTGCGCGCGCCGCAAAAATGATGATGCTGGGGGAGAAAATACCCGCCAGTGAAGCTTATGAAATGGGTCTGGTCAGTCAGCTTGTCGAAGATGAAAATCTTTTTGAAGAAGCCCTGGCTGTGGCACAAAAATTTGCAAATGGCCCCACCAGCGCTTTCGTGCAAATACGCCAGCTTCTGGATCAATCCGACAATAACACTCTGGAACAGCAGATGGAGGCCGAAGCCACCGCGCAACAAACAGCCGGCCATTCGGGGGATTTTGCCGAGGGTGTCAGCGCCTTTTTGCAAAAACGCCCGCCTGTTTTTAAAGGATAAACTTAAATTATTTTAAAGGATAAGCTTAAGTTTAAGTGGCCAAAGCCAATATGTTCTCTTTTGTTCTTTTTTTGTTCTTGACTTTATGCGTCGTAACAATTAGAACAAAAGAACAACATAGAGGATGCCAAATGGATATTATACTTCACATGATCGGACTAGCCTTCATTCCCCTGATAATGATGGTGATTTATGCCGGATGCCGGAATATTTTTGATGTTTTAAAAGAAGTTCACGGGCAGAATTCACAATGGCAGAATTCACAATTTCGCTCACCTGAAGCCACCCGCTTTCCTAGCCATATTCTACAGGCATAGATCTTTGGGGGAAATGGAAAATACAGGTCGCTTGTGCCGCCTTTTATTCCGGTTTTTCCAAAGTATCATAGACGGAAAACTCATAATTGATGCACCATTCGATCATTTGACGATAGAGCATTTCCACCAATTCAGGATGAGCTCCTGATTTTTCGGCATGTTGTTTCACTTTGTCCAGCACATCCCTCACCCGTGCCTCATCCCGTACCAAACTACGGTTTTCCTTAATACGGGCGGCCTGATCCATAAAGGACTGGCGGATGCTCAGCAAATCAACAATTTCCCTATCCAGTTTATCAATTTCCTGTCTAAGGTCTGGCATATTGTCACAGACCTTGGGATGATCGCGGGGTTCTTTTTTCAAAATATTACTCATTTCAATTCTATACGTGCAATTCTATACATGCAAAGGCCCATTCATATATCAACATTATCGCTTATGAAAGACTGAATCTCAATCCCGTCCCGTTTTCAGCACAAGACAATCCCCACCCTGATCTTTGAGCGACTGACACGTTGACCTGGCCAACGCGTCTTCTTCAATTTCCTTGATAAATAAACGAACAATCTCTTTGCCATTTTCCAATGTGACCCGGCGTGTTAAAGGCGAATATAATACAAGCAGGGGTGCATTTTTGCGGCTTATTTGCTGCCAACCCGTTTGGGCCAATTCCTCTGTTGCATAAGACCCCAATTGCACCAGATAAATTTTATCCGCCGCGGGTTTATGATTGCCCTTTATCAGGGCCTGTAGAATTTCCGGCTCTTCTTCTGTCTTTTCTTCAGCAATGTCATTTTTATTCTCATCCGCCAAAGGTAACGTTTCTTTCGCCTCATTCAGGTTATCCGAAATTACGTCTTCTTTTTTGGTTTCCGAAGTCAATATATCCAGCAATTGTTTTTTCTTCGGGTCCAATGGCTCAGCCCCGGCCTCGGATATTATATCTTCCGCCGGTTGTGCCTGTGTTGGAAGATTGGCTTCTTTTGGGGTGATGGCTGTCTTTTCTTTCGGGAATGTCTTAATGCCCAGATATATGGCTTGTGCGCGCTGTTTTGCGGTTAACGTCATCAGCCATTTATAATGCTTTATAGTATTTTCCAGTTCCTCGTCATTCATCAGCCCGGCGCCGATTTTACGGGCTGTCTGCTCTTCCCCCGACATCACATAGACCATAACCAGATTTTGCTGGGCTTTGGTGACAGAATAATCCAGATTGATGGCCTTGCCCAGCAAACGGATGGACGGGGCATATTGCCCTTCCAGGGCAAAAGACAGGGCCAGATTATTTAACAGAGAAATATCATCGGGTTTGATATTCAGGCCCAGCCCATAATTCAATTGGGCTTTTTCAGACTGGCCCATCAGGTCGTGAGCCAGCCCCAATGAATTAAATATCTTGTGGTTATTGGCATCCTTTTCAGCAATTTCCTGTAAATAACCAATGGCTTCTTTCGGGCGGTTGCGCATCAACAGGCTTCTGCCAATACCATGTTTGGCAGCAATATTTTCAGGGTCTATCACCAAAACCTGCTGATAGAAATTAATCGCCCTATCAGCGGCCCCAAGCTTGTTATAGATCATCGCCAGCCCCAGACGAGAGGGTACATGATCTGCATTTTCCCGTGCGGTCCTCTGGTAAAGGCGCATGGCCGAACTATAATCACCGGCCTCAAGAAAACTGTCTGCCATATTCATCAGACTGCCCGGTTCAAAGGGAACTTCCCCTTCCACTCTTTTTGGCGCGCCGTCACAGGCCGAAAGCAGTATTGAAAGTGAAAATACAAATGTTAATTTCTGTCTAAATCTGAACATATGGCCCCTAAACACTCTGTAACATTTAAAAAACTTTGCCAGCATACAGCCATGTCTGCCACATAACCAGCCTGACATTCATTAAAAGTGGAACAAATCTTAATGATATGTTAAAAACTATTCTGTAGAGTTACAATTCATAATTGAATGAAGGGTTTAATATGGTTGATATTGCGAGTGCGAGTGCCACATCCAGTCAGGTTCAGGTGGATAGAGGCAGTAATCAGGAAAATACAGCAAGTGTGAAAGACCTTCTTGCAAAAGCCGCTGATGATTCTGCGGTAGAACGTAAAGAAGTGGAAGCAGATACCGGCCCGAATGTTGGCCAAAAAGTGGATATCCGCGCCTAAATAGCGGACCATTATTCCAAATGAACTAAATAGTGAAATCACTATTCCAAATGAAAAAGGCATGATCTTCATCATGCCTTTTGTCGTTTCTGTCTTTTATTCCTGAAGAGATTATATCCCTGAAGAGATTATTTATCCGCTTCGGGGATCACCGTACGCAAATGCAGTTCACGCAATTGCTGGTTTGACACTTCACTCGGTGCTTTCATCATCAGGTCTTCCGCTTTCTGATTCATGGGGAAGACAATCACTTCACGGATATTCGGCTCATCCGCAAGCAACATGACAATGCGGTCCACACCCGGTGCAATACCACCATGCGGCGGTGCGCCAAATTTCAGGGCATTAAGCATGCCGGAGAAACGTTCTTCCACCACTTCGGGGCCATAACCCGCGATTTCAAAGGCTTTATACATAATGTCCGGTTTATGGTTCCGAATGGCACCAGAGGATAATTCAATACCGTTACAGACAATGTCATACTGATAACCCAGCACATCTTCCGGCGCCATCGTTTCCAGCGCTTCCATGCCGCCCTGCGGCATAGAGAAAGGATTATGGCTAAAGTCCAGCTTCTTTTCCACCTCGTCATATTCAAACATGGGGAAATCCACGATCCAGCAAAAACGGAATTCATCCTTGTTGATCAGTTCCAGATCTTCACCCACCTTGGTACGGGCCAGACCCGCAAGGCGGGCGGCTTCATTTTCCTTGCCACAGGCAAAGAAGATACCGTCATTATCGCCAAGATTCGCCAGCTTCTTCAGGTTTTCCAGACGTTCCTCATCAAGGTTTTTGGCAATGGGACCCATGGCCTCACCATCTTTGAAACGAATATAACCCAGACCTGCATATCCTTCCGAACGGGCCCAGTCATTCATTTTATCAAAGAAGCTGCGCGGTTGAGAACCACCGGCACCGGGGGCTGGAACAGCCCGCACCACGGCGCCTTTTTCCACAGCCCCGGCAAAGATGCCAAAACCTGATCCACGGAATATTTCACTGGTATCACAAATCTCAATCGGATTGCGAAGGTCCGGTTTGTCATTACCGTATTTCAGCATGGATTCACGGAAAGGAATGCGCGGGAAAGGTGATCCGGTGATTTTCTTGTCGGAAAATTCTTCAAACACCCCAACCATCAAAGGTTCGATGGCGGCAAAAACATCTTCCTGTGTGACAAAGGACATTTCCACATCAAGCTGGTAAAATTCACCGGGCGAACGATCGGCGCGTGCATCTTCATCACGGAAACAGGGCGCGATCTGAAAATAACGGTCAAAACCCGCAATCATCATCAATTGTTTAAACTGTTGCGGTGCTTGTGGCAGGGCATAGAATTTGCCCGGATGCAACCGACTTGGCACCAGAAAGTCCCGCGCGCCCTCAGGCGAACTCGCCGTTAGAATCGGGGTCTGATACTCGCGAAAGCCCAGGTCCACCATACGGCGACGGATACTGGAAACCACATCCGAACGCAGCACAATATTATTATGAATCCGTTCCCGGCGCAGGTCCAAATAACGATATGTCAGACGAATATCTTCGGGATATTCCTGCTCACCAAATACCGGCAGCGGCAATTCTTCGGCGGTGGATAAAATATCCAGCTCTTCCACCTGAATTTCAATGGCCCCCGTGGGCAGGACAGAATTTACCGTATCCGCGCTACGGGCCACAACCTTGCCTTTCAGGCGAATAACACTTTCCGCCCGGGCTGATTCTGCCAGCTTGAACGATGGATTATCCGTATCGATCACACATTGGGTCAGGCCATAATGATCCCGCAGGTCAATAAAAAGCAAACCGCCATGATCGCGTTTGCGGTGAATCCAGCCAGAAAGCAGGGCCACTTCGCCCACATTATCTTCTCTGAGAGCGGCACAGGTATGTGTTCTATATTCGTGCATATTGTTTCTTCTAAATTTTAGATGTTCAAATCAATGTGTTTTTGTGCTTTATTGCCTCTTTGTCAAGTCATTTGGCAGCATTGGACCTAATAAAAGCGAAATTGAGCATATAGATGAGTGTCATAACAAATAACGAACAGCTTGTCGCCCTTTGTGAGCGACTTTCTCAATCTGAGTATATTACCGTTGATACGGAATTTCTGCGTGAAAAGACCTATTATTCGAAACTCTGTCTTATTCAGGTTGCCAATGAAGAAGAATTTCACGCCATTGACCCCCTGTCCGGTGACCTTGACCTGGGGCCTTTTTATGATTTGATGGCCAATGAAAAGGTGATCAAGGTGTTTCATGCCTGTCGTCAGGATATTGAAATTTTTGTCAATGATGCGGGTGTTGTGCCCAAACCCCTGTTTGACAGTCAGGTGGCCGCCATGGTCTGCGGTTATGGCGACAGCATCGGATATGAGAAACTGGTGCTCAGTCTCGCCGAAGAACAATTGGACAAAAGCACCCGCTTTACCGACTGGTCCAGAAGGCCCCTCACCGAACGTCAGATTGACTATGCGCTGGGTGATGTGACCCATTTGCGGGTGATTTATAAAAAACTCAATGCCCAATTGATTGAAACCGGACGCAGCCATTGGCTTAACGAAGAGATGGATGAACTGACAACGGCTGAAACCTATGTCATTCAGCCGGAAAACGCCTGGAAAAGACTGAAAATCAGAAACAGCAACCGGCGCTTTAACGCCATTGTCCGCAAACTGGCCCAATGGCGCGAAGAAGTGGCCCAAAGCCGCAACATCCCCCGCAACCGGGTGGTGCGTGATGATGTTTTGATGGAAATTGCCGCCGTACGCCCCACCCATGCCAATGCACTCGGCAGTATCCGTGGCCTGTCGCAGAATTATGGTCAGAGCCGACAGGGCATCAGCCTGTTGCAAGCCGTCAAGGCGGGCCTTGATATTGCAGAAGAAGACTTACCAATCCTTTCCCGCAAACGCCCGCCCGAACATAATATTGATCCGGTGATGGAATTGCTCAAGGTCTTGCTGAAAATGAAATGCCAGCAGCAGAATGTCGCCCCCAAACTTCTGGCCAACAGTGATGATCTGGAAAAGCTTGCACAAAATGATGAAGCGGACATCAAAGCTTTGTCGGGTTGGCGTTTTGAGGTATTTGGCCAAGATGCCCTCGCCCTGAAACAGGGAAAGATCGGCTTTGCCATCAAAAATCATGAAATCATCACCCTGCCGTTGAATGCGGACGAAGAGGAAGATTTGAAAGAAATCAATTAATCCTGACGTCTTCTTTCAGGCCGAACTTTTTGGCGAGTTTGGCCAGTCTTTCCAGAACAACATCATTGGCCAGCGCCTGATCCTGTTCTGCCATATGCATAAGAAGCTGATCGCCTGAAATTTCCAGCTCAGCACTTTTTAGGCCTTTTTTGGTGCCGCCGGAAATACGCTGGGCCAGTCGTAAAGCCAGCCCCACCCGTTCCGCATAACCAATATCACCCGGACGCACCAATGTTTCAATTTTCGCCGTATGATGTTCCCCGAGATAACCGCCGTAACATACATAAAGCGCAAGCCCCATAAAGGCTGCCCCCCGGTGCGTCACACCAAGTAATCTGCTCTGTAATATCTCATATAATACTTTGTCAGCCCGATATTCAGGATGGCCACGCCAACCCACATCGCTGAGGAAAGATACCGCCAGCCTGAGCCGGGTCTTTTCAAAATCCTCCCCTTCAAATAAGGGGTCAATCCATTTTTTAAGCCGCTTGCCATGTTCGGAAAAACGGCCATTTCTTGCCGCCAGGTCATAACAGGCCGCCAGCAAAGGATCCTGTTGACGCTCTTCCACACTCATTTTTTCAAATAACATACCCTCCCGCAGGCCATAACCCGATATGACCAGCCTTTTGGGTTTTAGAATTTTCAAAACCCGGTGCAGGATCAGGGCTGATTTGGGCAGCACTTTCAGGCGGCGGCTTGAAATGCAATATCGATATTTATTCAGCTCAACCGGCAATTTTCCGGCAAGGCGTTTTGACAGATCCAGCGCATCTTCCAGCGGAATGGTATAATGATGCACATTGTTCAGATAATAATCATTTTCGGCCATATGGATTTTGGCCAAGGCCCGCCAGGAACCGCCTACGGCATAAAAATTCTGCCCCTTGAGACTGTCCAGCCAGCTATTTTCCCCCAGGGCCTGATCAATTTCTTTTTGTGCCGTCTTGGCTTTTTCCACGTCCTGAAATTTCAGGGGACCTATGGGCAGAGAGGTTTTATGATGCACATCCCCGTCTTTCACATGGGCAAGTTCCAGACTGCCGCCCCCCAAATCCCCCACAATTCCATTGGCCCTGGGCAGGGCGCACAAGACCCCATAGGCCGATAATTTTGCTTCTTCCGCACCCGAAATCACCGATATTTCAAGGCCGCATTCTTTTTGAACCCGCCTGACAAAATCAGGCCCGTTCTTTGCCTCGCGCACGGCGGATGTGGCCACCACCCGGTGATCCAGAATGTCCATTTTATCCATCAACAGGGAAAAACGCTTCAATGTATCAATGGCCCAGTCCATGGATTTTTCCATCATCAGGCCATTTTCAGAGACACCACGGCCCAGACCACAGAGGATTTTTTCATTAAAAACCACATAAGGCGCACGTTTCAGGCTTTCATAAACCACAAGACGCACAGAATTCGATCCAATATCAATGACCGCATATTTTTCCATTAATGCGTCCTGCTTCATTCATCATCCCCGCTGCTTGCAACATCCTCAACCAATGCAGGTTTCTGAATGTTTTCCTTCTGCAGAAGGCGGGGAAATTCAACTTCTCTGGCCGCCTCCCCCATGCCGGAGAGGCTCGGGTTATTCATAAAATATTCATGGGCGGAAAAGGCATCTTCCTCGACTGCCTCCCTGATATACCGGTGGTCTTCCTGCAAATGCCAGCTTTGGGTATTATCTTTCAAATTAGCCTGCATAATCTGATCCAATACCTGTGATTTCACGGTTGGATTTTCCACTGGCACCAGGATTTCAACCCGGCGGTCAAAATTGCGCGGCATCCAGTCGGCAGAGGATATATAAACCTTTGCATCCGCAGACGGCATGGCACTGCCACCTCCAAAACAGATGATGCGCGCATGTTCCAGAAAACGTCCCACTATCGACTTCACCCGGATATTTTCCGACATGCCTTTGACCCCCGGACGCAGACAGCAAATCCCCCGCACCACCATATCAATAGACACCCCCTTGCACGAAGCCTCATAAAGTTTGTCAATGATCCTGGGGTCCACGATGGCATTTAACTTTACCCAGATTGATGCGGGTTTGCCCGCCTGCGCCAGTTCAATTTCCCGGTCAATCAATTCCATCAGTCTGGCTCTGATGTCATAGGGGGAAATAACCGCCTTTTCCAGAGCTTTTGGCCGGGCATATCCGGTGAGATAATTGAAAATATGGATCGCGTCCCGCCCCAATGCCTTATTGTCGGTAAACAGGGACAGATCCGTATAAACCTTGGCCGTAATCGGGTGATAATTACCGGTGCCATAATGCACATATGTTCTGAGCTCGTGATTTTCCCGTCGCACCACCACGGATATTTTGGCATGGGTTTTAAGTTCCATAAAGCCGTAAACCACCTGAACACCGGCCCGTTCCATATCACGGGCCCATTTAATGTTGCGTGCTTCATCAAAGCGGGCTTTAAGTTCCACCAGCGCGGTCACGGATTTTCCGGCCTCCGCCGCATCAATCAATGCATGCACGATGGGGGAATCTTCACTGGTACGATAAAGGGTCTGCTTGATGGCCACCACATCCGGATCAAGGGCCGCCTGACGCAGAAAACTCACCACCACATCAAAACTTTCAAAGGGGTGATGGACGATAAAGTCCTTCTGACGGATGGCGGCAAAACAATCGCCGCCCTGTTCTCTGACTCTTTGGGTAAAGCGCGGTTCCAGCGCCGGAAACTTAAGCTTGGGAAAGTCATCCACGATCAGCTGGTTTACTTCCGCCAGACCGATGATGCTGTCGACGCTGACCACTTCATTATCCGTTACCCTTAGCTCATTCATCACCATTTTTTTAAGCTTTGCGGGCATGTCAGCATTTATATCAAGCCGGATCACATGACCACGCCGACGGCGTTTCAGGGCGCTTTCAAACACCCGCACCAGGTCTTCAGCCTCTTCATCCACCTCCATTTCACTATCGCGGATCAGGCGGAATATACCCTCCCCCGATATGGAATAATTGGGGAAGAGACGGCCCAGAAAAAGACGGATCACATTTTCAACCGCAATAAAGCGCACTTCATTACCCGGCAGACGCACAAAACGTTTGGTCTGGGTCGGGATCGGCAACAGCGCCAGCAAATTGCTGTCGTCATCATCCTTTTTTAATTCCAGAACGATGGAAAAACCGAGGTTGGGAATAAAAGGAAATGGATGGGCCGGGTCAACCGCAAGCGGGGTCAGAATGGGGAAAATATTTTCAAGGAAAAATACTTCCAGCCAGTCTTTTTCTTCCCCCGTAATGTCACTCGTAATATCACTGCGTTCCAACAGATGGATGCCCGCCTCTTTCAGCTCTTCTGTCAGGCTTGCCCAGCATACCTGCTGTTCCTGCAACAGATTACTTGCCAGTTCATTAATCTGTTCCAATTGTTGTGTGGGGGTGAGGCCTTCATTGCTGAGCTTGTCCACACCGGCGGTAATCTGACCGCGGATACCGGCCACCCGCACCATATAAAATTCATCAAGGTTGCTGCCGGAAATGGACAGGAACCGTAATTTTTCCAGCAGGGGATGGGTCGGATTATTGGATTCTTCCATCACCCGCATGTTAAAGCGCAGCCACGAAAGTTCCCGGTTTATCAACCGTTCTTCCACCGGCCTTTGCAAAAAGGCCATGGCAGCATCATTCTTCTTTTCTTGTGTATTTTCCTGTGCCGACATTGAATAGCCCTGATCCTGAATTGATATAAAACCCAAGCCTAAGGGTAAAATATTTCATTTCCATGAAATTATAGATTTTTAACTGTCTTTTCAAGAAGCTGTCGCACAAGGGGCACGGTAATTTTGCGTTTTTCCGACAAAGCCAGACTGTCAATGGCCCGTACCATGGCCCGCACCGCCGCAAAAGAACGTTCCATACGCGGCAATAAAAATGCGATCACATCTTTGGATATGTTAATCTGACGGTCAGAAAACTGCTTGACCATGATTGCACTCAAAAGCGCATCATCCGGCACCCCGATTTCAATCGCGGTTGAGGCCAGCATGCGCGAAGACAGGTCCGGTAACGTCATGCCCCATAATTTCGGGGGCCTTTTGGCGCTGAGTAATAAAAAGCCGCCCTTTTCTTTCTGCCAGTTATAAAGGTGAAATAATTTTTCCTGAAAACCCGCCTCCCCCATAAGGTCTTCAACATTTTCCACAATGACCGCCGTCGCCTGTTCGGGAAAATCGGCCAGATTTATATCCTGAAGCGTCAATCTACTTGCCTCTGCCGCCTTTTCCCACACATGAGATAAATGGGTCTTGCCACAGCCCGCCGCCCCGTAAATAATCACACAATGACAGGGCCAGTCCGGCCATTGATCAATCCATGAAACCGCCTGCCAGTTTGACGGGGCCACCAGAAAATCTTCATGCTCGTAGGCCGCCCTGTGGGGCAGGTCCAACGGCAATTGTATGGGGGCATCATTCATTTGCGTCTTTATCCCCTATACTCAAAACCCATTCTTCATTTTCATGTTTAAGGTCAATATTTTCCTGTGTCAGAGCAAGCCTGACCTGATCCATATCCCCCACATGATCAATGGCCACAATCACAGTATGGGTGGATATTTCCTTAAGAGTGATCATCCTGATCAGGGAAATATTTTCAAGACGCTTTCCGATGTCGAACCAGTCCCGGGACGCCTCCAGAACCACTTTGATTTTAACCTGAGAAGATGTATCAAAATGCACTAAAACCCGTTGTTTCCATTGATCATCTATCCAATAGGTGGCCTTTTCCATGGCTTGCTGATAAAGCGGGGAAAGCATATATTCAATATCCAGTCCGGCATATTCCGGGTCAATTTTTCGGGCAAATTCTTCTGCAAAAACCAAGGCGCCTGTTTCACCCTCGCGGATGGTTAAATGGAGCAGGATTTCATCCCTGGAAATTGCTCTCTCAACCCGGGCCATCACAATATAAAGTCGTTCAATTCCATTTTGCTTTTTATATTCAAGAATATTTTCCACCCGCCCATTCCGGGCCTGCCGGGCATTTATAATGATTTTATTTTTAAAACTGGCCACAGGCAAATTCAGGGGCACAAGATGATTGATGGTATCAAAATCCTGCCAGGCCGTGAGCCAATGGTTGTTTTTTTGCCACAGGACCACCGCCCCACCCTGTTCCAATACCGGCAGAATGGAAACCGGGTTCGACAGGGTTTCGGCAAAAGGAATATCCAGTTGCGACAGCAGGTCATAGATTTTTTGCCGGCTGAAATGCACCGTCAGTTTTGCAATATAGCGAATATTGGAGGTCTTTTCCCCCAGCACTTCAAAGCCGCTCACCAGTTCAGCCACCTGTGGGTCCGCGAATTCGGGAAGCCGCTTAATATCTTCCATCCTGATGATTTTATTCAAAAGAAGCCCCAGAGCCTGACGCTGGCCTTTGGCAAGGGCGGTTCTTCTGGCCAGATTGGCAGAACGGGCGGTTTCATCAATGGATATATCATATATGGTATAGATTTTAGCCACACGCAGCGGTTTTTCTTCCTGTGCCATTTGTGCAACAACAACATTATTGCTCAGAAAAAACATTAAGAAAAATAAGTAAGCTACTATTTTAAATGTATTTTTTATCAATTCGATTAATCCGTGATAAATCCATTATCCTTAAATTGCATAATAGTGCATCTTGTCAACACTAAGGCAAGGTTTTTTGCAAAAAATGAATCTTGCACTGCCATCAGATTTGAGTAGCATTTTATTGCCCGGCCCCTTATATGTTGGGCTTGATTTTACATTTTCAGGGTAGATATTGTGAGCGATAAAAAATCCTATACCTATAAAGACGCCGGCGTTGATATTGAAGCGGGCAACGATCTTGTGGATGCGATCAAACCGGCTGCGGCCTCCACCAGGCGGGCGGGTTGTAATGCGGATCTTGGCGGTTTTGGGGCCTTGTTTGATTTAAAAGCGGCGGGTTTTAAAGACCCTATTCTGGTGTCCGGCACCGATGGTGTGGGCACCAAGCTGAAAGTGGCCATCGAAAGCGGCAAACATGACACGGTGGGTATTGACCTTGTGGCCATGTGTGTCAATGACCTGATTGTTCAGGGGGCTGAGCCACTTTTCTTCCTTGATTATTTTGCCACCGGCCATTTGAGTGTGGATGCAGGTCGCGCCATTGTGGAGGGCATTGCCGAAGGCTGTCGCCAATCAAATGCGGCGCTGATCGGCGGCGAAACCGCGGAAATGCCCGGCATGTATAAAGACGGTGATTATGATCTGGCCGGTTTTTGTGTGGGTGCTGTGGAGCGGGACAATATCCTCACCGGCGAAGGGGTCAAGGAGGGCGATATTTTGATCGGTCTTGGCTCCAGCGGTGTTCATTCCAACGGTTTTTCTCTGGTGCGCCGTCTGGTGGAAGACAGTGAACTTGGCTATAATGATCCCTGCCCCTTTGATGAAACAAAAACCTTCGGCACTGCTTTGCTGGAACCCACAAAGATTTATGTGAAGTCCACCCTAAACGCCCTGAAAGCCGGGCATATCAAAGCCATTTCCCATATTACGGGCGGCGGTTTTGTGGAAAATATCCCCCGGATTTTACCGGACGGGGTGAGCGCCCATGTGGATGCCAACAGCTGGCAGATGCCGGCGGTGTTCAACTGGCTCAGAAAAGCGGGCAATATCACCGCCCAGGAAATGGCCAAAACCTTTAACTGCGGCATTGGCCTTGTGGTGATTGTCGCCGCCGAGGGTGCCGAAGAAACCCTGAAGATTTTTCAGGACAATGGCGAAGATGCCTCCATAATCGGCACGGTTAAGTCCAAAGCGGGCAATGAACCGGCCACTTTGGTCAAAGGAACAAAGGGCAGCTGGGGTTATGCGGATGAATGGCAAGCGGCCTCAGCCCTAAAATAAGGAAATTTCATGCTTGATGTGGCTGTATTAATTTCTGGACGGGGCAGCAATCTACAGGCGTTGATTGATGCCTGTGCGGACGAAGAATTTCCGGCGCGAATTGTCAAGGTGATTTCCAACAATCCGGATGTTTACGGGCTGGAACGCGCCCGGGCGGCGGGCATTGCCACCGCTGTCATCAATCACCGTGATTTTGACAGCCGCGAAGATTTCGAAGAAGCCCTTGATCAGGAACTGAAGGCCTGCAAAGCCAAATATATTTGCCTAGCCGGTTTTATGCGCATTCTGAACGGTCATTTTGTTAACCGCTGGAAAGACCGGATCCTTAATATCCATCCCTCTCTTCTGCCCTCTTTCAAGGGGCTGCATACGCAGGAACGCGCGCTGGAAGCCGGGGTGCGTTTTACGGGCTGCACGGTCCATATTGTGCGCCCGGAAATGGATGACGGGCCGATTATCTTACAGGCCGCCTTGTCGGTGGACCCGGAAGATGACGCGGACAGCCTGTCCGGGCGTGTTCTGGAACTGGAACATGTGATCTATCCCGAGGCCCTGAAACTGATGGCCCAGGGGCGGGTGAAAATATCCGGCAACAAAGCCATTATTGAAAAGGCCACTTATTCAGACAAAGGACTGATCAGCCCCCTGCCCACTTCTTAACACAGCAGATAAGCCTTCACGCCTGCTTCGTCACGCCTGCTTCGTCACGTCTGTACGTCACGCCTGCCCCCACTTCGTCACGCCTGCCCCCACTTCGCCACGCCTGCAAAGGCAGGAGTCCAGATCATACAAAAATGGATAGCCGCCCTACGCGGGTATGACGAATTACCAGTTTCCCCCCCCATAAGAAAACCGCCCATCCAAAAGGACAGGCGGTTTCTTGAAAATTCTTCCGCTAAAGCGAATTAGCCAACGATTTCGTCATCATTGAAGAAATAGGCGATTTCGATGGCGGCATTTTCGTCGCTGTCGGAACCGTGAACGCTGTTCTCACCAATGGACAGGGCCAGTTCTTTGCGGATTGTGCCCGCATCGGCGTCGGCAGGATTGGTGGCGCCCATAATCTCGCGGTTTTTCAGAACGGCATTTTCGCCTTCCAGAACCTGAACCACAACCGGCTCGGAAATCATGAATTCAACCAGCTCGCCAAAGAAAGGACGCTCTTTATGAACAGCGTAAAAACCCTCGGCCTGTTCTTTGGTCATGTGAATACGCTTGGAAGCAACAACCCGCAGGCCGCCTTCTTCAAGCATTTTAACCACAGCGCCCGTAAGATTACGACGCGTGGCATCCGGTTTGATAATAGAAAAAGTACGTTGCAGTGCCATTTTATTTTCCTTCGTTTAAAAATAAGCCATTCGCGCGGGGTTATAATGACTTCTGACCAGAACATCAAGCCCGAACATTGACAAGGGGTTCAGTCAAGCAGCTTTGAGGTCTTTTTTATTGGCTTCGCTACCCCTCTTCCGTTAAGACGAGTGCCCAGGGATCAATTTAAACCCTCTCCAATTACACGCCAAATCCGAAGGCTACAATAGCCTGAGGCAAGGCCAAGCGGCCGCCCGAGCTTATGCGAGGTAGGGGGGAAGCGCGCGAGCGCGGGGGGAGCATTCCCCCCATCAAACCAAAGATGAAAAGCCGTATACTCAGGCTTATTCTACAACTCCCTCTGAATTAAGTATTATGTCCCTAGAATTCCTAGAAAGTATTATGTCCCTAGAATTCCTAGAATTCCCTGAATTAAGTATTATGTCCCTAGAATTCCTGTCCCTAGAATTCCCTGTCCCTAGAATTCCCCTAGAATTCCTGTCCCAATATTGTTGTTACCGATGGTTTTCGAACACCTCTTGATCAGGCCAATCGAATGTATAATATTCGTTTGAGGCAGACCTTTTTATCGTTATATAGAAACCAATCTGCCGCAAAGGAAATTGAAGACGTTTATCAGGATTCTTTAACTCAGGGCTTTTCTCGGTCGGAAATAGAAACAGCAATCGCACGCGTTATTTCTTCGCAAGTTTCACGAGGTATCTTTATTTCACGCCATTTAAATGATAGAGGTGTAGATATAAGGTCGAGAGATATGAATGCGGATGAGAAACAGGTCTTTCGTAGCGTGGCGACAAAATATGCTTCTCTTGTTCTGTTAGAAGGTTCTGGAGGTAAAAACGAGCATTGGCATGTTCAATTTTAAAAATAAGATTCATTCGTCATAGTTTCCCTCTAATGGCGTTTGGCCTTTTAATAGCCAGCTTGTTTTATGCGCCATTATTCGCATTCGCCGATCCTGAACAGAGAAAAACAACTGTTCATACACTATATCCCGATGTCGCCATTAAAATCTGGAAAGATAACAGAGGAGATGAGATGGTTTCGATCCTCTTTGATTCCGCCCATGGTTATGATTTAAGTACCATCAGCCCTGACGGTATAGGTTATGTAATTTATGAAGATTTTAGTAATATTAATCCCAACAAATTCAGTAATTTTCGCAACTCTCAGAAGGTCGATGTAAAAATTTCAGATTTTGTTGGTATCGAATATAAAAACGGACAACAAAATCTAGAAAAGGTATTTCAAGAAGAAGGCCTATACTGTTTCCACTTTTCTTCAAATTTAGAAACCCATTTAGGGGATACATATTTTAAGCTTATCGCATTTTCGTGGCCGTTTCAGTCCACACAGACTTTCAAAACAGATCATGACAAATGCCTAAAACATTTTGCCTTAACACCATAAAAACAAATAATATTCCGGAATAAAATTGAGGCTGACCCGTCTGGCCCAAATTCGTATTTTTTCTAATATCTCCCCCCTCATTCCCTCGAAAGAGGGAATCCAGATCATTAAATAAAGTCATCTTCGATGTCATTTTGATTTGGGCTGGATTCCCTCTTTCGAGGGAATGAGGGTGATGGGGTCGGGAATGAAGGTTGTGGGATCGGGAATGAGGGAGGCGGGGTTGGGAATGAGGGGGGTGGGGTCGGGAATTAGTAAAAAGGACGGAGTGTGGGGCTTTTCATTTTTGATTAAGGGGGAAATCCCCCGTGCTCGCGCACTCCCCCTCCTCCGCTAAAGCTCCGGGCGCGCGGTCGCGCTTGCCTCAGGCTATTATAGCCTTCGGATTGGAGCCTGGTTTGGGAAGGTGAGAATATGGGGCCTTTAGTTCTCCCCGGAAAGGACACAGTAACCGAAGCCCCAAGGGGGCTGAGGCAAGGCCAAGCGGCCGCCCGAGCTTATGCGAGGTGGGGGAGTGCGCGAGCGCGGGGGGAGCATTCCCCCCATCAAACCAAAAAATAAAAAAGCCCCACACTCCGCCCTCACAACACGACACACCAATCCGAAGCCCATAGGGCTGAGGCAAGGCCAAGCGGCCGCCCGAGCTTATGCGAGGTAGGGGGGGGGCAGCGCGCGAGCGCGGGGGGAGCATTCCCCCCATCAAACCAAAAAATAAAAAGCCCCACACTCCGCCCTCACAACACGACACACCAATCCGAAGCCCGTAGGGGCTGAGGCAAGGCCAAGCGGCCGCCCGAGCTTATGCGAGGTGGGGGGAAGTGCGCGAGCACGGGGGTGGAACCCCCATCAAACCAAAAAATGTAACTGTCCCACTTTAACAAACAACACAGCTTTTTTTGGCTTTTATGGACAGCAACGTTGCACTTTCTGTAAATCCTGTTAAATGCTATGGCTTGTTTATAAATCAGGGCCAGCACATGTTACAAATTCAAGACCTCACCTATCGTATTGCCGGGAAAACCCTGCTTGATGGCGCCAGTGCGCGGATTCCGGCGGGGCATAAGGTGGGCATTGTCGGTAAGAATGGGGCGGGCAAGTCCACTTTGCTCAAACTGATCAGTGACGAAATTCATCCCGATGATGGCAGCATCAAGATGCGCAAGGGCGCCCGCCTTGGTCAGGTGGCGCAGGAAGCACCGGGGGATGAGAACAGCCTGCTGGATACGGTGCTGATGGCGGATAAGGAACTTGTGGCGCTGGAACGCGAAGCCGAAACCGAAACCGACCCGGAACGCATTGGTGAGATTCACATGCGGCTTGCGGATATTGATGCCCATACGGCCAAATCCCGCGCCGCCAGCATTTTGTCGGGCCTTGGCTTTGATAATGAGGCTCAGGCCCGCCCCTGTTCCGCCTTTTCCGGCGGCTGGCGCATGCGGGTGGCTTTGGCCTGCACCCTGTTTACCCGGCCTGATCTGTTGCTGCTGGACGAACCCACCAACTATCTTGATCTGGAAGGGGTATTATGGCTGGAAAATTTTGTCAAAAACTATCCCTATACGGTGATTATTGTCAGCCATGACCGCGATCTTCTCAACCGGTCTGTGTCCGCCATTCTGCATCTGGAACATCAGAAGCTCAAGCTTTACACCGGCGGCTATGATAATTTTGAGAAATTGCGCCGGGAACAATTGGCCCTGAAACGCGCCTCCATCGCCAAACAGGAAGCAGCGCAAAAACATCTGCAAAGCTTTATTGACCGTTTTAAAGCCAAAGCCTCCAAAGCCAAACAGGCCCAGAGCCGGGTCAAGATGCTGGAGAAAATGGGGCCGCTGGAGACGATTATCGAGGATCGGAATTTCTCTTTTGAATTCCCCAATCCCAAACCGCTGGCCCCGCCGCTGCTCACCCTTGAAAATGGCCAGTGCGGGTATACGCAAGACGTACCCATCCTGAAAAAACTGAATCTGAGGATTGATCAGGATGATCGTATTGCCCTGCTGGGGCAGAATGGCAATGGTAAATCCACCTTTGCCAAGCTTATTTCAGGTCGGCTGAATATTATGGATGGTGAGCTCAGGAAATCCAATAAGCTGCTGGTGGGTTATTTCGCTCAGCATCAGCTGGATGAACTCAACCCCGAAGGCACCCCCCTCACCCATCTGGTGGAAAAAATGCCCGGCATTCCCATCAGCAAGGTGCGCGCCAAACTGGGCTCTTTCAGCTTTGGTTCAGATAAAGTTGATACAAAAGTGGACAATCTTTCGGGCGGGGAAAAGGCGCGACTGCTTTTTGCCCTCATGTCCCTGAAAAGCCCCCATATCATGATCCTTGACGAACCCACCAACCATCTGGATGTGGAAAGCCGCGAAGCCCTGATCCATGCCATCAATGGTTATGAGGGTGCCGTGATCATGATCAGCCATGACCGTCATTTGATCGAAGCCTGCGCCGATCGTCTGTGGCTGGTGCATGAGGGTACCGTCACCCCTTATGATGGCGATATGGAAGATTATAAAAATCTGGTGCTGAAATCCCGGGGCGGGGCTAAAAAACAGGGCAGCAGCAAAAAGGGTGAAAAAGTCCGTAATGTGTCCGAACATCCAGACCTGGCCAAATTGAAAAAAGATGCCGCCAAGCTGGAAAAGGAAATCAAACGCCTGACTCAGGAAATTGCCAAATATGACCGGGCGCTCAAAAATCCCAAGCTTTATGTGCATGGGGATGTGAAAGCCGCCGCGGCTCTGAAAAAATTCACTGCCGAAAAACTCTCTCTCAGCCTTGATCTGGAAGAAGATGAACTGGAATGGATGGAAATATTGGAAAATATCGAAGAAATCAGCTAAAGCCAATATTTCCTATAACAAGAAATTCCTATAACCAGCGCCTTTTTTCTTTTAAGATCTGGGGCGGATATTGTTCGCGTTCCTCCTCAGGAAAATAGAAATAATTGCCAAAAAACAACATATTCACATCTTCACCATTTTCCGATAATGGCATCGCCACGGAACAATATTTCAAAAAGGAACGCGATGACCAGTTGAGGCTTTCATTCAACAGGTAACAATGTTTCTTTTCGACGATCTGGCTGAAACGTTCAAGCGTAATTTCAGTTTCGGGAATTTCATCGAAATAACGCCCCGTCATATTATGACCAAAGGCGTTGACCGTTTCCGAACCAATCAGGCGGCCCTTAAAGCGCAAAGGGGCTTTTTCCACATCAATCAGGCTGACAAAAGGAAGAAGGTTTTGAATTTCACGGGGTTTAATATCCGCCCGGCCGGGAAGCATTTCTCCCTTAAACTTGCTTTGCCAATATTCATATAACCGGCGCACCGGATCTGCGGATATATCGTCAGTCTTAAAATCTGTTACAAACACTGAATCCCTACCTTCTTGGCTTATATATTAGCTTTGTTTGTCCGATCACGCCTTTTTCTCCCAACCGCCCTGTTCGGTTTGCTGCCAATAGGTCAGCTCATGCCCCGCCGCTTTATAGGTTTTCCAGCGCGCCCGCGCCGCATTCACCGCATCCATATCCTTGCCATCAAACATTTCCAGACAGCGGTCATATTCCTCCAGATGGTCCGACTGCATATTATCCACCAGAATCAAAATACTGGCTCCGGCGGGATTTTCATCCCCCGTGGTCAGATAGATGGGCTGCTGTGCCGGATATTTGCTTTTTTCTGTATCATGCACCAGAAAACTCTCCGGTGCATAACCCCACAATATTTCATTCATGCCGTTCATATGCTGCACAGAGCCCAGCTTGATCACAGCCTTGAGGCCCGATGCCGAAACTTTTTCCAGAAGTTTCGGCAAAGCAACATTCAAAGGTTGATGCAGGAGGTGATAAAAACTGATGTCACTCATTGGGCCTTGATCTTCTGCCTCTTAATCTTCGTAATAATCCTGAACCAGACGATCCAGAAGGCGTACCCCGTAACCCGTGGCCCCTTTATCGGCCAGGTCGGAGGCTTTGGTCTTCCAGGCGGTACCCGCAATATCAACATGAACCCAGGGCACATCATTGACAAAACGTTGCAGGAACTGCGCTGCGGTAATACTTCCGGCATATTTGCCGCCGATATTTTTCATATCCGCAATCTGACTGTCGATCAACTTGTCATAGGCCGGGCCAATGGGCATGCGCCATACCGGCTCATCCACTTCCGTGCCCGCCTTGGTCAGATTTTCGGACAATTCATCATTGTTGGAAAAAATGCCTGCATATTCCTGTCCCAAAGCCACCATCATGGCCCCGGTCAATGTGGCCAGATCAATCATGAATTTTGGTTTAAAACGATCCTGTGTATACCAGAGCGCATCACACAGAACCAAACGGCCTTCCGCGTCTGTATTGATCACCTCGATGGTCTGACCGGACATGGAATTGACCACATCGCCCGGACGCTGGGCTGTGCTGGAAGGCATATTTTCAACAAGGCCCACAACACCGACCACATTGGCCTTCGCCTTACGCCCGGCAAGGGCCTTCATGGCCCCGACCACGGCGGCCGATCCACCCATGTCAAATTTCATGTCTTCCATGCCCGCGCCGGGTTTTAAGGAAATACCGCCCGTATCAAAGGTCACACCCTTGCCCACAAAAGCCACCGGCTGGTCTTCTTCATTCTCGGAACCATTCCAGCGCATGATCACCAGTTGGGATTCACTGGCACTGCCCTGCCCCACCCCAAGCAAGGCCCCCATGCCAAGTTCTTCCATTTCATCTTCACCCAGCACTTCCACATCCACACCTAGGTCGGAAAGTTCCCTCAGGCTCGCCGCGTAACTTTCCGGATAGATCACATTGCCCGGCTCACTCACCAGATTACGGGCGTAAATCACCCCTTCCGCCACCGCGTCCAGCGCAGCAAAGGCGCTTTGTGTGCCTTCCGGGTCCTCGGTAATGATATTTACAGCAATTACAGAAGGTTTTTTATTATCTTCTTCCTTGGTATAATATTTATCAAAACGATACCGGCGCAGACGAACCCCATAGGCGATATTGGCCGCAAAAATCTCTGCCAGGATTTTAGCGCCCTGTGGCTCATCAGCGGCAATACTAATTGATTGCAGGCCCGATGACATTAATTTTGCAATAATCTTGCCGCCAATCTTTTGGGCCTTTTTCTCATTCAATTCACTCTCTTTACCAAGCCCTACCAGCAACACCTCATTCACCGAAAGACCATGTGGGGCAACCAGGCTGATCATCTGACCAAATTTACCTTCATAATGCCCCCCTTCCATCGCACGGGTGAGCGCCGCTTCTGTCAACGTATCAATTTCTTCGGCGGTCACAGAAAGACGTTTATCCTCATAACCAAAGATTACAAGTGCGCCCTCAGTGGCCGATACGTCTTTAATAAAATTAATTTTCATGGAATTGCCTCAATTATGTCTAGGTATGTGCCTATAGGCACTATAGAATAGTCTATCAGGAATACCCCTGCTCTCTTCACTGTGCAAGGGTAAAGTCGGGCTTTTTAACGATTGGCTTGTATTTAACAATAAAATACATGATATATTTAATTGAATAAAAGATAAAGCCTTTCCCATAAACAGAAATAAGGCTAGGCAACATTCAGGAAAACCTATAAAACCACATTCCATGATAAAAAAAATCACTCTCACAAGCCTGTTATATATAACGGCCATATTCAATGCCCATGCGGCGCCCCAATCCGACAGCTCCGTTCAATATTCAGCGGAAGTGATTACCTATGACAAAAATACCGAAATCTTAACCGCTACGGGCAATGTCACCTTTTTTCAGGAAGACAAACTCTTACAGGCGGACACCGTGATTTTTAACAATAATACCGGTGAGGTTTTTGCAAAGGGCAATGTTACGCTTCGGGATAAAAAGGGCAATATCCTCTATATGGACGAAACAAAACTTGAGGGCGATTTCAGGGATGGTTTCATCAAAAATGCCCGGCTGCTTTTTTCCGATGATGGCCGCCTGGCCGCCAAGGAAGGTTTTCGGGTCGAGGGCCGTACGGTATTGAAAAATGCTCTTTATTCCGCCTGTAAAACCTGTCTCGACGATGGCCCGCAAAAACCCGTCTGGCAAATCAAGGCTTCCGAAATCACCCATGACGAGGAAAGCCGCAAAATCAGCTATAAGAATGTGGTTTTACAAATCGCGGGAGTTCCGGTGTTTTATACACCCTATCTGTCCCATCCCGATCCCAGCGTACACAGCGCTTCTGGCCTTCTGATCCCCACCATCAGCACGTCATCGGAGCTTGGGGTAAATGTAAAAGCACCCTATCATTTTACCATCGCCCCGCATAAAGACTTTACCTTTGTGCCTATCATCACCAGCCGTGAAGGCATCGTTTTTGGCGGCACATATCGCCAACATACGGGCAATGGTCAATATTATATCAATGGTTCTGCCGCCAATGTGAATAAGAGAGCCGCAGATTTCAGCAAAACCGGTGATCATGAGATTAGAGGCCATTTGTTTTCCGAAGGCAAGTTTGATCTGGACCGGGTGGATTATCTAAATGAAAAGCTCGGCGGCGACTGGCAATGGGATTATGCCTTGAAATGGGTCAGTGATGATACCTATCTCAGGCGTTATTATAATGACAGATCCGATGTATTGGAAAGCCATGCCAGGGTTGAACGTTTTTCAGGACGCAATTATTTCACCACCGGGCTTTATGCCTTTCAGGGCCTGGACGAAGAAGATATTAGCGGCCAGACAGCCCACGGCCTGCCCAGTTTTGATCTCAATATGGTCAGCAATCCCGGAAAATGGGGCAACCAATATTCCCTCAAAGCCAATGGTGCTGCCCTGTACCGCAGCAGCGGGGCAAAAAGCCGTCGTTTAAGTATAGAGGGGGAATGGAAAATACCCTTTATGACCTCTCTGGGTGATTCTTACACCCTAAGCGCCAGTGTGCGCGGCGACGTTTATCATAACAGTGACAGTGATTTGCAGAATTTCCCCCAATATGGCGGAACCGACGGCACCCACAGTCGGCTTTTACCCAAAATCGCCCTTGACTGGAGCATGCCCTTTATCAAGGTGGGCGCCAAGAGCCAGCATATAATTGAGCCGATAATTTCCATAATCGCCGCCCCCACCAACAAGAATTTTCCGGAAATTGCCAATGAAGACAGCCGCAATTTCGATTTTGATGAAAATAACCTGTTTTCCCATAACCGCTATAATGGTTATGACCGTTGGGAAGGGGGCACCCGCGTCAATTACGGCCTGCGCTACAGCCTTTATACCGACAAGATGGACATTATTGCCATGCTGGGCCAGAGTGTACGGCTTAATGATACGGAAAATTTCCCCATCGGTTCGGGTTTTGAGGGAAAGTCATCCGATTTTGTCGGCAGGCTGGACCTAAGGCTGGGGGATTATATTGATTATGTGCATCGTTTCAGGCTGGATAATAACAGCCTCGCCCTGCGCCGTAACGAACTTCTGCTTTCCGGCGGCATCTCGTGGATGAAAGCCACGGTTCGTTATCTCGACCTGGACCGGGACGCGGCGGATATTGTAAATACCGAATTGGAAAATCGGCGTGAACTTGCCACAGGCATCACTTTCCAGGCTTCCAAAAAATGGTCGTTTCAGGGCAGCATCATTCAGGATCTCCTTAAAAAAGACACGATTTCCTACGATGTTGGTTTTTTATATAAAGATGAATGTCTGCAATTGGGGCTGCGATATGAAGAACGCTTTACCAGTGACCGTGATATTGCACCGTCAAAGACTTTTTACCTGAAATTGGTCTTAAAGAATTTGGGGTGATCTTCCCTTTGATTTTTTAAATGATAACGACTATAGATATGTATGTTTTTAGGTTAGGGCAGTTAAAATATGACTAAAGAAAGAATTTCAAAAAAGATAAAAATAAGCCTTCGTGGTTTCTTGGGCGGAATCATAGGCTGTTTCTTTCTTTCCACGCAACCCGGCACAGCACAGCAGCAGACAGCCGAACAGCTTCGCGATGTTCAGGAAATTGTCGCTATTGTTAATGACAGTGTCATTTCCCTGTTTGACCTCAAACAAAGGGTTTTGCTTTATATTATCTCATCCGGTTCGCGTCAGATTTCAGCAGAACAGCAGCAATATATCAATCAGCAGGCCCTGCAGGGTCTGGTGGATGATAAACTGAAGGTTCAGGAAGCCAAAAAATATGACGCGGTTATGAGCGATGCGGACAAAAACAACGCCTTCGCCGATTATGCAAGCCAGTTTAAACTTTCCCCGGAAAATTTCGAACAACAGTTGAACAAGGCCGGAATTCTGAAAAAATCAATGTTGTTTCAGATTGAGGCCAACCTCGCCTGGGAACAGGTGGTCGGCGGGCTTCTGATGCCACAGGTCAGCATCAGTGATGATGAGATTTATTCCATCATTGAGCGCATCAAAAGCAACAAGGGCCAGGATGAATATCATCCCCGGGAAATCTTCCTTCTGGTGGCGGAAAACAGCAAACGCGAAGAAAACCGTGTGGCGGCGCATAAAATCGTGGAACAATTGCGCAAAGGCGCTCCCTTCCAGACCATGGCCCAGCAATTCTCCCAATCCTCCACCGCTGCTGTGGGCGGGGACATGGGCTGGGTGATGAAAAACGGTCTGTGGCCCGAACTGTCGAACGCGCTGAAAAATATGAAAAAAGGCGAAGTTTCCGAACCCATCGAAAGTGAAGATGGTTTTTACATCCTGCAACTGGTGGAAAAACGCAAAGTCCTCACCCCCAGCCTGCTGGATACAACGGTGGACTTGCAACATATGTTCTTTGAAGTTTCCGATAAGGCGCAGGAAGAGGAAATCGCCTCCCTCGACCAAGCGGTCTCAAAGGCATCAGCCGAAATCAAAAGCTGTGAAAACCTGGCTGAAACGGGGGAAACTCTGGGTGCCAAGGACACAGGAAACCTGGGTACGCTCAAAATATCCGACCTGCCGGAAAACTTACATGATCAATTGCTTTCTCTGGAAATCGGCCATGCCACAAAGGCTTTGAAAGAGGAAAAAGGCTTCCGGGTCTTTGTGATCTGTGACAGAAAAGATCCCCAGGTGCAAGAACCGGATTATGATTCCATCGAACAAAGCCTGTCCCAGCAAAGAGTTGGCCTTATGGCGCGTCGCCACCTTAGGGATTTAAGACGTGATGCCATCATCGACTATAGATAATTCCGTTAGCCATCATGCCCCGCTGGCCATTTCCATTGGCGAGGTGGCGGGCATTGGCCCGGAAATTATCCTGAAATGCTGGCAACAAAGAAAAGCGGAAAAACTGCCCGCCTTTTTTGTCACAGGCTCCCTTGCCATCATGCGCGACTATGCCGAATTATGCGGCCTGGAAGATGCGCTGGTTCGCATTGATGAGCCATCACAGGCCAGCGCGCTTTTTCCCCGTCACTTACCCGTTCTGGACATTGATGTCACATCATCGCTTCAGGTCGGCAAAGCGACCCCCGCAACGGCCCCTCTGGTGGTGGGTGCCATTGAAAAGGCCGTTGAACTTATCTTTGCGGGCAAGGCATCGGGGCTAGTCACGGCCCCAATTCAGAAGTCGGTGCTGTATGAGGCCGGTTTTACCTTTCCCGGTCATACGGAATTTCTCGCCGAATTATGTGCGCGCCATACGGGCAAAAAACATACATCGGTGATGATGCTGGCTTCATCCGCGCTGAAAGTGGTGCCCCTGACCATTCATATGGCCCTGTCCCAGGTTCCCGGTGCCATCACAGAAGCTCTGATCCATCAGACCGCCACCGCCATCATAAAGGCTTTAAAACAGGATTTTGGTCTTGAACAGCCTCTTCTGGCCATTAGCGGCCTCAATCCCCATGCGGGAGAGGACGGCGCCATGGGATCAGAAGAACAGGACATCATCCTGCCTGCGATTAAAAAACTTCAGGCATCGGGCCTGAATGTCACCGGCCCTCACCCCGCCGACACCATGTTCCATAAGGAAGCCCGGGCGCGTTATGATGCGGCCTTGTGCATGTATCATGATCAGGCTTTAATTCCCATTAAAACGCTGGATTTTGATGGCGGAGTCAATGTGACCCTGGGCCTGCCCATTGTGCGCACCTCCCCCGATCATGGCACGGCCCTTGACCTTGCGGGTCAGGGAAAGGCCAATGCAACCAGTATGCTGGGTGCCATCAAAATGGCCCATGAAATTGCCCGGAACCGGATGAAAACCCATGAATGATGACGGCATGCATAAAGACGGGCTGCATAAAGACGGTATGTATCAAGACGGCTTGCCGCCGCTGCGCGACGTCATCAGAACCTTCGGGCTGGACGCAAAAAAATCACTGGGGCAGAATTTTCTTACCGACCTCAATCTGACCGGGAAAATTGCCCGCTCTGCCGGTGACCTCAGCAACAGCATTGTCTATGAAGTAGGCCCCGGCCCCGGCGCCCTCACCCGGGCGTTGCTGATGAATGGTGCCCCCCGGGTGGTGGCCGTGGAAATGGACCCGCGCTGCATCGAAGCCCAGAAGCAAATTCAGGCCGCCTATCCCGGAAAACTGGACGTTTTTGAAGGTGATGCCCTGAAAATGGACGAAATGAGCCTGATCGGTGATACAGAAGGCCGGGACGTGCGTATTATCGCAAACCTGCCTTATAATGTGGGCACGGCGCTTCTGGTCAAATGGCTCACGCTTGAAAAATGGAAACCCTGGTATCAGTCCCTGACCCTGATGTTTCAAAAAGAAGTGGGACAGCGCATTGTCGCCGAACCGCGCAGCAAGGCCTATGGCCGCCTGTCTGTGTTAAGCCAGTATCGCGCAGATCCGCATATCAGCTTTGATGTGCCCGCCCGCGCCTTCACCCCGGCCCCCAAAGTCACGTCCTGCATCGTCAATATTATACCACGGGAAGAAAAGGCAGATTACCCCAAACAAAAAACCCTCGAACGTGTGGTATCCGCCGCCTTTAACCAGCGCCGCAAAATGCTCCGCTCCAGCCTGAAAGCCCTGGGCCAGGACCCTCTACCCCCCCTGAAAGCCGCCAACATAGTCGAGACCGCCCGCGCCGAAGAACTCAGCGTCGAAGACTTCTGCCGGTTAGCGAAAGAATATGAACGGCCTTAGGCTTTTAGCTCAACACCATCCCCATTAACATTATTCAATCGTTGGTAAAGATAACCAATACCAATAAGTGCAGCGCCAAGGCCCATGAAGGACAAGGCCCGGGACAAACCTTCCAGAGAATTCATGTCAAAGAGGAAGACTTTTATAACAACGATGCTTAACACACCAAGACCCGCCATTCGAATTTTTCGGGAATTATATTTCAGCCCTGATACCAAAAGCCCGATAGAATACAACAACCAGACGATGGAATAGCTATAATGTTCCCAATCACTGGCATAGCCCCCACCTCCGGGATGGAAATAATGATGCACTTCTGCTGTTAACCAGTACCACATCGTCAGGAAACTCAAGATGCCATAAATCATGATACTATTCTTGCGGTCGCCCTGATGAGATAAATAAGCTTTCACCCCAAACAATATAGCAGGAATGAAAAGTTGTAAAAATAACAGGTTGAATACAGGGAGGTTACCGACATTCGCTCTTGAGGAAAAAATATCATTCTCAAAACCACCGCCAATAAGCAGACCGATCAAAGTTATGACAGACATGAAACGCCTAAGCATGCCCAGTAGCCTATCCTGATCTTTAACTTCCCGCCACATAAGAAGGGTGGTAGCGGCTGCCCAGTTGATGGTGTGCAGGGCAATTTCCAAAGACGTTATAGCGCCCGTCAAATTATTATTCTGACTAAACAACACACGGGTCTCCAGCGTAATAAAGCTGATCAATAACATGATTGCCCCTGCTTTCAGGACGGAAACCAACCGGTCACCAGCGCGTTTTTCATCAAACATACGCCAAGCCACAGCAAACAGCACTGCCGTCAGGCCATAACCATAGAATAACCAGTTGATCACTGGCATTGCACCACCGCCATGATGATACTCAAAAATATTTTCATTGAAGAACAATCGGATAAGGACGGTGGAAGTCAGTAAGAGCGCCAGCGTTCGCAATCCCCGCACCGCCGTTTTCTGCCAAATATAGGCCAGCGCGACAATCTCCAGTGCTAAAGCAAAACTGAGCCATGCCTCCCTCAAAACCATGGAAAGCCCGAGCGCCAATGCCATTGAAGCGCCGGAAGCATAAGCGGCAACAGGGGTCATTCCCTGTTCTTCAGACTGTCTGTGCATAAAACGCGCCTCAAGCGTGAACAGACAGGCTAAAATCAGAGCGGCAATAGCGAAATAAATACTCGTATCCAAATCCTTGATACGGAAATAGGCTATTATTAGGATCACCAGCGGCACCAGATTGCCCATCGTTGCCCATAGGGGTTTACGCAACATCTCAGGCAAGCGTATAAAGATGGCAAATCCAATCAGGGCTCCATAAAATCCACAGGCTAAAAGGAATTTTTCCAGGCTCGGCGGCATGATCGCTGACCATGCCATTACATGTGTTGTATCGACACCAAGGGCTAGCTTATAGGGCAACAGGTCTTCAATATGCCATGTTGCCAACATGAAAATAATACCAAATATAGCAATCACACCACCCATATCATTTTCTGCCGAACGATAGGTCGCATAGCCCTGAACCAGCAATCCCGCTGTAATCAGTGAAAAACCAAGAATACTATAATGATCCAAACGAACAATGCTGACCAGTAAGACCACAGAGAGAAGTGTTACAATATCCGATATTTTTGTCACCGTATGTGTGGCGAACATGCCGCTTAACTTTGGATCAGTTTTCCGTAAAGGGCTGGCGCCATTCAGAAGCGCCATATTCAAACCTGTCAGAATAAGAAGATAACCCCCCACAGGAATAATATCCCCCATCTGCCAGTTGGTGAAAATCCATAAAACCACCCACAGCATGGCCAGAATAAGACTGCTTGCGACCACATCAACCCAGGCCTGTTTGCGGCTGACCCAAAGGCTTGCTGCCACCATCAGCAACAGATAGGGGAATAAGGCCCATGCATTACCTGACCCTGTGGATACCAGCATGGGAATTAAAAGCCCGCCAATCATGCCCAAATAAGCAAAGAAGCGTCCCTGATACAGAGCAAAACCGGTGGCCAAAAAGGATAAGCTCGCCAACACAATAAAAGCCATGAGGGCCGGAATAAAATGATATAATGCGTAAGAGGCATAGATGGCGGCAAAGGCAGTAAAAAAACCTGCTCCCGAAATGGCCACAGGCAAATAATCTGGTGTCCCCTCAAGCCAACCAATTTTCGACCTTCGCTGACGCAATATCTCACCAGCAATCGTTAAGACAACACCTAATAATGTACCCATAACAACCCGAACCGCAGGATTAAGCAAGCCGGCATCAATGGAATATTTTACCAGGAAAGCCCCACCCAGGGCGAAGGCGATGCCACCCAGCCAGATCATCCAGCGTGATGAGAGATCCTTTTCAAAACCTGAAATACCTCCATTAGAGGCGGTCTCATCTTTTTCGGCCCGATAAAAAGGATTAGGTATTTTAATGTCTTCCCGGGGTGCTGTGGTCTCGGATGGGGGTTCTTCTGTATTGGCGGCTTCTTCTTTTTTAAGAGAAGGTTTTTCTTTTACTTGTTCCGCGGATTCCATAATATGGTCCTTGACAAGTGCTGCCTTTTCTATTTCTTTCTCTTGGCCCTTCCCCAGTGTCTTTAAAAGCTCGGACACTTCTTTTTCGAGTAAGTCAATCTCTTTAGTCAGCCAGTCTACTTGTTTTCTTAATTTGCCATTTTCAACATAATTACGATAAATAAATACCGCCCCCAATATCAAGAAAACAAAAGTTACTATTCCATCCATATTATATCCCCCGGGGCTTTATAGCCTCTGTTTATTTAAAACATAGCGTCTTATTTGTTATTTTAATCATAGTCCGGAAATCTTTTTATTATCAAATATAATTTCCAATTTATTTCATAAGTTTAAATACCATAAACCATCGCCGCAACCGTTTTTTCCAGTGCTTCCATGCTGCCTTCATCCACAAGGCCGTCCAGTCTTTGGGGGTGGAAATGTCTTTGGAAGGCGGTCATGTTGGTGATGCTGTGATCATCCCATTGACCTGTGAGGGGCACGTCATAGCCGATCTGGTTAAGCAGCCTTTGGGCCTGTATTGACTTTTCATTTTTCGTGCCTTTGGAGACGAGCAGATTGCCCCCGTCCCCCACCTTGGGCGGGGCGATACCGATGTCGTTCCGGGCAAGAATATCCCAGGGGAACAATTCCCCGGGATCGGTTTTACGCGCCGGGGCCACATCGGAATGGCCCACCACATGACGGGCCGGAATATCATGGCGCGACAGAATTTGTTGCGACAGTTTAATGACGGCATTGATCTGTGTATCGGGAAAAGCCCGGTAGCCCCATTCATGGCCGGGGTTAACAATTTCGATGCCGATGGAACGGCTGTTGCTGTCGCGTTCCCCGCGCCAGATGCTCACCCCCGCATGACATGCCCGTAGGTTTTCTTCCACCAGCTGAAAGACCCGCCCGTCTTCTTCCACCAGATAATGGGCACTCACCTGCCCTTCCGGATCACACAGACGCTCCAGCGCCTCCGCCCCGCTTTTCATGCCTGTATAATGCATCATCAGCATATCCACGGCCAGGGTTCGTTCACCATGATTGGGGGACGGATATTGTATAATCTTCATCATTCAGGCTCTTTATCATTCAACGCTCACCTTATACAGATTGTGGCAGAATGAAAAGCCCCACAAATTAGGGCCAGGCCGAAAGCATTATGTTGGGTCTATAATGCCTGCCCCGATCAGCCTCAGCGCCGTCATGCTGGGCAGGAAGAAATAACCCCCGCCGCGCATTTCCACAAAACGGGGAATATTGCTGCAAAAATGGGGGGTATTTGAGCTGTCCTTTTCGGCCTCAAACACCATTTTGCCATCACTTTTCCCCTGTTCATCCGTATTATGATTGCCGAGGATCGGGTCCTTGTCATTGGCCAACTTAAAATCATTGCCATAATTGATCCACTGCTGCTGGACAAATTCAAATTGACGGGTGATGTTGGCCCCGACGGTCATAAAGATAATACCGTGATTGCCATCATCCTTATCCGTGCCTTCCTCCGAGGTGCCATAAGGCAATCCCCGGCGCAAAAGGCGGCGCCTGTTCACCAGTGCGCCCGGCGTATCAAAAGCCCCCTTCTGGCCAAATTGCAACGCACCGCGGGGATTGGTGCGGCGCATATGCGCCCCCACCGGACAACGACCGCCCTCAAGATCTTTATTATAATCAAAACCCACCAGCTTGGATAAAAGCTTATAATATTTAAGTTTGGCCAGGTTTTTACTGATCATCCCGTCGGCTTTATCAAATTTCTCTTTGGCCTCGGCACGGTCTTCCACATATTGGCAGGCTTCTTTATAGGTGGGAAAAGTGGTAATGGGCGCACCATTGCGCCAGCGGCCTGAAAACTTTGCCGCCACCAATTCCTCCCCGTCTTCGCCCATTTCCTGACCTTTTTCCTTAATATAACGGTTAAACGAACCCACATTTTCATGCAGTTTACGATAAACCATAAAGGTGCCGTTAAAGGACAGGAGACGCGGCATGGCCGCTTCGGGATATTCCTGCGCCTCATCGCGGTAGCCGAGTATAAATTCCCCCGTTTCCAACGGTTTCCATCCACCCAATGTTGCCGGATCGCCCGTTGTGGGTTTGCCGCCGCCCAAAACAAAGGCCGGGTTGGACTGACAGCCCTTGAAATAAGGATTGCTGATGCCATCATCATAACCGAAATGTTCTTTTGCAGTGGCTTTGCCATCCTTAAACAAGGCCGAGGCATCCTGATAATGCAGATCATCCCGCCCGTCATCCCCCCGATGCCCTGTCAGCAGGATGACACCACCCTCGGAGTCTTCACAAAGCTTCATGATAAGCTCATAGCGTTTTTCAATGGCTGTCTCATTCAGACCATTGACAGAGACCCAGATATCCACCTTCTTATCCCCGTTATTCCATACCGGGTCCCAATGTTCCGGGGCGCTGATGCCGGTATCCCCCAGGATGCTGCTTCTTTCACGCATGCCCATGGAAAAATCCTCGGGAAAGGAATGCAGGGATTCTTCGGGCAGTTCCAGCTTTTTCAGACCATGATATGTGAAAGCAATATTGGTGGTGGCATCGGGCTTGGGATTATCTTCATGGCCCCATGGTGCCGCGTTGGTGACATATTCAGTAATGTCGCTGACAAATTTCCGGCCCTTTGCCCCATCACGAATGGAAAAGAAGATATAGCGCGCAAAAATATATTCTTTGCGGGCATAGGTTTTTAAAATATTTCCCTGAATATCATTCAAATCAAGTATTGTATCCATAATAAGCCCTCAAAATCTTTTATTGATATATGTCTGGTTTTATTCATTCATTGTGGCCCGGCACCCAGGTCGGGCCGTTCAGATTTTCCGGATCGGTTCTTTTGACAAATTCCATAAAGGCATTTTGCAAATCTTCGTCCGATGCCCCTTCATTTTCATAAACAAAACGGGAAAATTCCTGTTTGAGGTAAAGCGACTTCAACTGTTCCGCCAGTGAATCATCCGTTGAGCCATTAAAGAAAAGGGCGTTATCCACCTGACATTTTCTCATATAGGCAACAAAATCATCTGCTGTTCCCTGCGCCTTGAAACCCACACAATATTGCCAGATTTCCCGCACCTCTTTTAAGGCATGGCTCCACATGCCCTGAAGATATTCATCAGGCTCGCCATGGAAATTTGTGGAAAAGACCAGGTATCTGGATTTAAGATGTTCCTCTTTTGCCGGATAACCTTCATAAAAAACATCATTCAGCACATAAAAACGACACAGATAGGTATTGGGGACTTTTGCCATGGGGCTGGCTGAATCCAGGGGCAGGTTTTCAAGATGGTCGCGAATAATATCAGCATAGGACTGATGATTTTTACTGCCGTTTATAATCGGGCACAACAATGTCATACCATAAGCATTTCCGCTTTTATTGGGCATTATTCTCTCCTCTTTTTGATTAACCAGCCGCGCGGGCGCGTCTTTTTTCCACCTCTGCCGCCGCCAGGCTGACAATGGGTGTGCATTTCATCAGGCTGATGTCATTCTGACGCGCCTTGATCAATCCATTATATTTTTCCCTGAAATCATAGGCGCTGAGACCTTTGGTTTCTGACATAAAGCTTAACAAATCAGCTTTGATGCGCTGGGCTGCTTTCACATCATTGGAAGCTGCCATGGGATAGGCAGTATAATAATGATTGGTCCAGATCTGATTATAGGTAATATAACTATGGAAGGGCTGAAGCGGCACCGAACCCGGATATTTAATATTTTTATGCCAGAAAAGATTAAGGCCCGAAGGGATCGACATGTGGAAACTGTCCACATATTGCGCCCAGCTGCCATTAAAATTGCTGAAAAAAAACATATAGGTATATTTTATGGTTTCTTTGGGCTGGCTTTCATCCAGTCGGGGAAACTGGCTGGGGCTGACAATGGCCCAGCGGGCGTAATGAATCAGTGACAGGGTAATCAGGCCATTGAGTTTGCTGCGAAAGACCCAGGTCTGGGCCAGCCAGAAGATTAAACGATTTATCCATACCCGATACCATTTAATCGGGGTGATTACATTCATGGCATAAACTTTACCGGCAATATTGGACATATTTTTCTCCCTCAAGAATTGATAAAATTCAGAAAATCAAAAATACGGTAAATATTATAATATCATAATCAATGCATATACAAGAGGATAATCAGAAACAATGCCCCCCCCACATGACATATATTAATATTACGTCATTTAACCAATAAGGGAAAGAGGCAAAAAAATTCTCTTTTTAAGACTGGTTTTCTAGCTGAAGGATAGCAGATATAACAAACCCCGCAGCCGATATATAAAGGCAGCGAGGTGTAAAAATCTTATCATTTAGCCGCTGGAAGGTCTAAGCCTCACCTGTAATGTCATGGACAAATGCCACAAGCCCGGTCTGACGTTCACGTTTCAGCCTTTCCGCCTGAAGGATGGAAACCAGCTGCTTTTCGGCCTTTTCGAGGTCATCATTGACAATGATATAATCATATTCGGCCCAGTGGCTGATCTCTTCATTGGCCTTTGCCATGCGCCCGGCGACCACCGCGTCACTATCTTGCGCCCGTGTTTTAAGGCGCCGTTCCAATTCTTCTTTTCCGGGGGGAAGGATAAAAACCCTGACCAGATCACGGGCGGCTTTCTGGTTAAGCTGCTGGGTTCCCTGCCAGTCGATATCAAACAAAATATCCCGCCCCTTGATCAATGCATCCTCCACTGCCGCAGAGGGGGTGCCATAATAATTATCAAACACTTTGGCATGTTCAAGGAAACCGTCTTTTGCCACCAGATTTTCAAACGCATCAATGGAGACAAAATTATAATCCCTGCCCTCCACTTCCCCCGGACGCGGCGGGCGGGTGGTGGTGGATACGGACATGGTAATATTATCATCCTGTTCCAGAAGCAAACGCGATAATGTTGATTTTCCGGCCCCCGATGGTGAGGATAAAACCAACATCAGGCCTCTTCTATTAATTTCTACGGACATATTATTCTCAACTATTCAATATTCTGGACCTGTTCGCGGAACTGATCGATGGCGGTTTTCAGGTTCAGGCCGATTTCGGTTAATTTTATATCTGCTGCCTTGCTACAGAGTGTATTGGCTTCGCGGTTGAATTCCTGGATCAGAAAATCCAGTTTGCGACCGATGGGTTTTTTCGCCGTTAGATAAGCCCGGGCCGCCTCAATATGGGCATTCAGCCGATCCAGTTCTTCCTTGATGTCAGCTTTGGTGGCAAGCAGAACCACTTCCTGCGCCAGACGGTCTGCGTCCAGTTCTTTCACATCCCCCAGAAGTGTATCCACTTTTTCCTGAAAGCGTATTTTTAATTGATCCGGAAGAATGGCGGCAATTTCCGTGGCAGACCCCACATGGCTCTCAATTTCATCCAAAATGACCCCGAGTGCTGATTGCATGGCGGCACCCTCTTCGGCCCGGGAGGTTTTCAAGGCTTCCACCGCTTCTAAAAAAGAATTTTCCAGCGCTTCATTGCGGGTTTTGAGCAGCGCCTCATCTTCCCCATCCCCGCCATATTGGATCACATCCTTGATCGCCAGCAGGGAACCAATAGTGGGCTGGGGCAAATGATGGTTGGAGCTGGTTTCCACCGCCACTTCTGTGAGCGCGTCCAGCATGGGTTGATTGATGGTGAAATTCACCCCCTCCGCATCATTTTTCACCTGTAAATTCACATTGATGCTGCCGCGGGAGAGATTTTTCTTGAGGATATTGCGCACCAGCATATCCAGCGCCTCATAGCCGTATGGCATACGGCCGCGAATATCAAGATTACGGCCATTGACACTCTTCAATTCCCAGACCCAGTGATATGTTTGCCATTGTCCGCTCACGCGGGCAAAACCTGTCATGCTCGATAATGTCATAATTATATGGTTTTCTTTCTTAAAGCCGCTGCTTATAGTCATTTCAAAATAAACATCAGATATAGCAGGAATAAAGCCAGATGAAAAATCCTAAATCCATCCTGATCACCGGCGGCAGCAGCGGCCTTGGCGAAGCCCTGGCACTGGACTATGCCCGTGAGGGTATCAGCCTGTTTTTGTCGGGCCGAAACGCAGAAAGGCTGGAGGCGGTCAAAACCGCCTGCGAAGACAAAGGCGCCATGGTTTTTGCGGATATCCTCGACAGTTCTGATGAGGCGGCCATGTCTGAATGGATGAACAGATGTGACAAAGTGGCCCCGCTTGACCTGGTGATCGCCAATGCGGGCATTGCCGAAGGATTTGGGACCAGCATGGATCTGGGGGAACATACAAAGAAGATTTTCGACGTGAATGTGGGCGGGGTCCTGCATACAATTCATCCCGCCATTCGCCTGATGCAGCCACGGGGCCGGGGTCAGATTGCCATCATGGCCTCACTGGCGGGTTATCACGGCATGCCCACCGCACCCGCCTATTCCGCCAGCAAGGTCAGTGTTAAAGCCTATGGCGAGGCCCTGCGCGGGCTTTATTTCCGTCATGGCATAGAGGTCAATGTGATCTGTCCCGGATTTGTCAGAACCCGCATTACCGGCACCAATAAATTCCCCATGCCTTTTTTAATGAATACGGACAAAGCCGTGCGCATCATGCGCCGGGGTCTGGAAAAGAATAAGGCCCGCATCGCCTTTCCCTGGCAACTCTCCATGAGCCTTGGGGCCATGGTACGTTTCCTGCCCGAAAGCCTGTTCGACCGTCTCTTCCGGGTGATGCCAAAAAAGACCTGACCTATTGCCGCAGTTTTTCGATCTGGCGATATTTTCTGACGTTTTTATTATGATCGCGCAAAGTGGTGGCAAAAGAATGACCACCATTGCCATCGGCCACAAAATAAAGGTCATCCGTTTTCAGGGGATGAAAAACAGCCTCCAGAGAGGCGCGGCCCGGATGGGCAATGGGGGTCGGCGGCAGGCCCCGGATCACATAGGTATTATACCAGGTATGTTTGCGCAGATCCGCCCGTGACAAAGGCCGGTCCAGAAAGCCTTTGGCAGACAGGCCGTAAATCACCGTCGGATCGGTTTGCAGACGCATTTTTTTACGCAGACGGTTGATAAAAACCCCGGCAATATGGCTGCGCTCTTTTTCCAGTGCCGTTTCCTTTTCGACGATGGAGGCCAGAATCAACGCCTCTTCCATGCTTTCAAACGGCAGATCAACATCCCGCGCCAGCCATAATGTCTCCAGCAATTGCGCCTGTCTTTCCTGCATGCGTTTGACCAGAGCCGAGCGTGCGGTACCCTGTGTATAAAGGTAAGTTTCGGGCATGACAGAACCTTCATCCGGCAGCACGTCCAAGGTTCCGGTCAGATTTACCAGGCTGCCCAGATATTCCCCGATCTGCCAGCTGGTCCAGCCTTCGACAATGGTGGCCTTATGCTGCACCACCTTGCCACTGGCGAGAATCAGCATGATGTCATGCATGGAATCACCTGCCGGGATTTTATATTCCCCGGCCTGCAATTTTCTTTCATATCCGGAAATTTTCACCCCAAGCCTGAAGATATCCTTGCTGGTGATCAGTCCCATTTCTTCCAGTTGCCATGCGGTACGTATCACCCCCTGCCCCTCTGGCAGAAGAAAGACCCTTTCCTGTTCATGAGGGCCGCTCTGATGAAAAGACCGGTAGAGCAGATACGAAAACAGCGCCGCAAATGCGACGCTGCCCACGATTAAAAGAATAATATATTTTCTGATCCCCTTCATGGGGCCTAGACCGCCTTGAAGATCACAGATGCATTGGTACCACCAAAACCGAAGCTGTTGGAAAGCACGGCCTTGATGCCTGTTTTGCGCTGGGCTTCATGGGGCACCAGATTGATACCCGTCACATTTTCGGACGGATTGTCAAGATTGAGGGTCGGCGGCAATTCTCCACGGGTCATGGCCAGAATGGAGAAGATTGCCTCCGTACTGCCCGCAGCCCCCAGCAAATGCCCGATAGAGGATTTGGTGGATGACATGGCCATCTGGGAAGCCGCATCACCAAACAGGCGTTTGACCGCATTAAATTCAATCTCATCACCCAACGGGGTAGAGGTTCCATGGGCATTCACATAACCCACATCTTCAGGGCTGAGGCCTGCACGTTTAAAGGCGGCCTGCATGGCGCGGTATCCACCACTGCCATCAGGGGCAGGTGCGGTCACATGATAGGCATCGCCGGACAGGCCATAACCCACCACTTCCGCATAAATTTTAGCGCCGCGTTTTTTGGCATGTTCATATTCTTCGAGAATCAGCATACCGGCCCCTTCGCCGATTACAAAACCATCCCGGTCCTGATCATAGGGGCGTGAAGCTTTTTCCGGTGTTTCATTATAATGGGTACTGAGGGCCTTGGCCTGGGCAAAACCGGCAACACCCACCCGGCAGATGGCAGCCTCACCTCCACCGGCAACCATGACATCCGCATCATCCAGTGCAATCATACGCGCCGCATCGCCCACCGCGTGGGTGCCTGTGGCACAGGCCGTTACCACCGCATGGTTCGGGCCTTTCAACCCGTGGCGAATGGAAACATTACCGGAAATCAGATTAATCAGACAACGGGGAATAAAATGCGGGCTGACCCGACGCACACCACGTTCATTCATATTAATGGCTTCGTCCTGAATACCCGGAAGTCCGCCAATGCCGGACCCTGTCAGAATGCCGGTGCGAAATTGTTCTTCATCCGTTTCCGGTTTCCAACCCGCATCTTCCAATGCCATATCCGCAGCAGCAATGCCATACAGGATAAAATCATCAATGCGGCGGCGATCCTTGGGGCTTACCCAGTCATCCGCGTTAAAAGTACCATTGCTTCCGTCCCCAAGGGGCACTTCACAGGCAATACGGGCCGAAAGGCCTTCACTGTCAAAGCGTGTGATCGGCCCTGCACCGGATTCCCCCGCCACAAGACGTTTCCAGGTTTCCTCAAGCCCGGAGGCCAAAGGGGTTACAAGTCCCATTCCAGTAACAACAACACGTCTCATATTCATACCCTCTTTATTTATTTCAGGTCATTCATATAACATTTAACCAGGTTATTCATATAGTATTTACATAAAAAGACCGCGAGAACCCATGCATCTTATCATAGAAGATACAGAATTTCGCGGCCTTTTAAAATCAGATATTATTCGCAAACCTGCTGTTAAGCGTTCGCAGTGATGAAGTCGATAGCATCCTTAACGGTCAGGATTTTTTCAGCCGCATCATCAGGGATTTCACACCCGAATTCTTCTTCGAACGCCATAACCAGTTCAACTGTGTCCAAGCTGTCAGCGCCCAGGTCATCAATAAAGCTTGCGCTATCGCTTACTTTATCTTCTTCAACGCCCAAATGCTCAACAACAATTTTTTTAACGCGTTCTGCAACGTCACTCATATTCTTAATCCCTTATTTAAGGGCCATTCATAAGGCCCGGGTTTGCGGTATTCAATAAAGTCTAATTTAAGCGGCTTGTCTTGCTTTTCAACAAAGGGCCTTAAAAAAAACTTCTCAATCAAATTCATCGATTTAATCTTTGGAGGCTTCCTAACATAAAAGATCGGGCTTTGCCAAGGATAAATATTCAACAAATTAAATCAAAAAAACTTTACCCTGCATTGGGCCTGCGCCCTATATCATCGCCATGCCACCATTTATATGCAGGGTTTGACCCGTTACATAAGCGGCTTCATCACTGGCAAGATAGACCACACCGGCGGCAATTTCCTGACCCACACCAAGACGACCAGCGGGCACATTTTTCAAAAGATTTTCCTTTTGATCATCACCGAGGACATCTGTCATGGGGCTTTCAATAAAACCCGGTGCCAGTGCATTGACCGTTATATTGCGCGATGCCAGTTCCTGCGCCAGGCTTTTTGTCATCCCGATCAGACCGGCTTTTGAGGCGGCATAATTGGACTGTCCGGGATTTCCGGTCACACCCACAATTGAGGTGATATTGATGATCCGGCCCGAACGGCGTTTCATCATGCCCCGCATTACCCCCTGTGCCAGCTTGAAGGCCGCTTTCAGGTTGACCTGCATTACATCATCCCAATCTTCATCTTTCAGACGCATGGCAATATTGTCGCGGGTAATGCCCGCATTATTGACCAGAATATCAATTTGCCCCAGAACTTCTTCCGCCGCCTTGGGAAGCGCCGCCACAGAATCCGGGTCGGACAGGTTGGCCGGAACCACAAAGGCCCGATCCCCCAACTCCGCTGCCAAAGCCTTTAAAGGCTCCTCCCGGGTGCCGGACAGGGCCACTTTTGCGCCCTGTGCATGCAGTGCGATGGCAATGGCTTTGCCAAGACCGCCTGACGCGCCTGTGACCAGCGCAGATTTTCCTTCAAGGTTAAACATCATATTCTCCCATAATTTATTCCCCAAATTATTCTTCAAACTATTTAAGACCTTCAGCAAAAGCTTCCAGGTCCGAAGGATTTTGCAGTGAAACCGCCTTCATATCCCGGTTAATACGCCGTACCAGACCGCTCAAAACCTTTCCGGCCCCGGCTTCAACCTGGGTTTTCACACCAAGCTCTGCCATTTTCAACACCGATTCCCGCCAGCGCACCCGGCCCGTGACCTGATCCACCAGAAGTTTTCTAATCTGATCCGGGTCCGTTTCGGGGGCTGCGGTCACATTGGCAATCAGGGGCACCACAGGCGCATTGATCGTGGTGGTGGCCAGTGCCGCGGCCATTTCATCCGCCGCCGGCTGCATAAGAGAACAATGGAAAGGCGCACTAACAGGCAGCAATACGCCGCGCTTGGCCCCTTTTTCCTTGGCAATTTCAATGGCACGTTCTACCGCCGCTTTGTGGCCGCTCAAGACCACCTGACCGTCCGCATTATCATTGGCCGCTGTACAGATTTCCCCCTTTACGGTTTCATTCCCCTGTGCGGCTTCAATTGCCACGGCCTCAGCCACATCAAAATTCAGGCCAAGAATGGCGGCCATGGCCCCTTCCCCCACTGGAACCGCGTGCTGCATGGCTTCGCCGCGAAGTTTTAAAAGACGGGCCGTATCCGCAAGGTCAATTGCGCCCGCCGCCGCCAGGGCTGAATATTCCCCCAGAGAATGACCGGCCACATAAGAGGCCACATCCCCCAGCTTAACATCAAAATCCTTTTCCAATACCCGTACCACGGCAAGGGATACGGCCATCAGAGCCGGCTGAGCATTATGGGTCAGGGTAAGGTCTTCCTGTGGCCCCTCAAACATCAGGCCGGACAGGTTTTGCCCAAGCGCATCATTGATTTCCTCAAAGACCTCTGCCGCAACGGGCATATTTTCGGCAAGTTCTTTTCCCATACCGACGATTTGACTTCCCTGTCCGGGAAAAACAAAAGCACGAGTCATATTTTCGCATTCCTTAATATTGATCTGATCTAAAGTCATAGCGACTGGTCTTTTTCTGTCAAGAAATCTCGTCTTTTTCCGTTTTATTTTCTGACAAAATCGGCCCAAAAGCCTTAATTGTGGCTGTCCCGAACAATAAAGTGGCAAAAAGCCCTGATTTATCCATAAAGCCCCTTGTATCTATGCGCTTTTGCTGTATATTGCGCCGCTTCAAGGCATGCTGTTGGTATGCCTCGGTTTAGTGTGTCGGTTAGATAATGTAATGCAGCCGTTTGATATTCGTCGCTGCCCCGGATCGCTGAGCCAGATTTTGAACCAAAACTCAAGGAGTAGCCTTTATGGCTTTATATGAACATATATATATCGCTCGACAGGATATCCAACCACAACAGGTTGAAGCGATTACAGCTGATTTGACAAAAATCATCGAAGACAATGGTGGTAAAGTTTCCAAAACGGAAAGTTGGGGCCTGCGCCCACTGGCTTACCGGATCAAAAAGTATAAAAAAGGCCATTATGTGCTTTTGAATATTGATGGCCCGACCGAAGCCATTAATGAAGTGGAACGCAATGAACGTCTTCATGAAGATGTTGTTCGTTTCATGACGATCCGGGTAGAAGAGCATGAAGAAGGTGATTCTGTGGTTCTGCGCTCAAAAGAACGCAGCGACTCTCGCCCTCCGCGCACAGATCGCCCTGATTATTCCAAACCCCGTCGCACAGAAAGTTAAGGAGACACACCATGTCAGCACCTCGCAACAGCGGCGATGATAAAGCCCGTCGCCCATTTTTCAGACGTCGTAAAACCTGTCCGTTTTCTGGCACCAACGCCCAGATCATCGACTATAAAGACGTTCGTATGCTTACAAAATTCATCTCGGAACGCGGTAAGATCGTGCCAAGCCGTATCACAGCTGTTTCTGCCAAGAAACAACGTGAACTGGCCCGTGCCATCAAACGCGCCCGTAACTTGGCACTTCTGCCATATATCGTTCAATAGGAGAACAGATCATGGAAATTATTCTCTTGGAACGTATTGGCAAACTTGGTCAAATCGGTGATGTGGTAAGTGTAAAGACAGGCTATGCCCGTAATTACCTTCTGCCACAGAAGAAAGCCCTGCGCTCAAACAAGGCCAACCTTGCGATTTTTGAAGCCCAGCGCAATGAAATCGAAGCCAACAACCTCGAAGCCAAAAAAGAAGCCGAAGCCGTGGCTGCGAAAATGACAGATGTCTCTGCCATCGTCATTCGTCAGGCCGGTGAATCAGGCAACCTTTATGGTTCTGTGACCACCCGTGATGTTGTGGAATCTGTTGAAGAACAGGGTTATAAAATCAACCGCAACCAGGTTGTGCTTGATCATGCCATCAAGACCCTCGGCATTTATGAAATTGCTGTAAAACTTCACGCCGAAGTCATCGTCACAGTAAAAATCAATGTGGCCCGTTCTGCTGAAGAAGCTGAAATGCAGGCCAAAGGCGTTGATGCCAAGGCTGCCGAAGCCGAAGCCGAAGATATTTCTGTAGAAGATTATTTCGAACATGAAGAAGATGCCGCCGCGGCCGTATCTTCTGACGAAGAAGAAACTACAGAAGAAGCGGCTTCCGAAGAAGCTGCAGACGAAACAGCTGCCGAAGCAACTGAAGAATAAAAACTTCAGAAAATATTATTTAAAGAGCTGCCCTTGGGTGGCTCTTTTTTTATTTTTTTTCCATTCATTCTGCTATATTCAGATTCGTTTAAAGGGATCAAAACAGGACTGCGAAACAATAAAGAATGGCTGATTTTCCAGATATACCCCATGATATAGAAATGGATCAGGACAGGGATGATGACAATGTCATCGCCTATGATGCCAGCAATATTCGCGAAACCCCCCATAATCTGGAGGCCGAACAGGCCCTTCTCGGGGCTATTTTGGTCAATAATGAGGCGATTTCGCGCATTCAGGATTTTTTGCTGGCCGAACATTTTATCAATCCTGCGCATCAGAAAATTTATGAATCCAGCCTGAAACTGATTGAAAAAGGCCTGATTGCCTCCCCCGTTACCCTGAAACCTTATTTTGAAAAAGAAGAAAGTCTTCAGGATGTGGGCGGGGCTGAATATCTGGTCAAACTGGCCCGTTCGGCCATTTCCATCATCAACACCGAAGATTATGGCCAGATCATCTATCAAATGTGGATGCGCCGCGAATTGATCGGTTTGGGTACGGAAATCGTCAATGATGCCTATACCAGTGAAATGGAAAAAACCCCGCAGGATCAAATTGAAAATGCGGAAAAGGGCCTCTATTCACTGGTTGAAAATGGCAACCGTGAAGGCGGTTTTAAAAGCTTTTCCGAAGCCACCTCTGTGGCGGTCAGCGTGATTGAAGCCGCCTATAAGCGCGATGGCAAGCTGGCGGGTATAACCACCGGATTTAACAGCATCAATGCCCATATTGGTGGCCTGCATAAATCTGACCTTATGGTGCTAGCCGGACGGCCTGCCATGGGTAAAACCGCTCTGGCCACCAATATCGCCTTTAATGCGGCCAAGGCCTATAAGGATGAATTGGCGCTGGGCGTAACCAAGGAAGAAACCAAAGGGGCCGTGGTTGGTTTCTTTTCCCTTGAAATGTCTGCCGATCAGCTGGCGGCACGTATTCTGGCGGAACAGGCTCAACTTTCCTCGCAGGACCTGCGTCAGGGCAAGCTTAATCAGGAAGAATTCAACAAGCTGGCACGCACAGCCCAGGAACTGGAAGACATGCCGCTGTTCATTGATGACACGGCTTCTTTGAGCATCGGTGCCCTCAGAACCCGCGCGCGGCGTCTGAAGAGGCAATATAATCTGGGACTGGTGATTGTGGATTATCTGCAACTGCTGACCGCGGGCGGCAGCAAAGGCAAACGCGGCCCCGAAAACAGGGTGCAGGAAATTTCCGAAATCACCCGTGGCCTCAAAGGGCTTGCCAAGGAACTGCGCATTCCGGTCATTGCCCTCTCCCAGCTTAGCCGAACCATTGAATCCCGTGACAATAAACGCCCGCTGCTTTCTGACCTGCGTGAATCAGGCTCCATTGAGCAGGATGCGGATATGGTGACTTTTGTCTACCGGCCGGAATATTATCATAATCAGAATGAGCCGGACGCGGATACACCGGAACATATGATCTGGCAGGAAGAAGGCGAGAAACTCTTCGGCATGGCTGAATTTATCATTGGTAAGCAGCGTCATGGCCCCACGGGCATCATCCAGCTTCAGTTTACGCCGCAAACCACCAAATTCTCTGACCCGCCGGTGGGGGATGATTATATTCCAAAGCAGAATATCTGATGAAGCGCCCAGAGCCGAAAGAAATGTCTCCGGCAGACTGTCAGGCGACCTTAACCATCAATCTTGATCAGATAATCCATAATTATAAAAGCTGCCTCACCCATGCCAAAGGCACACAATGTGCGGCCATGCTCAAGGCGGATGCCTATGGCATGGGCATAGAACAGGTGGCCCCGGCCCTCTACCACCATGCGAACTGTTCGGTTTTTTTCGTGGCCAACCTGATGGAGGCGATCAGGCTCAGAACTTCCGTAAAAGATGCTGTCATCTATGTCTTGAACGGTTTTTTTGCCGGGCAGGAAAAAATATTCACCGACAATGGGCTGAGACCGGTGTTAAATGATCTGGATCAGGTAAAATTATGGGCCGAAATAAAATCAGACCAAAGAAGCGCCTGTGCCATCCATTTTGATACGGGCATAAACCGGCTGGGCCTGTGCCCCGAGGATACGGAGGTTTTAATTCATTCCCCCGCCCTTGTGCAAAAGCTGGATATTGCCCTGATTATGTCTCATCTGGCCTGTTCCGATGTGCCGGGTCATGCCATGAACCCTCAGCAGTTGCAGCAATTCCAGAAGATCAAAGCCCATTTTCCCGGCATTCCCGCAAGCCTTGCCAATTCCGGCGGCATTTTATTGGGGCCGGATTATCTGTTTGATCTGGTGCGTCCCGGTCTGATGCTGTTTGGCGGCAATCCGCAGGACGGCCCCATGCCGGAAAATATCAAGGTTCCTTTTACAATTTGCGGCAAGATTTTGCAGATCCGGCCCTTGAAAAAAGGCATGTGCGTGGGTTATGGTGCCACGTGGCTTGCAGAAAAAGACTGTCGCATCGCTCTGGTTAATGTGGGGTATGCGGATGGTTATCTGCAAATGTTCAACAATTGCGGTGAGGCTTTTATAAACGGGCGGAAAACGCCCGTCATCGGAAGGGTTTCCATGGATATGATTGCCCTTGATATTTCGGCCCATGCTCCGGATTCTATTGATATAATGATGGATGTGGAAATATTTGGCCCGCATATTACGCTTGAAATGGCCTCCAAAGTCTCTAATTTAAGTCAATATGAAATTTTAACCGGTGTTAAAGAAAGATACCGCCGTATTTATATTGATCAGAATGATCAGAATAACAATCAGAGCCCAAGCAGCTAACAGGATAGAGGGATATGAATTTTCTTGCAGTCATCGGACGGGTGGTTTTCAGTTTTTTACAGGCTGCCGGTCGTCTTGCCATCTTCGCCAGTACCGCCATATCCCATATAATTTCCCCGCCCTTTTATCCGCGCGCCCTGATGCGTCAGATGATCACCATCGGTTATTATTCCCTGCCGGTGGTGGGGTTAACGGCCCTGTTCACCGGCGCCGCTCTGGCGCTGAATATCTATGAGGGTGGATCACGTTTTAATGCCGAAAGCGCCCTGCCCAGCATCGTGGTCATCGGTATTGTTCGTGAACTTGGCCCGGTTCTGTGTGGCCTGATCGTGGCCGGACGGGTCAGCGCCTCCATGGCGGCGGAACTGGGCACCATGCGGGTGACGGAACAGATTGATGCCATGGCCACCCTGTCCACCGATCCTTTCAAATATCTCATCACCCCCAGAATTCTGGCCACCACCCTGATGATGCCGCTGATGCTGGTGATTGTATCGGATACCATTGGGGTTTTTGGCGGTTTTCTGATTGCCACCACCAAGCTCGGCTTTAATCCCGGCCCTTATATTTCCACCACCATGGATTTTCTGGAGAATATAGATATTATTGCCAGTCTGACCAAGGCGGCGGTTTTTGGTTTCTTCATTTCCCTCATGGGTTGTTATCACGGCTTTTACAGCCGCGGCGGCGCACAGGGGGTTGGGGTCAGCACCACCAATGCGGTGGTTTCCGCCTGTATCCTTATCCTTCTTTCAAATTATATTGTAACGGAGATGTTTTTCGCATCATGACAGGTAAAACAGATATAATCCCGAAAATCAGCCTGAAGGGCCTGCACAAACAATTTGGCAATAAAGTGGTGTTGGACCATGTTGACCTGGATGTGATGCCCGGTGAATCCATGGTCATCATTGGCGGTTCCGGCTCCGGAAAATCGGTCACCCTTAAATGTATTCTCGGTCTTTTGCATCCCGAAAGCGGCAGCATCAAGGTTGATGGCAAAGAAACTGTGGGGCTCACCGGCAAGGCCCGCAAACAGGTTCAGAAAAAATTTGGCATGCTGTTTCAGGGCGCGGCTTTATTTGACAGCCTTCCGGTGTGGGAAAATGTGGCCTTTGGCCTATTGGCAGAACGAAAAGTGGGGCGCGAAGAAGCCAAGGAAATCGCCATTGAAAAACTCCGCCGGGTGGGCCTTGGCCCCGATGTGGCAGACCTAAGCCCCGCAGAACTGTCCGGCGGCATGCAGAAAAGAGTGGGACTGGCGCGCGCCATTGCGGACGAGCCGGAGATTATTTTTTTCGATGAACCCACCACCGGTCTTGACCCGATCATGGCCGATGTGATCAATGAATTGATTGTGGAATGTGTGAAAGATGTGGGGGCCACGGCCCTGACCATTACCCATGATATGTCCAGTGTGCGCAAAATTGCCGACAAGGTGGCGATGATTTATGAAGGCAACATCATCTGGACCGGGGAAAAGGATAATATTGATCATTGTGGCAATGCCTATGTGGAACAATTTATTCACGGCAGCGCCGAAGGCCCCATTCAAATGGCGCTCTTGAAGGCATAATATGGCAAAGGCACGAAAAATATTCGCCTGCCAGTCCTGCGGCACCACGTATGGCAAATGGAGCGGCCAGTGCGAAGCCTGTCATGAATGGAATTCCATTGTCGAAGAACAGGACATCGCCACCCCCACCGGCCTTGGCAAAGGCAGCAACACTGCCCGGGGCCGGGTCATCGACCTGGGGGACCTGACGGGCGAAGATCATGACCCGCCGCGCCATGTGTCTCATATCAATGAATTTGACCGGGCCTGTGGTGGCGGTCTGGTACAGGGATCAGCCATTCTCATTGGCGGCGATCCGGGCATCGGCAAATCCACCATCTTGTTACAAGCCGTAAGCAACCTTGCCCGCAACAATGTCAAAACCGTCTATATTTCCGGTGAGGAATCCATCTCCCAGGTGCGGATGCGGGCCAAAAGGCTGGGGCTGGCCGACAGTCCGGTAAAGCTCGGCAGTGAGACAAATTTACGCGACATTATCGCCACAATGGACAAAGGGGACTGTCCCGATGTGGTGGTGATTGATTCCATTCAGACCATGTATGCCGACACCGTCGATTCTGCCCCCGGAACCGTTTCACAGGTCAGAACCTGCGCTCAGGAACTTATCCGTTTTGCCAAACGGCGCAATGTCTGTGTGCTTCTGGTGGGCCATGTGACCAAGGACGGGCAGATTGCCGGCCCCCGGGTATTGGAACATATGGTGGATACGGTGCTTTATTTTGAAGGCGACCGCGGCCACCAGTTCCGCATTCTGCGCGCGGTGAAAAACCGTTTTGGCGGCACCGACGAGATCGGTGTATTTGAAATGAGCGACATGGGTTTACAGGAAGTTTCCAACCCTTCCGCCCTTTTTATCGGCAATCGCAGCGGGGATGTGAGCGGATCGGCCATTTTCGCCGGTATGGAAGGCAGCCGCCCCATGCTGGTTGAGGTTCAGGCTTTGGTGGCCCCCTCCTCCCTCGGCACCCCGCGCCGGGCAGTGGTGGGTTGGGACAGCGGCCGTCTCGCCATGATCATTGCGGTGCTGGACGCACGTTGTGGTCTGGGCCTTGGGGCTTATGATATTTACCTGAATGTGGCCGGAGGGCTTCGCATTACCGAACCCGCCGCCGACATGGCGGTGGCCGCCGCCCTAATATCGTCACTTTCAGGTTGTCCAATACCCGAAGAAACCGTGGTATTCGGCGAGATCAGCCTGTCCGGCGAAATCCGTCCTGTATCGCAAAGTGACGCGCGTTTGAAGGAATCATCCAAACTTGGGTTTGTTCAGGCTTTCATGCCTGCTGATAAAAAGAAGAAATCCAAGAAAATCAGGATCAGTGAACTGGATACCATCATCCGCCTTGTTGATCTTATTGCCAAGGACAGCCTGTAATGGAAAATATTGCCATAAATCCATTTGATGCCATTGTCATTACCATATTGGTGCTTTCAGGCATCATATCCCTGACAAGAGGTTTTACCACCGAAGCCCTGAGTTTGGCTTCCTGGGCCGGTGCGGCCATCTTCACCCTTCAGGTCCATCCCATGATCGCGCCCAAAGCCTATGAATTTATTTCACCAAAATTCATGGCGGATATTGTGCTTTATGCCCTGCTCGGCATGAGTAGTTTTATAATGTTGCGTTTTCTGGCGGGTAAGATCGGCGACAGCATCAAACAGAGCCATATCGGGGCGCTGGACCGGGCGCTGGGTATTTTATTCGGACTGGTGCGCGGCATGCTTTTGATCAGCATAACATATCTTGTGGTCACCCTTTTTGTATCCGGTCGTCATCTGCCCGACTGGTTCACCAATGCCAAGTCCAGACCTTTGGTGGAATATGGCGCCAGCATGCTTAATGCCCTTAATCCTTATAAGGATGATCTGGATTTTGAGGAAACCCGCAAAGACATCGAAGCATTGCAGCGTTTAAAAAAAATGACCCCTTCTTTTCCCACAGGCAAGAAAAAAGAAGAGGAATATGAAGAGGATAGCCAGAAGAAAATGGATAAACTCTTTGAAGAGATTTCAAAAGAGTAAAAAAAGGTTCACATATGCACAGATTCGCAATATAAGGCGGTAAAGTGATCCTAACAGATTGGCTGATTTGACATGACGGACAGTAAGTTTTCCTCTCCCATAGGTGCCCATGACATGATGCATACCAACCCTTTTGACGACGATAAACTGCATGAAGAATGTGGTGTCTTTTCCATCTTCAACCATTCCGAAGCCGCCGCCCATACGGTGCTGGGCCTGCATGCCCTGCAACACCGCGGACAGGAAGCGGCCGGCATTGTCACCTTTGACAAGACCCAGTTCTTCTCCCACAAGTCCCAGGGCCATGTGTCGGATAATTTCAATTCCCAGCCGGTGATCGAATCCCTGCCCGGTGACAGCGCCATCGGTCATGTGCGTTATTCCACCAGTGGCGGTTCAGGCCTGCGTAATATTCAGCCGCTTTTTGCCGACCTGTCACAGGGCGGTTTTGCGGTGGCCCATAATGGCAACCTCACCAATGCGCTGGCTTTGCGGCAATTATTGGTGGACAAGGGGTCTATTTTTCAGTCCACATCCGATTCCGAGGTGATCATTCACCTTATTGCCACCAGCACCTATCAAAGCCTGATTGAACGTTTCATTGATGCGCTCAGACGCATCGAAGGGGCCTTTGCCCTTGTGGCCATGAGCAAGGATTGTATGCTGGGCGCGCGTGATCCTCTGGGGGTAAGGCCTCTAGTGCTGGGCAAGCTTTCAAATGAGACCTATATCTTTGCTTCCGAAACCTGCGCCCTTGATATTATCGGCGCGGAATATGTGCGTGATGTGGAACCGGGTGAAGTGGTTACCATCGACAAGAATGGCCTTCATTCATCAAAACCCTTTCCGCCCACAAAACCACGCCCGTGTATTTTTGAGCATGTGTATTTCTCCCGCCCCGACAGCATGTCGGACGGCACCAGCATTTATAAGGTAAGAAAACATATCGGGGTGGAGCTGGCCAAGGAAAGTACGGTGAAAGCAGACCTGGTGGTGCCTGTGCCCGATTCCGGCACCCCGGCCGCCATTGGTTATGCCCAGGAAGCCGGCATTCCTTTTGAGCTTGGCATTATCCGCAACCATTATGTGGGCCGTACCTTCATCGAACCTTCCGATCAAATTCGCCATCTGGGGGTCAAACTCAAACATAATGCCAACCGGGGCGAGCTTGAGGGCAAGATCGTGGTGTTGATTGATGACAGCATCGTGCGCGGCACCACATCGGTGAAAATTGTCGACATGGTGCGTCAGGCCGGGGCCCGCGAAGTACATATGCGCATTGCCAGCCCGCCCACCATGAACCCCTGTTTTTACGGGGTTGATACCCCTGCAAAAGATAAATTGCTGGCGTCCAATATGACCATTGAAGAAATGGCGGAACATATCGGTGCCGACAGTCTCGACTTTGTTACCATAGACGGTCTTTACCGGGCGGTGGGCGAAGCCGACCGGGATAATGACAGTCCGCAATTTTGTGATGCCTGTTTCACCGGGGATTACCCAACCCCCCTGACAGATGAAGAAAAACGCGACGGTCCGGTACAGATTTCTTTCCTCACCGACAGCTAGGACAGGCACATGAGCAAACCATTATCCGGAAAAATCGCGCTGCTTACCGGGGCCACCAGAGGCATTGGTGCGGGCATCGCGCTGGCACTGGCGGATGCGGGGGCGCATATCATCATGGTGGGGCGCACCACCGGCGCGCTGGAGGAAATGGACGATGCCATTCGTGCGCGCGGTGCTGAAGCCAGTCTTGTGCCCATGAACCTCAAGGATTTTGATGCCATTGACCGTCTCGGCGGACTGGTGGCGGAAAATTGGGGAAAGCTTGATATTCTTATCGGAAATGCGGGCATTTTAGGCCCTATCAGCCCCGTGGGTCATATTCCGCCCAAGGAATGGCAGGATCTGATTGATATTAATCTCACCGCCAATTATCGCCTGCTGCGCTCTTTTGATCCGCTGCTGCGGGCATCAGATGCGGGCCGGGCTATTTTTGTATCCTCTGGTGTGGCCAGCAGCTGCCGGGCCTATTGGGGTGGTTATGCCAGTACCAAGGCGGCGCTGGAATGTCTGGTTAAAACCTATGCCAATGAAATCCACAATACCGCCATTCGGGCAAATCTGATCAATCCGGGGCCAATCCGCACCTCTATGCGTGCCGCCGCCATGCCCGGTGAAGACCCGGACACATTGGACACACCGGACGACATTGCCCCCATGTTTGTGAAAATGTGCCTGCCCGGATTTCAGCAAAACGGGCAGGTATTGGATTATCAGGCTTATAAAAAAGGCGCTTACGACTTTTTGGCGTAAGGATTATCACCTGAACGCAGCAGCAAGCGGATCGGCACACCCGGCAATTCAAAATCCCAGCGCAGATCATTAAGCAAATAACGCTGATAACTCGCGGCCACGTCCGAGGGCCGGTTACAGAATAGCGCAAAGGTTGGCGGTCTGGTTTTAATCTGGGTCATATAACGCATCTTGACCCGCCGTCCCTTCACCGATGGCGGCGCATGATATGAAACCGTCTCGGTAAGCCACTGATTGAGCTTGGACGTACTGATCCGGCGGTTCCACAATTGATAGGCCTTAAAGACCTGCGGCATCAATTTTTCCACACCCTTGCCTGTCAGGGCAGAAATGGGCACAACGGGAATGCCTTTCACCTGTGGCAGACTATGTTCGATGGATTCCAAAATGTCTTTCATCACTTCCTGACGGTTTTCCAGCAGGTCGTATTTATTAAGGGCAATGACCAGCGCGCGACCTTCCTGAACGATCAGGCTGGCAATGCTCAAATCCTGCTTTTCAAAAGGCATGGTCGCGTCAATCATCAGCACCACCACCTCGGCAAAGTTCAGCGCCCGAATGCTGTCGGCTACCGACAGTTTTTCAAGCTTTTCCTGCACCTTTGATTTGCGCCGCAGACCGGCGGTATCAAACATCCGGATTTCCCGGTCTTCGTGGAAAAAGGTCACACCGATACTGTCACGGGTGAGACCGGCTTCGGGGCCGGTGATCTGACGATCTTCGCCCAATATATAATTGACCAGCGTGGATTTGCCCACATTGGGGCGGCCCACTATGGCCATTTGCAGGGGCAGTTCGCTCACCGCATCTTCACTGGCATCGGCCTCTTCATCGGAAATTTCGCCGCGTATGGAAATGGATTTGCTGATCACACCTTCATCTGAAACAGCCCCATCTTCGAGCTTCAGTTCCAAAATCAACTTATCGAATGCTTCGATCAATTCTGACAGACCTTCGCCATGTTCCGAAGAAATGGCAATGGGATCACCCAGTCCAAGCGCATAAGATTCATAAATCCCCGCCTCTGCCGCACGGCCTTCAGCCTTGTTGGCAATCAACAAAACAGGGGATTTTACCTTGCGCAAGATATCGGCAAAATAACTGTCCAGCGGCGTTACCCCCGCGCGGGCATCAATCATAAAGAGCGAGAAGTCCGCATCTTCAATGGCCTTTTCAGTCTGCCTTCGCATGCGCGCGGAAAGGCTTTCGCCGTCCCCTTCTTCAAGGCCCGCCGTATCAATGGCAAGGAATTTCAGCCCGCCCAAACTCGCCATGGCCTCACGCCGATCCCGGGTCACCCCCGGCGTATCATCCACCAACGCCAGTCTTTTTCCAACAAGGCGATTAAACAGGGTCGATTTTCCCACATTGGGCCGTCCCACGATAGCTACAGTAAAAGTCATTTTACGTCCAATATTTCACAGCCCTTAACAAGAGCGCCAAAGGGGCTTCAAGCCCGTGAAAATATAAAGGGGCCTTGCGGCCCGCCAAAATATAATTGGCCCAGTTTCTAACAAACCAGGCCAATAAAGCAATCTTTAATATAGGCTGCCTTTATTTAAAGGCAATAAGCTCCCCATCCCGGGTGAGGAAATAAAGCATTTCATCCACCACAATCGGGCTCATTTCCATATCGTCGGGAAGTTCCATCCCACTGAGGAAGTCACCTGTATAAGGCGACAGGGAAACCGCATATCCGTGGGAGGAAGTCACAATCAACCGGTCTCCGGCCAGTGTGGGGCCATGCCACAGAACCGCTTCCTTGCGCCGGTCCGGGTCCTTGAAACGTTCCAGCTGTTTGATCCAGCGTACAAGCCCGGTGCGCCGGGTCAGGCAAATCACCTGACCTTCGGGGGAAACCACATAGATATATTCACCCGCAACCCACGGCGTATGTTTGGAGCCCACATCCTGTTCCCAGATGCGAACCCCGGTGCGCAGATCAATGGACACCATGCGTCCACTGTGACTTACCGCATAAATTTTACTGTCAAAAATGACCGGACTACCATCCACATCACGAAGTGTGGACATGGCGGTCAGGCGGCCCTGACGGTTCAGGGTGTCTGACCATAATACCCGGCCATTATCCACCCGCATGGCATAAACTTCACCCGAAGAATAAGCCGCAATCACCGTATTGCCGGTGACCGCCGGGCTTGCCGCCCCCACCAGTCCGGCATTTTCGGAAATACCCACTTCATTCCACAGGATCGTGCCGTCTTTGGCATCCAGGGCATAAATCTGATTATCATGGGTCAGGGCAAAAAGCCTGCCATCCGCATAAGTCGGCGCACCACGCATGGGAACCCCCACCCGGATGCGCCAGATTTCTTCGCCACTATTCTTATTCAGGGCCGCAATATGGCCATAACCATTGGTCATATATAGGGCGTCCGGGCCAATGCCGAGGCCGCCACCATAAGCGATATTTTTGGTTTCACCCTTTTGGGAAAAATTTTTATCCCAGAGTATTTCGCCTGTTTTTGCATGATAGGCCGTCACTTTTGAAAGACTGTCCTGCGCGTAAACCCGGCCATTTTCAGCCACCGGCATACTGGTGATACTATGACGACCATTGGACCCCTGACCGATCCGTTTGGACCAGACCTTGCGGGGATTGCTGCCGAGCGCCAGATGCTGCATCACATTCTGTGCATTGCCGCCGGACTGGCGCCAGTTTTTATTGGCATAAGGGGCGGGCAGTTCCACCCTCAGATTGGCCAGCTCCTGATTCTGCTCCAGCCCCTGTTCATAGGTCAGAACCGCGATTCTGTCCCCTTCCAGTTTATTTTTGTTTTTCTTCTCTTCCCCATCATTGGAAAAGATGCTGCAGGACGCCACCGAGAGGCAAAGTGCAGCTGTCAGAATGAATTTAACCGGCTTGTTGGCTGTATTTTTACGCAACGCCATATGAGGCCCCACCTTACTAATTATCGAATTACGGATTTAAATTGTTGTGCGCGGAATTTGATATTATCCGGCACTTCCAGATCTTCTGTAAGCTCGTTCAAAAGACGTTTGGCCTCATCCTTGTTGCCGGATTGAACCGCGGCCATGGCCATCATTTCCATGGCGGTATATTGCCAGGGGTTGCCACTGACAGCCAAAGGAGAAAGGCGGGCGGCAATATCTTCATAACTGGCTTCATCCAGTAAAATCATCGCGGCCTGAAGACGGGCAAGATCGCGATAAACCTCTGGTGTATTCGCGCTGGCGGACAAAAGATCAAGGCTTGCCACCGCAGACTTTTTATCGCCGAGCTTATTATGCAGTTCAGCCTGTTTAAAGGCGGACAATATTTCAAAACCTTCAACATTGCTGGTGGATAAAGCCCTTAGGCGCGCCACAGCATCTTCATTATTGCTTTGCTCTATGGCCTCCAGTGATTTTCCATATTCCACCGCAAGGCCCGCAAACTGGCTTTCTTTGTATTTTTTATAGCCCACATTACCTGCCACGAATAAAACAATTGCCGCCAGTAATGCGATAAAATACTTACCGTATTTTTTCCATAAATCCGTCAATTGCTTATGACGCAGATCTTCATCTACTTCGCGAATAAATTCTTCAGACAATGCTGGCTCCTGCTCTTCAATTTTTTTTGTTTTTTTGACCCTAACGGCAAATATGCCGCACAAGATAGCGTGCCAATCACCAGAAGGCAATCAGCCATTAGCTTCTAAGGCTAAAAAATGTCAAGATTTAGACCGCATGGCGTAGGTATGTTCCATTGCCGGGAAGCTTCGCGCCTTCACATCCGCCGCATAGGCTTTGACCGCCTCTTCGCTAAGGTCACCGATTTCCGCGTAACGTTTGACAAATTTTGCGTTTTTGGGGAATTGTCCCAGCATGTCTTCCGTCACCAGAATCTGGCCGTCACACTGGGCAGAGGCCCCAATACCGATGGTGATGATATTTAATTCCTGTGTGATCCGCCGGGCCAGCGGTTCCGCCACCCCTTCCAGCACCACGGAAAAGGCTCCGGCGTCTTCGATGGCTTTGGCGTCGGCGAGCAACGGTTTCCATTCATCATCATCGCGGCCCTGGGTTTTATAACCGCCCATCACATGCACCGCCTGGGGACGCAGGCCAATATGGGCCATCACCGGAATATTACGCTCCACCAGATATTTGATGGTGGGGGCCATTTCGGTGCCACCTTCCATCTTGACTGCCGCACAACCGGTCTCACGCAAGACCCGGGCCGCATTTTCAAAAGCATCTTCTTTGGACTTTTCATAAGAACCAAAAGGCATATCAAGGATCACCAGGGCTTTTTGCGAGCCGCGCATGACCGCCTTGGTATGTTCAATCATCATGTCCAGCGTGACACCGATGGTGCTTTCCATGCCATAAAGAACCATGGCAAGACTGTCGCCCACCAGAAGAAAATCCACATGTTCATCCAGACGCGCCGCCATGGGCGCGGTATAGGCCGTCAGGGACACCACCGGACGTTCACCCTTGAGTTTGGTAATATCGGCAATGGTATTTCTACGAATATGGTTATCTGCATACATGCGGATTTCTCCTTTTATAGATTTGAGAGAATCTCCCAGACTTTTTTACCGCCCTATTTCCACTCAACATTACCTTATCTAGAACCCCTTTAAAATCAATTTCTTAAAGGTATATTATTATTTTTTGTTGTCATCAATATTTTATCATTACCCATACGACATTCCATGTCGTTCATTCGTAACAAATTTGTCTGCTCAATTCTCTGAAAACAATAATTACATTTTCCCTTTTCCAGAAATGGCTCATACCTCTGGAATATCTTCCCATGAAGCTTTCGAATCTTTACAAACATGCTGTGTAACTTTGAGGTTTTCGCCACCCCTGTAAATTAGCCCTGCCGGCACAAAGATTCGTGTTTCGTCATTTTTCCCCGGAAGGGATGAACCGCAGGTTAAGCAAAAATGCGATTCCCAATCGTGTCCGGGTTTTCTCCAAGTATGAATATTACTTTTACCCGATGTCCAATTGAATTGCTCCTTAGGGATAACCACAACAGCAAAATTACTGCTGCCCGAATAGGCTCTGCAAATTGAGCAATGACAAATATAGATTTCCGAAATCGGACACAGGATTTCGAAACTTACAGTTTCGCAATTACACTTTCCAAGAGCATATTTGGTTTTATCGTTCATTCCCACTCAATGGTTCCGGGTGGTTTTGAGGTAATGTCGTAAACCACTCTGTTGATGCCCCGCACTTCGTTGATGATGCGGGTGGATACACGACCAAGAAATTCATGGTCGAAATGATAATAATCGGCCGTCATGCCGTCGGTGGAGGTCACGGCCCGTAGTGCGCACACATATTCATAGGTACGCGCGTCCCCCATCACACCCACGGTTCGCACCGGCAGCAGAACCGCAAAGGCCTGCCAAATCGCATCATACAGCCCGGCATTTTTAATTTCCTGAAGATAAATATCATCGGCTTTGCGCAAGATATCGCATTTTTCCTCGGTAATCTCACCGGGAATACGAATGGCGAGGCCGGGGCCGGGGAAAGGATGGCGTTTAATAAAGGCATCCGGCAGACCCAGTTCATGGCCCAGTTCCCGCACTTCATCCTTGAATAATTCCCTGAGCGGCTCCACCAGATCCATTTTCATGCGTTCGGGCAGACCACCCACATTATGATGGGACTTGATGGTGACGCTGGGGCCACCGGTGAAAGACACACTTTCGATCACATCAGGATAAAGCGTGCCCTGAGCCAGAAAATCAGCGCCGCCCAGTTTTTTGGCTTCTTCGTCAAACACATCGATAAACAGACCGCCAATAATTTTGCGTTTTTTCTCAGGATCGCTGACCCCATCCAGTTTGCCGAGGAAAAGATCGGCCACATCCTTGTGGATCAGATTAATATGATAATGATTGCGGAAAAGTTCCACCACCTGTTCGGCTTCCCCCAGACGCATGAGGCCATGATCCACAAAAACACAGGTCAGCTGATCGCCAATGGCTTCGTGCAGCAGTACCGCCACAACGGAAGAATCAACCCCACCCGACAGACCGCAGATCACTTTGCCCGTCCCCACCTGTTTGCGGATGGCTTCAATGGCGCTTTCCTTGAAAGAGGCCATGGTCCAGTCACCCTTGAGGCCGACAATTTTATGAACAAAGTTTGACAGAAGCTTGGCCCCGTCCGGTGTATGCACCACTTCGGGATGGAACTGCACCCCGTAAAATTTACTCTCTTCGTTGGCAATGGCCGCATAAGGGGCATTTTCACTGGTGGCCACCACTTTGAAACCTTCGGGCATTTCGATCACCTTGTCCCCGTGGCTCATCCACACCTGGTGTTTTTCACCACAAGCCCAGAAACCCTCGAACAAGGCACAATCCTGTTCAATGTCAATGAAGGCGCGGCCAAATTCACGCTCATCAGAGCTTTCCACCTTGCCGCCCAACTGTTCACACATGGTCTGTTCGCCGTAACAAATGCCCAGAACCGGCACCCCCATTTCAAAAACCTGCAGGGGTGCACGCGGGGTATCAATGCCGGTGACAGAGCTTGGCCCGCCGGACAGAATAATACCCGCCGGATTAAAATCCGTGAGCATTTCTTCGGCTTTGTTAAAAGGAACGATTTCTGAATATACGCCAGCCTCACGCACCCGGCGGGCGATCAATTGTGTTACCTGAGATCCAAAATCAATAATTAAAATGCGGTCAGTCATGTGCAAAAATACCGTGCTATAATGTTGTTGTCCAGACGATTATGTTTCAGCGGCCGAAGCGGCCTTTTTTTCCATTATCGCCACAAAAAAACCATCCGTGCCGTGGCTGTGGGGGGAAAGTGCCATACAGCCTTCCAAAGCGGATCGGTTGATAAATTTTTCAGCCTTTTCGGGGCTGAGGCGTGCGGGGCAGGACAAAAGTTCTGCGTCCGGCATAAAATCCAGAAAATCCCTGATCTGTTGTTCATTTTCATCTTCGAACAAAGAACAGGTCATATAAATCATCTGTCCGCCCGGTTTGACGAAATTCCAGCCTTCGCGCAGCAGATTTTTCTGTATGCGGCAATATTGAGCGAGCTTTTCTTCACTCAGGCGCCATTTTGATTCAGGATTGCGCCGCCAGACCCCGCTGCCGCTGCACGGCACATCCAGCATCACCCGGTCCATCTTTTCCTGAAACTGGCTGAGATATTTTTCCCGTTTGCCCCCTGCCGTGTCCAGCTCATGTGCCTGCAAAATATGGACACCGGCCTTTTTCGCCCGGGGTTTTAAATCTTTCAGGCGCTGATGGGAAATATCAAAGGCATAAATCTGACCCTTATTATCCATATGGGCGGCCGCAGCCAGGCTTTTTCCGCCTGATCCCGCACACAGGTCCATCACCTGCATAGACGGTTTTATTTCCGCCAGTGCCACCGCAAGCTGCGCCGCCTCATCCTGAACTTCCACCAGGCCGTTTTTATAAATATCCCAGTCATCAATTCTTTGATGATCCGGCAAGATCAGCGCCGTGTCCGCCCATTGACCCTGCGTATATGCAATGTCATTTTCTTCCAGAAAGGCGGTAATTTCTTCAAGCGTGGCCTTCAGAACATTAACCCGAAGATCAAAAGGCGCACGGCCATTCAGGGCGTTCAGTTCCTGATCAAAATCCTCTTTAAAACGGGCCTTTAACCGGCTTGCCAGCCATTCGGGATAATTCAGAATATGATGAAGGTCTTTTTCAGCCTTGCGGCCTAACAGGGATTTTTCCGCATCATTCAGGGCCGCGGGGGAATGTTCCCCGCCATCACATAATGCCTCCAGCGCCGCAAGATCCATTTCCCCCATCAGGCTGAGTAAGGTCATGTGCCGCACGTCCCCCCCTGTCTGATCATAAAGAAAACCCCAATTGCGGATCACGGCATAGACCCGTTCCGTTACCGAACGCCGGTCTTTTGAACCTGCATAACGCCGCTTGCGGAAATATTTCCGGATCAGAACATCCGCAGAGGCCCCATCCCTTTCAAGGGAATCTTTAACCTCCGCCAGAAGGTCGATGGCGGCCTGAATTCTTGCAGCTGGAAGCATGTTTTTGCCTTATGAAGAAGGATAATTAGGGGATTCGCGGGTAATGGTCACATCATGTACATGGCTTTCACGCAAACCCGCATTGGAAATTTTGACAAATTCCGCTCTTTTGTGAAAATCACCGATCGTGGAACTGCCCGTATATCCCATGGAAGCCCGAAGGCCGCCCACAAGTTGATGGATCATATTGCCCACCGGCCCTTTAAAAGGAACCTGCCCTTCGATGCCTTCGGGGACAAGTTTCAGATTATCGGTCACTTCCTGCTGGAAATAACGATCTGCGGACCCGCGCGCCATGGCCCCGAGAGAGCCCATGCCCCGGTAAGATTTATAAGACCGCCCCTTGAAGAGGAAAACTTCCCCCGGTGATTCTTCCGTGCCCGCCAACAGCGAACCAACCATCACCGTGCCCGCACCGGATGCCATGGCCTTGGCAATATCGCCCGACGTTTTAAGACCGCCATCGGCAATGATCGGCACACCCGCTTTTTTAGCAACTTCAACCGCGTCCATAATGGCGGTCAACTGGGGAACACCAACACCGGCCACCACACGGGTGGTACAGATTGATCCCGGCCCAATGCCCACCTTGACCGCATCCGCACCCGCATCTATCAGCGCTTTGGTGCCATCGGCTGTGGCCACATTGCCGCCCACGATCTGAACATTGTCAAATTTCTTTTTAATCTTGCTAATGGCCTCCAGCACACCCCGGGAGTGGCCATGGGCCGTATCCACCACCAGCATATCAACACCGGCATCAATCAGGGCTTCGGCACGATCAAATCCGTCTTCGCCCACTGACGTGGCAGCCCCGACCCGAAGGCGACCACTGTCATCCTTACAGGCATGAGGATAGCGCCGCGCCTTTTCAATATCCTTCACCGTGATCAGGCCGATACAGCGATATTCATCATCCACAACCAGTACTTTTTCAATACGGTGCTGGTGCAGCATCATTTTGGCTTCTTCCATGCCCACACCGGGTTTAACCGTCACCAGATTTTCACTGGTCATCAGTTCATGCACAGGCTGCTGCATATTGGTGGCAAAACGCACATCACGGTTGGTGAGGATACCCACCAGTTTGCCATTGGCTCTTTCCACCACAGGAATGCCGGAAATCTTCTGCTCATTCATCAATTGCATGGCATCGGCCAGGGTCTGATCCGGATGAATGGTAAGCGGGTTGACCACCATACCGGATTCATATTTTTTAACCTGACGAACCTGCCGGGCCTGTTCTTCGATGGTGAAATTCTTGTGAATAACGCCAATGCCGCCCACCTGGGCCATGGCAATGGCCATAGGGGCTTCGGTTACCGTATCCATGGCCGCTGAGACCAACGGGATATTCAGTTGAATATTTCGGGTAACATAGGTCGAAACATCGACGCGTCCCGGCAAAACGTTAGAGGCTTGGGGGACGAGCAATACATCATCAAAAGTGAGGGCTTCACGGATATTCATTTTGGCTCCAAAATTAAGGTGAACAAAAAAAAATATCCCGTCATTGTGGTAATATATACAACATCAGCAGGAAAGTTATGTGCAGATAACCCTTATATGACCAAAGGTCAAGAAAAAACAGAGCTGTTTCAGCTTTTCCTGAAGCCTTGCGCCACCAGATAAGTTTCCGCCGATTCAGGCCGGGAGGCTGCCGGTTTGAAATGCCGAACCTTGGAAAAATATTTTCGCATTTCACTGAGCAATTCCTGATCCGCGCCACCGCGAAAGACTTTGGCCACAAAAACCCCGCCTTCCGCCAATACGTCACGGGCAAAATAAAAGGCAAGCTCTACCAGTTCCTGGGTTCTGATATGATCGGTCTGGCGGTGACCGGTTGTGGCGGCGGCCATATCGCTGAGGACAATATCCACCGGCCCATCCAACAGGTTAAGCAAAGCCTCTTCGGCCTCTTTTGTGGTAAAATCCATCTCAAGGAAAGTGGCCCCGGCGATGGGTTCAATTTCCAAAAGGTCGATACCCGCCACCTTGACCTGTTTATTGCATTTTTCCGTCACCACCTGGGTCCACCCCCCCGGCGCCGCCCCCAGATCAACCACAGAACGCGCCCCGGCAAGGAAATGAAATCTTTCGTCCAATTCTGTTAATTTATAGGCCGCGCGCGAGCGATAACCGTCGCGCTGGGCCGCGGCCACATAAGGGTCATTCAATTGACGCTGCAGCCATCTGGTGGATGAAGTCTTGCGCTTGCGTGCGGTCTTCACACGATGTTTGGCCCCACGGGTCAGCCCCCGTGGGTCGGTTTTACGTTCTTTACCGGTTCCGGTTAATTTCGGTTTTTTTATCAACAGGAGGTTTCCTTGGCCTGACTATTATTATTCTTTTCTGGCATATTGCCTGATTTGTTTTTTTTCTTGCGAAAACGCCGGCGATAATTATTTCTCCGGCCTGGATTTTGTGCCGCCATCAATTCCAGCAGCATGCCTTCACGAATGCCCCGGTCAGCCACCCGAATATGTTCGATGGGCCATAAATCCATAATCACTTCAAGGATAGAACATCCCGCAACCACCAGCTCAGCCCGGTCAACGCCAATGCTTTTCAGGGCGACACGCTGCTCATAATCCATGGATGATAATTGGGTGCAGAGTTCCTGCATGCGTATTCTGCTCACCTGCGCTCCATCCACCAGATTGCGGTTATAATATTCCAGATCAAGATGCATGCTGGTCAATGTTGTGATGGTGCCGGAAGTACCCAATAATTGTACCCGCCCTTCCCGAACCAGATCCTGCATATCATTTTTTCCGGCAAATTCCATAACATTATCTTGAATGGTTTTTTTCATTTCCTGATAATTTTCGGGGCTGACGGCATCCCGGGTCCCATATTTTTCTGACAGGTTTACCACCCCGTAAGGCACCGATGTCCAGTCTATGATATGGGGATTGCCCGCCCGGCTGATCTTCACCCAGATCAGCTCTGTACTGCCGCCGCCAATATCAAAGACGATGGCGTTGGAATAGCGTTTTTCCAGCAAAGCCTTGCAGCCCATAACCGCAAGGCGGGCTTCTTCGGCAGGGTCGATAATATCAAGCTTGATACGAACTTCCTTTTCCACCCTTTCGACAAATTCATCGCAATTTTCCGCTTCCCGGCAAGCCTGGGTGGCCACATTGCGCATATGCGTGACACCGCGACGTTTCATTTTGGCCACACAGATATTCAATGCCTCAATGGTGCGGTCAATCGCATCCTGTGACAGAATTCCGTTGGAGGTGAGCCCCTCGCCCAGACGGACAATACGGGAAAAGGCGTCAATCACCCTGAAACCATCCTTTGTCGGCCGGGCGACCAAAAGACGGCAATTATTGGTGCCAAGATCAATGGCCCCATAAATTTTCTGGTTATTATTCTGGATGATGTTTTTGTTTTTCTGGGGCTTTTTATTTTGTCTTGTAGGCTGTGTGCCATTTTTGCGTTTTTTGTTTTTAAAAGAACGATTGGCTTTAGCCGAACGCCCGCCCTCACTCGGTTTTTGATTCGAGCTGTTGGCAGCGATACTTTCATTATTCTGAAAGTCTTTCTTCTGTGCAGGCTGGTCGCTCATATTGGCTCTGGCTACTCTTTTCAAAATACCCAAAAAACAACTTAATGGATAATATATACTTTTATATAATGTAGTCGGGCCATCTACCAACCAAAAAAGCGAAAAATAATTCTGGACGCGGATAAATTAAAGGGTATATAAGGCGCATATTCTGATCCGGAGTAGTTTAATGGTAGAACTATGGACTCTGACTCCATCAGTACTGGTTCGAATCCAGTCTCCGGATCCAATCATCTTTTTCAGGCCCGGATATCATTCCTTGTCTTCAATTTCTTTAAAGACCCGGACCATGGCCCTTTCCTCTTCGCTCATCATCTGACGGTTCATAACCGCGGCCCCCACCGCATCGCCCCAGACATTGACCGATGTCCTGAAACGATCAAGAAACCAGTCTACCGCCAGCAATAGCCCAATACCCTCCAAAGGCAGTCCCACAGCCTTGAGGACAATCAGCATGGTAATCAGACCCGCCTCTGGGATGCCCGCTGCCCCCACCGCCGCCAGCGTGGCCGTGATACTGATCAGCATCTGTTCCTCAAGCCCCAAATTGATGCCGTAAACCTGTGCAATAAACATGGCCGCCACCGCCTCATAAAGGGCGGTGCCATTCATATTCACCGTACTGCCCAGAGGCAGAACGAAACGCACGGAACGTTCGGACAGGCCATGTTCCCGCGCACATTCCATGGTCAGCGGCAACGTTGCCGAGGAACTGGCGGTACCAAAGGCCGTCAGTATGGCCCGCATCATATCCTTCACATATGACAGCCCCCGCCGGCTCAATAAGGACAGAATCACCAGCAGCAGGACCGCATGAATACCAAGTGCGACCAGAACAGTCATGACATAGCTCCCCACTGCGGAAATTTCCGCCATAAAAGCCTCACCGCCGCCCGCATTACCCAGCCTGGTTGCCACCAGAGAGAAAATTCCAAGAGGCGCAAAATACATGACCCAGCCCACAATCTTCATCATCACTTCGTTCAGGCCGTTAAAGAAATTCAAGATCACCTCGCCCGTGCGGCCGATGGTGGTGGCGGCAGCCCCAAATAAAATGGAGAAAAATACCAGGGGCAGCAATTGCAGATCCGCCGCCGATTTGATCAGGTTTGGGCTGATCAGGCTGAGCAAAATATCTTCGAGGCCCATTTCTTCTTTGCCCGAAGTCTGCGATGCGCCCATGCGGGCAAGGTCTTCACTGCCCGTAATACCGCTGCCCGGCTGGGTGAAATTCACCAGTATAAGGCCAATGGCCACTGCAAGCATGGTGGTCAGGAAATAATAAAGCATGGTATAACCGCCTGATTTTCCAAGCTTACGCACATCACCGAGTGATGCAACCCCGGAGATTACCGCCGCAATAATCAACGGGATAATGGTCATTTTCAGGGCATTCAGGAACAGCTCCCCCATCCAGGCAATGCGCAGAACCGACTGGCCCCAATACCAGCCACTCAAGATGCCGAGGATAACCCCGAGAATGATGAGGTATAAGATGATCAGAGATGTTTTATGGGACATATTTTTCTCTTCTGCTTAAGGTCAGAACCACTTGAGGACTTAAAAAGTGAAAGAAAAAAATATTTTTATGCAATATGCCTCCACTATATAATATTTTTCAGAAGATTGCCCGTTTAATAGAACATTCATAAAAAAGGCCCCCTGAAATCAGGGAGCCTTTTTAAATTTCAATGCCAGAAAGTCTTTATTCGGCAATTTGTTCCTCAAAGACATCGGCCATGGCTTTTTCTTCGTCACCCATCATATATTTATTCATGACAGCCGCGCCAACCGCATCGCCCCATACATTCACTGTGGTGCGGAAACGATCCAGGAACCAGTCCACTGACAACAGGATTCCGATGCCTTCCGCCGGAAGACCCACCGCACCCAGTACGATCAGCATGGTCACTGTACCAGCCTGCGGGATACCCGCTGCACCAATGGCGGCCAATGTGGCCGTAACCACGATCAATATCTGATCTGATAGTACAAGATCAATACCATACATCTGGGCAATAAACATGGCAGCAATCGCCTCATAAAGGGCGGTACCATTCATATTCACCGTGCTACCCAAAGGCAGGACAAAACGTACTGAACGCTCAGAAAGTCCGTGTTCCTTGGCACATTCCATGGTCAAAGGCAGGGTCGCCGAGGAACTGGCGGTACCAAAAGCCGTGAGCAATGCCCGCATCATATCGGTCAGGAAAGTAATGCCGCGCCGGGACATGGCCATCATGATGACAAATAAAACCACCGCATGAACACCAAGCGCAATCAGCACAGTGGACACATATTTACCAATGCCCATGATTGTTGCAAGGAAAGCTTCCCCGCCACCGGCTTCCCCGAGGGAGGAAGCCACCAGTGAAAAGACGCCGAGTGGTGCAAAATACATGATCCAGCCCACAATTTTCATCATGGTTTCATTCAGGCCCTCAAAGAAATTAATCACGGGCTGTCCGGATTTGCCCACCGTCGTCACTGCCGCACCGAAAAGAACTGCGAAGAACACCAAAGGCAATAATTTAAGATCAACCGCTGAACGCACCAGGTTTGAGGATACCAGAGAAAGCAGAATATCGGAAAACCCCGTATTGCCGCCCTCAGCCGCTTTTGCCGTACCGGCAGCAAGGGCTTCGGCATTCATCTCAACACCCGTGCCGGGCTGAATAATATTCACCAGCACCAGACCAATGATAATCGCAATCACTGTGGTGCTTAAATAATAAAGCATGGTCAGACCACCGGGTTTACCCAGTTTGCGCACATCCCCCAGTGAGGCCACACCGGAAATCACCGCAGCCAATATCAGGGGAATGATGGTCATTTTCAGGGCGTTCAGGAATAATGTGCCCATCCATTTTATCACCAGGACATCTTCACCAAAATACCATCCCGCCAGCATTCCCGAAACCATACCCGCGACGATCAGATAAAGAACGATCATCGAATGTTTATGAGACATAATATTTTCCTCTGTTTATATCTGTTTTTTCTTTGTTATATATTAGACGATCAAACGCCGAAATTAGACCATAAATTATTATTGGCGCTTTGGCTTCATCTTTTGTACAAGAATATGAGAAAAGATAAAATATGGATCTGAAATGTTTCTCCTGATTGATAATTATGACAGTTTTACCTACAATCTTTACCATTATCTGGGGGAGATTGGCGTAGATGTGGAAGTTCACCGCAATGATGCCATCTCTGTGGATGATATCATGGCCCGCAAAAGAACCAATCAACTTAGCAACCGTATTGAAGGGGTGATCCTTTCCCCCGGTCCCTGCACACCGGATGAGGCGGGCATCTGTCTTGACCTGATTAAAAAGGCCGAGGGAAAATTGCCAATTCTGGGCGTATGTCTGGGCCATCAGGCCATTGGCCAGACCTATGGCGGCAAGGTGATCCGCGCGCCTTACCTCATGCATGGCAAGGTCAGTGATATACTTCATACAGATCAGGATGTTTTTGAAGGTCTGAGCAATCCCTTCCGCGCCACCCGTTATCATTCTTTGATCGTGGACCGCGATAGTCTGCCCGATTGTCTCGAAATAACGGCTGAAACAAAAGACGGGCTTATCATGGGTCTGGCCCATAAAAGCCACCCGGTTTATGGCGTACAATTTCATCCTGAAAGTATCGAATCGGAATATGGCCATGATTTGTTGAAAAATTTTGTCGCCCTGGCGCGGCGCTATAATAAAGACAGCAGAGGCTGGCCCCATAAAAGGCCGGAAGGTAAAAAAGCATCATGAGTCCCGATTTCAAAACATTATTGGGCAAAATCGCACAAGGGGACAGCCTGTCCCAGGAACAATCCCGCAATGCCTTCAATTATATGATGAGCGGTGATGCCACCGGCCCGCAGATCGGCGCCTTTCTGATGGGCCTGCGTCTGCGCGGGGAAACCATAGACGAAATTACCGGAGCCGCCGAAGTCATGCGGGCCAAGGCCCGGAAGATCAAGGCCCCGACCGGTGCCGTTGATACCTGTGGCACCGGCGGGGACGGCGCTCATACCTTTAACATTTCCACCGCATCGGCCATCGTGCTTGCGGCCTGCGGGGTCAGTGTGGCCAAGCATGGCAACCGCGCCATCTCATCCAAATCCGGCTCTGCTGACGTGTTGGAACATCTTGGCATCAATATCGAAGCCGAACACCACCAGGTGGAAAAATGCATTCAGGAAATTGGCATCGGTTTTATGATGGCCACCCGTCATCACAGCGCCATGCGCCATGTGGGCCCGGCCCGAACCGCCCTTGGCATCAGAACCATTTTTAACCTGCTCGGCCCCCTGTCCAATCCGGCGGGCACCAGACATCAGGTGATCGGGGTCTTTGATAAAAAATGGACCGAGCCGCTGGCACAGGTGCTCGGAAAACTCGGGGCTGAACATGTGTGGGTGGTGCATGGGTCTGATGGTTTGGATGAATTGAGTATTTCCGGGCCAACCTTTGTATCCGAATATAAGCTTGGCCACGTAAAGTCCTTTGAGGTAAATCCTGAAGATGCAGGCCTAAACGCGTACAATATAAAAGAAATTTCCGGTGGCGATGTGGAATATAATGCCCGCGCCCTGCGCGCACTTCTGGCGGGGGAGAAGAATGCCTACCGTGATATTGTCCTGCTCAACACGGCGGCGGCTCTCCTGGTTAGCGGCAAGGCCCGGGACTTGAAACAAGGCGTCGCACTGGCTGCCGAGGCCATTGACAGCGGCAAGGCCCGGGAAAAACTCGACCAATGGATTAAAATGTCAAATGCCTAACATTTTGGAAAAAATTGCCGCTGACAAACATAAACATGTTCAAGCCTGCAAGAAAAACATCAGCCTTGGGGAAATGGAAAAGCGGGCACAAACCGCCCCTCCCGTGCGCGGTTTTTATGACAATTTGCTTAAAGCCCGCGCGGATGCACGTTTTGGCCTGATTGCGGAGATTAAAAAAGCCAGCCCCAGCAAAGGCCTGATCCGCGAGGATTTTAATCCGCCCGAACTCGCCCGCGCCTATGAAAAGGGTGGTGCCAGCTGCCTGTCCATTCTCACCGATGGCCCTTATTTTCAGGGCGATGATACTTATCTGACAGCGGCCCGCGCGGCGGTCGGGCTTCCGGCCTTGCGCAAGGATTTTATGATTGACCCTTATCAGATCATCGAAGCCCGCGCTTTGGGAGCCGACTGTATCCTGCTGATCATGGCCATGCTGGCGGATGAACAGGCGGCGGAACTGGAAAAAATTGCCATAGATCAAGGCCTTGATATATTGGTTGAGGTCCATAATGAAGATGAACTCGAACGGGCACATAAGTTAAAAAGCCCCCTTCTTGGCATCAACAACCGCGACCTGAAAACTTTTGAAGTATCGCTGGATGTGTCGTTACGTCTGGCAAAGCTTGCGGACAAGAATAAATTACTGGTCAGTGAAAGCGGCCTGTTCAGCCAAGATGATTTGAAAATGTTAAAAGAAACAGCCGGGATTAACACATTCCTCATTGGTGAAAGCCTGATGCGTCAGGCCGATGTCAGTGCCGCCACCAAAGAAATATTGGGAGAATAAAATGTCGAAACTGACCCATCTTGATGAACAGGGCAAAGCCCGTATGGTGGATGTATCGCAAAAGGCTGAAACCCACCGCCGGGCCGAAGCCCGGGGCTGTGTCTTTATGGCGCCTGAAACGCTGGCTCTTATTAAAGAAGGCGGGGTTAAAAAAGGCGATGTCTTTTCCGTGGCCAGGCTGGCCGGTATTATGGCGGCGAAAAAAACTGCCGACCTGATCCCCCTGTGCCACCCCCTGCCCCTTCAGGATGTTCAGGTGGAGCTGGAATGTGACGAAGAAAACAGCCGTGTGGAGATTATGGCTTCTGCCACTGTATTTGGACGCACAGGCATTGAAATGGAAGCCCTGAGTGCGGTGAGTGTGGCCGCATTGGCCATTTATGACATGTGCAAGGCCGTAGACCGGGCCATGCGCATCAGCGACATCCGCCTGACCCATAAATCCGGCGGCAAGTCCGGAGACTTTAACGCCGACTAACCAACCATAAGGCCATATTATGTCCCTGCTCCCTGTTGACCAAGCCCTGAAGATTATCACTGAAAGTGTGACATTATTGCCGGTGGAAAAAATTCACCTCGCCGAGGCCCATGGCCGGGTTAGCGCCGCCGATCATTCTGCCAAGCTCAATCAGCCGCCCTTTAATGCCTCAGCCATGGATGGATATGCGGTGTGTGCTGCCGACCTTGAAAAAATTCCCGCACACCTTGAAGTAATTGGGGAAGCACCGGCAGGAAAACTTTATGAGGGCACAGTGGCACCGGGCACAGCCGTGCGGATTTTCACCGGCGGCGCTTTGCCCGATGGCGCCGACAGTGTGGTCATTCAGGAAAATACCGAACGGCCGGATGATACGACCGTCATCATCCTGAAACAGCCTGAATATAGACAGAATATCCGCAAAAAAGGCAATGATTTCCTCGAAGGGCAAACGCTGCTCAGTGCCGGGCAAACCCTGAATGCCCGCCATATTGGCATGTTGGCAGCGGCCAATATCGCCATGATCACTGTCTATAAAAAACCGCGGGTGGCTTTATTATCCACCGGTGATGAACTTCGCGCTGTGGGCGAAGACATTGGACCCGGGCAGATTGTCAATTCCAATGCACTGCTTTTGGCCAATCTCATCCGTGAAAATGGCGGCGAGGTGCAGGATCTGGGGGTGGCGCGGGATAATGAAATCTCCCTGCGAGAAAAAGTATCGGCCATCAAAGATGTGGATCTGTTGCTCACCATTGGCGGGGCGTCGGTGGGTGATCATGATATTGTTCAGGACATACTGGTGGAAATGGGCCTTGATGTTGCCTTCTGGAAAGTGGCCATGCGACCGGGAAAACCTTTGATTTTTGGCAAATTCAGCCCGGATTCATTTGACATGCCCATGTTTGGGCTGCCGGGCAACCCCGCCTCTGCTTATGTCTGTGCCATTAATTTCCTGCTGCCCGCCCTGCATAAAATGCAGGGACGCAAAGACATCGGCCTGCCCGTATCCCAAGCCATTCTCGACCATGACCTTCCGGAAAACGGCCCCCGGCAGCATTATATGCGCGCCCATTACACAGAAAATGCCGAAGGTCTCAAAATCGTCCGGACCACACCCAGTCAGGACAGCGCCAAACTCTCTACATTGGCAGCCTCCAATTGTTTGCTGCTGCGCCCGCCGATGGCCGCCGCCGCCCCGGAAGGTCATAGATGCCCAATTCTTATTCTTAAGCCTTGACAAAAGAATAAAAACAGAACATAAAGAAAACAAATGCGGATTAAGCATCCTTTATGCAGATAAGAGGAGACATCAGATGTTGACCAAAAAACAACGGGATTTATTGCTGTTCATTCATGAAAAATTGCAGCAGAATGGTGTTGCACCCTCTTTTGATGAAATGAAAGATGCGCTGAATTTAAAATCAAAATCCGGCATTCACCGTTTAATCAAATCCCTGGAAGAACGTCAGTTCATTCGCCGTTTGCCACACCGGGCGCGGGCCCTGGAAGTGATGCGGTTGCCCGATAGCGAAGATCAAATAGCCCCTGCACCCTCGGACAATGTCTATAATCCTGATTTCAGCAGATCGGCCACAGCAGTGGCGGATGTTGAACCAGACCCCAACACCATTGACATTCCCCTGCATGGTAAAATCGCGGCCGGTACCCCGATCGAAGCGTTGGAGCAATATGAAAATATTCCCATTCCCGCCCATATGATCGGTGGCGGCAGCCATTATGCCCTTGAAGTGGATGGCGACAGCATGATGGAAGCAGGCATCCTTGATGGGGATACCATCGTGATTCAGCGCTGTGATACGGCGGAAAACGGGGCCATTATCGTCGCCCTGGTGGATGAAGAAGAAGCGACCCTGAAAACCATCTATAAAAAAGGCCCGGATATTTCTTTGGAACCTTCCAACCGAAATTATCAAACCCAGACCTATGCCGCCAACCGGGTACGGGTTCAAGGCCGCCTTGTGGGGCTGCTCAGGCAATATTAGGGTCTGGCTGCCCGGGTTTCATGGTTGCTGAACTGGGAATTTGACCATTTCAGCTCCGGAATCTGGGCATTAACGTTTTTTACGCACAACCTTCAGGCTACGCATAACGTTCAGGCTACGAAAAACATTCAGACTACGCATGAAGTTCAGACTACGCATAACGTTCAGACTACGCATAACGTTCAGACGAAGGGCTTTGGCATCATGCTTGCCTGTATTTTTTTGGGGGGCAGGCTTATCCGGACGTTTCAGGTTTTTTCCATATACGCTTTTTCATCGGGCTCCACGGGCGATCACCGCGCGTGCCGGCCACGGTTTCCACCCGGATTGCCTCCCCCTGCCTTCTTGGCAACCAAAGGGCGTGACCGCCTTGATAATAAAAATCCCAGCGGTCAATCACCAGCCGGGCCGATGGGCAGGCGATTTCCACCGGCACCAGGCTGATGATAATCTCCGCCGTCTGACAATCTTCACTCAAAGCCCTTTCATGCCGGATCAGGGCAATCAGGCTATTGGACAGGCTTGTATCTTCTATGGGACGGTAAAGGCAGCCCAGACCATCACATTTTATCCATTCTTCATCGTCCTTGCCGGACCATTTTTTGGCCTTTTCCTGTCCGAAATTTTGCGCCCAGCGCGCCCGTGTTATACGACTGGGCCTGAGCGAGGACAGCATAATGTCCCCCTCAGCCGAACGAACCCCGATCAATCGTCCGCCATTATCCACCAATATATCCGGCTGACGGTTCATAAACGCCATAATAATGCCCGCAATTAAAACCGGCAGCCCCAGAAATTTCCAGCGCAAACGCCAAAGGCCAAACCATAAAAAGCCAACAACCATTAATATCAGGGGTGTAAGCCCCATAGCAGGCAGCAGGCGATAAGAACCTGGAAAATCAGATATGGTTTGAGCTGAATACATCATCGCCTCCAGCCCCCAGGACAAGGGGATGAGGGCAATAATTTCCAATCCAAACGGCAATAAGACCAACGTCACCACGATCCAGGGCATCACCCAAAAAGCCATAATCGGCATGGCAATCAGATTGGCCAGCAGCCCCATCTGTACCAGCTTGTTAAAATGAAACAGGGCAAAGGGGGCGATGGCCAGTTCCGCCACCAATGTTGTTAATAATATGCCGCCCAGATAAAGACCCGTTTTTCGGATCAGGCTATTATTTCCAGCGGCCTGCGCCACAAACCAGGGGGTTATTTTTTCATAAACCACCACCAGCGCCACCACGGCTGCAAAAGACATCTGGAAACTTACAGATAATAAAATTTCCGGGCTGATCAGTAAAATCAACATGGCCGCCAGCGCCACCAGGCGCAGGGATATGGCCCGGCGATCTGCCGCAATGCCCACAAAAACAATAAAAACCATCACATAGGCACGCAGGGTGGGCACAGAGCCCCCGCTTAAGCCCAGATAGATTGCCCCGGCCACAAGGGCTGCCACAGCCGCCCATTTCTTGATGGGATAATATAGGGTGAGATGGGCTGAACGCGACAATAGGAAACGAATAAAAAAGAAAGCCGAACCACATAAAAGCCCCATATGCAGTCCTGAAATGGCCAACAAATGGGCCAGACCTGAATTTTGCATGGCCAGAACAACCTTGTCTGATAAACCGTCCCGCTTGCCGGTAATCAGGGCTGCCGCCAAGGCGCCTTTATCCCCGATGACCTGCCCTCTGATACCTTCGGAAATGTTTAATCGCAGCCGTTCTATTATATTTTCCCGCCCAGTACCCTCTTTGATAATTTCCAGCGGGGATATGGCATAACCCAAAGCCCCGATCCCGTCGAACCAGAGTTTACGGCCATAATCATAATCCCCCGGCATGGTGGGTGGTGGTGGCGGTGAAAGACCGGCCCGCACCTGAACCCGGTCTCCCGGATAAGGCAGGACTTCATATTTATTCACCCGTATCCTGATTTTTTCAGGCCTAGAGGGGCCTGGAAATGCCAGATTGCCAAAAAATTCCAGCTTTTCCAGAACCACATGCAGTTTTCCGTCATCATAATGGCGCACCTGAACCACCTGCCCCTGCACCTTTTGCGGGAAAGTTTTTTTATCCAGTGTTGGGGTCGCCAGCAAATGGCTTTTTAATGCCGCGCCGGAAAATCCCCCCGCCACCAGTGAAAAACTGATTAGGATAAGAAAAAATAGAAAATATCTTTTATGCAGGATAATCGCCAGAGACATCATGCCAAAAACCGTGAGAAGACCGGGCCATACAGACGGTTCATGATCCAGTGAAAAATATATGCCAATGCCAAAGGCGTATAAAATCGGGACCCATAAGATCAGACGGTCATATTCTTCATATAATAAGGTTTTAATGTTGTGAATAAATATGATGTGATATCCCCAAATTATCGTTTAAATAAACGATGCCACAATCTGTCTATACAATTTTTTTCATTACAGGCTTTCAATTTCGGATCGTTTTATGCTAGAAACTGCACAAACCAATGTCCATGTCGTGTATCATAGCATCAGCTTTTGTCAATTGCACCTCCACACACATGGATCATCAAGACTAGAAAAAAATTTAGGATCACATGCCAGCCATGACGAAGAAAGTAATCACGCGCTTCGCTCCCTCACCTACGGGTTTTTTGCACATCGGAGGGGCCAGAACCGCCTTGTTTAATTGGCTGTTCGCCCGCCACCACGGGGGTGAATTTAAACTTCGCATTGAAGATACCGACCGCAAACGCTCAACCGAAGAAGCAGTGGATGCGATTTTTGAAGGCCTGAACTGGTTAGGCCTTGGGGGTGACGGTGAGGTTATCCACCAATATGCCAGGCGGGCGCGCCATGTGGAAATAGCGCAGCAATTGCTGGATGCGGGCAAGGCTTATCATTGTTATTGCTCAAAAGAAGAATTGGCCGAAATGCGTGAAAGCGCCCGCGCCGAGGGTCGACCCATGGGTTATGATGGCCGCTGGCGCGACCGCGATCCGTCCGAGGCCCCCGAAGGGATTGATCCGGTTGTCCGTTTCAAATCCCCTGAGACAGGCCAAACCGTCATAAAGGATCAGGTACAGGGGGATGTGGTTGTCCAAAACGAACAGCTGGACGACATGATCCTGCTGCGCGCTGATGGCAGCCCCACCTATATGCTTTCTGTTGTGGTGGACGATCATGATATGGATGTGAGCCATATCATCCGCGGCGATGATCATCTGACCAATGCCGCCAGACAGGCCCAGCTTATTCTGGCCATTGGCTGGGAACTGCCGATTTATGCCCATATTCCCCTGATTCACGGGGCAGACGGCGCGAAATTATCCAAACGCCACGGTGCGCTTGGTGTTGATGCTTACCGGGACATGGGTTATCTGCCTTCGGCCCTGAAGAATTACCTTCTGCGTCTGGGCTGGGGACATGGGGATGACGAGATTATCTCGGAAGACCAGGCCATTGAATGGTTCGAAATGGACGGCCTTGGAAAATCACCGTCCCGCATTGATTTTGCCAAGCTTGAAAACCTCAATGGTCATTATATCCGTGAGGTGGAAAGCAATGAAACCTTGCTCAGCCTCATTCGCCCAAATGTGGAAAAATCCATTGAACGGCCTTTAACAGAAGATGAAGTTAATCTTCTGATCAATGCCATGGATGAATTTAAACCCCGGGCCAAAAACCTGAATGATCTGGCCGACAGCACCTTGTTTTTATTCATGCAGCGTCCTTTAAAATTCATCCCCAAAGCCGAAAAAATCCTCAGCGATGAAGCGCGGCAGATATTGGGGTTGCTGGCCAGCCAATTGGAAGAGAATTCTGAATGGCACATTGAAAGCCTGGAACAGCAGATCAAGGATTTTGCCGAAAGCAAAGAACTTAAACTGGGTAAAGTCGCCCAGCCGATCCGGGCCGCCCTGACCGGGAGCAATGTTTCCCCCGGTATTTTCGACATTCTGATTTGGCTTGGCAAAGACGAAAGTCTCGCGAGATTGAAGGAACAGGCCCTCTAATTATTTTTGTAAAAATGCATTAAAAAAACCATCTGTCATATTAAGTAAATCATAATATGTAAAACAGTATAACAAAGCCAAATTCAGGCTATTTGAATATTCAGGACGGAAATATTTTTCCGGCCTGTATGACCGCAACAAGAGAAAGGAAGTGAATTTATGTCCAAAAAGTTCGAGAAAACGCTGACCAGTGAAAGCGCAACACTCACCATTGGCGACCAAAGCTACCAATTGCCAATATATGAGGGAACGACCGGCCCAAAGGTATTGGATATAAGAAAATTATATGCCGAAACAGGCATGTTCACTTTTGATCCGGGTTTTACCTCCACGGCAAGTTGTGAATCAAACATCACCTATATTGATGGCGATGAGGGCATTTTGCTCTACCGCGGTTATCCCATTGACCAGCTGGCCGATAAGAGCGACTTTATGGAAGTGGCCTATCTTCTGCTTCATGGTGAATTGCCCACAAAAGAAGAAAAAGATAAATTTGTTCATGACACCACCTATCACACCATGCTGCATGAACAATTGAATAAATTCTTTGGCGGTTTCCGCCGGGATGCCCATCCCATGGCCATTATGGTCGGGGTTATGGGGGCCATGTCATCCTTTTATCATGACAGCACCGATATTAATGACCCGGATCAGCGCCGCATTGCCTCTTATCGCCTGATTGCCAAAATCCCGACCATTGCGGCCAATGCCTATAAATATTCCGTGGGTCAGCCTTTTGTCTATCCGCGCAATGACCTTAATTATGCGGAAAATTTCCTTTATATGACGTTTGGTGTGCCCACCTGCGAAGAATATAAAGTCAGCAAAACCCTGGCCGATGCCATGGATAAAATCTTCATCCTGCATGCAGATCATGAACAGAATGCCTCCACATCAACCGTGCGTCTGGCCGGATCATCCGGTGCCAACCCATTTGCCTGTATTGCGGCGGGTATTGCCTCTCTTTGGGGCCCGGCCCATGGCGGCGCCAACGAAGCCTGTCTGGAAATGCTCGAAGAAATCGGCACGGTTGATCGTATTCCGGAATATATTGACAAAGCCAAGGACAAGAATGATCCGTTCCGCCTGATGGGTTTTGGCCACAGGGTTTATAAGAATTTCGACCCCCGCGCCACCGTACTGCAAAAAGCGGCCCATGATGTGCTCGAAGAACTGGGCATCAATGATCCGCTGCTGGACGTGGCCATGGAATTGGAACGTATTGCCCGCGAAGATGAATATTTCATTGCCAAGAAGCTTTACCCCAATGTGGACTTTTATTCCGGTATTATCCTCAAAGCCATGGGTTTCCCCACCGAAATGTTCACCGTGTTGTTTGCCTTGGCCAGAACCACAGGCTGGATTGCACAATGGGCCGAGATGATCGAAGACCCGACCCAGAAGATCGGTCGTCCCCGTCAGCTCTTCACCGGCGATACCCGCCGGAATTTTGTTGAAGTTAAAGACAGATAATTTCTGATTGCAGAAAATAAAAAGCCCGGTCATGAGCCGGGCTTTTTTACGTTTAGCGTTCGATAAATTCAATCATATATCCATCCGGATCGCGGATAAAGGCCAATATGGTGGTCCCCCCCTTCATGGGGCCTGGTTTGCGGGGCACATCCACACCCTCTTTCTCCAGTCCCTCACACAAAGTGTAAATATCCCGCACCCCAATGGCCAGGTGACCAAAGGCATCGCCTTTATCATAGGGCTCTGTGCGGTCCCAATTATGGGTGAGCTCCAACACGGTATGGTCTTTTTCATCGCCATAACCCAGAAAGGCCAAGGTAAAGCGGCCATTCTCATGCTCGCTTCTTCTCAGCAACTTCATGCCCAGATGCGTACAATAGAAATCAATGGATTTTTCCAGATCCAGCACCCGCAGCATGGTATGGAGAAGACGGGTACAATGTTTATTTTCAGTCATAACAGTCTCAAACCCCAAAAGAGTAAATCATTATTCCTCAGCGATCATGGCCGTATAGGTTGCCTCTGCCACCAATTGACCATCCACCTTCGCTGCCGCCTTAAAACGCCATACAGGGCCTCTGTTGCGTTCCTTAACCACATGCAGTTCCAGACTGTCACCCGGCACCACGGGTTTACGGAATTTTGCCCCGTCAATGGACATAAAATAAACCAGATGGCTTTGGGACTGATCTTCCAGTGTCAGCATCACCAGTGCGGCGGCGGTCTGCGCCATGGCTTCGACAATCAGGACACCGGGCATTACTGGTTTCGCGGGAAAATGGCCCTGAAAGAAAGGTTCATTCATCGTGACCCCTTTCACACCCACGGCGCTCTCGCCCACCTGAATATCTTTTAATTTATCAATCAGAAGCATGGGATAACGATGGGGAATTAATTCCATAATCCGCACAACGTCTATGGTATCAAGATTATCATTGCTTTGTTCATTCATCGTTGTAACACTCTTCCGTTTAACCTTAGCGAAATGCTAAAAATTGATTATTTCCTGTATAGTAGCAACTGCACCTAACGGGTAAAAGTATTTTCTGTGTGAATTTTGATGAATTTATCAAAAAGAGAAACCCCCGCCAGTCAAAAAAAAACCCCGCAACAAGGCGGGGTTTTCCTTAATTTATGATTTTACTGCTGTGGCACACTTGCCGGCATTTCCACCTTGACGGTTGGCAATACCTGATCAAGTTGTTCAATCACTTTCGTGGTCACGTCCAGACCGGCCGCTTTTTCAATTACCAGGCTGACATCCATGATCATGGTAGCCTTATGGTCTTTCAGAACTTTCTGCAGGATTGGCTTCAGGGCGCGCTGCACTTTATTCTGTGCATTCACCAGAGCGGCTTCAAGCTGCTTGTTTTTGGCCTGCACTTCGCGCTGAACGGCCAAAACTTTATTCTGGAATTCCCGAACCTTGGCTTCGTATGAATCCTTGGGCAGAATGGCTCTTTGTGATTTCAAAGTCGCCTCTTCCTCTTTCAGAGCGGTTTCTTTTTCCGCAATTTCAGTCTGGAATTTCTGACGGATTGTATCCAGTTGTCCCTGAATGTCTTTACCGGCCGCAGAGTTAAAACGCACCTGACGGCTGTCGATGACAGCAATCACAGCATTTGGTAAAGCCTCAGCCGCAAAACCCGCCTGTATTTTGGATGTGAAAGCAACGGTCATTACAATTGCCATCAGTGAAGTTATTTTTATTATCTGTTTCATTAAAATCTGGTTCCGATGTTAAATTGGAAAAATTCAGTTTTATCACTCTCTTCTGACAGAAGAGCCTTAGCTAAGTCAACCCTAAATGGGCCAAAAGGTGACATCCAGGAAAATCCGATGCCAACCGTCAGTCGTGGTTTGGGGGTATCCCCTACCACTGTATGGGTAAGACCCGTGGCAGTATTGAGAACAGATTCAGGCCCATCTAGACTGAATAATGCCCCCGCATCCACAAATGCACTGGTCTCAATACCAAGTTCACGCGCCCCGGAACCCAGGGGAATATATAGTTCCATAGTGCCCTTATAATAAACATTTCCCCCCAGCGCATCGGTTGTCAGGCCATCACGCGGGCCAACACCCGCCTGCTCAAACCCGCGTATTCTGGGGTTTCCAAGGAAGAAACGATCGTTAATCCTGACATTCTGGCCAAAGCCCATAATATGCCCGCCCTCGGCTTTGAAGCCCAGAACCCAGCGCTGGTAGATGGGATAATAATAATTATAGCTGGCCCGGGAACGCAGATATTTCACATTGCCACCCAGACCGGCAAGGTCCTGATTAAACTGGGCCAGATGGCCCCGGTTCGGCTTTTGCCGGTTATCCAGACTGTTATAGGACAGACCATAACCCACAGAAGATGTGGTGAAGGTTCCCACGTTGCTTTCAAGCAAGGGGCTTCGTGATGTGAAGGTCGATTCGACCTTATCGCGGCGAATCGTATAACGGCCATTCATCACAATATATTCCGTCACCGGGAAAGCCGTACGCAAGCCGCCACCGATGGTGCTTTGCAAAAAGTTACTTTCCTTAAACTGGGTTTCAGTCAGGAAGACATCCACCCCGCCCACAACCGGGCGGCCAAATAAATAAGGTTCGGTAAAACCAATATCAATCTGTTTACGGCGCGATGAGATTTTTGAGCCCAGACGAAGGTCCTGCCCCCTGCCCATAAAGTTCCGCTGACGGATACTGAAATCAAACAGGAAATTCTCACTGCTGGAGAAACCGGCCCCGACGGATAATTCGCCGGTGGGTTCTTCTTCCACGGTTACTTCCAGAATGGTTTTATCGGCCTCGGTTCCTTCAAGCTGTTCAATCTCAACCTCTTTAAAGAAACCCAGCGATTTCACCCGGATTTCGGACCGTTTCATTTTTGAGCTATTATACGCATCGCCCTCCATCAGGCGCATTTCACGGCGGATCACCTTGTCATGGGTCACATCATTGCCAATAATGTCAATGCGTTCCACATAAACCCGCGGCGCTTTATTAATCACATAGACAATGTCAATGGTCTGATTTTCGCGGTTCCGCTTGATGCGCTGACGCACATCCACAAAGGCATATCCCCGAAGTCCTGCAATGTCGGTTAAATATTCAACCGTGCGATCAATCAGTTCCGAATTATACTGATTGCCTTTACGGGTAAAAACCAGCGCTTTGAGGACTTTTGATTCCAGGTCAGGAATTTTACTGTCCACAGAGATTTCGCCAAACGTATAAACTTCACCTTCTTCAATGGTATAATTGATGAAGAAATGTTCTTTATTGGGGGCCAGTTCCGCCACAGCAGAGGTAATTCTGAAATCCGCATAACCCTGAGAACGGTAAAAGTCGCGCAACAATTGTTTGTCATAGGCCATACGGTCCGGATCATAGGTATCATCCGATGTCATGAAACGCCACCAGCGGCTTTCCCGCGTGCGCATCACCGCGCGCAGCTCATCATTATTATAATGAACATTGCCCATAAAGTTGATCTTGCCGATGCTGCTTTTGGGGCCTTCGGTAATTTCAAATACCAGATTGACCCTGTTCTGATCCAGCTGGATTACCTTCGGTTCGATGGTGGCGGCAAAACGCCCGCCGCGCCGGTATATCTCCAGCAAACGCTGCACATCCGCCCTGACCTTGGCGCGGGAGAAAACCACCCTGGGCCGCAGATGAATTTCTTCATAAAGCTTATCGTCTTTTTTATATTTATTGCCTTCAAATACGATGCGGTTAATGATGGGATTTTCCGAAACTTCCACCACAAGCACATTGCCCGAACGGCCAATCTTCACATCCGCGAAAAGTCCGGTGTTAAAGAGGTTCTTCAAAGAACGGTCGACCTCTTCTTCCGAATAAATATCCCCCTTATGCACATAGAGATAGGATTTAACCGTATCAATTTCGATACGCTCATTTCCGTTCACCACAATGTCCGAAATAACATCCCTGTTTTGCTGGGCGATGCCTTCGGTGCTAAAAACCAAAGGTGATAGCAATAACGCACAAATAAAATTAAATATAAAAAAACGATTTTTCACAGAACAGTTTCCTGTTTATTAAAATTTTCTATTATTATTGTTGAACTGTTTACCAACTAATTTTCAAAATGTCATTCATTGTTACGAATATCATTAAGCCAAGAACAAAAACCAGTCCAACACGAAACCCAAATTCCTGTATATTCTCATTCAGCGGTCTGCCTAATACCGCTTCAAAGGCATAAAATAACAAATGCCCGCCGTCCAGCAAGGGGATCGGAAAAAGATTAATCATCCCCAGACTGATGGATACCAGCGCAATCATCTGTATCCAGTAATCAAGCCCTTTTCTCGCCGATTCCCCGGCAATCTGCGCAATACCGATGGGGCCGCTTAAATCTTCCACCGATCGGCTGCCCACAATCATCTGTCGCAGACCACGCAGGGATTGTGTCACAATGGTTCTGGTCTCAATCACACCGGCCCACAGCGCGCTGGGGATCGAATGTTCGACAATGACCAGTTTTTCCATATTGGTAATGCCGATCTGAGGCAACATCACCTGCGCCCCGTTCTGATCCTTTATTTTTTCACCATTAACCACATATTCTTTTAACTCCGGTGTCACGATAAGGTCTTTACTCTGCCCGTCCCGAAGCACCCTGACCGTCATAGTCTCCCCGGCGCTGTAAAATACCTGGGTCTGAAAATCCTTAAAACGTTTAATTTCTTTGCCATCAACCGCCACAACCTGATCGCCGGGTAAAAATCCGGCGGCTTCGGCGGCCCCACCGGCGCGCACTTCCGATACGGTGGCCGGTGTATTGACCTGGCCATGAAGGTAAAAGAATGTGGCAATAATAAGGATGGCAAAAATAAAATTGGCCAAAGGCCCGGCAAAAACGATGGCCGCACGCTGGGAAAGTTTTTTAAAATGAAAAGCCTGTTTTTTATCCGCTTCACTGAGCGTATCCAGACCTTCTGCATCCGGGGTGCTTGCGGCATTGGCGTCGCCAAAGAATTTCACATAACCTCCGAGCGGGATCAGGCTGAATTTCCAACGGGTGCCTTTCTTGTCCGTGCGCCCCCAAAGTTCCGGGCCAAAGCCAATGGAAAAGACATCCACCTTCACCCCGTTAAGCCGCGCCACAATAAAATGGCCCCATTCATGGACAAAAACCAGAATGGTCAGCATGCCCAGAAATGACGTTAAGGTAATTATAGCTGATAAGATAGAATCCATAACCTAGTCCATAACAGATCTTAAAATTTCATCTGCAGTGGCGCGGGCCTGTTGATCAACCGCATGCACCATCTCCAGACATGTTAACTTTTGCACGTCACTTCGGCGCATAGTTTCGTCTACAATATTGGCAATATTAAGGAAGCCTGTTTTTCCTTCCAAAAACGCATAAACCGCCACCTCATTGGCAGCGTTGAGGATAGTAGGCGCACTTCCGCCGCTTTGCAATGCTTCTCTGGCAAGCTTTAAGGCCGGGAATAATGTCACGTCCGGTTCAATAAATTCAAGTCGGCCAATCTGGGCCAGATCAAGCGGCTTGGCCGGGCTCGCCATGCGCTGTGGCCAGGCCAGAGTATGGGCAATGGGAATGCGCATATCCGCAGACCCCAGTTGCGCCAAAACAGACCCATCCACATACGAAACCATACTATGGATAACCGACTGAGGATGAACAATAATTTTAAGCTGTTCTTCTTTCACAGGAAACAGGTGATAAGCTTCAATAAGCTCCAATCCCTTATTCATCATGGTGGCACTATCCACCGAAATTTTAGCCCCCATATCCCAGTTTGGATGGGCCACGGCCTGTGCCGGGGTCATTTTTTTCATATCTTCAAGGCTTGAATATAAAAACGGGCCGCCGGACGCTGTCAGGGTGATATGATCAATTTTATCCGGCTGATCAAATTCCAACACCTGAAATATGGCATTATGCTCAGAATCAACCGGCAATAATCTGGCCTGATGTTTTTCCACTTCCTGCATCATAAGATTTCCGGCACAAACCAGACATTCTTTATTGGCCAGCGCCACCGTGGCCCCTCTGCGAATGGCTGACAGGGTCGGGCGAAGGCCCGCGGCCCCCACAATAGAAGCCATCACCCAATCCGCGGGCTCAGAGGCCGCCTCGTTCAGGGCTTGTGCCCCTGCGGCAACTTTCACATCACTTCCCGCCAATGCCTGCTTCAGGGCACCATATTGGCTTTCATCCGCGATAACCGCATATTCCGCGCCAAATTCTAGCGCCTGTTCGGCCAGTTTTTCCACATTGCGGTTGGCGGTCAGGGCCACCACGTTATAGTCTTCGGGACTTCTGGAAATAAGGTCAAGCGTATTACAGCCCACTGAACCGGTAGACCCCAGAATGCTCACCGATTTCACAGCTTTTGAGGCGGCGTGTTTTTTCAGGGGTTCTTGTCTCAGTTCCATAACCAGACGCTTCCTTACAAATACAGCACGAGTGCGACAGCAGGTGCCGCAAAGATAATACCATCAAGGCGATCCATGATGCCCCCATGCCCCGGAATAATCGCCCCGCTGTCCTTCACATCAAATTGCCTCTTTAAAGCAGATTCAAACAAATCGCCAATCTGACTCCACAGGGCAAGCATCGCCGATACAATTAATATCATCCACGGGGTCTCAAAAAGTGCCAACCCCGAATAAAGAATAAAGGCATATCCGGTTCCCATGGCCAATATAATACCACCCATAAGGCCAGCCCAGGTTTTATTGGGGCTGATCCGCGGGGCCAGTTTCGGCCCGCCAATATTTTTCCCCGCAAAATATGCCCCCGTGTCCATGGACCAGACAATCACCATCAGCCATAAGACCACATAGGCCCCATTTTCCGGGACATTACGCAGCCAGATCAGGGAAATGGCGGGAAGCAGCGCATAAAGTGTGCCAAGAAAGACAAATTTCAAACAGGCTTTTTCCAAATAGGTCAGCACAATAAGACCGGCAATAAAACCAACCTGAATATATTGATGGCTTACCTGGGAAAGAACAAGAACATCCGATAATGTCAAAATGGCATAAAATACACAGAGCGATTGCAGTATAAAGATCAGGGACAGGGGTTTGGCCCGTGTAATGCTGTTCCATTCAAAAAGAATCAACAGGCTCATCAGGCTCACCAACAGCATATAAATCATGCCACCACTGAGAATAATATAAATGGCAACGGGCATCATGACCAGGGCTGATAAAACCCGTGTCAGCAAAGCGCTTTTTTTCACACCATTCTCATTCTTACGCTGGTTCAAGGTCGGGCACCATAGCGCCGTTCACGTCCCTGATATTCTTCAATGGCCTCTTCCAATGCAGCCCGGTTAAAGTCCGGCCACAAAACATCCAGAAAAACAAATTCCGTATAGGCAATCTGCCACAAGAGGAAATTGCTGATCCTTTTTTCACCACTGGTGCGAATAATCAGGTCGGGATCAGGAATATCGGACGTATCAAGGTGACTGGCAAAAAGCTCTTCGGAAATATCCGCGCTTTTAATTTCACCCTGTTCGACTTTTTCCGCAATCATACGCGCGGCATCGACGATTTCGGCCCGTCCGCCATAGCTCAGCGCCAAGGTCAGACGCAAGCGTGTATTATTGCGGGTTTTTTCTTCAGCCTCATCAATGAGTTTCAGGATATTTTTGCCCAGTGTTTTGCGATTTCCAATAAAGGAAATGCGGATATTTTTACTGTGCAATTCATCAATTTCGCTGGTCAGATAATGTTTAAGCAGCCCCATAAGGTCATTGACCTCATCTTCGGGTCTGTTCCAGTTTTCGGACGAAAAAGCATACAGGGTCAGGTATTTTACGCCAAGGTCAATGCTGTCTTCCACACAGGCCCGCACCACATCCGCGCCTCTTTTATGGCCCACAACTTTGGGCAACATGCGTTTCTTGGCCCACCGGCCATTGCCATCCATAATGATGGCAATATGTTCGGGGGGATGGGGCTGTTTATCATTTTTTTTGGAAGAATAACCTTCCTTAACCATCAACATAAACCAAGCCTGTCCTTAAACCTGCATTATTTCCTGTTCTTTTACTTCTGTCAGAGCATCAATTTCCTTGACCATTTCATCGGTCAGTTTCTGTATCTGATCCGCATAAGCCTTATGCTCGTCTTCACTGATCTCACTGTCTTTTTCCAAATGTTTAATGGTATCCATACCGTCGCGACGTACATTACGTACCGCAATTCGGGTCTGTTCAGCATATTTTCCGGCAATTTTGGTCAAATCACGGCGCCGCTCTTCGTTTAATTCCGGAATTGGAATGCGCAACGTCTGCCCGTCCACAACCGGATTAAGACCAAGCCCCGCATTACGGATCGCCTTGTCAGCGGCCCCGACCATGCCCTTGTCCCAGACCTGAACACTGATCAGGCGGGATTCCGGTGTGGAAACAGTCGCCACCTGATTGAGCGGCATTTGTGAGCCATAAGCCTCAACCGTCACAGGGTCCAGAAGGTTAACCGAAGCCCGTCCGGTTCTAAGACCGGAAAATTCGGTTTTTAAATTCTCAATAGCACCATTCATACGCCGGCGCAGATCAGCTACATTAATATCAGACGACATTTATCACTCCTGACAAATTATTGTAAATTCACCTTCGCCATTCATGACGCGGGCAAATTCACCATGTTTGTGAATTGAAAATACAAGAATAGGGATATTATTTTCCCGTGCAAGGGAAATGGCAGAGGCATCAAGCACCTTAAGGTCCTTGGTCAAAACCGTATGATAATCAAGACGGTCATATTTGGTGGCATCGGGATTGGTTTTTGGATCGGCGGTATAAACCCCGTTCACCTGCGTGCCCTTCAGCAAACCATCACAGCCCATTTCCGCAGCCCTGAGGGCGGCGGCCGTATCGGTGGTGAAGAATGGGTTTCCTGTGCCCGCGGCAAAGACCACGACCCGGCCCTTTTCCATATGACGGATGGCTTTCCTGCGGATATAAGGCTCACACACCGATGCGATGGGAAAAGCGGACTGCACACGGGTATCGACCCCAACACCCTCAAGCGCATTTTGAATGGCGAGGGAATTCATCACCGTGGCCAGCATGCCCATATGATCGGCAGAAGTACGATCAAAACCGCTGGCAACCCCCGACATGCCGCGGAATATATTGCCAGCCCCCACCACGATACAGACCTGAACGCCCATATCACGTACCGATTTTATTTCCTCGGCGATTCGGCTAACCATATCCGGGTCAATGCCATAATCAAGCTTCCCCATCAGGGCTTCACCGGATAATTTCAACAATACACGCTTATAGGTTGGTGCTTTATTCATGAGGTCCCTTTAAAAAATACGAATTTATCATGGTGCCATGAGCTGGCATCTTATTTTTATGATATAAAAATGCAGAATATACAATTCGGGCCCAAATGCGAATATACTTTTGTATAAAATCGCAATTGAGCCCGAAAAAAATTAATTACCGGCAGCAGCAGCAACTTCAGCAGCGAAGTCGTTTTCTTCTTTTTCGATGCCTGCGCCCAGCTCGAGGCGGCTGTATGCAACAAGTTTGATTTCTGTACCAGCAGCCTTGGCGGCATTTTCGATCACTTTAGCAACCTGGGTTTCACCGTCCACAACGAATGTCTGCTCCATCAGAACCACTTCCTGATAGAATTTACGCATCCGGCCTACAATCATTTTTTCAATGATTGCTTCAGGTTTACCTGATTCACGGGCCTGTTCGATCAGAACATTGCGCTCACGCTCAACGGCTTCGGGGTCCATGTCTTCCACATTCAGGGCCTGTGGCGCAGTCGCGGCTACATGCATGGCCAGCTGTTTGCCAAGTGCGGTAAGAACATCTGTATCCGCGTCGGATTCCAACGCCACCAATACCGCAAGTTTACCAAGGTTCGGAGCCACTGCATTATGGATATATGTGGCAACAACGCCTTTATCCACACTGAGGCCAACCGAACGGCGGAATGTCATATTTTCACCAATGGTGCCAACAGATTCCGTAATTTCGTCTTTTACATTACGACCTGAACCGGGGTAATCCGCCGCCAGTGTTGCGTCAAAATCGCCTTTATTGGCCAATGCAACAGCCGCAACATTTCTCACCAGATCCTGGAATGTTTCGTTCCGGGCGACAAAGTCTGTTTCGGAATTAACTTCCACCGCAACAGAAGTGGCACCTGAAGTGGCCACAGCCACAAGACCTTCGGCCGCAACACGACCGGATTTCTTGGCCGCTTTGGAAATACCTTTTTGACGCAGCCAGTCCATGGCAGCATCAATATCGCCATCATTCTCACCCAGGGCTTTTTTGCAATCCATCATGCCAGCGCCTGATTTATCGCGGAGTTCTTTAACAAGAGCAGCAGTAATCTGAGCCATCATTCTTCCTTATCATAAAGAGCTTTAGGCCCTGAACTTATATAAATTCAGAGCCTGTCATCAATCTGTTATTCAGCAGCCTTTTTGGCAGCAGCTTTTTTAGCAGGCGCTTTCTTGGCAGCAGCTTTTTTCGCCGGTGCTTTTTTTGCGGGTGCTTCTTTAGCAGCTTCTTCGGCAGGAGCCTCTTCTGCTACAGCAACTTCCTCAACAGGGGCCGCTTCCTCTACAACCGCAACAGCTTCTTCAACCGGGGCCACATCAACAGCACCAAGGTCAACACCTTGTGCCGCCATGTCTTTCTGAATACCCTCAAGCACGGCACCAGCCACCAGATCACAATAAAGCTGAATGGCGCGGGTCGCATCATCATTGCCCGGGATCGGGAAATCAACACCCTCAGGATTACAGTTTGTATCCAGAATACCAACCACGGGAATGCCCAGTTTCTTGGCTTCCTGAATGGCAAGTTCTTCTTTATTGGTATCAACCACAAAGATAATGTTCGGAATACCGCCCATGTCTTTAATACCGCCCAGGGACCGTTCCAGCTTGTCGCGCTCACGCGTCATTTGCAGCAATTCTTTTTTGGTCAGGCCAGACTGGTCTTCATCAAGTTTCGTATCCAGGTCATTCAGACGTTTTATGGAATTCGAAATTGTCTGCCAGTTGGTGAGCATACCGCCGAGCCAGCGATGGTTCACATAATATTGACCACAACGTTTGGCAGCTTCGGCGATGGCAGAAGATGCCTGACGCTTGGTGCCAACAAACAATACACGACCGCCGGCCGCGGTTACGTCACAGACCTGCTCCAGCGCGCGGTGCAACAAAGGAACCGTGATAGAAAGATTGATGATATGAACTTTATTACGGACTCCAAAGATGTATTCTTCCATCCGTGGGTTCCAGCGGTGACTTTGGTGACCAAAGTGAACACCAGCTTCCAAGAGCTGGCGCATTGAAAATGTTGGCGTCGCCATACTATTTTCTCCATTTTTTCCGGTTAATCCTCCGCGAGAGTGTGGCCTGTAACAGACACCGGAAAGCTTATCTCAATATGTAGGAGACTCGCTTAAAACTCGCGTGCGAAATTTTAGTAAGGGGCTATTACGATGAAAAACCCCCAAGATCAAGTCTTTTTATGGGTTTTTTGGGTATTTTTTAATTTGATGGGGGAAATCCCTCCGCGCTGTTGTTTAATTATTGATTGATGGGGGTTTCACCCCCGTGCTCGCGCACTCCCCCCACCTCGCATAAGCTCGGGCGGCCAGTCGGCCTTGCCTCGGGGCTGAAGCCCCTCATTATTGGTTGATGGGGGTTTCACCCCCGTGCTCGCGCACTCCCCCGCCTCGCATAAGCTCGGGCGGCCAGTCGGCCTTGCCTCGGGGCTGAAGCCCCTCATTATTGGTTGATGGGGGGAATCCCCCCCGCGCTCGCGCGCTGCCCCCCTTACCTCGCATAAGCTCGGGCGGCCGCTTGGCCTTGCCTCAGACCATTATGGTCTTCGGATTGGAGTGTTTTGTTGTTGGGGTGGGGTGTGGGGCTTTTCATCTTTTTGATTTGATGGGGGGGGGTATCCCCCCGCGCTCGCGCGCTGCCCCCCTTACCTCGCATAAGCTCGGGCGGCCGCTTGGCCTTGCCTCAGACCATTATGGTCTTCGGATTG